>Ga0102832_1000508_pt1 | contig 59681 bp, 56 predicted proteins | sample EBPBio282013_DNA_FD_88942 | JGI IMG/M metagenome (GOLD analysis project Ga0102832, IMG submission 88942) | Wastewater treatment Type I Accumulibacter community from EBPR Bioreactor in Madison, WI, USA - Reactor 2_5/28/2013_ DNA (Illumina Assembly) | ecosystem: Engineered > Bioreactor > EBPR >...
GCAATCCGCCGCCCCGCAGCAGCAGCCGCGTTCACACCCAGGATCACCTCAACATCCCCCGTCCAGCCGACCGGAACACCGACGGGACCATCGAAACCACCAGTGGAGAACGGGACAAGATCACGTGCATAACAAGCAGTTGAGTGCGTTTACTCGGCAGGCTCAACCAGCGAACTGCACTCCGGACGAGACATGGTGAGGCCGGCTCAGATGGTCTCTGGTCAGAGCGATGGCCAGTCGGCGCGACAAGCGGTGGAGTTCCGCCTCTCAGCTGAGCGACCGCTGCTCGCGCGCCGGCCTCACCACCCGCCGGCGAGCGGGGTAGGACGCCCCATCACCTAGCGGCCGGCAGACTCCAGCACGTCGGCGAGCTCCGCCGGCCGGCTGACCATCGGCCAGTGCCAGGTCGGGAGCTCGACGTACGTCCAGTCGCCGTCGACCATGCGCGCGAACACCGGTGCCTGCGGTGCCAGCTGCCGCACCTGCTCGAGGGTGAAGGTGCACAGCACGCCCGTGCGTGGCAGCCGCTCCCAGGCGCCGGTGAGCGCCACCGGCTGGGTGGCGGTGCGCCAGGGTTGCGGACGCGAGTCCTCGACCAGCGCGGCCACGACCGTGTCGTCCACCCCCGGCACCCCGGCGGCGAGTTCGGCCCACGGTGGCGGAGGCAGCAACCACCCCTGGCCGTGTGTCGTCACCAACTCCTCGTTGGCCGCCCGGGCGGCGGGACCCTCGAAGTCGGCCTGGGACAGGCCCTCCGGGAGGGGTCCCGAGTCGACGTAGACCAGGCGGGCCACGCGCCCGGGCACGCGGTCAGCGGCTCCGGTCGTCACGAGGGCGCCATAGCTGTGGCCGACGAGGACGACGTCGTGCAGGTCGTGCTGCTCGAGCACGCGCACGACGTCCTCGATGTGGGTGGTGAGGTCGGTCCCGGGCGTGGCGAGGTGGGCGCGCTCGCCCATGCCCGTGAGGTCGACGGCATGGACGACGTGGCCGCGCGCACGCAGCCGGTCAGCGACGGCGCTCCAGACGGCGGCGCCGAGCCAGAAGCCGGGGACGAGGACGTAGGTGTTGGTGTTCATGACAACCACGCTAGGACCGATTGTGGACAGATTCGGTCCGGTATAGATTCACTGTTCAAGACACTTTCGACCACCTCCGAGGAGGGTCGTGGCCCGTCCGACCGGTCGCGTTCTCGCCATGCTGGAACTGCTCCAGACGGGCGGGCAGCGCACGGTGGGCGAGCTGGCCGCCCGGCTCGGAGTGGAGGAGCGCACCGTCCGGCGCTACGCAGGGCACCTCGCCGACCTGGGGATCCCTGTCGAGGCGCAGCGTGGACGGTACGGCGGCTACCGGCTCCTGCCTGGCTACAAGCTGCCCCCGCTGATGCTCACCGACGACGAGGCCGTCGCCGTCGTCCTGGGACTCATGGCCGCCGAACGGGAGGTGCTCGCCACCACCGACCATGCAGCGACGGCGAGCGCCCTGGCCAAGGTGTCCCGCGTCCTGCCCCGGCCCCTGGGCCGCCGGCTGGAGAGCCTGCTCTCGACCGCGCAGTTCACCGCCCCGGTCCGCCCCACCGCTCCCGCCGTCGCCGACACGCTGCTCGCCCTCGCCTCGGCGGCGCAGGCGCAGCGCACGGTCGTGATCGCCTACACCGCGTGGGACGGGCAGGAGTCGCAGCGTGAGCTCGACCTCTATGGCCTCGTCTTCCATGCCGGCCGGTGGTACGTCACCGGCCACGACCACGGCCGTGATGACGTGCGGACCTTCCGCCTGGACCGCATCGCCGCGGTCCGGCAGGGCGAGGGCGGCTACGACGTGCCCGCCGACTTCGACGCCAGGACGCAGGTTGTGTCGGGCATCGCCGCGGTCCGGTGGTCGCACGAGGTCTCGGTCGTGCTGCGGACCACCCTCGCCGATGCGGTCGAGCGGCTGCCGGCGAGCGTGGGACGGCTGAGCGAGCACGTCGACGGCGTGCTCCTGCAGGCCCGGGCCGAGCGGCTGGACGGCATGGCCCGGATGCTGGCCGGGCTCGGCTGGGACTTCGAGGTGGTCGCCCCGGACGCCCTGCGCCGCGAGGTCCTCGCCCTGTCCGACCGCCTCCGGGCCAGCGGGGAACGCGGGGGCCGCGCCGGCACCGGATCGACGCCGCCGGACCGGTGAGCGCCACCGCCGGTCACACCGGCCCATCCGCCGTCGTGCACACTGGGCGGATGGACGTGCGCCGGCAAGCCGATCGCCTGGTCGACCTCGGGGTTCCCGAACTGGCCGGGACCACCGCTGAGGAACTCCTCGGCCTCGCCGACGGGCTCGAGGGGGACGGCGTCCTCTGCGTCCACCCGTCCCTGGTTCCGCCCTCGCGTCTCGTGCCGCTGCTGCGCCACGACGGGCGGCCCGGGTTCGTCGTCGAGGACATGACCGACCTGGACGACTTCGCTGCGATCGCGGACCTCGACGTGCCCGACCGGCCGCTCTACCTGCTGCAGGGCGTGGACCGGGGGGACGACCTCCTGGACTGGACACCCGACGCCGCGCTGCCCGAGGTGCGCGGCCGCGGACGGACCCCGCTGACGATCAGCGAGGGGATCAGCTGGCTGCTTCAGGAGCCGGACCGGCTCGAGGCGAACCGGTGCTTCATGTGCCTGGGCTCGCGCAGGCTCACCCCGCGTGGGATGGACGCCCGGGTGCCCGCGATCTGGATCAGCCGTGGGACCGGACGCGACGGGCGGTCGCGCCGCAACGCCCCCAAGGTCGGGTGGTGCTGGGCGGGGAACCACCACACGTGGCTGGGTATTGCCAGCGCGTCCGGGCGTTCTCCGCGCCCGACCGGGTGACGTTCTCCCCCGAACTCGGGGGGCAACGTCACGCACTCGCCGCCTCTGGGCGGACGGGACGCGCGATGGCACGATGAGTCATGACGATCCTGACCCCACAGCAGTTCGAGGACGCCGGCGGAACCGGCGATTGGCGGGCCCTGAACGCGGGCGCCGACGCCTGGTTCGCTACCTCTTCCCATCGAGCGGGTGCCGGGCTGGTGCGGCGGGTGGCCGAACTCGCTGAGGCCGCCGGACACCATCCGGACGTCGACCTGCGTCGTGACGGCGTCCACCTGCGGCTGTTCAGCCACGACGTCGCCGCCCTCACCGAGCGGGACGTCGCCCTCGCCCGCGGGATCTCGGCGGCTGCCGCGGAGCTCGGCCTGCGCGCCGATCCGACCGCGGTGCAACGCCTGCAGGTCGCGATCGACGCCACGGACACGGCTGCGCTCGTGCCGTTCTGGCAGGCGGCCCTCCGCTTCGACCGCGACGCGGACGACGTGCTCGCCGACCCGCTGGGCCGCCAGCCACGGCTCTGGTTCCAGGCCATGGACGCGCCCCGCCCGCTGCGCAACCGCCTCCACCTCGACGCGGGCACGCCGTGGGAGCTGGTGCCCGGCACGACCGAGGCGCTGTTGGCCGCCGGCGGGCGGATCACCTACGAGAACCAGTGGTGGCGCACCGTCGCCGATGCCGAGGGCAACGAGGCCGACGTGTTCCCGCTCGCCGCGGAGCACGGGACGTTCGCCGACCCGGGTGCGAGCGACTGGCGGACGATGCTCACCGCGGCGGTCCACTACCCGACGCGCTCGTTCGTCCAGGGCGTCGAGCTGCTGGAGGCCGTCGCGGGGCTCGCCGACGACGCCGGCCTGCCGTTGATGGTCGATCTGCGCTACCGGGGCGTGACCGTCGACGGGGGCAAGGACCAGCACGAGGCGGAAGGGTTCGTCGCCCTGGCGCGCGCCGTGCAGTCCGCCGCGAGGGGGCTCGGACTCACCGCCGACCCGGCCGGGGTGCGCGATGTCCAGCTCGGCATCGACGCGCTCGACATCGAACCGGTCAAGGACTTCTGGCGGGCGGCGCTGGGTTACGTCGACGACCCCCGTCCCGGCCTGCACGACCTCTACGACCCGCGCCGGCTGAACCCGCCGGTGTTCTTCCAGCAGATGGACGCGCCGCGCGCGCAGCGCAACCGCATCCACCTCGACCTGTTCGTGCCGGCCGACCAGGCGCAGGCCCGGGTGGCGGCCGCCGTGGCCGCCGGAGGCCACGTGGTCAGCGACGCCGAGGCGCCCTCGTGGTGGACGCTCGCCGACCCCGAGGGCAACGAACTCGACATCGCCGTCGCTCCAGACCCCGCGAAGACCCGATCTTGACGGCGCCTTGAGGATCCTCGCCGATCCTCGAGGGATGACCGAACGTCCTTCGCTCCGGCCAGGGGCGGATGCTCCCGTGCCCCGGTGGCGGATCGCCGGCGCGGCGTTCCTCGTCCTCGGGCTCGCCGCGGCCGCGGCCCAGTGGATGGCCACGGTCGTGTTCACCGCTGCCGAGGACGTCGAGCCCTCGTGGGCCGGAGGGGCGCTGCTCGCCCTCGCGGGCGCGATCTACCTCGGCGCGACGTCCGGCACGTGGGCGGGCTTCCGCCGCAAGGCGCGGGTCTGGGTGGCGGTGACCGCGGTGGCCGCGTTCGCGATGATGGGAGTCGACGCGTCCCAGGGGTCGCCCCGGATGGCGGCCGAAGAGGCGCCGGCGGGCTCGCCCCGGCCGGTCGCGGGACTCCGTCCCCTCGTGCGGGCATGATGGGGCAATGATCGACTTCGGCCTCGACGGCGAGGTGGCGCTGGTGACGGGCGCGTCCAGCGGCATCGGGCAGTCCATCGCCCTCGCGCTCGGACGGGGCGGAGTGGCCGTCGGGTGCGGGGCACGGAACGCCACGCGGTGCGCCGAGACCGTCGACCGGATCCGGAACGCCGGAGGACGCGCGATCGCCGTCGAGTGGGACGTCACCGATCCCGCGCAGGCGACCGCCGCCGTCGACGCGGTGGAGCAGGCGTTCGGCCCGCTCGGCCTGGCGGTCAACAACGCCGGGGTCGGGGCGGGCACGCCGGCGCTGGAACTGACGCCCGGGCAGTGGCAGGCGGTTCTCGACACCAACCTCACCGGCGTCTTCTTCTCCTGCCAGGCCGAGGCACGCGCCATGCGCGCGCACGGACGCGGTGCGATCGTGAACATCGCCTCGATCTCGGCCACGATCGCCAACCGCAACCTCACCCAGGCCCAGTACAACGCGAGCAAGGCCGCGGTCGTGCACCTCACGAAGTCGCTGGCGGTGGAGTGGGCGCCGCTCGGCCTCCGGGTGAACGCGGTCAGCCCCGGCTACACCCTGACGCCGATGAACCGGCGGCCGGAGGTGGCCGATCTGGTGGCGGAGTTCGCCGACACCACACCCCTGGGCCGTCTCGCCGAGCCCGAGGAGATCGCCGGCCCCGTCCTGTTCCTGCTCGGCCCGGCGGCCGGCTACATCACCGGGGTCGACCTGCTCGTCGACGGCGGCTACTGCTGCTGGTAGCCCGCCGCGGGGCCGTGCGGCACACTTCCGGCATGGAATTCACCACGGAACTGCAGGCGACCGGCGGCACGACCACCGGCTTCGTCGTCCCTGACGCGGTCGTCGAGGCGCTGGGCGGGGGACGCCGTCCCAAGGTGGCCGCGACGGTGAACGGCCACACCTGGCGCACGAGCATCGCGCCAATGGGCGGACAGTCGTGGCTGGGGGCCAGCGCCGCGGTGCGCCAGGCGGCCGGCATCGCCGCCGGAGAGGTGCACACGGTGGTGGTGGAACTCGACACCGCCCCCCGCACCGTGGAGGTGCCGGAGGACCTCGCGTCCGCTCTGGCCGCCCACCCGGAGGCGGCCGCGGCGTGGGAGCGCCTCAGCTACAGCCACCAGCGGCAGCACGCGGACGCCGTCGCCGCGGCCAAGAGCGCCGACACGCGTCGGCGGCGCATCGACGCGACCATCACCAAGCTCATCGGCTGAGCGGAGGAACCCCATGGCCTGGCTGCCGGACGACTTCGACCACCCGCTGCGCGTCGAGGTGGGCCCCGGGTACCACCTGCGGCCGATCAGGGCCACTGACGTCGAGCTCGACATGCCCGCGGTGATGGGCTCCCAACCGCGCCTGTGGACGATCTTCGGGCCGGCCTGGGGCTGGCCGCCGGCAACCATGACGGCCGAGCAGGACCGGGAGGACCTGGCGCGCCACGAGCGCGAGATCGAGGCGCACGAGTCGTTCAACTACGCCCTGTTCGATAAGGAGGAGACCGAGCTGGTCGGCTGCGTCTACATCGACCCGCCGGAGAAGGTGGGCGCCGACGCCGAGGTGTCGTGGTGGGTGCGCGACGAGTACGTCGGCAGCGGGCTGGAGGACGAGCTGGATCGCCTGGTGCCCCGGTGGCTCGCCGCGTCCTGGCCGTTCCGGGCCGTCCGCCTGATCGGCCGCGACCTGACCTGGCAGGAGTGGCTCGCGCTGCCCGACCTCCCCGACCCTGAGGAGCCGGACGCGCTCAGGCCTTCCTCGTGAAGGTGAGGTGGGTGACGCCGCTGGGGGAGGAGACCGCCTCGACCTCGTAGCCGTCCTCCACCCCCTCCAGCCCGTCCCAGAGCCGGACGCCGCGTCCCAGGAGGATCGGCACCTGCACGACGTGCAGGTGGTCGACCAGGCCCGCGGCGAGGAAGTCGCGCACCACGCTCGGCCCGCCGCCGATCCGGACGTCCTGCCCGGCGGCGGCGTCCCGCGCGATCTCCAGCGCCTCGGACGGGGTGGCCTCGAGGAAGTGGAAGACCGTGCCACCCTCCCGCTCGATCGGCGGGCCGGGACGGTGGGTGAGCACGAAGACCGGTGTGTGGAACGGGGGGTTCTCGCCCCACCAGCCCGTCCAGCCGGGGTCGTCCTGCCAGCCCGGCGGGCCGAACTTGTTCGCGCCCATGATCTCTGCGCCGATCCCGATCCCGTGCTGCTGGGCGAACGCGTCGTCCACGCCCGCGGAGCCGGCCGGGTCCCAGAACCGGGTGGCGAACATCCACTCGTGCAGGCGCTGGCCGGCGTGGCCGAACGGCGCCTCGGCCGACTGCGGCTCACCCGTGGCGAAGCCGTCGAGGGAGATGGACAGGTTGTGCACCCTTGTCAGGGACATCGCGCTCCTCCGTCGTCGCAGGCCAGCGACTGTACCCGCCGGGCCCGTGGTGGTCACGGGTAGCGTCGTGGGGGTGAGGCGCCTCCTCCGCCCGTGGGTGATCCTGACCGTCGCCGTGGTCCTGGTGGCGGTCGCCGGCGTGGTGCTCCTCAGCCGGGACGCGCGTCCGGCGACGGTCGACTCCGGGCAGCTGCGGGACGCCGTGACGCCGCAGGCCCTCACCGCCCATCTCGACGCGCTCCAGCGGATCGCGGACGCCCACGGCGGCAACCGCGCCGCCGGTACCGCCGGCTACGCCGCGTCGGTGGACTACGTGGAGGCCCAGCTCGAGGGCGCGGGCTACGAGACCAGCCGCCAGCCGTTCAGCTACGACCGCACTGACCTCACCCGGGCCACGCTGCGGCGCACGGCGCCGACCCCCACCACCTACGCCGTCGGACGCGACTTCCGTCCGCTGGCCCACTCCGGTGACGGCTCGGTCACGGCGCGGGTCGTGGCCGTCGACCTCGCGCTCTCCGGCGACCGGGCGACGACCAGCGGGTGCGAGGCGTCCGACTTCACGGGCTTCCCCCGGGGCGCCATCGCGCTCGTGCAGCGGGGCACCTGCCCGTTCGCGACGAAGGTCGACCACGCGACCGCGGCGGGGGCCGGCGGCGTGGTCGTGCTCAACCAGGGCAACGGCCCGGGCCGGACGGACCTGTTCGCCGGCACCCTGGGCTCCCGGGCCGGGATACCCGTCGTCGCGACGACGTTCGAGCTCGGTGCCGCGTGGGCGGACGCGCCCGGCACGACCCTCGCGCTGGCCGTCGAGGCCACCGTGACCCGGGTGACCACGGAGAACCTCATCGCCGACACCCCTGCCGGCCGGGCCGACCGCACGGTGGTGCTCGGGGCGCACCTGGACAGCGTCCCCGAGGGGCCGGGCATCAACGACAACGGCTCCGGGGTGGCGGCGGTGCTGGAGACGGCGCTGGCGTTCGGACGGCTCGGCGTCCAGCCGCAGAACCGGGTGCGGTTCGCCTTCTGGGGCGGGGAGGAGGACGGGCTGCACGGCTCGGAGCACTACATCGCCCGGCTCGGCGAGGAGGAACGCCGCCGGACGCTGCTCTACCTCAACCTCGACATGATCGGCTCGCCCACGCCTGCGGCGTCCGTATACGGGGGCGGCGAACCCGGTTCCGGCTGGCCCGACGGGTCGGGGAACGCCCAGGCAGTGCTGGCCGGCTTCCTGGCCTCGCAGGGCGTGACGCCGGGGACGGTCACCTTCCGTGCGAGCGACCACGCGTCCTTCCTGGCCGCGGGGATCGCCGCCGGCGGGCTGTTCACCGGAGCGGACGAGGACGCCGACCCGTGCTACCACCGGGCCTGCGACCGCACCGGCAACATCGATCCCGCCATGCTCGGCCTGATGGCCGATGCCGCAGCCCACGCCACGCTGGTCTTCGCGCAGTCCACGCCGTAGCGGCGCTCGGCCGTCGGCACGAGCCCGGGGGAGCGAGAAGCTACTGCAACGCCGACGTCAGCCGGGCGAGGTTGTCGAGCACGGTCGAGCGGAGCGGCTGGCGCAGCCACTCCTCGAGGGTGAGCTCGCGGGAGGCCGCACGGTAGTCGTCCTCGACCGCCCGCAGCTGGGTGACGAACTCCTCGCCGCGCACCAGCATCGAGATCTCCTGGTTCAGGCCGAACGAGCGCATGTCCATGTTGCTCGAGCCGATGATCGCCACGTGGTCGTCGATGGTCATCGACTTGGAGTGCAGGATGAACGGCCGCTCGTACATCCAGATCCTCACCCCGGCCCGCAGCAGGTCCTCGTAGTAGCTGCGCTGGGCGTGATAGACCATCGCCTGGTCGCCCTCCTCGGAGACGAACAGCTCCACGCGCAGGCCGCGCTGGCAGGCGGTCGTGATCGCCAGCAGCAGGCCCTCGTCCGGGATGAAGTACGGCGAGACGATGATGATCCGCTCCTGCGCCGCGTACAGCAGGCCCATGAACAGCTTCAGGTTGTTCTGGAACTCGAAGCCCGGCCCCGACGGCACGATCTGCGCCTCGAGGGTGCCGGGGCACTCCACACTCCCCGCGGGCCCCAGCGCCTCGACCAGCACCTCGTCGGTCTCGCTGTACCAGTCGCCGAGGAACACCGCGTTCACCCCGGAGACGACGGGGCCTTCCACCCGCACCATCAGGTCCACCCAGTGCAGGCCGCGGCGGATGTTGACGGGGAGGTTGTAGGTGGAGTCGGTCAGGTTCTGCGAGCCGGTGAAGGCCACCCGGCCGTCGACGACCAGCAGCTTGCGGTGGTTGCGCAGGTCCGGACGCTGGTACTTCCCCTTCAGCGGCTGCACCGGCAGCATCAGGTGCCACGCCGCCCCCATGGCGTCCAGCCGCCGGCGGGTCTGCCGGTAGTACGGCTTGCTGCGGTTGGCCCAGTGGTCGAGCAGGACCCGGACGGTCACCCCGCGCGCGGCCGCCTCCTCCAGGGCCCGGAAGAACACCTCGGTCGTGGCATCGGCCTGGAGGATGTAGAACTCGACGTGGACGTAGGAGGTGGCCCCGCGCACCGCCTCCGCCATGGCCTCGATGCTGTCCTCGTAGCCGGGGTACAGCCGGGCGGCGTTGCCACCGGTGAGCGGCAGGGCGCCGAGGTTGCGGTTCAGGGTCACCAGCGAGCTGAACCAGTCCGGCGCGTCGGTGCCCGGGTTGCCGAGTTCCCGGTGCAGCGTGGCGTCGCGGATGTAGGCGTTGATCTCGTCCTGCTTGCGGCGCCGCGCGCGCGGAAGGCGCGGGCTGCCGATCATCAGGAACAGGAACACCCCGATCCAGGGGATGAAGTAGATCGCCAGCAGCCACGCCATCGCCGCGGTCGGACGCCGTCTCCGCGGGACGACGATGATGGCGGCGATCCGGATGGCCAGGTCGACGAGGGCGGCGATCAGGATCGCCCACAACGTCCATTCGCTGGTGGCGTCCACCCATCCCCCTGCACGCGCCGCGCCCGATGTCGGGCACAGCGTAGCCAAGTTCCGCTTCCGCCGGGCGCCGCCCGGCCCCGCCCACCGCGCCCGGACCGGACGCCGTGCCGTCGTCGCGTCCGGGCCGGCGAGCCGTCGCCCCACACCGTGCGCACCGGGCGCGCGCCCACGGTGTTCGCATGACGTTCACCGACTCGTCCACCGGGGTTGATCGGACGGCCGCTCTGGCTGCCTAGCTTGCTGGTGTGACCACCGAACCCACTCCCCGGCAGGCCCGCACGGTCGCCGTGCTGGCCGACAGCGACAGCCGCTGGAAGTGGGGCGTGCACCTCGCCCGGCGCCTGGCACCGTCCCGGCCCGTCGTCGGCTACCAGGTGGCCGTGACGGAGGCGCCGCCCAGCCCGCGACAGCTCCGGGACGCCGGCATGGATCCGGCGCGCGTGCGCACCGTCACCCCCGCGGAACTCCTCCGGGCGCTCGTCACGGACGCCCCCGACGTGCTCGTCCTCTCCCTGCCCGGCGGAGGGGTGCAGGCCATGCTGCACCTCATCGCCGCAGCCGGGCTGCCGCGGCGACCGCTGCTGGTGACCGGCTACGTCGGCGTCGTCTACGAGAAGGTCGCCGAGGGCCTCCTGCTGCGCGCGGGCGCCGACCTTGTCGCCGCGAACAGCCCGGCCGACCTCGAGCGCTTCCGCGCCGTGCTGCGCGGGGCCGGAGCCGACGACGACGCCCTCGTGCTCACCCGCCTGCCGTTCCTGGGCGACCCCGGCCCGCGCGCGGCGACGGGCCGCTACACCGTCACCTTCGCCGGCCAGCCGGGGGTCCCCGCGAGCCGCTGGCAGCGGCGCTACCTGGTTGAGCGGCTCGCGCGGCACGCGCGCAACCATCCCGAGCGGGACGTGGTCGTGAAGCTCCGAGCCCTGCCGGGGGAGCGCATCACCCACGCAGAACCCCACCCCTACGACGAGCTGGTGCGGGCCCTCGGCGCCGCCCGTCCGTCCAACCTGACGGTGGTCACCGGCGACATGGGACGCACCCTGGACCGCACCGACCTGCTGGTGACGGTCAGTTCCACGGCTGCCGCCGAAGCGATCCACCGCGGGATCCCGACCGCGGTGCTCACCGACTTCGGCATCCGCGAGTCGCTCGGCAACGCCTACTTCCTCGGCTCCGGCTGCCTGGCCTCCTTCGACGACCTCGACGCCGGCAGGGTGCCCGAGGCGGACGCCCGCTGGGCACGCCGCAACGGCCTGGGCACGACCGTCGACCAGTTGCCCGGGCGCGTCGCCGAACTCCTCTCCCGGGGACCGCTGCCCGCCGTCCGGCCCTACTACACGCCGGCGAACGCCACCTCGATGCTGCCCGGGCTGCTGGCGCGCCACGGCGTGGCCACCGACGGGACGCCGCTCGCGCAGGCCGACGGCATGCCGCAGCTCCTGCGGAGCGCCGTCCGGACCGGTGCGCGGCGGATGTACCGGCACGGAGCCGGCGTGGTCGCCCCTGCCCTGCGGAAGCTGGCCTCGCTGTGAGCGGCGACGTGCTGGCCGTCATCCCGGCGCGCGGCGGCTCCAAGGGCGTCCCGGGCAAGAACCTGGCCCGCGTCGGCGGGGTGCCGCTGGTGGTTCGGGCCGTGCGGGCCGCCCTCGCCGCCGAGCGCATCACCGCCGTCGCGGTGTCCACCGACGACCCGGCGATCGAGGCGGCCGCGACGGCCGCCGGCGCGCTGGCCGTCCGGCGCCCGGCCGAGCTGTCCGGTGACACCGCCTCCAGCGAGTCGGCCCTCGCCCACGCCGTGGACGTCCTGTACGCGTCGCACCGCGACGACCTCGAGGTGGTCGTGCTCGTGCAGTGCACCAGCCCGTTCCTGACCGCTGCCGACCTCGACGCCGCCGTGGCGGCCGTCCAGGAGGGCGCCGACACGGCGTTCACCGCCGCCGCCTTCCACGGCTTCGTGTGGCGTGGCGCCGCTGACGCGCACGGGGTGAACCACGACTCCCGCGGGCGCCAGCGCCGCCAGGACCGCGAGCCCGAGTGGCTGGAGACCGGCGCGGCGTACGCGATGCGGGCCGACGGGTTCGCCGAGCGGGGACGCCGCTTCTTCGGTCGCACCGTGGCGGTGCCCACCGATCCCGAACGGGTGCTGGAGATCGACGAACCGTCCGACCTGGAGCGGGCGCGTGCGCTCGCGCCGCTGCTGGACGGCGGCCACCGGCCGCGTCCGGGAGAGGTCGACGCGGTCGTGCTCGACTTCGACGGAACCCAGACCGACGACCGCGCCTGGCTGGGAGCGGACGGCACGGAGCGGGTCGCGGTGCACCGCGGCGACGGTATGGGCGTCGCCGCGATGCGCCGGGCCGGACTCCCCGTGCTGATCCTCTCCACGGAGGTGAACCCGGTGGTGTCGGCCCGGGCCGCGAAGCTCGGCGTGGAGTGCCGCCAGGGCATTCCCGCCAAGGGCGAGGAGTTGGCCCTGTGGCTGTCCGAGAAGAGGCTCGCGCCCGGCCGCGTCCTCTACCTCGGCAACGACGTGAACGACCTGCCGTGCTTCGCGCAGGTCGGCTGGCCCGTGGCGGTCGCGTCCGCCCAGGCACCGGTCCGGGCAGCCGCCCGGGCCGTCACCTCCGTGCCGGGAGGGCACGGAGCCGTCCGCGAGATCGCCTCGTGGATCCTCGAGGAGGACCAACTGTGAACATCAGTCCCAGGCTCCGCCGCATCGGCGACCGGCTCGTCGGACCCGGCCAGCCCGTCTACGTGATCGGCGAGATCGGCATCAACCACAACGGTGACCTGCGCACCGCGATGGCGCTGATCGACGCGGCCAAGGCCGCCGGCATGGACGCCGTCAAGTTCCAGAAGCGCACGCCCGAGGTGTGCACCCCCCGCGACCAGTGGGAGGTCGAGCGCGACACCCCGTGGGGCCGCATGACCTACATCGACTACCGCCACCGCGTGGAGTTCGGGGCGGAGGACTACCGCCAGATCGACGACTACTGCCGCGAGATCGGCATCGACTGGTTCGCCTCCCCGTGGGACGTGGAGAGCGTCGACTTCCTCGGCGCCTTCAGCCCGTCCACCTACAAGGTGGCCTCCGCCAGCCTCACCGACGACGTGCTGCTGCGCGCGCTGCGGGCCACGGGCCGGACGATCATCCTGTCCACCGGGATGTCGACGCCGGCGCAGATCCGGCACGCCGTCGAGGTGCTCGGCAGCGACAACATCGTGATGCTGCACGCCACCAGCACCTACCCGGCGCCGCCGGAGCAGCTGAACCTGCGGATGATCAAGACGCTGGAGGCCGAGTACCCGAACGTGCCGATCGGCTACTCCGGGCACGAGGTCGGCCTCCAGACCACGCTGTGCGCCGTCGCGCTGGGTGCGGTGATGGTCGAGCGCCACATCACCCTCGACCGGGCGATGTGGGGCTCGGACCAGTCCGCGTCCGTCGAGCCGGAGGGCATGCGCCGCCTCGTGCGCGACATCCGCGTGATCGAGTCGGCCCTGGGCGACGGCGTCAAGCAGGTGTACGACGGGGAGCGCAGCGCGATGGCGAAGCTGCGCCGGGTGTCGGGCGTGGTGGCGGAGGCGGAGGCGGCCCGGTTCGGGCCGGAGCGGGTGGCATGACCGAGACGCTCGCCCTCGTCGAGAGCCCGGCACAGTTCCTCCACGTCCTGGAGTGGGCCCACGCCGAGCAGGTGGCCGACCGCACGCGGGTCGCCGTCCTGGCTCCCGCCGATCCGGCGAGCGTCGCCCAGTTGCGGGCGCTCAACGACTTCGCGGACGAGGAGGGCATCGCGGTGACCTGGCACGCACCGCGGGAGGGCGGCCTCGCCGGGGTGCGGACGGTGGGCGCGCTGCGTCCGGTGGTCGCCTCGGCACGCCGCCTGGTGATCGGCGACCCGTTCTCCGGGATGGTCCAGGCCCTGCTGCCGTTCAGCCGGGCCGCGGACGCCGTGGTCGTCGACGACGGCACCGCCACGCTCGAGTTCGCCGCGCAGTTCACCCACGGGGAGCCGCTCCAGCGCTGGCACGCGGGCCTCGCGCTCGCCCGGCGTCCGCTCGCCGCGCACGCCCGGCGCTTCCTCACCCGCACCCGGCTGAGCCTGTTCACCGTGATGAGCGTCACCTCGCTGCCCGGCAGCCGGGTGCAGCACCACGGCTACGACTGGACGCGGCGCCGCTTCGGGCCACCGAGGGTGCTGCGCGGGGTGGACGTCGTCGGCTCGTCGCTCGTCGAGACCGGGGTGGTCGAGCCCGCCGCGTACCTCGAGGCAGTCGAGGCGCTCGCCGAGCGCAGGGGGGCGGCCGGACGGTACTTCGCCCACCGGCGCGAGGCGCCGGAGAAGCTGCAGGAGCTGTCGCGGCGCACCGGCCTGCGGATCGTGCGTCCGCGGGTGCCGCTGGAGATCGAGCTGCGGCGCGGCCCGGTGGCCGAGCAGCTGGCCAGCTTCCCGTCCTCCGTCGGCTACACCCTGCCGCTGGTGCTCGCCGGGGCGGGCTGCCGGATCGCCGTCCAGCCGCTGCCGGAGACGATGATCCGCGAGCAGGTCGGGGCGAGGGCGCGACGGTTCCTCGAGCGGGTGTCGCAGGACATGCAGGCGGCGTCGTCGGGCGTCGGCCCCGTCGCGCTCAGTGCTTTGCCGTGATGACCGGGATGATCCCGTTGAAGGTGATCGAGTAGCCCAGCCCGTGCGCGGTGATGTAGCCGACGCCGATGAGCACGGCCAGCACCACGAGGCTGAACATCGTGTAGGCGACGATGCGTCCGCCGAGGTGGGCCTTCGGCAGCACCCCGTCCGCGTGGATCTCTGCGTCGCCACCGGTGCCCCAGGCGAGCGCACGGACGCCGAAGGCGAACATCGCAGGCAATCCTGCGCCGAGCAGCAGCCCCGCGAGCAGGACCCTCCATGCGCCATCGAGCGCGGCCAGCAACTGGTCCATCAGCGCACCCCTCCGGACACGGGAACCTCTTGCTGGGCCTTCTCCGCATCAACCCACTCATCGTTGACGTTGTGGTGGCCGACCCGGTCATGGCGCGAATGCCACCACATGTAGAGCGCGGCGAGACACATGAGGCCGAAGACGATGAAGGCGCCGGTCGACCCTCCGATGAGGTGCCCGATCCACCACATTCCGGCGCCGACGAGGCCGGCCAGTGGCAGCGTGGTCAGCCAGGCCAGGCCCATGCGCCCCGCCACGCGCCACCGAACGGTTGCGCCCTTCCTGCCGACGCCCGTGCCGAGGATGGACCCCGTGGCGACGTGCGTGGTCGACAGGGCGAAGCCGAGCTGGCTGGACACCAGGATGACGGCGGCGGAGGAGCTCTCCGCTGCCATACCCTGCGGCGGCGAGATCTCCACCAGGCCCTTGCCCATCGTGCGGATGATGCGCCATCCGCCGATGTAGGTGCCCGTCGCGATGGCCAGCGCGCAGGCCACCTTCACCCAGAACGGGACGTCGTGCGTCTGCGTCCAGTTGCCCGAAGCGATCAACGCGAGGGTGATCACGCCCATGGTCTTCTGGGCATCGTTCGTGCCGTGGGCGAGCGACACCAGGGATGCCGTGCCGATCTGGCCCCAGCGGAAGCCGTTCTCCTGGTAGCGCTCGGCGACATCGCGGGTGATCCGGTAGACGAGTGCCGTCCCCACCATGGCGACGACGAGCGCGATGGCCGGTGACAGCAGAGCCGGCAGTACCACCTTGCCGATGACGCCATCGAGCTTGGTGCCCTCACCGACCCACTTGACGCCACCCCAGCCCATGCTGGCGACGGTGGCGCCGATCAGACCGCCGAACAGGGCATGCGAGGAGCTGGAGGGCAGGCCCCACAGCCACGTCAGGATGTTCCAGATGATCGCTCCGGCCAGGCCGGCCATGAGGATCAGAAGGAGCGCGTGGCCGCTGTCGGCCGTGAGCTCGGGCTTCGGGGTCCCGTCCGGGTTCTGGATGCGGATCACGGCGTTCGTCACGGTGATCGCGACCTCGACGGACAGGAAGGCACCGACGAGGTTGAGGATCGCGGAAAGGGTCACCGCCGCCTTCGGGGTCAACGCCTTCGTCGCGATCGAAGTGGCCATCGCGTTCGCTGTGTCATGGAACCCGTTAGTGAAATCGAAGGCCAACGCCGTGATAACGACGAGCGCCAAGAGTATGAACTCGGGGGTCACATTCAACATGGTAGGGGTAAGGGACCCCGATCGTGAAAGTCGCCCAGCCCGGCGCAATGGCCCGGCGGGCCGGGGTCCCGGCGTCGGGCCCGGTGGCGACGGGAGCGCTCCCGGGCGGGCCGGACGGGCGTCCGTGCCGTGGGCGCGGAGCGCATAGGATGACCCTTCGTGAGTTCCCGCATCCTCGCCGCCGTCGCCTGGCCGTACGCCAACGGCCCGCGGCACATCGGCCACGTGTCCGGCTTCGGAGTGCCCTCCGACGTGTTCTCCCGCTACCAGCGAATGGCCGGCAACGACGTGCTGATGGTCAGCGGCACCGACGAGCACGGCACGGCCATCCAGGTGCAGGCCGACAAGGAGGGGCTCACCCCGCAGCAGACGGCCGACAAGTACCACCGCATCATCGCCGAGGACCTCCAGGCGCTGGGCTGCTCCTACGACCTCTACACCCGCACCACAACGCTGAACCACCGCGAGGTCGTCCAGGAGCTGTTCCGCACGCTGCACGACAACGGCTACGTCGTGGCCGAGGTGCAGCAGGGCGCCATCTCGCCGTCCACCGGACGGACGCTGCCCGACCGCTACATCGAGGGCACCTGCCCGCACTGTGGCTACGACGGCGCCCGCGGCGACCAGTGCGACAACTGCGGCCGCCAGCTCGACCCGATCGACCTGATCAACCCGCGCTCGCGGATCAACGGCGAGGTGCCCGAGTTCATCGAGACCGAGCACTTCTTCCTCGACCTGCCGGCCCTGGCCGGGGCGCTGGGGGAGTGGCTCGCCACCCGCACCGACTGGCGTCCCAACGTCATGAAGTTCAGCCTCAACCTGCTCAAGGAGCTGCGTCCGCGGGCCATCACCCGCGACCTCGACTGGGGCGTCCCCATCCCGCTGGAGGGCTGGGAGGACGCGTCGATGAAGCGCATCTACGTGTGGTTCGACGCGGTCATCGGCTACCTGTCGGCCGCCGTGGAGTGGGCGCGCCGCTCCGGCGACCCGGACGCCTGGAAGCTGTGGTGGCAGGCCGAGGACGCGCGCTCGTACTACTTCATGGGCAAGGACAACATCACCTTCCACTCGGTGATCTGGCCGGCGATCCTGCTCGGCGCGAACGGGCAGGGGGACAAGGGCGGGCACGGCTCGGCGTACTCGCCGCTGAACCTGCCGACCGAGGTGGTCTCCTCGGAGTACCTGACGATGTCGGGCTCGAAGCTGGCGTCCTCGCGCGGCCACGTGATCTACGTCCGCGACTTCCTGGCCGCGTTCGGGCCCGACCCGCTGCGCTACTTCATCGCCGTCGCAGGCCCGGAGAACCAGGACACCGACTTCACCTGGGAGGAGTTCGTCCGGCGCAACAACTACGAGCTGGCGAACGAGTGGGGCAACCTGGTGAACCGCTCGATCTCGATGGCGCACAAGAACGTCGGGGCGATCCCGGCGGCCGGAGAGCTCACCGACGCCGACCGCGAGCTGCTGGACGCGGCCAGGGCGGCGTACGACGTCGTCGGCGACCTGTGGGGGCGCTGCAAGTTCAAGCAGGCCACCGCCGAGGCGATGCGGGTGGTCGGCCTGGCCAACAAGTACATCTCCGACTCCGAGCCGTGGAAGCTGAAGGACGACCCGGTGCGGCGCGACACCGTCCTGCACGTCGCGCTCCAGGTGGTGCAGGACTGCAACACCCTGCTCACGCCGCTGCTGCCGCACGCGGCGCAGAAGGTGTTCGAGGCGCTCGGCGGCCAGGGGGTCTGGGCCGCGCAGCCCGAGTTGCGGCTCGTCCGCGAGGGCGACGGCCCCGAGTACCCGGTGCTGACCGGCGACTACACCGCCCAGCTGGCGACCTGGGAGTCGCGCCCGATCGCGGTGGGGACGCCGCTGTCGAAGCCGTCCCCGCTGTTCGCCAAGCTCGACGACACCCTCGGCGAGACCGGCCCCGACTGGGCCCCCATCGCCTGACCACTCGCAATGTGGACCGAAACCGCCGATCTCGGCGGTTTCGGTCCACTTTGTCATTGGAGCCCGTGAGCGCAGCGTGGGCAGGGGGTGATGTCGCCGGGCCAGCCGTGGATACGCAGGACGCCGGCCACCTGGCGGGCGACCTCGCAGGGCCGGCCGCGCACGTCCCTGCTGCCGTAGCGCAGGGTCACCAGGCTCAGTTCCGCATGCCGGTTGTCCCGGGAGAGGTCGCGGAACGCGGACTCCGCGTCCACGTGGCCGGCGCGGCCGTCGAGTTCCACGAGCAGGCCGTACTCCTCGTACAGCGCATCGCTGCGTGAGCCCCTGCTGACCTGCACCTGCCGGCGTGCCCTGGGCAGCCCGTGGGCACGCTCGACGTCCCTGCGGTAGGCGTACTCGAGGGTGCTCTCGATGCCGGACAGGTCGCCCAGGAGCGCGAGCAGCATCCGCCGTTCGCGCACGCGGGCGCGGGCCCCGACGGTCACCCGGAGGCTGTCCAGGCTCACGATGCGCCGCCGCACCGCGTCGGAGAAGAGGGCCACCGCCGCCTCGGGGTGGAGGTGCTCGGCGACGTCGATCACCGCGTCCTCAGCGCTGATCCGGGGAAGCAGCCCGCGTCGTCGGGAGAGCCGCCCGATGGTGTCCCTCCGCATCAGGGCATCGACCGAGGAGCGCGGCCTGCGGTCCGCCGGCACCCAGACCAGCGGGATCCCGGCGGGGCGCTCGAGGCCGAGGACGCGGAGCGCGGCGTCGCCGCCGAGAGCGCACGGCTCGCCGCCGCGCAGCACGGCGAGCCAGGCCTGCTTCTCCGGGCTCTCCACGCCCGGCCGGGTGTCGTAGACGCCGTGGCACGCCACGGACCAGTGGCCCTGGGCGACCAGCCGTCTGGCAGCCTGGTTACCCAGGCCGAGGAGCCCGGCCTGCTCGGCGCTGACCAGTCCGGCCTGCGCCGCGGCAAGCTGTCGCATCGGCCCGCTCACGTCCTGTCTGGGGTGCACGCCCTCATCTTCCGCACGAACGGACGCCGCGGCGTCGCCGGTCGCGCCACCTGTGGACGGCGCCCTCGCCTGTGGACAACCCGCCTCGATGGCATCTCTCTGGCTTCGCTGCTTCGCTCTCGCGCTCACTCGCCCCGCTTGCCTTCCCCCTCCCCTTCGCAAAGTGGACCGAAACCGCCCTCAACGAGGGTTTCGGTCCACATTGCGGGGGAGGGGCGGCGGCGGGCCGGGAACGCGGGGCGGATGCGGGGATGAGAGGCGGGCGGGGCGGTGCAGCCGACGGGGGGTCATGTTGCGGTCACCGGGAGGACTCCGTCCGGACACCGGGCGTTCGGGGGGAGCGCCTAGCGTCGCGGCATGGCCTCGAGCACACCCTGGCGGACGTCGGCGAGCGACGCCCTCGCCCGGTGGACGGGCTACCGCGTCGTGAGGGACGGGTCCCACGTCGACACCCTGCCGCGCGGGCGCGCCCGTCCGCCGCTCGACCCGCAGGACCGGCTCGTCCCCGAGCCGGTGTTCCTGCTCTCCTCCGTGCGTTCCGGCTCGACGCTGCTCCGCGCCGTCCTCAACTCGCACAGCCAGGTGCACTCCCCGCACGAGACCCACTTCCGCCGTCTCACCGTCGTGGCGCGGACGCCGCCGTCGCGCCAGGCCCTGGAGGCGGACGGCCTGACCCTGTCCGACGTCGACCACCTGCTGTGGGACCGGCTGCTGCACCGCAGCCTCCAACGCTCCGGCAAGCGGGTGCTGGTCGAGAAGACCCCGAGCAACGTGTTCGTCGCCGACCGGCTGCACACGGCCTGGCCAGCGGCCCGGTTCATCTTCCTGATCCGCCACCCGCTGATGATCGCCAGGTCGTGGCACGCCGCCGACCCCGCGGGGCGGCCGATGGAGCGGGCCGTGGAGCACACCCTCGCCTACATGGAGCACCTCGAGCGGGCGCGGCGCCGGCACTCGGGCATCACGGTGCGCTACGAGGACCTGACGGCCGATCCCGCCACCCAGACGCGGCGCCTGTGCGACTTCCTCGGGGTCGAATGGGAGCCGGCGATGGTCGACTACGGCCGGGCTGACCACGGACGGTTCGAGGCCGGCATCGGCGACTGGAGCGACCGCATCCGCTCGGGTCGTATCCAGCGCGCGGCGGACCTCCCCGCCCCGGAGGACGTCCCGGAGAGTCTCACCGGCATCGCTCAGGCCTGGGGCTACCTGGCCTGACCTCGCGGGCGCGGGCTCGAAGGGGTCAGGTCGCGGGAACCGGCTTCGGGGTGGCGGCGAGGTGGGCGAGCGCCCCGCGCATGGACAGCGGCGTGAAACCGGCCGCGATCGCCTTGCGCCGGAGCCCGGGCTGGGCACGCCACAGGGCCAGCCCCCGGCGCAGCAGGATGAGCGGCGGCTTGCGCTTCTTCGCCAGGTCACGCCGCAGGCGCAGCCAGAACACCACCGGCCCCGGGCGGTCGAGGTACACCGCGTCCACGTCCAGGCCGGCCTCGCGACAGGTGGCCAGGAACTCGATGGCGAAGATGCCCTCAGCGGTGAGGCAGCTCGCGCCGTCGAGGCGCACCTCGTGGCTGCCCACCCGGCGACTCTCCGAGATCGAGTAGGCCGGCACCACCACCGAACCCGTCGACAGCAGCTGCTGGAGCGCGGCGACGGCCGAGCGCGCGTCCCAGGAACGGACGTCGTCCCAGTCGGTGATGCCCAGGGTCTGCGGCATCCCGGGGTGGTCGGCGTCGAAGTAGAAGTCGTCGAGCCGCAGCGACGGACAGCCCACCGCGTGGGCGAGTCGCGACTTCCCGCTCCCGGACGGCCCCGCGATCAGCACGAGCCGGCAGGGCGGGGACGCGGGCTGCGCGCCGGGCGGTTCGGCCGCCGTCCCCGGGCCGCTCACAGGCCGAGCGCCGCGGCCATGTCGGCACGGGCTGCGGCCATCACCTTCGCGGCGCGCGCACGGGCGAGAACGAGGTCCTGGCTCTCCTCGACCCCGAGCCGCACCTGGAGGTAGCACTTCAGCTTCGGCTCCGTGCCGGACGGCCGCACCACCACGCGCACCGACCCGCCGCTGAAGAGCATGCCGTCGGTGGGGGGCAGCTGGGCGCTGCCCGCGGCGAGGTCGACCGCGGTGACCGGCTCGCCGGCCAGCACGGACGGTGGTGTGGCCCGCACGCGGGCCATCGCGTCGGAGATCAGGCTCAGGTCGGCGACCCGGAACGACAGCTGCGAGGTGAGGTGCAGGCCGTACCCGCGTGCGATCTCGTCCAGCCGGTCGGCGACCGTCCGTCCGTCCGCCGCCAGCTGGGCGACGAGGGCGAGCACCCGCACCAGGGTGGTGATGCCGTCCTTGTCCGGGACCGCCGCGGCGTCCGTGCAGTAGCCGATCGCCTCCTCGTACCCGAACGCCAGCCCGGGCACCCGGCCGATCCACTTGAAGCCGGTGAGCGTCGTCGTGAACGGCTGCCCCTGCGCCTGCGCCATCGTGCCCAGCAGCGTGCTGGACACCACCGAGCACGCGTACGTGCCCTGCACCCCGCGGCGCAGGAGGTCGTCGGCCAGCAGGGAGCCCATCTCGTCCCCGGTGAGCATCCGCCAGGTGCCACCGATCGGGGCGGCGATGGCGCAGCGGTCGGCGTCCGGGTCGTTCGCGATCGCGACGTCGGCACCCACCTCGCGGGCCAGCGCGAGGGCCAGGTCGATCGCGCCCGGCTCCTCCGGGTTGGGGAACGGGACGGTCGGGAACGCCGGGTCCGGCTCGATCTGCTCGGTCACCCGGTGGGGGCTGCCGAAGCCGGACGCCTCCACGACCCGGTCGACGACAGAGGCGCCGACGCCGTGCATGGCCGTGTACACCCAGGTGACCTCACGCGGCGCACCGGGCGGGACGAGCGATGCCGCCCGCGCGACGTAGGCGTCCACGAGTTCCTCCCCGACCAGCGGGTAGTCCTCGCTGCGGGCGATGTCGGCCAGCGGCCGGGACGCGACCTCGGCGATACGGGCGGCGATCAGGCCGTCCGTCGGCGGGATGATCTGCGAGCCGTCGCCGAGGTAGACCTTGTAGCCGTTGTCCTGCGGCGGGTTGTGGGACGCGGTCACCACGACGCCGGCGACACACTCGAAGTGCCGGATCCCGAACGCCACCACGGGCGTGGGCAGGGGACGCGAGCACAGCAGCGGCTGCAACCCTGCCCCGGCGAGGATCTGCGCGGTGTCGGTGGCGAACACGTCGGAGTTGTAGCGGGCGTCGTAGCCGACGATCACCCGTCCGCCCTCGAACCCGAGGTCGAGCAGGTGGGCGGCCAGGCCGGCTGCCGCCTGGCTGACCACGACCCGGTTCATCCGCGCCGGGCCAGGGCCCAGCGGGCCGCGCAGGCCGGCCGTGCCGAAGGCTAGCGGGCCGGAGAACGCGTCGGCGAGCTCGGCCAGCGCCGTCCCGTCCCCCGCGTCCGCGCGGGCGACGAGGTCGTCCAGTGCCACGGCGGTGGCCACATCGGGGTCCTGCTCGCGCCAGGCGGTGATCCGCTCGCGCAGTTCCGTGCCGATCATGGCGTCCTCCTAGAGCCGGTCGAGGAGGCCGGCGAGCAGTGCGCGCAGGCGGGGCTCGGCGGCCTTGCCCGCGGCGATCACCTCCGCGTGCTCCAGGGGGGTGGGGGAGATCCCCGCCCCGGGGTTGGTCACCAGGGAGATGCCGAGCACCTCCAGGCCCGCCTCGCGGGCGGCGATGGTCTCCAGCGTGGTGGACATGCCCACCAGGTCGCCGCCGAGGACCTTGGCCATCCGCACCTCGGCGGGGGTCTCGTACTGCGGGCCCCGGAACTGCACGTAGACGCCCTCGAGGAGGGTCGGGTCCACCTCGTGCGCGAGGGCGCGCAGCCGCGCGGAGTACGCCTCGGTGAGGTCGATGAAGGTCGCCCCCTCCAGCGGCGTGGCGCCGGTGAGGTTGATGTGGTCGCGGATCAGCACGGGCGTGCCCGGTGCCCAGTCGGCGTGCAGGCCGCCGCACCCGTTGGTGAGGACGATCGCGGACGCCCCCGCCGCCGCGGCGGTCCGGACGCCGTGGACGACGGCGGCGACGCCGCGTCCCTCGTAGAAGTGGGTGCGCCCGGTGAACAGCGCGGCCACCTTCCCGGTGCCGGTGCGGATGAGCTTCAGGGCCCCGCCGTGCCCGGCGACGACCGGCTTGGCGAAGCCGGGGAGCTCCTCCAGCGGGCATTCGCCGAGCTGCTCGCCGACGCCGGCGGACGCGCCGGACCACCCTGAGCCGAGCACGAGGGCGAGATCGATGGAGGAGATCCCGAAGCGGTGGGTGAGGGTTGCGGCGGCCTCTGCGGCGAGGGCGCGCGGATCTGTCTGCGCAGTCACCAGATGACTATAACGACGGGGTCCGGTCCCGGTCAGCCGGGGCGTCGTCCTCGCCGTCCCCGCCGGCGTCGTCCTCGTCGTCCGCGAGCAGCGCGAAGCGGGTGGAGCGCCGCCGCGGCTGCCGCCGGATCATCACCACGAGGGCGGCGAACAGCCCCAGCCACACGAGCACCTGGCCGGTGTGGACGCGGTCCCGCGGGCCGGCGAGGTAGGCCCACGCCATCAGCACGAGACCGAAGGCGATCGTGGCCGCGGCGCCGGAGAGGACCATCCGCGAGCGGCGTCCGGCCGGCCGGGCGGCCGACAGGTGCAGCAGCCACACGCCCGCGGCGACCGACACCGACAGCGGCAGCGAGGAGAGCTCGAGCAACACGGTCTGCGCCGGCGTGGCCTCCGGCAGCCCGACGACCACCATCACCACGCTGACCAGCACGCCGGCCAGGGCGACGGCGGAGAGGATGACGCGGGGGACCACGTGCCGAGCCTAACCAGCGCGCGCACCCGGGCAGGGACGCGACGCGTCCGGCGTGGGAGAATCCTGGGGTGACGGACGTGGTGATCATCGGCGGCGGTCCCGGCGGCTACGAGGCGGCGCTGGTGGCCCGCCAGCTCGGTGGCCGGGTGACGCTCGTCGAGCGCCGCGGGCTGGGCGGCTCGGCCGTCCTCACCGACGTGGTGCCGTCGAAGACGCTCATCGCCGCCGCGGAGGTGATGACCAAGATCCGCACCGCGGAGGAGGTGGGCCTCCACCTCACCGACGACACCCGCCGGCTCGGCGCAGCGGTGAGCGTCGACCTCGGACTGGTCCATGCGCGGATCCGCGAGCTCGCCCGCGCACAGTCCGCCGACATCACCGAGCGGCTGCGCGCCGACGGCGTCCGGATCATCAGCGGGAGCGGGCGGCTGGACGGCCCGCAGCGGGTCATCGCCCAGACCGCGGACGGCGACGAGGAGCTGCCCGCCGACATCGTGCTGGTGGCGACCGGTGCGCACCCCCGCGAGCTGGACACCGCCCGTCCCGACGGGGAGCGGATCTTCACCTGGGCCCAGATCTACGACCTGGAGGAGGTGCCGAACCACCTGATCGTGGTCGGGTCGGGCGTCACCGGTGCGGAGTTCGCCAGCGCCTACACCGCCCTGGGCGTCACCGTGACGCTGGTCTCCTCCCGCCACCAGGTGCTACCGGGGCAGGACGACGACGCCGCGCGGGTGATCCAGCACGTCTTCGAGAACAGCGGCATGACGGTGCTCAACGGCGCCCGCGCGCTGGGCGCCGAGCGGCGCGGGGACGAGGTCGTCGTGCGGCTCGCCGACGGCACGGAGGTGGTCGGCTCGCACTGCCTGATGGCCGTCGGTGCCATCCCCAACACCACCCACATCGGCCTGGAGGAGGCGGGCGTCCGCCTGTCCGCGTCCGGGCACATCGAGGTGGACCGGGTCTCGCGCACCAGCGCCCGCGGCGTCTACGCCGCCGGTGACTGCACCGGCGTCAACGCCCTCGCCAGCGTCGCGGCCATGCAGGGCCGCATCGCCATGTGGCACTCCCTCGGCGACTCGGTGGCCCCCCTCGACCTGCGGACGGTCTGCGCGAACGTGTTCACCGCCCCGGAGATCGCGACGGTCGGCTGCAGCCAGGCCGACATCGACACCGGAGTGGTGCGCGGGCTCACGATGATGCTGCCGCTGCGCAGCAACGCCCGGGCGAAGATGCAGGCCCTCACCGACGGCTTCGTGAAGATCTTCTGCCTGCCCACCACTGGCATCGTTGTCGGCGGGGTGGTGGTGGCGCCGTCGGCGTCCGAACTGATCCACCCGCTGTCACTCGCCGTGCGCAACAAGCTCACCGTCGACCAGCTCGCGGAGACCTTCACCGTCTACCCGTCGCTGTCCGGCTCGCTGGCCGAGGCCGCCCGACGCCTGCACGGGCACTCCGCAGAGCAGGTCATCACCTACTGAGCAGCTCAGCGGGACAGGGACGCCGGGTCGGTCAGCAGGGGCTCGAACGCCAGCGCGGCCGCGCCGATCATCAGCAGGTCCGGGCCGAGCTCGGCCGGGGTGATCCGGACGCCCTCCAGCGACGGCGGCAGTGCCGCGGCGGCCACGACCCGCTCCAGGCCGGCCGGGTCGTACGCCTGGAGCGCCGCCAGGAAGCCGCCCAGGGCGATCACGGCGGGGTTGAACAGGTTGATGGCCGCGGCGAGCGCGCTGCCGAGGTGCCCGAGCTGGCGCTCGACGATGGCGGCCACCCGGTCGGAGCGGTCGGCCAGCAGGGCGGTCTCGAAGGCTGCGGCGTCGGCCCGGGGCAGCCCGAGGGCGTCCAGCAGCTCGGCGCGGGTCACCTCCGCCTCGAGCGTGCCGGCGATGCCGGCGGAGTCGACGACGGACGAGCCGGAGACCCGGACGTGGCCGAGCTCACCCGCGTAGCCGGCGATGCCGCCCAGCGGCGTCCCGGCGATGATCACGCCGCCGCCGATGCCGGAGGCGCCCCCGTTGACGTAGACGAGGTGGTCGTGGCCGCGGCCCGCGCCGAACTCGTGCTCGGCCAGGGCTCCGAGGGCGGCGTCGTTCGCCACCAGCACCGGGTAGCCGACCGCGGCGGCCAGCGGCTCCCCGAACGGCTCGTCGTGCCAGTCGAGGTGGGGGGCGTTGCGCACCACACCGTCGCTGGTGCGCACCTGCCCGGGGACGGCGACGCCGACGCCGGCGACGGTGAGGCCCTCGAGCTCGACCTGCATGCCCGCGATCACCGCCGCGGTGATGCTCAGCACCTCGGACGCGGTGGGGATCCGGTCGTACTCGTGCCGGATCACCCGGCGGACGCCACCGTCCAGCCCGACCAGCCCGATCGTCAGCGCGTCGATCTCGGGATTCACCGCGATCGCGGTCACCTCGGGACGCACCTCGACCACGGGGCTGGGGCGTCCCACCTGGCCCTGGGAGTCCGGCTCGCGCTCGGCGACCAGCCCCAGTTCCACCAGGTCGTTGACGAGGCTGGCGATCGTCGAGCGGTTGCGCCCGGTGCGCTTGCACAGCACGGCCCGGGACGCCGGCCCGCCACGGTAGAGCAGGCCGAGGATCGCCGAGAGGTTGGTACGCCGGACGTCCTCGGTCGTGCCCGCCGTGATCGCCATGCCTGCCACTCCTGAGTTCGTGCGTCCGGGGGAGACTATCGCGCGATCCCGGCGCGCAGGATCACCGCCCGCCGCGCCTCTTGTTGATCAGGTCGAACGCCACCGCGAGCAGCAGGACGAGGCCCTTGATCGCCATCTGCCACGCCGCGTCCACCGACAGGATCGACAGGCCCATGTTCAGCACGCCCATGACCAGGCCACCGATGACCGCCCCGGTCACCGTCCCGACACCGCCCTGGACGGCGGCGCCGCCGATGAACACGGCCGCGATCGCGTCCAGCTCGTAGTTCTGGCCGGCGGAGGCCACGGCGCTCCCGGCGCGGGCCGTGCTGACGACACCGGCGAGAGCGGCGAGAACGCCCATGTTGACGAAGATCGCGAAGTTCACCCGGCTGGTCTTCACGCCGCTCATCACGGCGGCGAAGAGGTTGCCGCCCATCGCGTAGACGTGCCGGCCGAACACCGTGCGGTTGAGCAGGAACGAGTACGCCACGACCAGCACGGCGAGGATGATCAGGATGATCGGGGTGCCGCTGTAGTTGGCCAGCTGCCAGCAGACGGCCATGATCGCGACCACGGCGAGGGCGATCTTGACCCAGAAGGACGCCGCACCCTCCACCGGCAGGTCGAGGCGGCGCCGTCCGGCCCGCGCGACCAGCTGCAGGGCGACCAGGGCCGCGCACGCGAGCAGGCCGAGGACCAGGGTGAGCACGTCCACCCGGCCGACCTTGCCCAGCCAGCTGGGCAGCCAGCCGGCGCCGATGGCGACGAACTCGTTCGGCAGGCCGCCGATGGTGCCGCCGTGCAGGAAGATCAGGGTGAGCCCGCGGAACAGCAGCATGCCGGCGAGGGTGACGATGAATGCCGGGATGCCCATGAGGGCCACCCAGAACCCCTGCCAGGCGCCGACCACCGCGCCGACCAGCAGCGACACGATCACCGCGAGCCACCACGGCAGGTGCCACTCGCTCATCGCGAGGGCCGCGACGGCGCCGATCATGGCGACGGCCGACCCGACGGACAGGTCGATGTGGCCGGCGATGATGACCATCACCATGCCGATGGCCAGGATCAGCACGTAGGAGTTCTGCTGGATCAGGTTGTTGACGTTGCCGGGCATCAGCAGGCGTCCGCCGGTGAGCACCTCGAACAGGCCGATGATCACCACGAGCGCCGCGAGGATGCCGTACTGGCGCAGGTCGGTCGCCAGGCGCCGGTTGCCCGCTGCGGGCGCGCTGCCGGTCGCGGGTGTGCTGCCGGTCTGGGTGGTCATCGCTGGGCTTCCTTTCCCATGGTCATCAGGTACATCAGGTTCTCCTGCGTCGCCTCCGCGCGGGGCAGCTCGCCGGTGACGGCGCCCTCGGAGATGGTGTAGATCCGGTCGCACATGCCGAGCAGTTCGGGCAGTTCGGACGAGATCATCACGACCGCCTTCCCCTGGTCGGCGAGCGCGTTGATGAGGCCGTAGATCTCGTACTTCGCGCCCACGTCGATGCCGCGCGTGGGCTCGTCGAGGATCAGCACGTCCGGCCCGGAGACCAGCCACTTGCTGAGCACGACCTTCTGCTGGTTGCCGCCGGACAGGCGTCCGACGACCTCAGAGACGCTCGGCGTCTTGATGTTCATGTCCCGCCGGTAGTCCTCGGCCGAGAGGTACTCGCGGTTGCGGTCGATGACCCCCCACCGCGCGAACCGGGAGAGGGCGACGGCGGAGATGTTGGTGGTGACGCTCGCGATCAGGTTCAGGCCGTAGCGCTTGCGGTCCTCGGTGACGTAGGCGATCCCGTGGGCCACGGCGTCGTCGACCGTGGCGGTGGTGATCTCCTCCCCGTCCTTGTAGACCCGGCCGGAGATGCCGGTGCCGTACAGGCGTCCGAACAGGCTCATCGCGAGCTCGGTGCGGCCGGCGCCCATCAGCCCGGCGAAGCCGACGATCTCGCCGGCGCGGACGGAGAAGCTGGCGTGGTCGACGACCACCCGCGACGGGTCGGCGGGGTGGTGGGCCGTCCAGTCCTCGACGCGGAACTTCTCCTCGCCGATGGTGGGCTGGTGCGGCGGGAACAGGTTGTTCAGCTCGCGTCCGACCATGGCCTTGATGATCCGGGCCTCCGTGGCGTCCGGGGAGGACATGTCGATGGTCTCGATGGTGTGCCCGTCGCGGATCACGGTGACCCGGTCGGCGATCCGCCGCACCTCGCGGAGCTTGTGGGAGATCAGGATGCAGGTGATGCCGTGGTCGCGCATGCCGGCGATCAGGTCGAGCAGGTGGTCGGAGTCCTCGTCGTTGAGGGCCGCGGTGGGCTCGTCCAGGATCAGCAGGGAGACGTCCTTGGCCATGGCCTTGGCGATCTCGACCAGTTGCTGCTTGCCCACGCCGATCTCGTAGACCTTCGTGGACGGGTTCTCGTTCAGCCCCACCTTGGCCAGCAGCGCCGCGGCCTCGATGGTGGTGCGGTCCCAGTTGATCACGCCGCGCGCGGCGCGCTCGTTGCCGAGGAAGATGTTCTCCGCGATCGAGGCGAGCGGATTGAGGGCGAGCTCCTGGTGGATGATGACGATGCCGGCCGCCTCGCTGGCGTTGATGTCGCTGAAGGTGGCCTCGGCGCCGTTGAGCTCGATCGTGCCGGTGTAGGTGCCGTGCGGGTAGACGCCGCTGAGCACCTTCATCAGCGTCGACTTCCCCGCGCCGTTCTCGCCGCAGATGGCGTGCACCTCGCCGCGCGCCACCTCGAGGCTCACGTCGTCGAGGGCGCGGACGCCACTGAAGTCCTTCGTGATTCCCTGCATCCGCAGGATGGTCGCTTGGTCAGCCATGCCTCTCACCTGTCGCAGTGCCGGACGGACGCCCCTGTGGGGCGGCAGGCACCCTGCCGCCCCACAGGAGAGGACTCAGCCGAGACCGACGTCGGAGGCCTTGAGGAACCCGGAGTCGATCAGCTTGCTCTGCACGAGGTCCTTGGTGACGACCTCGGGCTCGATCAGGTAGGACGGGACGACCTTCACGCCGTTGTTGTAGGTCTTCTCGTCGTTGACCTCGACCTTCTCGCCCTTGGTGATCTGCTGGATCATCGTGAACACGCGGTCACCCAGCTTGCGGGTGTCCTTCCACACGGTCATGGCCTGCTCGCCGGCGAGGATCGCCTTCACGTTGGCCTTGTCGCCGTCCTGGCCGGTGATCATCGGGTAGTCCGCACCGGGGGCGTAGCCGGCGCTCTTCAGCGACGCGACGATGCCGATCGCGAGGGAGTCGTTCGGGGAGAGGACGGCCTGGACCTTCTTGCCACCGGTGTAGAACGAGGACAGGCGGTTGTCCATCTCGGCCTGGGCCTTGTCGGACTGCCAGGACTGGATGCCGATCGAGGTCCACTCGTCGTTGGACTTCGGGGCCTTGCCGCTGGGGACGACCAGGGTGCCCTTCTGGACGTAGGGGAGCAGCACGTCCCAGGCGCCGGCGAAGAAGAACTTGGCGTTGTTGTCGTCGGGGCTGCCGGCGAACGGCTCGAAGTTGATCGGGGCTGCCGCGGAGTCGAGCTTCAGCTGGTCCTTGAGGAAGTTGCCCTGGAGCTGGCCGACCTTGTAGTTGTCGAAGGTGGCGTAGTAGTCGACGTTGGGGCTGCCGTTGATCAGGCGGTCGTAGGCGATGACCTTCACCGACTGCTTGGCGGCCTCTTCGAGGACCGGGCCGAGGGCGGTGCCGTCGATGGACGCGATCACGAGGATCTTCGCCCCGCCGGCGATCTGGTTCTGGATCTGGCTGATCTGCTGGTCAACCTTGTTGTCGGCGTACTGGAGGTCGACGGTGCAGCCGGCGTCCTTCAGCTTCTTCTGGAGCTGCTCGCCGTCGTTGATCCAGCGCTCCAGGCTGCGGGTGGGCATCGTGATGCCCACGTTGCAGTTGGCGGCGCCGCCAGGGGTGGTGCTCGCACACGCCGCGAGCGGGAGCATCAGTGCCCCCGCCGCGAGGAGCGCGACGAACCGGGTCTTGTGCGACATCTGTGTTCCTCTCTGAATCGCTGTCGCCGAGTGCCCTGGTCGCGGCGCTCCGCTGCGTCGCTCCAGAGCCGGGTTGCGTCCGCAACCTTTTGTCGATAGCGGCAACTTAACGCGCGCGGGGAGGGCCAGCAAGGGTCGATGATAACGATCACATAACGGTGCGCGGCGATTCGTTGCGGGTCGCGACGGGAAGCGCGTTTCGGCGCGGACGCCGTCCCGACGGCCGGGGCCCCCGCGTCCCCCACGCTCAACGCCGAGGGCCAGCCTTACGACCGAGGGCCAGCGCCCTGCGTCCCCCATGCACCAACGCCGAGGGCCAGCCTTACGGCCCAGGGCCAGCACCCAGGGGCGAGCCCTCGGCGATAAGGCTGGCTCTCGATGGTCGGGGCTGGCCCTCGACGTTGGGGGCTGGCCCTCGAGTCGTGGGGCGCGGGCGCCGGCCCGAGTCGGACGGCGGGCGTGGGGGCGACGGCCCGAGGCGGACGGCGCTGGCGTGGCGCCTGCGCGGCCCGGCATCAATGGGGGCGACGGGTCCGCCGCACTGCGACTCACAAGGGCTGGACGGGGCGCCGGGGACTCAGATAAGTTGTCTAGGACAACATTCGCTCGATGAAGAGAGAGATGGGAAGCCTCGTGACTCTCACGCCTACCCCTTCGGACCAGTTCACCTTCGGCCTGTGGACGGTCGGCTACAACGGCACCGACCCGTTCGGTGGCCCCACCCGCGCCGCGATGGACGTGGTGTACGTGGTGGAGAAGCTCGCCTCGTACGGCGCCTACGGCCTCACGTTCCACGATGACGACCTGTTCGCGTTCGGATCCACCGAGGCCGAGCGCCGGACGCAGATCGACCGGCTCAAGGCCGCGTGCGAGGCGACCGGCCTGAAGGTGCCGATGATCACCACGAACCTGTTCAGCCAGCCGGTGTTCAAGGACGGCGGCTTCACCTCCAACGACCGCAACGTGCGCCGCTTCGCCCTGCGCAAGGTGCTGCGGAACATCGACCTGGCCGCGGAGATGGGCGCGAAGGTCTTCGTGATGTGGGGCGGACGCGAGGGTGCCGAGTACGACGCGGCCAAGGACATCCGTTCTGCGCTGGAGCGGTACCGCGAGGCCGTCAACCTGCTCGGCCAGTACGTCACCGACAAGGGCTACGACCTGAAGTTCGCGATCGAGCCGAAGCCGAACGAGCCCCGCGGCGACATCCTGCTGCCGACGGTCGGCCACGCGCTGGCGTTCATCGAGTCCCTGGAGCGCCCGGAGATGGTGGGCCTCAACCCCGAGGTCGGCCACGAGCAGATGGCCGGGCTGAACTTCGCCGCGGCGATCGCGCAGGCGCTCTACGCGGGCAAGCTGTTCCACATCGACCTCAACGGCCAGCGCGGCATCAAGTACGACCAGGACCTCGTGTTCGGCCACGGCGACCTGCACAACGCGTTCGCCCTGGTCGACCTGCTCGAGAACGGGGGCCCCGAGGGCGGCCAGGCCTACACCGGCATGCGCCACTTCGACTACAAGCCCTCCCGCACCGAGGACGAGAACGGCGTCTGGGACTCCGTCCAGGCGAACATGCGCACCTACCTGCTGCTGAAGGAGCGGGCCAAGGCCTTCCGCGCCGACCCCGAGGTGCAGGCCGCGCTCGCCGACGCCAAGGTCTACGAGCTCGCGCAGCCGACCCTGGCCGAGGGCGAGAGCTACGACGACCTGCTCGCCGACGCCAGCGCCTTCGAGGACTTCCAGGCCGGCGCCTACTACAACGGCAAGGGCTTCGGCTTCGTCCGGCTCCAGCAGCTCGCCACGGAGCACCTGCTCGGAGCACGCTGATCCCATGACGAAGGTGATCGGGGTCGACTCCTCGACCCAGAGCTGCAAGGTCGTCGTCCGCGACGCGGACACCGGTGAGCTGCTCGCCTCCGGGCGGGCGGCCCATCCGGACGGCTCCGAGGTCGACCCCGCCCACTGGTGGACGGCGCTGCAGGACGCCCTCGCCCAGGCCGGCGGCCTGGACGGGGTGGCGGCGGTCAGCATCGCCGGTCAGCAGCACGGCATGGTCGTCCTCGACGCCGACGGACGGGTGATCCGTCCCGCGCTGCTGTGGAACGACACCCGGTCGGCGGAGGCCGCCGGCGCGCTCATCCAGGAGGTCGGTGCCCAGGAGATCGTCGCCCGCACCGGCTCGCTGCCGGTGGCGTCGTTCACGGCGACCAAGCTGCGCTGGCTGCGCGACCACGAGCCGGAGAACGCGGCCCGCGTGGCCGCGGTCTGCCTGCCGCACGACTGGCTGACCTGGCGCCTGCGTGGCTACGGGCCGGCCGGCGAGTCGGCGCTCGGGCCGGACCTGTCCGAGCTCGTCACCGACCGCTCGGACGCCTCCGGCACCGCGTACTGGTCGCCCGCGGACGGCGAGTACGACCACGACCTGCTCACCCGAGCACTCGGCCACGACGCTGCCCTGCCCCGCGTCCTCGGCCCCTCTGCATCGGTGCCGGGGCCCGGCTTCCTCGTCGGCCCCGGCGCCGGTGACAACGCGGCGGCCGCGCTCGGCCTGGACGCGCGTCCCGGCGACGTCGTCGTCTCGCTGGGCACCTCGGGGACGGTCTTCGCCGCCGCGTCCGCGCCGGTGACCGACGTGACCGGGACCGTGGCCGGCTTCGCCGACGCGACCGGCGGGTTCCTCCCGCTGGTGTGCACCCTCAACGCCGCCCGCGTCCTCGACGCGGTGGCCGGCGTCCTCGGCGTCGACCACGCGGAGTTCGCCCGGCTCGCGCTCGAGGCGGCCCCCGGGGCCGGGGGAGCGGTGCTGGTGCCCTACTTCGAGGGCGAGCGGACGCCGAACCTGCCCGACGCGACCGCAAGCCTCACCGGGTTGACCCTCGGGTCGACCTCACGGTCCAACCTCGCCCGCGCCGCGGTCGAGGGGATGCTGTGCGGGCTCGCCGCCGGGCTGGACGCGGTCCGCGAGCTCGGTGTCGAGGCCGGTCGCATCCTGTTGATCGGCGGCGCGGCGGCCAACCCGGCCGTGCAGGCCGTCGCCGCCCAGGTGTTCTCGGTCCCGGTCTGCGTGCCCAGCCCCGGCGAGTACGTGGCCGACGGCGCCGCGCGCCAGGCGGCCTGGGTGCTCACCGGGTCGCGTCCCGAATGGCCGGTGGCCCTGGTCGCCGCGCCCGAGCCGGACCCGCGGCCGGAGATCCTGGCCGGGTACCACGCGGCGGCGTCCCGCTACTGACCCCCGGAGGTGCCGGGACGTCGCCCGTCCCGGCAACCCGGAGGGTGTGCGCCCCGGCTACAGCCGCTGCCGGAGCCACTCCACCTGGCGCTGCCAGTGGAACAGCTGGCCGCCCTCGTGGCCGTTGAACTCATAGACGGCGATCTCCCGGTCGGGGCCGCCGTAGCCGTTGAAGGCAGCGAACACCGTGGACGGCAGCACGATGTCGTCCATCAGCCCGACGGAGAACAGCGCCGGCGCACTCGCCCGGCGCGCGAACACCGCGCCGTCGAAGTACGACAAGGTGGCGAACACCTCGTCGGCCCGGTCCCGGTGCACGGACAGGTACTGGGTGACCTCGGTGAACGGGCGCCCCGGCGTGAGCACGACCGACCGGCGGAAGTGGCACAGGAACGGCACGTCCGGCAGCGCGGCCACGACCCCGTCCCCGAGCAGCCCGGCGACGGCGAGGGTGATGCCGCCGCCCTGGCTGCCCCCGGTCACGGCCACCCGGCCCGCGTCCACGTGGCCGAGGGAGCGGACCGCCTCGACCAGGCGTACGGCGTCGGTGAACACGCGCCGGTAGTAGTAGGTCTCCGGGCTCTCGATGCCGCGGGTCATGAAGCCCTCGAACGCCGCGCCCGTGCCGTGCGGGTCGGGCGTCGCGCCGCCCCCGCCCCAGCCGCTGCCCTGCCCGCGGGTGTCCATGACGACGTGGACGAAGCCGGCGGCCGCCCAGTGCAGGTGCTCGGCGGGCAGGCCGCGTCCGCCGTTGTAGCCGATGAACTCGACCACGGCGGGCAACGGTCCACCGGACCGGGGACGGATCACCCAGGCGCGGACGGGGTCGCCGGCGTAGCCGGAGAAGAAGAGGTCCTCGACGACCAGTTCGCTCACCGGCCCGGGCACGGGCGTGACCGACAGCTGCTGCGGCAGGGCCCGGGCCTCGGCGAGGGTCCGGGCCCAGAACGCGTCGAAGTCGTCGGGCTCCGCCACGTCGGGACGGTAGCCGGCGAGTTCGGGCAGGGTCAGGTCGGTCAGTGGCACGGTGCCCTCCTCGGTGCGGGGCCGGTCAGGCCGGCCGGTACTCCACCCGGTCGACCTCGACGACCGTAGCGGACGCCGGGTCCGGGGTGGTGGCGTAGACACCCAGCCAGAGCCCGATGAAGCCGCCGGTGGCCACGGAGTCGAGCGTGCGCGCGTCCGCGGTGGCCACGACGGTCCGCGCCCCGTCCGCGGTGGTCACGCCCAGGTCGTAGTCGGCGCCGCGCGCGCGGACGTCCAGCGTGAGCGGCGAGCCCACCGCGACCCCGGGCCGGGCCTCGCCGAGCAGCGTCTCCTCGCCCGCGCGGCGGTGGACCGCCCGCACGACCGCGTCGCCGGACGGGTCGGCCGCCAGCGTGAGGCGCACGTGGTCGCGCTCGGACTGGCGGATTGCCAGGCCCGCCTCCTCGCCGGCCGCCAGCGGCGCCCGCAGGGTGGCGGAGACGTCGAGGTCGCGGTGTTGCTGGCGCAGGCCGAGGAAGGACGGCGTCCCGGGGTCGGTGAGCGTCTCGACGGACGGGCGCAGCGTCCAGCCGTCCCCGCGCGCCGTGGCGAACGCGGCGGCGGGACCACGCAGCGACGTCCAGCGCGGGTCCTCGGGCCGGACGACACCGCCGGCGTCGCCCGCCGGGGCGGCCGCGGCGAAGGGCACCTCGACCTCTGCGGGCACCCGGCCCTCGCCGGGGGCGAACACGGGCCAGCCGTCCTCCCACGTCACGGGGACGAGGAACGTCTCCCGGCCGAGGGGGTAGTGGTAGCCGCCGTAGGGACGCATCGCGAGGAGCAGGGCCCACCAGCTGCCGTCCGCGGCCTGCACGAGGTCGGCGTGGCCGGCGCCCACCACGTCGCTGTCGCGCCCGAGGTGGCGGTGGGTGAGCACCGGGTTGCAGCGGTTGGACTCGTAGGGACCGGTGACCGACTCCGCCCGCGCCACGGCGACGCTGTGGTGGAACTCCGTGCCGCCCTCCGCGGCGAGCAGGTAGTAGCGGCCGTCCACCTTGTACAGGTGGGGCGCCTCCGCCCAGACCACGCCGAGCATGGCCCCGTTCCAGACCACGGTCTCCGGCCCGACAAGGGCCATGGCCGTCGGGTCGAACTCGCGGACCCACACCTCGGTCTGGTCGTGCCAGCGGGGTTCGCGGGCCAGCCGGGTGCCGTGCATCCAGACGCGCCCGTCGTCGTCGAAGAAGATCGACGGGTCGATGCCGTCCGCGTCCAGCCACACCGGGTCCGACCACGGCCCGGCCGGGTCGGTGGCGGTCATCAGGAAGTTTCCCCCGCGGGTGGCGTCCGCCGGGTCGACCAGGGTGCAGACCACCCAGTAGCGGCCGTCGTGGTACCGCAGCGTCGGCGCGTAGAGGCCGCCGGAGGAGGCGATCTGCGAGTAGTCGAGCTGGTCCGCGCGGGTGACCACGTCGCCGATGTGCTCCCAGCGGGCCAGGTCGGTGCTGTGGAACACGGGGAGGCCGGGGAAGTACTCGAAGGTCGAGGTGACCAGGTAGTAGTCCCCGCCCACCCGGCAGACGGACGGGTCGGGGTAGCAGCCGGGCAGCACCGGGTTCGCGACGCGGCTCATGCGTCCCTGACCTCGGCCCGTGCCTGCCGCGCGTCCGCCGTGGTGACCTCGTGGGCCGGGCCGAGGACGGTCAGGACCGCCCGCGGGGTGGCGGTGCCGGGGACGGGCTCCGCGACCGACAGCCCGACGTTGTTGATCGCCCCGTTGGTCTGGCTGACGCTCGGCATCCCGCTGGCCGAGGCCGCCGAGTGGGAACCCACCCAGACCTCGACGTCGCCGGGCTCGACGATCCGCACCACGCGCCGGTCGGAGAACGCCAGCCGGGTGGTCGGGATGGTGAAGCGCACCCGGCGCGACTGGCCCGCGGCCAGCTCGACCCGCGCGTAGGCGAGCAGCTGGCTGACCGGGCGCACCACGGACGCGAGCAGGTCGTGGCCGTACACCTGCACGACCTCGCTGCCGTCCACCGCGCCGGTGTTGGTGACCGTGACCTCGACGCAGAAGGCGCCGTCGGCCGGCACCTCGGCGTCGACCCGCAGGTCGCTGTAGGCCACCTGCGTGTAGGACAGGCCGAACCCGAACGGGCGGGCCGGGGTCGGGTCGGTGGCCGTCACCTCGGACGGCCCGCCGAGCAGCGGCTGGAGGTAGGTGTAGGGCTGCGCGTCGCCGGTGCGCGGCAGCGACACCGGGAGCCGGCCCGACGGGTTGACCGCGCCGGTGAGCACGTCGGCGATCGCGAGGCCGCCCCCTTCGCCGGGGAAGAAGGCCTGGAGGACGGCCGCCGGCCGCGGCCGGGGCCCGTCGAGCGCCCAGCCGACGGCGTACGGACGGCCGGTGAGCAGCACCATGACGACCGGGGTGCCGGTGGCGGCCACCGCTTCCACGAGCGCGCGCTGGGCGCCGGGAAGCTCGAGGGACTGGGTGTCGTTGCCCTCGCCGACCGTGCCGCGGCCGAAGAGCCCGGCCTGGTCGCCGACGACCACCACGGCCACGTCGGCCCCCGCGGCGGCCGCCACCGCCGCGGGGATGCCGCTGGTGTCGCCGTCCTCGACGTCGCAGCCGTGGGCGACGACGAACTCGGGCGTCGGCGTTTCCGGCCCGAAGGCGTCCCGCAACGCCTCCCAGACGGTGGGGATGGCGATACCGGCGGGGTAGCCGGGGAAGCCGGGCAGCACGTGGTTGGCGAAGGAGTAGCAGCCCTGGAGGGCGTCCGTGCGGTCGGCGTTGGGGCCGATCACGGCCACCCGGCCGATCGGGGCGCGGCGTCCCAGCGGCAGCACCCCGTCGTTGGACAGCAGGACGATCGAGCGCTGCGCGAGGCGGCGGGCGAGCTCCTGGTGCCCGGCCGGGTCGAGGTCGATGGCGGTCGGTGGCTCGTCGGCGTAGGCGCCGGGATCGAGCAGGCCGAGGGCCTCCTTCTGGGCGAGGGCGCGCAGGACGGCGCGGTCGACGTAGGCCTCGTCGACGCGGCCGGCGCGGACCTCGGCGGCGAGCGGGGCGAGGTAGGCGTCCCCGGTGGGCAGCTCGACGTCGATGCCGGCGGTGAGGGCCAGTGCGGCCGCCTGGCCGCGGTCGGCGGCGACGGCGTGCATCACCTGGAGGAAGCTGACCGCGAAGTAGTCGGCGACCACCACGCCGGTGAACCCGAGGCGCTCGCGCAGCAGGCCGGTGAGCAGGTCGGCGTTGGCCGCCACAGGGACGCCGTCGATGTCGGTGTAGGAGTTCATCACCGAGCGGGCACCGCCGTCGAGGAGGGCCATCTCGAACGGGGGGAGGAACACGTCGGCGATCTCGCGGGGGCCGGCGTGGACGGGCGCGTGGTTGCGGCCGGCGACGGAGCCGGAGTAGCCGAGGAAGTGCTTGAGGGTGGCGTGGACGCCGGCCGACTGCAGGCCCTGGACGAAGGCGGTGCCGACGGTGCCGACGAGATAGGGATCCTCGCCGATGCACTCGTCGACGCGTCCCCAGCGGGGGTCGCGGACCACGTCCATCACCGGGGCGAGGCCCTGGTGGATGCCGAGGGTCGCCATCGAGGTGCCGATCGCCGCACCGACCTCGCGGACCAGGTCGGGGTCGAAGGACGCGCCCCACGCCAGGGGCGTGGGGAAGGTGGTCGCCTTCCAGGCTGCGAGGCCGGTGAGGACCTCCTCGTGGACCAGCGCAGGGATGCCGAGCCGGGTCTCCCGCTGGAGCCGGCGCTGTTCCGCCCACAGCCACGCGGCGCGTTCCGCCGGCTCGACGGGACGGGTGCCGTACACCCGGGTGTAGTGCCCGATGCCGTCCCGGGTGGCTTCGGCGAGCTCTCCGGAGCCGCGCTGGCCGGCGGCCATCTCGCTCTGCATGGGGGCGACGACGTTGCCGCCCTGGTCGAGCCAGTAGCCGACGAGCTGGGCGAGCTTCTCCTCCAGCGTCATGCGGCCCACCAGGTCGCGGACGCGCGCGGAGGTCTCCGGGGCGGCGGGCAGTTCGTGCACGGATGTGGACACCGGGTCCAGCTCCTTCATCGGGTCAGTGGGGGGACGGTGGGGGCGGTGCGTCACAGGCGGGTCAGCCCTTGACGGCGCCGGTGAGGCCGCCGACGATGCGGCGCTCGAAGATGCTGAAGAACAGCAGGGCCGGGATCATCGACAGCGACGTGAAGGCCAGCACGGCAGCGGTGTCGACCGAGTGCTCGGACGAGAACGACTGCACCCCCAGCGGGAGCGTGTACATGGCGGCGTTGTTGAGGATGAACAGGGGCAGCATGTAGCTGTTCCACGCGTTGACGAAGGCGAGGATGCCGGTGGTGATCACGCCGGGGAGGGACAGCGGGAGGACCATCCGGAAGAAGAACCCGATCTTGCTCGCCCCGTCGATCGCTGCGGCCTCCTCCAGCTCCTTGGGGATCGCGGCGAGGAAGGGCACCAGGATGATCACCGTGGTCGGGAGTGCGAACGCGATCTGCGGGAGGATGATGCCCAGCAGGTTGTCGGTGAGCCCGAGGTTCTTGATCAGCAGGTACAGCGGGGTGATGGCCACCGTGAGCGGGAACATCAGCCCTGCGGCGAACAGCGAGTACAGCGCGTTGCGCCCGGCGAAGTCGTAGCGGGCGATCACGAAGCTCGCCATCAGGGCCAGCGCGACGGTGCCGATGGTGGTGGCCGCGGCGGAGATCACCGAGTTGCCGAACTGCTGCCAGAACAGCGGGCTGGCCAGGACGTCGGCGTAGTTCTTCAGCACCCACGGGTCGGGCCAGCCGGACGGGTTGACGGTGATCTGGGCGTTGGTGCGGAACCCGCCGATGATGATGTAGAGCACCGGGGCGACGCAGACGGCGATCAGCACGGTGGCGATCACGTAGGTGGTCGGGCTGCCCCAGGTGGCGCCGGACCTGCTCCTGCGGCGGGGGCGCGTGGTGGAGGCCCGCGCGGTGAGTGCGACCTGCGACATCAGGCGGCCTTCCTGTCTGACTTCTCGGTCAGGGCGCCCGCGGTGTCCCGCCGGAGCACGAAGCGCTGGTAGGTGAGTGCGATCACCAGCGAGATGACGAAGATCACCACGGCGACGGCGTTGCCGTAGCCGTAGTTCCCGGCGAGGCGTCCCTCACGCACCATGTAGGTGGCCATGGTGGAGGTCCCGGCCGTGGAGGCCACGTACTGGCCCCAGATGATGTAGACGAGGTCGAACAGCTGCAGTGAGCCGATGATCGACAGGAACGCCCACACCCGGATCGTCGGGCCGAGCAGCGGGAGCGTGATCCAGCGCTGGATCTGCCAGTAGGACGCGCCGTCGATCGCGGCGGCCTCGTACAGCTCGTCCGGGATGCCCTGCATGCCCGCGAGCATCAGGATCACCGCGAAGCCGATGTACTTCCAGGAGATGATCACCATCAGCGTCCAGATCGCGACGTTGGGATCGGCGATCCAGTCCGAGGCGAGGAAGCCCAGGCCCAGGTTGTGCAGCAGGTCGTTGAGGGCCCCCTGGTACTGGAGCATCAGGCTCCAGCCGGTGCCCACGATGACCTCGGAGATCACGTAGGGGACGAAGATCAGGACGCGGATGAGCGAGCGTCCCCTGATGTTCTGGTTCAGCAGCAGGGCGAAGGCCACCGCCGCCGGCCCCTGCATCACCAGGGACATGACCAGGATGAAGCCGTTGTGCGCCAGCGCGTCCAGGAAGTTCTGGTCGGTGAAGATCGTGACGTAGTTCTGGAACCCGACGAAGTTCGTCGGGGCGCCGAAGCCCTTCCACTTGAAGAACCCGTAGTAGGCCGCCATGAAGACGGGGAAGATGACGAAGGCCAGGAAGATGGCGATCGCGGGTCCGGCGAGGATCGCGATCTCGAAGCGCTTCCGCCAGTCGGCCCTGGCCCGGTCGGACCGGGGCGCCGCCTTCGCGGCGCCCCGACCCGAACCTGACCTCGACGAGCGTTGCGGCAGTGCGGTCACTGATTCGCTCATGAGGGTTTCGTTGTCTTCGCTCAGCCCTTGGCGGCTGCGCTCTTCACTGCTGCGACGATGTCGGCCGGCTGCCCCTTGCCCGCGAGCATGTTGACCACACCGCCGTTGAGGGCGTTGCCGACGTTCTGGCCGTACATCGTGTCCAGCCACAGCATCACGTAGGCAGCCTTGTCGTAGGACGCGAGCACGTCCTGCAGCGCCGGATCGGTGACGACCGACTTGGCGTCCTTGTTGGCCGGCAGGGTCTTGAACGCGGTCGCGTAGCCCTCCTGGTTGGCCTTGCTCGCGATGAAGTTGAGGAAGTCGACGCACTCGGCGGGAGCGTTCTTGCGGCACGCGAACCCGTCGGAGCCACCCATCATCGCGGTCGGGTCACCGGCTCCGCCGCTGACGGCGGGGAACGGGAACCAGCCGAGGTCGGGCAGGGCCTTCTTGTCGGGGGTCAGGTCGGCGATGACGCCGGGGTTCCAGGCGCCCATGAGCTCCATGGCGGCCTTGTGGTTGGCGATCATGCCGGCGGAGCTGCCCGCGCCCTGCTGGGCGGAAGTGGTCAGGTAGCCCTTGTTGAACGGCTCGGTGTCGGCGAACGCCTTGAGGTCCTCGCCCGCCTTCAGCCAGCACGGGTCGGAGAAGTCCTTCTCCGCCGCGGCCTTGTCCATGACGTCCTTGGAGCAGTCGCGCAGCGCCATGAAGTAGTACCAGTGGGCAGCCGGCCAGGCGTCCTTGCCGCCGAGCGCGATCGGGGCGATGCCCGCGGCCTTCAGCTTGTCGACGGCGGCGTTCAGCTCCTCGAAGGTGGTCGGGGTGGCGGTGATGCCGGCCTTCGCGAAGAGGTCCTTGCTGTAGTAGATGCCGCCGGGGAGCACGGACGTGGGCATGCCGTAGATCTTGCCGTCGACGGTGAACGCGCTGAAGATGCCGTCGCCCAGGGCGGTCTTGACCTCGGGGCTGATCTTGTCGGTGATGTCGAGCACCTGGTCGGCCGCGACGACGTCGGCGAGCTTGCCGCCACCACGGGCCATGAAGATGGTCGGGTCGTCCCCGGAGTTGAGGGCGGTCTGGAGCTTGCCGTCCATGTCCTCGTTCTGGATGGCCTGGATGTTGATGGTGACGTTCGGGTGCTCCTTGGTGTAGGCGGCGACCGTGTCTTCCCAGTACTTCTTGCCGTCACCCGTGGTCGAGTTGTGCCAGAACGTCATCGTGACCGGCCCGGCCGAAGTGGCCGGAGCGGATGATGTCGTCCCGGTCGCCCCGCCGGCGCACCCGGCAAGGGCGAGCGACAGGCTTGCACCCAGCGCGACGAGTGCCGGGCCCTTGACTTTCCACTGCATAGACATACCTCTCAGTCCTCTTTGACCGTCCGACAGGGAATCCTGCCACTCGGGATCCTTCCACCGCCCCCGGGGGGTGTCAAACGTTTTCGATAACGTTTTCGTTGCGATGGATCGACCCCCGGATGGGCTAGCGTTACGCCGTGACCGTCACTCCTCGCAAGAGGCGCACCGTGCGCCCGCCCACCGTGGCACGGGTGACGATCGTCGACGTCGCACAGGCCGCCGGCGTCTCGGTCTCGACGGTGTCGAAGGTGATCAACGACCGCTACGGGGTGTCGCCGGAGACCTACGACAAGGTCATGGGCGTGGTCGAGGAACTCGGCTACGAGTCGTCCCTTGTGGCGAGCAGCCTGCGCAGGGGGAGCACGAACGTCATCGGCATCCTGGTGCCGGAGTTCGAGCCGTTCTCCACCGAGCTGCTCAAGGGGATCTCGGCCGCGGCCGAGGGCACCGGCTACGAGCTGCTGGCCTACTCCGGCAACCTCGAGCACAACCAGGTCGGCTGGGAGCGGCGCTCGCTGTCCCGGCTGGCCGGCACGCTCATCGACGGCGCGGTGATCGTCGCGCCGACGGCGACCGTCACCGACGCGACCATCCCGGTGGTGGCGATCGACCCGCACACCGGGCGGACGGGGCCCAGCACCATCGAGGCCGACAACGTCGGTGGCGCCCGCGCGGCGACCCAGCACCTCATCGCCCTCGGGCACACCCGGATCGCCCACGTGCGCGGCCGCACCGACCTGGTCTCGGCACGGCTGCGGGAGCAGGGCTACCGCGAGGCCCTCGAGGCCGCGGGCATCGCGTTCGACCCGGCGCTGGTGCGGGTGGGTGGCTACCGGGCGGCCGAGACCACGGACGCCGCCCGCGAGCTGCTCACGCTGCCCGAGCCGCCGACGGCGATCTTCGCCGCGAACGACCTGTCGGCGATCCGCGTCCTCGAGGTGGCCGGCGAGCTGGGCCTCCGCGTGCCCGGCGACGTGTCGGTGGTCGGCTTCGACAACGTGCCGGAGGCGGCCAACGCCGTCCCGCCGCTCACCACGGTGGCCCAGCCGCTGCACGAGATGGGGGCCCAGGCCGTCCGCATCCTCCTCGGCCTGCTCGCCGGCGAGACCAGCGAGCAGCACCTGCACCTGCCCGCCCGCCTCGTGGTGCGGGCCAGCACGGCGCCCCCGGCCGCCCGCGACTGACCGGCGACCCGACCGTGGCCCGTGCGACGGTGTCGGAGGTGCTCCGCCGGTCGGCGGCCCTGCTGCCGGCCGCGCCCGGGGTGTACCGCTTCCTGGACGCGCAGCGGCGCGTGGCCTACCTCGGCCGGGCCGGCGACCTGCGCGCGCGTGTCCGCTCCTACACCGGCGACCTCGCCGACCGCCCGCACCTGCGCCGGATGGTCCCGCAGGTGGCGGCCGTCGAGGCCCTCGCCTGCGCCTCCGCGCACGAGGCGGCCTGGCTGGAGCGCAACCTGCTGGAGCGGTCGCTGCCGCGCTGGAACCGCGTCCGTGGAGGTCTGGAACTGCCCGCCTGGCTGGTGCTGGACGACGGCAGCGCGCGGCCGGACCTGCGCGTCGTCGTGGGCGAGCGCCCCGACGGGGAGGCGTACGGGCCGTACCTGGGCGTCGAGCGGCTCGCCGCCGCGCGGGGCGGGGTGCTGCGGGCGTGGCCGCTGCCCCTGTCGGGCGACCGGCTGGACGTCGCCGGGCGGTCGCTGGCCGAGGCTCGCGGGGTGGCGCCGACGGACCGGGCCGGGTTCGTCGCGGCGATCCGCGCCGTCCTGGCCCGTGAGCCGGCGGCGGTGGAAGCGCTCGGTGCCCGGCTGCAGGAGGCCGGCGCCGCAGCCGTGGAGAGGCTGGCCTTCGAGACCGCGGCGCAGGTCCGCGACGAGCGGGCGGCGGTCGGCTGGCTGGTGGCGCCGCAACGGGTGACCGGGTGCGCCCGCGGGCTGGTCGTCGGCGGGTGGGCCGACGGGACGGGCTTCGTCCTGCGGGCCACGTCCGACCGACTCGACCGGTGGTCCGCCGGGCCGGTCGAGGAGGCGGCCGCGCGCGAGGCCGCCGGGCGAACCCCCGAGGAGTGGCGCGATTTCGCCGTCCTCAACGCCGGCCTGGCCGCCCGGCTGGCGGCCGTGGCGCGGTGAGGCTCAGCCGGCGTCGACGATCTCGAGCAGCACCTGCCCGGAGCTGACAGACTCGCCCACGGCCGCGGCGAGGTTCGCCACCACGCCCGAGCGGTGGGCGGTGATCGGCTGCTCCATCTTCATCGCCTCGAGCACGACCACCAGGTCGCCCTCTGTCACCTCGTCGCCCTCGACGACGGACACCTTCACGATCGTGCCCTGCATCGGGGCGGTCAGCTCGTTCGACGACGGCGACTTCGCCCGCGCCCCGCCGGTGCTCCGCTTGACCGGTCGCTTGGGGGCCGCGGCCTTCGCCGCGGGCGCGGCCAGCGCCGCAGGCAGGCGCACCTCGAGCCGGCGTCCGTCCACCTCGACCACGAAGGTGCTGCTCTCGGTGGCCGGCGTCTCGCCCATGCTGCCGGTGTAGGGCTCGAGCCGGGTGGAGAACTCGGTCTCGATCCAGCGGGTGTGCACGCCGAAGCCGCCGTCCGCGGCCACGAACGCCGGGTCGGTGAGGACCGCCTTGTGGAAGGGGATGACCGACGGCATGCCGTCGAGCACCGTCTCGGCCAGCGCCCGGCGCGAGCGGGCGATCGCCTGGGCGCGGTCGGCGCCGGTCACGATGATCTTCGCCACCAGCGAGTCGAACGAGCCCGGCACGGCCATGCCGGCCAGGTAGCCGGAGTCGACACGGACGCCGGGGCCGGTGGGCGGCTGCCAGGCGGTCAGGGTGCCCGGGGCCGGCATGAACGAGCGGCCCGGGTCCTCGGCGTTGATCCGGAACTCGATCGAGTGGCCGCGCGCGGGCGGGTCGTCGTAGCCGAGCGCCTCCCCGTCCGCGATCCGGAACATCTCGCGCACCAGGTCGAGCCCGGTGACCTCCTCCGAGACCGGGTGCTCCACCTGGAGCCGGGTGTTGACCTCGAGGAAGCTGATCGTCCCGTCCTGGCCGACGAGGAACTCGCACGTGCCGGCGCCCACGTAGCCCGCCTCCCGCAGGATGGCCTTGCTCGACTCGTAGAGCCGGGTGCGCTGCTCCTCGCTCAGGAACGGCGCCGGGGCCTCCTCGACCAGCTTCTGGTGGCGGCGCTGCAGCGAGCAGTCGCGCGTGGAGACAACCACGACGGTGCCGTGGGTGTCGGCCAGGCACTGGGTCTCGACGTGGCGCGGACGGTCGAGGTAGCGCTCGACGAAGCACTCACCCCTGCCGAAGGCCGTGACGGCTTCGCGGGTGGCCGACTCGAAGAGCTCCGGGACCTCCTCGAGCGTGCGGGCGACCTTGAGCCCGCGGCCGCCGCCGCCGTAGGCGGCCTTGATGGCGATCGGCAGGCCGTGTTCGCGGGCGAAGGCGACGACCTCGTCGGCGTCCGCCACCGGGTCGGCGGTGCCGGGTACCAGCGGGGCGCCCACCCGCGCGGCGATGTGCCGGGCCTGCACCTTGTCGCCGAGGGCCTCGATCGCGGCCGGCGGGGGCCCGATCCAGACCAGCCCGGCGTCGATCACGGCCTGGGCGAAGGCGGCGTTCTCGGCGAGGAAGCCGTAGCCGGGGTGCACGGCGTCGGCGCCGGACCGTGCGGCGACGGCCAGGATCTTGGCGACGTCGAGGTAGGTCTCCGCCGGGGTGAGGCCGTGGAGGGCGAACGCCTCGTCAGCCAGCTTCACGAACAGCGAGTCGGCGTCCGGGTCGGCGTAGACGGCCACGCTGGCCAGTCCCGCGTCCCTGGCGGCCCGGAACACGCGGACCGCGATCTCACCGCGATTGGCCACCAGAACCTTGGTGATCGCCATTGACTCCTCCTGCCGCCTCTGCGCAACTCCTGCGGAGTCTAGTGACCGGGTGGGGGTCCAGTCAGGCAGGTGTCCCGCTCCCGGCGAGTGCGAGGTGCACCGGGAGTTCGGGCTGGGCCGGCCCGGCGGGGGAGCGGACGCAGTGTCCGGCCTCGACCAGGGCGGCATGGACGGCCTGGGCGCAGATGCGCTCCGCCGCGCTGTGCCACGGCAGCCGGATGCAGTCATAGGCGCCGGAGGTGACCGCGTCCACCGCGCGGCGGGCGACCACGTCGGGATCGGTGACGACGGCGCCGAGCGAGCCGTTGGCGTTGAGCAGGCGGTGGGGCTGGTACTCCCGGGCGACGGCCAGCCCGTTGCGTTCCGCGGTCTGCAGCAGCCGGGAGTCGGGCAGGCCGATGATCGTCAGGCCCGGGTCGTAGTCGAGCACGGCGTTCACCACGGCCCAGGCGTGGTTGCGGTCGGTGCGGGCGGCCTCGAACAGCGCGCCGCCCGGACGCACGCAGGTGACCCGGGCCTGCTCGGCCAGGGCCAGGCCGTCCAGGGCACCCAGCTGGTAGATGATCGTCGCCGCCAGGTCGTCGGGGTCGTAGTCGACGAAGCGCTCGCCGCGCCCGATCCGGTCGGCGTAGCCGATCGCCGCCCCGATTGCGGCCTCCCTCGTCACGGCCTCGCTGCAGGCCCGCAGCATCGAGACGGGCTCGCCGGAATGCACGCCGCAGGGCACGAGGGCCGTGCTGATCAGGGGCCAGAGGACGTCGTCGGCGGCGGTGGCGGCCTCGCCGAGACCGTGCCCGACTTCTGCGGTCAGGTCGATCTCCATGGTGCGCGAATCTACCCCCCGCGCCGCGGCGGCGATACACCGGTTCGCCGCGCGGATGACCTCGTACACCCCGGGCCGGTGCCATGCTGGGGCGGTGAGCAGCTGTCACAGCAGGGCCTGGCGCCACGGCGAGGAGGTGGCGACCGACTTCCCCCTGGCCGACCTCGACCGGTGGCTGGCCGAGCCGGACGCGCTGGTCTGGCTCGACCTGCTCGAGCCCGAGCCCGCCGTGCTGGCCGCGCTGGCCGAAGAGCTCCGGCTCGATCCGCTGGCCGTCGAGGACGCCGTGGAACCGCGGGAGCGCCCGAAGGCCACCTTCCACGCACACCACATCTTCCTCACCTGTTACTCCACCCGCATCGAGCAGCTGCCCGGGGACGGGGTCGAGTTCGAGCTGGGCCGGGTCTCGGCCTTCGTGCTGCGCAACGCACTGGTCACCGTCCGCACCGACGACCGCGTCGACATGGCGGCGGTCGTCGCGCGGTGGAACGAGGACGGCCTGCTCACCCACGGCGTGGCGGCCCTCGTCCACGGGATGCTGGACGAGCTGGTCGACGGCTACTTCGCCACCATCGAGTCGATGGACGACCTGCTGGAAGAGCTGGAGGACATGCTGTTCGATCCGGCGATGAAGCCGCGGGCGATCCAGCAGCGGGTGTTCGGGCTCCGCAAGGCGCTGGTGCAGCTGCGCCGCGTCGTGCTGCCCATGCGGGAGGTGGTGACCGCGGTGATGCGCTTCCGCGGCGAGGGCGACCGCAGCCTCTCCAGCGAGCTGGACGGGAACTTCAACGACCTCTACGACCACGTGATCCGTGCGGCGGAGTGGACCGAGAGCCTGCGCGACATGGTGAGCGGCGTCTTCGAGACCAACCTCTCGCTCCAGGACGCCCGCCTCAACGAGGTGATGAAGAAGCTGGCCGCGTGGGCGGCGATCATCGCCGTGCCGACGGCGGTCACCGGCTGGTTCGGCCAGAACATCCCCTACCCGGGGTACATGGCCGACTTCGGCCTCCTGCAGAGCACCGTACTGATGCTGGTGGGCACGATCGGGCTCTACATCCTGTTCCGCCGGGTCGACTGGATCTGAGCGGGTCCCGCGCTCCGGCCCGGTAGCCGGTGAGGGCACGGCCGCGCCCTACCATGCTGCCGTGACGCTGGCACAGTCCCTCCTCGGCTTCACCGCGCTGGCCGCGGTGGTCGCGGTGACCCCCGGGCTCGACACGGTGCTGGTGCTGCGCCAGGCGCTGCGCGCCGGTCGTCGGACGGCCTTCGCCGCCGCCGCCGGCATCGGGCTGGGAGCCCTGCTGTGGGGGATCGCCGCCGCCGCGGGGATCGCCGCGCTCTTCGTCGCGTCCGAGGTGGCCTACTCGGTGCTGCGCTGGGCCGGTGTGGCGTTCCTCGCCTACCTCGCGTGGAGCTACCTGCGCGCAGCGGTGCGCGGCGACGTGACCCACGCCGATCTGGCCTCCGGCGCGGTCGACTCCGCCCGCGAGGCCTTCGTCAAGGGACTGCTCACCGACCTGCTCAACCCCAAGATGGCGGTGTTCTACCTGACGGTGCTCCCGCTCTTCCTCCCGGCGGGCATCCCCCCGGTGCTGGCCGGCGCCGTGCTGGCCGGCGTGCACGTGCTGGTGGCGTTCGCCTGGTTCACGGTGGTGATCCTCGGCGCGCACGCCGTCCGCGGCTTCCTCACCAGCCGGCGGGGGGCCCGCGTGATCGACGGGGCCGCGGGCACCGCGATGCTCGGCTTCGGGCTGGTGCTCGGCCTCGAGCGCTGAGGCCGGGGCCGCCAGCACCCCGTCCGGCTCAGCCGTCGGCGCCCGGCAGCATCCCCAGCGCGTGGGCCCTGGCCACGACCCGGGTGCGCGTCGGCGCGTCCAGCTTGCGCAGGAGGTCCGCGACGTGGGCCTTCACCGTGGAGGTCGACAGGTAGAGTTCTGCGGCGATCTGGCGGTTGGTCAGCCCGAGGTCAAGGCCGCGGAGGACTGCTTGCTCGCGCGCGGAGAGCACGGGCCCGCCGGCGGCCAGCCGGCCCGTGGCCCACTCCTGCAGCGTGTCCTGCGGGACGACGGCCAGCCCGCTGTGCGCCACCCGGATGGCGTGCAGGAGCGTCTGGGCCCGCGTGCTCTTCAACAGGAAGCCGTGCGCTCCCGCGGCGAGCATCTGCACGACCACGTCGGCGTCGCCGAACGAGGTGAGCGCGAGGACGCGGGTGCCCGCGGAGCGGCGGGTCACCTCGCGGGTCGCCTCGATCCCGCTCATCCCGGGCAGGCGGACGACCATCAGCACGACGTCTGGCCGGTGTTCCCCGACGGCCGGCAGGGCGCTCTCCGCGTCCGGGTAGGTGCCGGCGAGGGTGAGGTCGTCTGCGTCGCGCAGGTAGTCGGTCAGGGTCTCGCGGACGAAGAGGTCGTCGTCGACCACGAGGACGCTGATCGGGGCGCTCACCGGACGGGCTCGCCGTCGGAGGTGGTGAGCGGAAGGGGCAGGTCGACCCTCGTCAGCCACTGGCTGTCCGCGCGGCCCGCGGTCACCCGTCCGCCGGCCGCCTCGATCCGCTGCCGCAGCGCTCCCAGCCCCAGCGACGTGCCGTGGGTGGCCGGCGCATCGCCGCGGGGCGCGTTCGCGAACTGGAGCACGGCCCCGGTGGGGGTGATCTCCGCCGAGACCAGGCAGGCCTGGTCGGGATCGCCGTGCGTGACGATGTTGTGGAGCGCCTCCGCGCTCGCGGCGCCGAGGAGCTCGCCGGCCTCCGCGCCCAGCAGCTCCGGGTCGCCGCTGACGTGCACGCGCGGGGTGAACCCGTGGCGGGCGAGCGCGGCCTCGGCGGAGGCGAGGACGTCGGGGAGCCCGGTCGGGTTCCGTTCCACGGGCGGCCCCGCGTCCGGGCTGCCCAGGAGGGTGATGACCTGGCGCAGCTGGCCGACGGAGTCGCTCGCCGTCCGGGCGATGAGGTCGAGGTCGTCCGGGGAGGCCGCACCGCGCACGCGGGCGCGTTCTGCGGTCATCGCGAGGGTGCTGAGCGAGCGGGCCACGGTGTCGTGGAGTTCGAGGGCCACCTGCTGGCGTTGCAGCACGATCGCTGCCCGGTGGGCCTGCCGGTGCGCGTCGGCCACGGTGACGAAGACGTTGCCGATCAGCCACTGCAGCCCGATCAGGACGGCCCACACCAGTCCGCCCAGCAGGCCGCCGGACAAGGACGGGGCGTTCTGCAGCATCAGCCCCACCAGGATCAGCCAGTAGGCGACCGACTCGACCAGCCGGAGGAGCCGGCGTCCGCGCATGCCCGCGCCGAGGATCGGGATCAGCAGCGCGTACTCGCCCATGGTCGCCCAGCCCGGAGGGATCACCAGGTAGGTGCTGAGCAGGACGCCGAGCACCACGGCGGACGACCGTGGCCACCGCCCGGAGAGTGCCGCGGCGGTGCAGGCTGCCAGGTCGAGGGCCAGCGGTGGCCAGGGCCGGCCCGTCAGGCCGTCGAGGGCGATCGTCACCAGCGCGAGGACGGCGGCGAGGACGATCTCGATGTTGCCCGGCTGGAGGAGCCGTCGCCCGGGACGCGGCGGCGCCGGGGTGAGCGGTGCCGGGTCGATCACGTGAACCTCGTCGGTGGGTGGCTGGTCGGTGCAGGCACGACGCTAGACCATGCCCCGCGACGATGCGGAACGCGACCGGCGATGGGGCGTGGCAGCGCGCAGGAACCATCCCCTCCAGCCTGCGGCCGCCACGCCGGCACCATCGTCGTCCCAGGGGTGGGAGGCGTCGCCATTGTCCCCGCCGGAGGCGCGCCTCACCGCTGCCGGACACGCGGCGATGGCCGGATGGCCATCCGCCCGGGCCAGGTTCTGGCCATCCGGCCAGGTTGCCGGTGGCGTCGTCAGCGCCTCTCGCAGGCGATGCCATCCTTGTCGCGGTCGAGGCCGATATCTGCTTGTCCGGCGTGAACGACCGTGTGAAGGTGGTTCCCTGCGCACGCCCGGTGGTGTCCCCGGCGCCGGAGCGGCGGGCCCGTCCCGCGTTCCCGCGCGTGCCGTGCGCCGGAGGAGGTGCAGCGGTGTCCAGGGTGATCGCGATCATGTCCATGTCGCTGGACGGGTTCGTGGCCGACGCGGCCGGCGGCCTCGCCGCGGTGTTCGGCTGGTACTTCACCTCCGGTGAGGTCGAGGTGCGCACGGGCGGGGCTGAGCCGATGACCTTCCGGCTCTCGCCGGCGAGCGCGGAGCACGTCCGCGGCCTCACCGCGGGCCTCGGCGCAGTGCTCACCGGGCGCCGGACGTTCGAGGTGGCGGGGGGCTGGGGCGGGAACCACGCGTGGGGGCCCGCCTTCGTCGTGACCCACGAGGTGCCCGCCGGGTGGCCGCGCCCCGGCTCGTCGTTCCACTTCGTCACCGGGGGCGTCGCCGAGGCCGTGTCGCAGGCGCGGGAGGCAGCGGGTGGGAAGGACGTCGGCGTGCACGGGCCGGACGTGATCCGCCAGTTGCTGGCGGCGGGGCTGCTGGACGAGCTGAGCATCGACGTCGCCGCCGTCCTGCTCGGCTCCGGCGTCCGCCTGTTCGACAACCTCGACGGGGCGCCGGTCGTGCTCGGCGACCCCACGGTCGTGCAGGGCGTCGGCGTCACGCACCTGCGCTATCCGGTGCGCAGGGACGCCGCCGGCGCCGGGCAGCGCTGACGGGCCTCCGCCGGCGTCCCTAGGCGGGCGACCCTCCGGCGAGGCTGGCCTCGATGCCGTCCAGGAGCAGCCGGAGGCCGTACTCGAACCGGTCCTCAGGCGTGCCGGCGAAGAGCTCCCCCGCGGCCCAGGCGAGGTTCTCCCGTGACGGCGCGGGAGCGTCCCGTGTGGGGACGGGGGCGCGGCGGCCCTCGGCCTCCCACAGTGCCGCGCCCGCGACCAGGTTGCCCAGGGCGTGGTTCGTCCGGACGGCCTCGCGCGGCCCCAGCCCCGCCGCGCGCAGGATGCCCAGCGTGTGGTCCAGGGCGCGCAGGGTGGCGGCGGTGGACCCGGCGCGTGCGGTGAGCAGCAGCGTGAGCTGGGGCCTGCTCACGAGCGCCCGCCTGGTGTGGCGGGCCACGGACGCCAGGTCGGTGCGCCAGTCGCCGGACGGCGTGCCGAACTCGATCCGGTCGGTGAGCTCGGTGACGACCAGGTCGAGCAGCTCGTCACGGCCGGCGACGTGGCGGTACAGCGACATCGTGCCCGAGCCCAGGCGTGCGGCGACCGCGCGCATGGTGAGCCCGTCGACGCCCACCTCGTCCAGCAGGTCGATGGCTGCGGCGGCGATGGCCGGACGGGACAGGGGGACTCGTTCGCTTGACACGGGTTCCACCGTAGACGTAGCGTACGACGTACGCAAGCGTACAACGTACGCAGAGAGGAGAACTGACATGAACATCCCCCTCGGCCTGGCCGGAGCGGCGGTGCTGGGTGCCCACGGAATCGGACACGTGCTGGGCTGGCTGCCGGCCTGGGGGCTGGCGACGTTCGAGAAGGTGTCCACCCGGTCCTGGGCCCTCGACCCGCTGCTCGGGGACCGGCTGGGCGCGACGGTGGCCGGGGCGCTGTACGCGGCGCCCACCCTCGGCTTCCTCGTGGCCGCCGGTGCGCTGGCGACCGGCCTGCCGTGGTGGCGGGAGGTGGCGGTCGCGTCGGCGATCACCTCACTGGTGGCGTCGGCCCTCGTCCCGGCAGCCCTGCCCACGAGCTCGCTCGCGGGCTCGACGGTGGTCAACCTTGCCGTCCTCGGGCTCGCCGTGTGGGGCGCGCCCACGCTGGCCGGCCTGGCCCAGCGGTAGCGGCGGCGGCCGGTTCAGACGGGGTTGATCCGCAGGGCGTCCAGGCTGGCGTCGCGCGGCAGGTCGACGGCCATGCGGACGGCCCGTGCGACGTCGGCGGGGTCGAGGTGCGCGTCCGGCACGTAGGGCATGCCCTGGAGCGAGGTCAGCTGGGCCTGCATGTCGGTGGCCACACGCCCGGGGTGGATCGAGGTCACGCGGATGCGGCCCCGCTCGTCCTGGCGCAGGGCGTCGGCGAGGGCGGTGAGGGCGAACTTCGAGGCCGAGTAGACCGAGAAGCCGCGGTAGGTCGCCAGCCCCGCGCCGGAGTTCAGGAACACCACCAGGCCGTGGGCGGCCCGCAGCGCCGGCAGGAGGACGCGGGTCAGGGTCGCCGGGGCGACCACGTTCAGCTCCATGACCTCCCGCCACTCCGCCGTGGTGGTCTCGGCGAGCGGGCCGAACGCGACCAGCCCCGCGGAGTGCACCAGCACGTCGAGCCGCTCGATGCCGGCCACCGCAGCGGCGAGCGCGGCCTCGTCGGTGAGGTCGACGGCGAACGGCTCCGCCGACTCCAGGCCCGCGACGACCTCGCGCAGGCGGTCGGCGTCCCTGCCCCCGACCAGCACGTGGTGGGTGGGCGAGAGCGCCTGGGCGATCGCGCGTCCGATGCCCCGCGAGCCGCCGGTGACCAGCGCGACCGGGCGGCTCACCAGAACACCGCGATCGCGACGGGGACCACCCAGAGCACGGCGAGCACCTGGAGGATCGTGTCGGACAGCACCACGTCCTCCGGCTCCCCGGCCGTGCCCTGGTCGACGCGCATCGCGTAGCGCAGCACCGCGAGGGTGAACGGCGCGATCGAGATCGTCGTCCAGGGGATGCCCCACAGTTGGTTGCCGGCCTGCTCGAAGGCCCACAGGCTGTAGGACATGATCACGATGGCGATCGAGACCGACCACACCTCGCGCAGGTAGGACTTGGTGTAGCGCTCGAGGCTGGCGCGCGTGCGGGCTTCCGTGCCCAGCTCCTTCAGCTCGGAGTACCGCTTGCCGGCCACCATGAACAGCGAGCCGAACGATGCCACGAGCAGGAACCACTGCGACAGCGGGATGTCGGCCGCGACACCACCGGCCACCGCGCGCAGGAGGAAGCCGGCCGCCACCATGGCCAGGTCGATGATCGGCTGGTGCTTCAGGAACAGCGAGTAGATGACCTGGAGCACCCAGTAGGCGGCCAGCGTCACCCCGAGCAGCGGTGCCGTCCAGAACCCGATCGCCAGGGAGGCAGCCAGCGTCACGGCCGCGAGCACGTAGGCGGTCGGGATGGCCAGCTCTCCGGCGGCGATCGGCCGGAACCGCTTCTTGGGGTGCAGCCGGTCCGCCTCGACGTCACGGCTGTCGTTGATCAGGTAGATCGACGCGCTGACAAGGGAGAACGACAGGAACGCCCACAGCGACTGCATCAGTACCGACGGCTCGAAGAGGCGTCCGGCGGCCAGGGGGGCCGCCAGCACGAGGACGTTCTTCACCCACTGCTTGGGTCGCATCGCCCGCAGCCAGGCCGGCAGGAGGGCCTTCTTCTCTGCCAGCTCGGGCAGCTTCTCGGTGTTCGTCATGGCCCTCCAAGGCTAGCGTCCGGGCGCACGGACGGGCGGTGGCACGGTTGCGGGGATCGCTCGCCGTCCCGATGCCGCGGCCCGCTCAGGGGACGCGCCACAGCGTGTGCCAGGACACCCCGAGGCCGGCGAACAGCCCGCGGAGCAGCGGCAGGCTGATGCCGACCACGTTGTGCGGGTCGCCGCTCACGGCGGTGACGAAGGCCCCGCCGAGGCCGTCGATGGTGAACGCCCCGGCCACCCGTTCCGGCTCGCCGGTCGCGACGTAGGCCGCGATCTCCGCGTCGCTCACCTCGGCGAAGCGCACCTCGGTGGTCGCCACGCCGGACGTGGACCCCGGTGAGGGCCCGAGCCGCACCACGTGGTGCCCGGTGTGCAGGTGGCCGACCCGTCCGCGCATGCTGCGCCACCGCTGCGTGGCCTCGGCGGGGGAGGCCGGCTTGCCCAGCGGTTCCCCGTCCAGCTCGAGCAGGGAGTCGCAGCCGACGACGAGGGTGTCGACGCCGGCCGGCAGCCGCGCGGCCACGGAGGCGGCCTTCGCGGTGGCCAGTGCGAGCACGAGCGCGGGGACGTCGTCGGCGGCGAAGGCGTCCTCGTCCACGTCGGAGACCACCACCTCCGGGGCCAGCCCGGCGCGGGTCAGCGTCTCCAGGCGGGCCGGGGAGGCGGACGCGAGGACGAGGCGCGGCGCGTCAGCGGCCAAGGATCTGCCCCAGCAGGTCGCCGAGCGCGTCCCCCGAACCCCGGGACGGGGCGGTCGCGTCGCCGCCGTCGTCGGGGATCTGCAGGCCGGTCGTGTTGCCGGGGGCGTCGAACACCCCGCCGCCGGGCTCGCCGTACCCGCCGTCCGGGCCGCCGTCGTAGCCCGCCGGCACGGACGCCGGCTGGCCGCCGCCGAGGATCTGGCCGAGCAGGTCGCCGAGCCCGCCGGCCGACCCGCCCCCGGCCGCGCCGCCGAGCATGCCGCCCAGGAGGTCGCCGAGAATGTCGCCGGAGCCGCCCGCCGACGGCGCCTGCGCGCCGCCCATGCCGAGCTTCTTCGCCAGATAGCTCAGGACGATCGGCGCGAGCAGGGGCAGCAGGGTGCTCAGCAGGCTGCCGTCGAGCCCGCCGACGGCCCGCAGCCGCGACGGGTCGCCGGCGAGGGCGTGCGCGACGATCTTGCGGCCGTCCTCGGTGTCCACCTCGTCGAGGTTCACCGTGTCGGCGAACACGCCGTCGGCGTGACGGCCGAGGGCGGTCGCGAGCCCGACCTCGCCGTCGCCGGTGGCGGCGTTGGCCTGGAAGCCGGTGATCAGGGTGGGGATGGCCGCTGCCGCTGCTGCGCGGGCGGTCTCCTCGTCGGTGCCCAGGGCTGCGGCGAGCTGGGCCGGGTCGATGCTGGACAGGATCTCGTCGACGGCTCCCATGCCATCTCCTCTCGGTTGCCCGGTGCCGGGTCCGCGCGACGCGTCGCCCGTCCGGTGGGTGGGGCCTGCTACATCCGGAAACTGCTGCGCCAGGCCTCGCGGCCGGGCACCAGCGGCGTCCGGACCGTGTGCCAGTAGGAGCGCCAGCCGCCGGCGAGCGTGCTGGTCTCCGGCGCGTGCGGTGCGGGACGGCCACGGCGCAGTGCGACGATCAGCGCGCCGAGGGCGGCGAGCTCCTCGTCCGTCGGGCTGCCGGCGACCACCTGCACCAGCGGGGCCTCGCCCGGCCCGCCCGGTTGGGTGCTCACAGCGGGATGTTCCCGTGCTTCTTCGGCGGCAGCTGCTGGCGCTTGGTGCGCAGCAGCCGCAGCACGCGGATCACCTGGGCGCGCGTCTCGTGCGGGTAGATCACCTTGTCGACGTAGCCCCGCTCGGCGGCGACGTAGGGGTTGGCCAGCTCGTCGTTGTACTCGTCGATCAGCTCCGTGCGCCGGACGGTGGGATCCTCGGCCTCGGCCAGCTCGCGCTTGTAGAGGATGTTCACCGCGCCCTCTGCGCCCATCACCGCGATCTGCGCGGTGGGCCAGGCGAGGTTCACGTCCGCGCCGAGCGGCTTGGACCCCATCACGCAGTAGGCGCCGCCGTAGGCCTTGCGCGTGATCACCGTGACCAGCGGGACGGTCGCCTCGGCGTAGGCGTAGATCAGCTTGGCGCCGCGGCGGATGATCCCGTCCCACTCCTGGTCGGTGCCGGGGAGGAAGCCGGGGACGTCCTCGAAGGTCAGGATCGGGATGTTGAACGCGTCGCAGGTGCGGACGAACCGCGCGGCCTTCTCGGAGGCCTTGATGTCGAGGCAGCCCGCGTACACCATCGGCTGGTTGGCGATGACGCCGATCGCGCGTCCCTCCACCCGGCCGAAGCCGCAGATGATGTTGGGCGCGTACAGCTGGTGCACCTCGAGGAACTCGTCGTCGTCGAGCACGCGCTTGATGACCTCGTGCATGTCGTAGGGCTGGTTCGGCGAGTCGGGCACCAGCGTGTCGAGCACGAGGTCGTGCTCGGTGATCGTGAGGTCCGCCTCGGCCTCGTCGTAGACCGGCGGGTCCTCGAGGTTGTTCTGCGGCAGGTAGGTCAGCAGCTCGCGGACGTACTCGATGGCGTCGGCCTCGTCCGCGGCCAGGTAGTGGGAGTTGCCCGACCGGGTGGAGTGCGTCCGGCCCCCGCCCAGCTCCTCCATCGTCACGTCCTCGCCGGTGACGGTCTTGATGACGTTCGGCCCGGTGATGAACATCTGCGAGGTCTGGTCGACCATGATCACGAAGTCGGTCAGCGCGGGGGAGTAGACGTGGCCGCCGGCCGCCGCGCCCATGATCAGCGAGATCTGCGGGATGACGCCGGAGGCGAGGGTGTTGCGCCGGAAGATCCTGGCGTACAGGTCGAGCGAGGCGACGCCCTCCTGGATGCGCGCGCCGCCGCCCTCGTTGATGCCGATGATCGGGCAGCCGGTCGTGATCGCGAAGTCGAGGATCTTGACGATCTTCTCCCCGTACACCTCGCCGAGGGCGCCGCCGAAGATCGTCACGTCCTGGCTGAACACGCACACCGGACGGCCGTGGATCGAACCGACGCCGGTGATCACCCCGTCGGTGTAGGGCCGCTTCTCCTCCATGCCGAACACGGTGGAGCGGTGCCGGGAGAACTCGTCGAACTCGGTGAAGCTGCCCTCGTCGAGCAGGGCGAGGATCCGCTCGCGGGCGGTCATCTTGCCCTGCGCGTGCACCTTCTCCACCGCGGCGGGCGACGACGGGTTCTGCGCCTGCTTCATGCGCTCGCCCAGGTCGGCGATCTTGCCCCGCGTGGTGTGGATGTCCTGCGCCATGAGCGGAACCATACCGACCAGCCTCCGCCGTGGGCATAGGGTCTGGGCGTGATTTCGACCCCCGGCGCCCCGCAGGTCGATGCCGCGCGCCTGGCCGCGGCGCTCGTCCGCCCGGGCGGGGTGTGGACGCAGGTGACCGCGCTCGCCACCACCGGATCGACGAACGCCGACCTGGCCGCGGCGGCCCGGGCGGGCGCCGAGTCGGGGACGGTGCTGGTCTCGAGCCACCAGAGCGCAGGGCGCGGACGGTTCACCCGGGTGTGGGAGGCACCCCCGGGAACCTCGCTGGCGATCTCGGTGCTGCTGCGCCCGCCGCCGGCCGTGGCGGCCCGCCGCTGGCTGTGGCTGCCGCTGGTCGCCGGGCTGGCCGTGGCGGACGGGCTCCGCGCGTCCACCGGCGTGGCCGCGGAACTGAAGTGGCCCAACGACGTGCTGGCCGACGGGCGCAAGCTGTGCGGGATCCTCGCCGAGCGCGTGGACTCCGTCCACGGGCCGGCCGCGGTGATCGGGATGGGCGTCAACACCACCCTCTCCGCCGACCAGCTGCCGGTGCCGACCGCGACGTCGGTCGTCCTGGCCGGTGGCACGGCGGACGACGCGGCGCTGGCCGAGGCCGTCCTGGTCGCGCTCGGCGGGTGGTACACCCGGTGGCTCGCCGCGGAGGACCTGCGCGGCGAGTACGCCGCGCGCTGCACGTCCGTCGGTCGCAGGGTGCGGGTGCAGCTCTCGCCGGACGACGTGGTCGAGGGCCTCGCCACCGGCGTGGACGCCGACGGCTGCCTGCTGGTCTCCGTCGCCGGTGGAGAGCGAGCCTTCGCCGCCGGCGACGTCGTCCACCTGCGCTGACCCCCGCCTCCCGCACCCTCCCTCCCCCCCCCGCCCCCTCCCTCCGCCCCCGCCCTTCCGTTCCCGCCCCCGATCGCAACTCTCGCTACCGGAATTCCGGTAGCGAGAGTTGCGATCGGCAGCGAACGCGGGTTGGGGGTACCGCTGGCGGCCCTCGCCCCCGCCGGCGGGTCGTCCGTCCGTTCCTCCGGGCTGGCCGACGCCGCCGTCCGTTCCTTCGGCCTGACGGACGCTGCCGTCCGTTCCTGTGGCCCGACGGACGCCGCCGTCCGTTCCCGTGGTTCCTGCCCCCGAGTGCAACTCCTGCTACCGGAATTCCGGTAGCGCGGGTTGCGATCGGTAGCGAACGCGAGGACGGGGTCCCGTGGGTGGCCGGCCGCACGCCGCGCCGAAGCCGGACGCCTTGCGCGCCTCCTGCACCGCCCGTCGCCGTTCCGCCGGCGCTCGGGTTCGCCCGCTCGTCCGGCGCGGCGGTTCCGCCCCGTTCTCCCTCACCGGATCGGGGCGCGTCCGCCGGTTCCCGTGGTTCCCGCTGCCGAGTGCAACGCTTGCCACCGGAATTCCGGTAGCGGGAGTTGCGATCGGCAGCGAACGCGGGGGACGGGGCGGGGACGTCCACTCGACGCCACCGGTGGTGTGGGACCATGGATGCCATGGGTCTGGATCCGCAACTTCTGGGTGCCGGCGAGGTCGAGGTGCTGCACCTGCGCACCCACGGCAAGGCGCTCATCATGCCGGTCGTCTCGCTGCTCCTCATCGCGGTGGCCAGTGGGTTCGGCTACGCGCTGCCGCCGGCCTCCTGGCAGCCGGTCACGAACTGGATCGTCACCGTGCTCATGCTGATCGCGCTCGGCACGTGGGTGGTCGCGCCCTTCCTGCGCTGGATCTCGTCCACCTACACGTTCACCGACCGCCGGATCATCACCCGCCGCGGCATCATCACCCAGACCGGGCACGACCTGCCGCTCACCCGGATCGTCAACGTGGCCTACGAGCGGGGCGTCCTCGACCGCCTGCTCGGCTGCGGGACGCTCATCCTCACCACCGCCGCCGACCAGCCGGTGACGCTGGAGGACATCCCGGACGTGGAGCGCGTGCACGTGATGATGACCGAACTGCTGTTCGGCAAGGACGGCAAGGCGTCCGGCCCCGAGGCCACCGCTTGAGCGCGCAGGACGCCGGCGGCGTGCCGGAGCGGCTCGCGCTGCGCACCCAGCTGGTGCGGTTCGTCCTGACCGTTGGGCTGTCGGCCGTCGTCGACCTGGGACTGCTGGTCGTGCTGATGAACCTCGCCGGACTCGAGCACACCCCGGCCAAGGCCC
>Ga0102832_1000509_pt1 | contig 59662 bp, 56 predicted proteins | sample EBPBio282013_DNA_FD_88942 | JGI IMG/M metagenome (GOLD analysis project Ga0102832, IMG submission 88942) | Wastewater treatment Type I Accumulibacter community from EBPR Bioreactor in Madison, WI, USA - Reactor 2_5/28/2013_ DNA (Illumina Assembly) | ecosystem: Engineered > Bioreactor > EBPR >...
GGGCGGCGGGGGCGGCAGGCTCAGATCGGCCACGACCGGGGTTTCGGCCTCGGGCAGGGTCATCATCGGCATCTGCTGCGGCAGGTCGGGGGCGGTATCGGCCTCCAGCTCGGGCGGCGGCTCGGTCTCGGGCTCCGGTTCGGGCTGGTCCTCGATCTCCTGCACCACTTCGGGTGCGGGATCGGCCATGGCGGCAGCCTAGCAGGAATCCGCAACAATTCATGCGCAAGATGTATTGCGCAATGAGTGGTGCGGGATTTACTGTGGCTGCATGGACGCCAGCGATCTCACAGTCGACGACCGGATACCTTCGGGCAGGAGCCGACTCCACAGCCACCTCTTCGACGCCGCCGGCGGTGGGGCAGACCTGAGCCGGGCGGTGGGACCGTGACCGAGAATGACGTGCGTGCCGCGGTGGAGGGTGCTCTGCCGGGGGTCGTGGGTTCACCGGTGCCGCTGTGGCGCAATCGGCCCTACGCCCTGCTGCAGACCGGCAAGACCGCTCATGTCGTCGGGGTGGGGATCGGTGCCTTCGCGATTCCGCTGCTGGCCTTCCAGGTGACCGGATCGGTGGTTCAGGCGGGGATCATCGCCGGGTTCGGTGAGATCGGCGCATTGCTCGGAACCCTTCCCGGTGGGGTGGTGGCCGACCGCTTCGATCGCCGGCGGATCATCGGAATCGCATCGGTTCTGGGTGGGATGCTGTGGCTGGGTCTTGCGGCCGTGTGGTGGACCGGCCACCTCTCGGGCTGGCACCTGGCCCTGGCGCTGTTCGGCTCCTCGGTGGCGGCGGTGTTCGCCAACCCGGCCGAATCCGGGGCGATCCGCGCGGTGGTGCCCAGCGAGCAACTGGGGACGGCGATGGCCGTCGTGCAGGGACGTCACGCGGTCGCCTCCCTGGTGGCCGGGCCGCTCGGCGGCTTCCTGTACGGGGTCGGTCATGCGGTGCCGCTGCTGGTCAGTGCCGTCGGGCACCTGTCGATGAGCGTCGCGACCGGCTTCGTCCGCGAGCCGCTGAACGGCGACCTGGATTCGGCCCGTGCGACCCACCCGCTGGTCGCCCTGCGGCAGGGCTTGCGGTTCATCTGGAACATCAGGTTCTTCCGGATGGCGATGGGGTTGTTCATCGCCATCAACATCGCCTTCACCGGGCTGATCGCCGTCATCAACCTCGAGCTCGTCCAGACCGGCACCGATCCGGTCCTGATCGGGATGCTCGACCTGGTGGCGGGAGCGGTCATGGTGCTGGGCGCGCTGCTGGCGCCACGCCTGCTGAACCGGCTTCGGCTCGGGATGATCATCGTGACCGGACTCGGCCTTGCCGCCGCCGGGACGATCGGGATGGCGCTGCTGCACAGCTACCCGGGCTACCTGGCGATGCTCGCCCTGGCCGTCACCCTGATTCCCGCGATCAACGCCGGCCTGGGTGGCTACACGCTGGCCATCACGCCGCCGGAGTTGCAGGGCCGGGTGAGTTCGGTACTCGGATTGACCGGCTTCGTCGCCGCCCCGATCGCGCCGGTGGTCGGCGCGGCCCTACTGGCCGGTGCCGGCGTGGTCACGGCGCTGTGGGTCTTCGCGGTGGCGATCGCCGTGATCACGGCGGTGCTGGCCGGGCTGCCCGACCTGCGGCGGATCGGGCTGCCCGAGACCTGGGGTCAGGACGCGTTGGCGGGGGAGGTCTGAGCCAAGCGCACCTGGGGACGTGCCCGGTCGAATCAAGCGCGCGGATCGGCCCGGTGCAGCAGGAACAGCCCGCGCCGGGAGGGGTGTCCCGCGTCGGCCCGCTCCCGGTCGGTGGCGACGTAGCTGTCGATCACCTCAACCAGGCGGGCATCCAACTCGTCCACCTCGGCGTCGGTCAGGTGCAGGGTGAAGGTGGCGAAGGTCGACACGCCGTCCGGGCCGGCGTCCAGGGCATCCTGCATGGCCAGCGCGACGGGGGAGAACCGGATGCCCGGATCGGCGCCGGCCAACGGATCGGAGAGCCACCAGGTGCGTCGCGTCGAGCGGTACGGCTTCTCGCGGGCGCCGCGTGTGCCGCGGCGGGCCGGGAGCTGCTCCAGGAAGCCGGCGTCCACCAGGATCCGGACGTGGTACAACGAGGTGGCCGGGTCGACCCCGAGTTGGTCGGCGAGCTGCCGGTTGGTCAGCTCCTGGGCGCCGGTCAGGCGGACGATGCGCTGGCGCAGCACGTTCGCCAGCGCTCTCGCCTCGACGTCGGTCGCGGCGCGCCGCTGCGGAATCCCGGCGGCAGGGGTCGTTGTCATGTCCGTATTCTACGAGTGGTTGGAAGATTTCCAATCCAGGCATAGGATCCAGGAGTGACGGAACAGGAATCCGGCTCGGCCGCGGCCGAGCCGCCGGTCGCCGGCCGACCCATCGCCGGTGGGGCAACCGGTGGCGTGCCCGACCCGGCGATAGTGCTGAAGCCCCGCCTGGGCGCCAGCTTCGCGAAGGTCTGGTCGGCCTCCGTCCTGTCCAATGTGGCCGATGGGGTACTCAAGCTCGCCGTCCCGGTGGTGGCTGTGCGCTACACCGACTCCCCGCTGCTGATCGCCGGCATCGGCGTGGCGATGAGCCTCCCGTGGCTGCTGCTCGCGCTCCCGGCGGGCGCGATCGCCGACCGGGTCGACCGCCTCCGCGCGATGCTGGTTGCCAACGCCACCCGGGTGCTGGTGGCCGGGTTGCTCGGGTTCGCCCTGCTGGGCGGTCAGGGATCGATCTGGCTGCTCTACCTGGCGGGCATCGCCGTCGGCGTGGCCGAGGTGTTCTACGACACCGCCAGCCAGTCGATCCTGCCGCAGGTTGTCGACCGCGCCGCGCTGCCCGTGGCCAACTCACGGCTGTACGCGGGGGAGCTCGCGGCGAACAACTTCATCGGTCCGCCGCTGGGCGGCTTCCTGGTGGCTGCCGCGGCCGCGCTGGCCTTCGGGGTCCCCGCCGTGTTGTGGGCTTTGGCCATGGCCATGCTGGCCTGGGTGCCCGGCTCGTTCCGGGTCCGCCGCGATGGCCCACCGACCAGCCTGCGGGAGGACATCGCCGAGGGCTTCCGCTTCCTGTTCGGCCACCGGGTGCTGCGCACCCTTGCCGTCATGACCGGGGTGTCGAACTTCGCCGCCAGCGCCGGCTTCGCCGTCTTCGTGCTGTTCGCAATCGGTCCGGATTCGCCCATGGGGCTCACCGAGCCGCAGTACGGGCTGCTCAGCACCACGATGGCGATCGGTGCCGTCCTGGGTTCGCTGTCGGCCACCCGGCTCACCGCCCGGCTGGGCCGCTCCCGCTCGATCGCGGTCGGCATCGCGACCTTCACCCTCAGCGTCGGGACTCCGGCGATCACGGCCAACCCCTGGGTGATCGGCGCCATGTGGGCGCTGAGCGGCATTGGCGTGGCGCTGTGGAATGTGATCGTGGTGTCGCTGCGGCAGCAGCTGACCCCGGACGCGCTGCTGGGTCGGATGAACTCCTGCTACCGGTTGCTGGCCTGGGGCACCATCCCGCTGGGCAACCTCGCCGGTGGCCTGCTCGCTGAGGCGTTCGGCCTGCAGCCCACCTTCGCCATAGCGGCGGGGCTGTCGGTGCTGACCGCGCTGGGCCTGCTGATCGTCCGCGAGTCGGCGATCGTCCGGGCCGAGGCGGAGGTCGTCCATCCCGGCCGGTAGAATCGACGGGTTCACAGTCGAGGAGTCGCTATGGCCATCCCTTCCTTCGTCGACCGCGCGACCCTGCGGGTCGCTGCCGGTAACGGCGGGCATGGCTGCGCCTCGGTGCACCGGGAGAAGTTCAAGCCCCTGGGTGGCCCGGACGGCGGCAACGGCGGCGACGGCGGCTCGGTGATCCTGCGGGTCGACCCCAGCCTGACCACGCTGGTGGAATACCACCGGCAATCCCAGCGCAAGGCGCCGAACGGCCAGCCCGGGAAGGGCGACTTCAACAACGGCGCGGACGGCGTGGGCGTCGTGCTGACCGTGCCCGACGGCACGGTCGTCAGCGATGCCGATACCGGCGAAGTGTTGGCCGATCTGCTCGGCCCGGGGGCGGAGGTCGTCGTCGCGGCCGGCGGACGGGGCGGGCTGGGCAATGCCGCGCTGGCCTCCGCGGCCCGCAAGGCCCCCGGCTTCGCACTGCTCGGCGAGGAGGGCGAAGCCCGCACCATCCTGCTGGAACTCAAGGTGGTGGCCGATGTCGGGCTGGTCGGCTTCCCGAGCGCCGGCAAGTCGTCGCTGATCGCCGCGATCTCGCGGGCCCGCCCCAAGATCGCCGACTACCCGTTCACCACGCTGGTGCCGAACCTGGGTGTCGTGGTGCGGGGGGAGACCACGTACACCGTCGCCGACGTGCCCGGCCTGATTGAAGGCGCCAGCCTGGGACGCGGGCTCGGGCACGACTTCCTGCGCCACATCGAGCGCTGCTGGGCGATCGTCCATGTGGTCGACTGCGCCACCTATGAACCCGGACGCGATCCCGTCTCCGACCTGGACGTGATCGAGGCCGAACTGGCCGCCCATGGCGGGCTGGAGGATCGCCCCCGGCTGGTGGCGCTGAACAAGATCGACGTGCCCGACGCCGCCGAGTTGGCCGAGCTCGTCACCCCGGATCTGATCGCACGGGGACTGCCCATCTACCAGGTCTCGGCCAAGACCGGCGAAGGGCTGAACGCGCTGACCTACGCGCTGGCCGAGTTGGTCGCGGCCCGTCGTGCCGCCGCTCCGCCGCCCCAGCCGATGCCGATCGTGCTGCGTCCGGCACCGGCCGCGGGAGGCCCGGAGTTCAGCATCGCCAGGCAGGGCGACGGCCAGGGTGGCTTCGTGTGGCGGGTGCGCGGCACGAAGCCGGAGCGCTGGGTGCGGCAGACCGACTTCAACAACCCCGAGGCCGTCGGCTATCTGGCCGACCGGTTCGCGCGGCTCGGCATCGAGGAGGAGTTGCTCGCGCTCGGTGCGCTCGCGGGCGACGCGGTGGCGATCGGCGCCGACAACCCGGTGGTCTTCGACTTCGCCCCGCAGATCGAGATCGGCGCCGAGATCCTCGCCCGCCGCGGCGAGGACCAGCGGCTCACCGCGCCGCGGCCGGCCGTCATCCGCCGCCGGGAACGGGATGCCGCCTATCACGCCGAACGCGAGGCGGAGAAGCTGACCCGGCTGGCAGCCGAGGGATTCGAGGACGACGACGATGAATGAGCCCGCCGAGCAACCCGGCCGTCCGGAACTCACCGGCGCCAAGCGGGTCGTGGTCAAGGTGGGCTCGTCCTCGCTCACCGACTCCCGCGGCGTTCTCGACCCGGTCCGGATGGAGTCGCTGGTCGACGCCTTGGTGGCGCTGCGACGGCGGGGAACCGACGTCGTGCTGGTGTCGTCGGGTGCGATGGCCTCCGGGATGCGTCCGCTGCGGCTCAAGCGCCGGCCGCGCGACCTGGCGAGCAAGCAGGCTGCCGCCGCGGTCGGGCAGAGCCTGCTGGTCGGCCACTACGGCACGCTCTTCGCCCGGCACGGGCTGACCGTCGGCCAGGTGCTGCTCACGGTGGAGGACGTGGCCCGGCGCGATCACTACCGCAACGCGCTGCGCACCTTCACGCGGCTGATCGAACTGGGCGTGGTGCCGATCGTCAACGAGAACGACACCGTCGCCACCCACGAGATCCGATTCGGCGACAACGACCGGCTGGCCGCGCTGGTGGCCCATCTGGTGGGCGCCGACGCGCTGGTGCTGCTCTCCGACGTCGACGCGCTGTACACCGCGCATCCGTCGAATCCCGCGGCGCAGCGGATCTCCGAGGTGGCCGACATCGAGGAGCTGACGGTCGACACCTCGGGGAAGGGCGCCGAGGTGGGCACCGGCGGGATGGAGACCAAGCTGCAGGCAGCCCGGATCGCCACCTCGTCGGGCATCGCCGTCGTGCTGGCCGCCGCCTCCGATGTGGCAGCGGCGCTGGCCGGCGAACCGGTCGGCACGTTGTTCCATCCCACCGGCAAGCGCCGGGCACGCCGGCTGATGTGGCTGGCCTACGCCTCGAAGTCGCAGGGTGAACTGGTGCTGGACGCGGGTGCCGTGCGCGCGGTCGCCGAGCGGAAGGCCTCCCTGCTGCCGGCCGGGATCGTGGCCGTGCGGGGGAGCTTCGTGGCCGGCGACCCGGTCCGTCTGGTGGGAGAGGACGGGGCGGTGATCGCCCGCGGCCTGGTCAACTACGACGCGGCGGAACTCCCGTCCATGATCGGACGCAGCACCCACGAACTGGCCGCCGAACTCGGCCCCCAGTTCGACCGCGAGGTCGTGCACCGCGACGACCTGGTGCTCAAGCGTCGTAAGGCGCGAACCTCCTGACCACGCCGGACCGTGGCCGACGACTCCTCGGAGCCTCGGCCACAGTCTGTCGGGTAGCGGAGGGCGAAGTCAGCCCGGGTATCCTGCGGTGGTGACCGACCTCGACACCCAGACCTTCCTGGCCCAGGCCGCCCGGGCCAAGGACGCCGCCCGGACGCTGGCGACCCTCAACCGGGCCGCCAAGGACGCCGCGCTGCAGGCCATGGCGGACGCGCTGCTCACCGCCACCGACGAGGTGCTGGCCGCCAACGCCCTCGATGTCGCAGCCGCCCGGGAGGCGGGTACCTCCGAGGCGATGATCGACCGGCTCTCGCTCAACCCCGCCCGGGTCGAAGGCATGGCCGAGGGGCTGCGGGCGCTGGCCGCGCTGGCCGATCCGGTGGGTGACGTGGTGCGGGGCTGGAGCAATCCGAACGGGGTGCGGGTTCGCCAGCTCCGGGTGCCGCTGGGCGTGGTGGGCATCATCTACGAGGCCCGTCCCAACGTCACCGCCGACGCCGCGGGTATCTGCCTGAAGTCGGGCAATGCCGCGCTGTTGCGCGGCTCCTCCTCCACGCTGAACTCCAACCGGGCCGTCACCGCGGCGCTGCATGCCGGGCTGGCCGCCGCCGGCCTGCCCGTCGATGCCGTCCAGCTGGTCGAGGGCGGCCGCGAGATCACCGAGCAGATGATGGCCGCCCGCGGCTACCTCGACGTGCTGATCCCCCGTGGCGGGGCAGGCCTGATCAATGCCGTGGTGAACGGCTCGAAGGTGCCGGTGATCGAGACCGGAACCGGCAACTGCCACCTGTTCGTCGATGCCACCGGCGACTTCGGCATGGCGATCGACATCCTGCGCAATGCCAAGACCCAGCGGCCCAGCGTCTGCAACGCGGCCGAGACCCTGCTGGTGCACGCCGACATCGCTGATCGGTTCCTGCCGGTCGCACTGGCCGCGATGAAGGAGGCCGGGGTCACCGTCCACGGCACCCCGGAGGTGACCGCCCACGACCCGGCCGTGGTGCCGGCCGGCCCGGACGAGTTCGACGGCGAGTACCTCTCGCTCGACCTGGCGGCCAAGGTGGTGGGCTCGCTGGACGAGGCGATCGACCACATCCGGCAGCACACCACCGGGCATTCGGAGACGATCGTCACCGAGGATCGCCGGGCGGCCGAGCGGTTCACCGCCGAGGTGGATGCCGCGGCGGTGCTGGTGAACGCCTCCAGCCGGTTCGTGGACGGGGGCGAGTTCGGTTTCGGCGCCGAGATCGGTATCTCGACCCAGAAGCTGCATGCCCGCGGCCCGATGGGGCTGGCCGAGATGACCTCGACGAAGTACGTGGTGGAGGGCGACGGTCAGATCCGCGCCTGACCAGCCCGCGGCGGTGCGCTCGCGGCGCGACGCCGGCGTCCCGTATCATCGCGCGCATGCAGATTGACGTGACCACCCCGGTGATCGTCGGAGTGATCTTCTTCCTGGTGCTGTTCGTGGCGTTGTTGTTCGTCCGGCAGGTTGGCCACTCGCGGCCGCACAGCAAGTCGGATGACTGAAACCCCGCTCGCGCTGCCGGATCCTGGTTCCCGGCGGCTGCGGCTGGGGGTCATGGGCGGCACCTTCGATCCGATCCACCACGGCCACCTGGTGGCCGCCAGCGAGGTGCAGGCACGGTTCCAGCTGGACGAGGTGGTGTTCGTCCCGACGGGTGAGCCCTGGCAGAAGGCCGGCCGCAAGGTCTCCCAGGCCGAGGACCGCTACCTGATGACCACCATCGCCACGGCCTCGAACCCGCGGTTCTCGGTGAGCCGGGTCGACATCCTGCGCCCGGGGCCGACCTACACCGTCGACACGCTGCGGGATATCCGCGAGCAGCGCGGCGAGGACTGGGACCTGTACTTCATCACCGGCGCCGACGCGCTCAGCCAGATCCTGACCTGGCGGGGAGCCGACCAGCTCTTCGACTTCGCCCACTTCGTCGGGGTGTCCCGCCCCGGCGTGCCGCTGGGTCAGAGCGATATCCGCCACCTCCCCAGCGACAAGGTCAGCCTGCTGGAGATCCCGGCGCTGTCCATCTCGTCCACGGCCTGCCGGGAGCGTGTCGCCGCCGATCTGCCGATCTGGTACCTGGTGCCGGACGGTATCGTGCAGTACATCGCCAAACGCGGTCTCTACATCGACCAAGGAGCTTCATGACGGCAACCGATCACGCCATCGACATCGCACGGCTGGCCGCACTGGCCGCGCTCGACAAGAAGGCGTTGGATCCGGTCGCGTTCGACGTCTCAGAACGACTGGCGATCACCGACGTCTTCCTGATCGTGACGGCCGGGAACGAGCGCCAGGTGGGCGCCGTGGTGGGCGGCATCGAGGAAGCACTGCTGCAGCACGATCTGCGGACGGTGCGCCGCGAGGGCGACCGTGAGAACCGTTGGGTGCTGATGGACTACCTCGACACGGTGATCCATGTCCAGCACACCGAGGAGCGGGCGCTATACGCCCTGGAGCGGCTGTGGAAGGACTGCCCGCCGATCGACCTCGAGCTGCCGGACGAGGTGGCATGACGGCTGGACGCGTCCTGCTGCTGCGCCACGGTACGACCGACTGGAACAACGGCGGCCGGTTCCAGGGCCATGCCGACATCCCGCTGAACGCCGAAGGCGTCGCCCTCGCCGAGCGGACCGCCGCGGCCCTGGCCCGGTACCGTCCCACCCGGGTGATCAGTTCCGATCTCGCCCGGGCGCGTGAGACGGCCAACCTGGCCGCCGCGGCGGCCGGGCTGGAGGTGGAGATCGATCCCCGGCTGCGGGAGGTCGACGTGGGCTCCTGGGCCGGGCTCGACATGGAGACGGTCGGCCGGATGGAGCCCGACTTCTGGCCGGCGCTCCAGGAGGGCCGCGATTTCCGGCGCTCGCCCGAGGGCGAGACCGCGACCGAATCGGGGGAGCGGGTCGCCGCCGCATTGCGTGAGTACGCGGCCGAGGGATCCCCCGACGACGTGCTGCTGGCGGTGGGCCACGGCCTGTCGCTGCGGGTGGGCGCGCTGCTGCTGATGGGCCTGAACTACTCCTACGCCCGGCTGCTCGGAGGCCTGGCCAACTGCGGCTGGATCGTCATGGAGCCCGGCGAGCTGTTCTGGCACATGCGCGCGTACAACCGCACCGCGCCGGCCTGATCCGGATTCTTCCGCGCCATCCGGTCTCCGATTTCCCTCCGGGCCTTCAGGTCACTACAATCAGAACCCGTCGCAAAGACGCGGGGCTATGGCGCAGTTGGTAGCGCGCTTCCATGGCATGGAAGAGGCCACGGGTTCGAATCCCGTTAGCTCCACCCACTATGACTACGGGTTTCACCCGGTCGGTCCACGTTCTCCCAGCACAGCGCAGTACGAATCGGCGTACCCGGTAAACGGGGCGCCGACCCGACTGTCGTGCCTCAGCGGCAGACGTAGCGCAGGGAGTCGAGCAGCCAGCCCCACCGGTCGCGATGCACGCAGAGCGCCTCCAGGTTGAGCGCTCCGTCCCCGGCGGCGGAGACCAGCTGGGTGAAGATGAAGAAGCCGACGATCACCATGGCGATCAGCATCACGGCGCCGACCACGATGCCCCACAGCGAGAGCGTGCCGCGCTCGCCGGAGCGCTTCGCCCAGATGTAGGTGGCGATGCTCAGCACCAGGCCGATCGCCGGCATGATGATCGCCAGGACGAAGGCGGTGATCGATGCGCCCTTGCGGATCGCCGCGAGATCCAGGCTGCTGCCGGATTCGGTGCTGGAAGCGTTGTCAGCCATGGGAACTCCTCGTCAGCGATTGCCCGGACACGGCCGGATTGCACACAGGAAAGCAGCAGGAAGAGCGGGCGGGGAAGGACTTTCGTCTCGATTCCCCGCAACTGGGGGTGTCCGGCCACCAGATGTCGGGGAGTGTCAAGGAAGCGAGGGGGACGAGGGTGGGAGCCGGAACCCGATCGCCCTGGTGGCGCCGGGGCTGGCATGCTGGCCGACAACAACCCCATTCGAGGAGGAGTGTCGATGAACGACAGCCAGCCCAGATTCCCTCGCGAGTTCCTGTGGGGCGGCGCGGTCGCCGCCAACCAGGTCGAGGGCGCCTACCTGGCCGACGGCAAGGGCCTGTCGATCCAGGACGTGATGCCGCACGGCATCAAGGGCGCGCCGACGCAGGAACCCACCCCGGACAACCTGAAGCTGGAGGCGATCGACTTCTACCACCGCTACGCCGAGGACATCGCGCTGTTCGCCGAGATGGGGTTCTCGGTGTTCCGGTTCTCCATCGCCTGGTCGCGGATCTTCCCCAACGGCGACGAGGAGACCCCCAACGAGGCCGGCCTGGCGTTCTACGACCGGGTGCTGGACGAGTTGGAGAAGCACGGCATCGAGCCGCTGGTGACCATCAGCCACTACGAGACCCCGTTGCACCTGGCCCAGACCTACGACGGCTGGACGGACCGGCGGATGATCGGCTTCTACGAGCGCTACGTTCGCACCCTCTTCACCCGCTACGGCCACCGGGTCAAGTACTGGCTGACCTTCAACGAGATCAACGCCGTGCTGCACGCTCCGCTGCTGAGCGGCGGCATCTGGACGCCGAAGGAGGAGCTGAGCCCGTCCCAGCTGTGGCAGGCCTGCCATCACGAACTGGTGGCCTCGGCGCTGGCGACGCGGATCGCCCGCGAGCTGGCCCCCGGCGCGAAGGTCGGGTGCATGGTGATCGCGCTGCCCACCTATCCGCTCACCCCAGACCCAGCCGATCTGCTGGCGGTGATGACCGCCGATCACTTCAACGACTTCTTCACCGACGTCCACGCCCGCGGCGCCTACCCGAAGTACCTCGACCGCTACTTCGCCGAGCAGGGCATCGAACTCGACATCACCGACGAGGATCGGGAGATCCTGCGCAACACGGTCGACTTCATCTCGTTCAGCTACTACATGAGCGTCTGCGAGACCGGCGACCCGGCCAAGAAGATCGCCGGCGAGGGCAACATCATGGGCGGCGTCCCGAACCCGACCCTGCCCGCCTCGGAGTGGGGCTGGCAGATCGACCCGACCGGCCTCCGGCTCGTCCTGAACCGGCTGTGGGAGCGATACCAACTGCCGCTGTTCATCGTCGAGAACGGCCTGGGCGCCAAGGACCAGCTGGTGGAGGTCGACGGGGTGCCCACGGTGCTGGACGACTACCGGATCGACTACATGAACGGTCACCTGCTGGCGCTCGCCGACGCGATCGGCGACGGCGTGGACGTGCTCGGCTATACCAGCTGGGGCCCGATCGACCTGGTGTCGGCATCGACCGCCCAGCTCAGCAAGCGGTACGGCTTCATCTACGTCGACCGCAACGACGACGGCAGCGGGACGATGGCCCGCTACCGCAAGAAGTCGTTCGGCTGGTACCGGGAGGTCATCGCCAGCCAGGGCGCGACCCTGCAGCCCTGACTCACAGCTCCCGGGCGGCGGCCGCCGCCTCGACCTCTTCGCGGGTGAGCCCGAGCAGGAAGAGGACGGCGTCCAGGTAGGGGACGTTGAGCGAGGTGTCGGCCGACGCCTGGACGGCGGGCTTGGCGTTGAAGGCGATGCCCAGGCCGGCGGCGGCCAGCATGTCGAGATCGTTGGCGCCGTCCCCGATCGCGATGGTGCGGGTCAGCGGCAGGCCCTCGGCGGCGGCCCACTCGCGCAGCGTCGCCGCCTTGCCGGCGCGGTCGACGATCGGCCCGTCGATCCGTCCGGTCAGCCGGCCGTCGGCAACCTCGAGCCGGTTGGCGTGGGCGTAGGTGATGCCCAGCTCGGCGGCCAGCGGCGCCACCACTTCGATGAACCCGCCGGAGACCACGCCGATCGACAGCCCGAGGTCCCGCAGCGTGGCCACCAGGGTCCTGGCGCCCGGCGTCAGCCGGACCGCCGCCCGAACCTCCTCGAGCACGCTCACCGGCAGCCCGGCCAGCAGCTCAGTCCGTTCCCGCAGGCTCTGGGCGAAGTCCAGTTCCCCCCGCATCGCGCGTTCGGTGACGGCCGCCACCTCGGCCTGGCAGCCGGCGTGGGCGGCGATCAGGTCGATCACCTCGTCGCGGATCAGCGTGGAGTCGACGTCCATCACGATCAGGCGGCGGCCCCGGCGGGCCAGCCCGGCGGGGGAGACCGAGACGTCGAAGCCGGCGGTGGCGGCCACCTTGGCCAGCGCCGGCCGCAGGGCGGCGGCATCCGCTCCGGAGATCCACAGCTCGACGGTGGTGAGAGGGGTGCGGGAGAGCCGCCGGCTGCGGTCGATGTTCCCGCCGAGATCGGCGATGACGTGCGTGGTGGCGGCCAGGTGGGCAGCCAGCAGAGGACGCCCGAGGATGGTCACGATGCTGCGGTTGTGGCGGGGTGGATTGTCGCCGCGCCCTTCGGCCACCGACACCGTCAGCCCGAGCCGGGCGCAGGTTCCGGCCAGCCGGTCCTGCACGGTGTCGGCCAACTCCGGAGCGACGGTCAGCAGCAGGCCGATGCTGAGCCGGCCGCGCACCACGGTCTGCTCCAGATCGAGGATCTCGGCCCCGCTGTCCGCGATCGCCGCCATCAAACGGTCGAGTTGGCCGGGAGCGTCGGCACCGCTGATGGTCGCTGCCAGCGAGTAGGCGGGTGCAGTCACGGCTGGATTCTGCCACGCCGAAGGCCCTGCGCTCCCGGGTGACCGCGCTGGACGGCGCGGCCGGGGACGTCAGGACACCGATGGCTCCGGTGGCAGACCGGCGACGTAGTCGCGGAGCACGGCGGCCTGGTTGAGCACCGGGTCGCGCGCGCCGTACAGCAGGGTCACCACCGGATGCGCGTCCAGGACGGCGGTGAGTTCGGCGACGGCCGGGTTCTGGTCGAGTTCGGCGCGATAGCGGGCGGTGAACTCGCCGAGCCGGGCCGGGTCGTGATTCCACCAGGTGCGCAGTTCGGTGCTGGGGGCGATCTCCTTCAGCCAGAAGCCCAGCGCGGCCTCCTCCTTGCTGATGCCCCGGGGCCAGAGCCGATCGACCAGCACCCGGAAACCGTCGTCCGGCCCGGCCGGCTCGTAGATCCGCTTGATGCGGGGTGGGGTTCGCGCCATGCTCTGACCTCCTGGGGGCAGTGTGTCACTGCCCTGGCGAAAAAGCTCCCGCTGGAAGCCTCAGGAAGCCTCAGGAGGCCGCAGCGGTGCCGTGGGGAGCGTGGTAGGCGATGTCCCCGCGCTTCCAGTAGCCCTTCACGACCGCGTTCTCCAGATCGATGCTCCGAGCGAGCAGGTAGCCGCGCGCCGGGGCCACCACGGACTGTTCGGCAGCGATGAAGGCGAAGCCTTCCCCGTCTCGAACCGGCAGGCTCTCCAACGCGGCCAGCAACGGCGCCACGTCTCCCGGCTGGGATGCGTCCGCCGGGTGCACCCAGGTCAGGTTCAGTGCGCCCGGCGTGGCGAGATCCTGTTCGTCGGCGGGATCGTCGCTGAGCAGGACGACGTCGACCGGCGTGCCCGGGGCCACGGCGGCCAGATGGCGACGGATCGCCGGCAGAGCGGTGAGGTCGCCGGCCAGCAGCCACCAGGCCGGCGCGCCGTCCATCACCAGCGACCCCCGCGGCCCGCCGAGGAACACCTCGTCACCGGGTTCGGCGGCCTCGGCCCAGCGCGAGGCCACGCCGTCGCCGTGCAGCACGAAGTCGAGGGTGAGCGATTCGACGCCGTCCCAGCTCACCGGGGTGTACTCCCGGCTGGAGAGCCCGGCCGGCAGCTCGTCGCCGTCCGGCTGGGGGAGCGGCGCCCCGGGGGGTGGGAAGAAGATCCGCAGATGGTCGTCCGCGCCCAGGGAGTCGAAGCCGGCCAGGTCGGCGCCGCCGAACACCACCCGGCAGTACGCCGGGGTGAGGCGTTCGACGCTGCGGACCGCCACCCGACGCCGGCGCAGTTCGAGGGGCCGGCGAGTGAGGCTGAACGAGGTGGTGTTCTCAGCTGCTGACATCGGTTTTGACATCCTCCGGTTCTTTAGGTGAGCCTTACCTTAGCGGATTTTCCCTACGTCAGACTCACGTAAATGACTGGCGTCCGCTGACTGACACGAACCCGACGAGCAGGAGAGTTACCCAGTGTCCACCCCACGACGTCTCACAGCATCCCTGGCCCTGCTGGTGGGCGCGGCGATCACGCTCAGCGCGTGCGCCGGCCAGCCGGCGGGGGAGTCCGCCCCGGCCGAGACCACCCCCGCAGCCCCCGCCACCATCCAGGTCGAGGACAATCACGGCACCCAGACCGTGACCGTTCCTCCGACCAGCGTGGTCGCCACCGACAACCGCCTCTTCCAGACCCTCGAGGAGTGGGGGGTCAAGCTGACCGCCGCGCCGATCCCCTTGATCCCGGGCGATCTCGCCTACAAGACCGACGCCTCGATCGCCGACCTGGGCTCGCACGGCGAGCCCGATCTGGAGGCCGTCGTGGCCGTCGAGCCCGACCTGATCGTCAACGGTCAGCGGTTCGCCCAGTTCTACAACGACCTCAAGGGCCTGGCTCCGCAGGCCGCCATCATCGAGCTCGACCCACGCGAGGGCCAGCCCTTCGACGCCGAACTCAAGCGGCAGGTGACCGTGCTCGGCGAGGTGTTCGGCCAGCAGGAGAAGGCGGCCGCGCTGGTGGCCGACTTCGACGCCTCGATCGCCCGGGTGAAGGCAGCCTACGATCCGGGCCAGAAGGTGATGGCCGTCATCACCTCCGGCGGCGAGATCAACTATGCCGCCCCCGGCAACGGCCGCACCCTCGGCCCGGTCTTCGACATCCTCGGCCTCACCCCGGCGCTGTCGGTGGACGGCTCGACCGACCACCAGGGCGACGACATCTCGGTCGAGGCGATCGCGGATTCCAACCCCGACTGGATCCTGGTCATGGATCGCGACGCCGGAGTCGGCGGCAGCGCTGCGGATCCGAACTACAAGCCGGCCAATGAGTTGCTCGCCAACTCCGAGGCCCTGCAGAACGTCACGGCGGTGAAGGAGCAGCGGATCGTCTACATGCCCCAGTACACCTACGTGAACGAAGGGATCCAGACCTACACCACCTTCTTCAACTCCTTCGCGGACGTGCTGGAGAAGGCCTGACACCCGAAGGGGAACGATGACTGCAAGCGCACGATGACCGCGCTGACCCGCAGCCACGCTCAGCCGCCGGCCTCACCGCCGGCGGCTGAGCCGCGTCCCCGGCCGGCCCGGGGAAGACTGTTCACGTGGCCGTTGCTGATCGGGCTGGTCATCACAGCCGGCCTGGTGGTGCTCTCCCTCTTCGTCGGCGTCTATGACGTCTTCGGCGCCGAGGACGGATCGGAGATGTTCGCCATCACCCGCGTTCCACGCACCATCGCGCTGGTGCTCTCCGGGGCCGCGATGGCGATGTCCGGCCTGGTCATGCAGCAGTTGACCCAGAACCGGTTCGTCGAACCGACCACCACCGGGACGACCGAGTGGGCCGGGCTGGGCCTGCTGCTCACGATGGTGCTGGTACCGGAGGCCTCGCTGCTGGTGAAGATGACGGTGGCCGTGATCACCGCCTTCATCGGCACCATGGTGTTCTTCGCCTTCCTGCGGCGGGTGACACTGCGATCGTCCGTGATCGTCCCGATCGTCGGCATGATGCTGGGCGCCGTGGTGGGCGCCTTCTCGACCTACATCGCCCTTTCCACCAACATGCTGCAGAGCATGGGCATCTGGTTCGCCGGCTCGTTCACCTCGGTCCTGCGCGGCCAGTACGAGCCGCTGTGGGTGGTGGTCGCCGTCGCCGTCGGGGTCTTCATCGCCGCCGACCGGTTCACCATCGCCGGGCTCGGTCAGGAGGTGGCCACCAACGTCGGGCTCAACTACAACCGGGTGGTACTGCTCGGCACCGGCCTGATCGCCATCGCGACCGGGGTGGTGACGGTGGTGGTCGGCAACCTGCCCTTCCTGGGGCTGGTGGTGCCGAACCTGGTCTCGTTGTTCCGTGGCGACGACCTACGCTCCAACCTGCCCTGGGTCTGCCTGGTCGGCATCTCGGTGGTCACCGTCTGCGACATCATCGGCCGGGTGATCATCATGCCCTTCGAGGTGCCCGCCTCCACCATCCTGGCCATGATCGGCGCGGTGGTCTTCCTGGGCCTGCTGCTGCGGAAGCGCAACCATGGCTGACCTGACGATCGCGCCCGTGCGCCATTCCGGCCCGCTGCCCACGGCCCGCTCCCGGCGCCGCTACTCCGCCGTGGTGACGGCGCTGGCCCTCGGGGCCGTCCTGCTCGGGTTCGGCGTGCTCGCCTGGGACAACCCGATGCCCCTCGGCAGCGAGGGCTTCTGGACCATCGCCCGGATGCGGGCCACCAGCCTCGCCGTGATGGCCGTGGTCGGCTTCTGCCAGGGGATCGCCACGGTGAGCTTCCAGACCGTGACCAACAACCGGATCATCACCCCGTCCATCATGGGGTTCGAGGCCCTCTACGTGCTGGTGCAGACCAGCGCGGTGTTCTTCCTAGGCGCGGCCGGCATCATGGCCGTCCAGGGGGTGGGGCAGTACCTGCTGCAGGTCTGTCTGATGGTGGGCTTCGCCGCCCTGTTGTACGGCTGGTTGCTCTCGGGACGCCGCGGCAACATGCAGATCATGCTGCTGGTCGGCATCATCCTCGGTGCCGCGATGGGCGCGGCCTCCACCTTCATGCAACGGCTGCTCACCCCCAGCGAGTTCGACCTGCTGATGGCGCGCCTGATCGGCAGCATCGCCAACGCCGACGCCACCTACCTCGGAGTCGCCGTCCCGCTGGCGGCGGTGGCCGGCGGGCTGCTCTGGTCGCAGACCCGGCGGCTGAACGTCCTGGCGCTGGGACGGGAGACCGCGATCAACCTCGGCGTCAGCCATCAGCGGCAGACCATGGTGGTGCTGTTGCTGACCTCGGTGCTGATGGCGGTCTCGACCTCGCTGGTCGGCCCGCTGACCTTCCTCGGCTTCCTGGTCGCCATGCTCTCCTACCAGCTGGCCGACACCCACGACCACCGCCACCTCTTCCCGGTGGCCTGGCTGACCGGCTTCGTGGTGCTCGCCGGCGCCTACTTCGTCCTGAAGCACGTCTTCTACGCCGCCGGCTCGATCGGCGTGATCATCGAGATCGTGGGCGGCGGCTTCTTCCTCAGCTACATCCTGCGAAAGGGCCGCCTGTGATCACGCTCTCCGGAGTGCTGAAGACGTACAGCTCAGAGGTCGCCATCGGGCCGGTGGATCTCAGCATCCCGCCCGGGGGCATCACCGCGCTGGTCGGGCCCAACGGGGCGGGCAAGTCGACCCTGCTGGTGATGATCGGGCGCCTGCTCGGGATGGACGCCGGCACGATCGAGGTGGCCGGCTACGACATAGCGCGGACGCACTCGGCCGACCTGGCCAAGATCCTGTCGGTCCTGCGTCAGGAAAACCACTTCGTCACCCGGCTGACCGTCCGGCAGCTGGTCGGATTCGGACGCTTCCCGCACTCCAAGGGACGAATCAAGGCGGAGGACGAGGCGATCATCAGCCGCTCGATCGACTTCCTCGACCTCGCCGACCTGGAGGGCCGCTACCTCGACGAGCTCTCCGGCGGCCAGCGGCAACGCGCCTACGTGGCGATGGTGCTGGCCCAGGACACCGAGTACGTCCTGCTGGACGAGCCGCTGAACAACCTCGACATGCAGCACTCGGTGCAGATGATGCAGCACCTGCAGCGGGCGGCCACCGAACTCGGCCGGACCGTGGTGATCGTGCTGCACGACATCAACTTCGCCAGCCACTACGCCGACTACATCTGCGCGGTGAAGGACGGCGGGGTGGTCAGCTTCGGCGCTCCCGACGAGTTGATGCGGGACGAGGTGCTGACCGCGATCTTCGACACGGAGGTGCGGGTGGTGGAAGGGCCGCGCGGCCGGATCGCTGTGTACTACTGACTCCGGGCCGCGAGGCGGGTGTGCGTCACCCCAGCAGCAGCGCGATCCCGAACAGCACGGGCAGCGAACCGAGGGTGGTCAGGAACACGGCATCGCGGGCGATCGTCTCCCCGACGCCGTAGCGCTGGGCGTAGAGGAACACGTTCTGGGCGCTCGGCAGGGCTCCCAGTACGGTCACGGCATAGAGCGCGCTGTCGTCCAGCCCGAAGCCGAACCGCCCGACCAGGTAGGCCACGGCCGGCATCGCGAAGAGCTTCAGCACGCCGGCCAGCACCGCGTCCCGCCGTCCGGATCCGGGTTCGAGCACCCGCTGACCGTGAAGCGACATGCCGAAGGCGATCAGGATCACCGGGACGGCGGCATGCCCGACCGACTCGATCGGCGCGAGCACGATCTGCGGCAGCTCGACTCCCAGCAGGGCGACCACCAGGCCGGCCAGCGAGGCGATGATGATCGGATTGGTCGCCACCGAGCGCACCAGGCTTCCCAGCGAGAGCCGGCCCATCACTTGCCCGTCCAGGCAGGCCAGCGCGATCGGGGCGAAGATCAGCAGCTGGAGCAGCACGATCGGCGCCGCGTAGGCGGCGTTGCCGAGCATGTAGACCGCGATCGGGATGCCGATGTTGTTGGCGTTGACGTAGCCCGCGCCCAGGGCGCCGATCACGGTATTGCCGAGATCCCGCCGCCACACCAGCCTGGCCACCACGGCGAAGCTCGCCATCGTGGTCAACGCGGCGATCGCCGACACCGGCAGCAGCGACGAGAAGAGGGCGCGGACGTCGGCCGTCGCCAGAACCGAGAACAGCAGGAACGGGGCGAGCACGAAGAAGCTGAGCCGCGACAGGACCGGCCCGGCGCCGTCGCCCAGGAAGCCGAGCCGGGCCGTGAGGTAGCCGGCCAGCACCGCGAGGGTGATGACGGCGAAGCCGGTGAGGATGTCGACCATGGCGTCTCGACCCTATCGACTGGGGAGCCGCCGCCGACGCCATTCCCGGTATGGACGCGGGTTCGCTGCTGGGCCCGCTCTTCGCGGCTTCCGGCGAGCTGCCACGCGCAGGCTGTCGGGGACCGCGTGCCGGTCGATGCCCATCCAGGCGGCTCGAACCGTTACTCTTTGCGCGTGAGGATTCGCGGGTCGGTCGGCCCCGGGGACTGGTGACGTCGTAAGGCGACAGCCCCCTCAGCTGCCTACCCATTGTGAGAGATTGACCTGACTGGGAGGTTGCCGGGTGCTGATCGGACTGGTGGTGGCCCACCTGCTGATCGCGCTCGCTGCCCCGCTGCTGACCCGCTGGCTCGGGCAACGCGCATTCCTGGTCGCGGCCGCCTTCCCGGCGGTCGCGTTCGGCTGGCTGGTGACCGTCGCGCCGGTGGTGCTGGCCGGTGGTGCGATCGTCCAGCACTACGAGTGGATCGCCGGCCTGAACGTCGCGCTCTCCTTCCACCTCGGGCTGCTGCAGTGGGTGCTGAGCCTCATCGTGACCGGGATCGGAACCCTGGTGCTGGTGTACTGCCGGTGGTACTTCGCCGACGACCCGCCGCAGACCCGCCCGGTCGGCCTGCTCACCGCCTTCGCCGGGGTCATGCTGGGCCTGGTCACCGCCGACGACCTGATCATTCTGTACGTCTTCTGGGAGCTGACCACGGTCTTCTCCTACCTGCTGATCGCCCACGACCCCACCCGCCGGGCCAACCGGGCCGCCGCGCTCACCGCGCTGATCGTCACCACCACCGGTGGTCTGGCCATGCTCGTCGGCCTGCTCACGCTGGGGAACGCGGCCGGCACCTACAGCCTGCACGCGATCCTGGCCGATCCGCCCGAGGGGACGGCGCTGACCGTCTCCGCGCTGCTGATCCTGGTCGGGGCTCTGAGCAAGTCGGCGCTGGTGCCGTTCCACTTCTGGCTACCGGGGGCGATGGCGGCTCCCACGCCGGTGTCGGCCTACCTGCACGCGGCGGCGATGGTGAAGGCCGGCGTCTACCTAGTGGCCGTGCTGGCCCCGATCCTGGCCCACGTGCCCGGCTGGCGGCCGGCAGTGTGGACGCTGGGCGCGCTCACCCTCTTCCTGGGTGGCTGGCGGGCGTTGCGCCAGGACGACCTCAAGCTGCTGCTGGCCTACGGCACGGTCAGCCAACTGGGCTTCCTGATGCTGCTGCTGGGCACGGGAACCCAGGCAGCCGCGCTCGGCGGCCTGGCCATGGTGATCGCCCACGCCCTGTTCAAGGCGACCCTGTTCCTGGTGGTCGGCATCGTCGACCATTCGGCCGGCACCCGCCAGCTCAGCAAGCTCAGCGGCCTGGCCCGCAAGCTGCCGATCACCGCCACCGTCGCGGCCGTCGCCGGTGCCGCCATGGCGGGGCTGCCGCCCACCCTCGGCTTCACCGCGAAGGAAGCGGGGCTGGAGGGCCTCACCAACCTCGCGCTGGGCGGCGACGGCACCGGCATCGCTCCGCTGCCGGCCTGGATGCTGGTGGCCACCGTCGTCCTCGGCTCGGCGCTCACCGTTGCCTACACGCTGCGGTTCTGGTGGGGCGCCTTCGGCACCAAGCCCGGCGTCGAACCGACCGAGATCGGGCATCCGCCGAGCATCGGGTTCGTCGCCGCCCCGGTGCTCCTCGGGTTCACCGTGCTGGTCGCGGGGTTCCTCGGCGGCCCGCTGACCAGCGTCCTCGAACCCTACGCCGCCACCCTTCCGGCGGGGGAGCACGGTCACGGCCTCAGCCTGCTGCCCGCCTGGGGGGCGCCCCTGCTGGCCTCCCTCATCGCGATCGCGGGCGGCGTTGTGCTGTTCTGGCAGCGGGAGCGGATCGCCGCCGTGCAGCAGACCTTCCCGCCGGTTCCGGCGGCGGCGGACTTCTACTCGGCGACCATGCTGCGGCTCGACCGGCTGGCGGTCGAGGTGACCGACCGCACCCAGCGCGGCTCCCTGGCCTCCTACGTCGAGACCATCCTGCTGGTGGTGATCGGCTCCATCTTCATCGGCATGACGATGGTCACCGATTGGCCCGCGTTCTACCTGGCCGACCACTGGGGACAGGTCGCGATCGGCGGGCTGATGGTGGTCGCGGCCTTCCTGGTGGCCACCTCCCGCGGCCGGCTGCGGGCCGTGCTGCTGCTCGGCGTCACGGGCTACGGCACGGCGCTGCTGTTCCTCCTGCACGGCGCGCCGGATCTCGCCCTCACCCAGGTGCTGGTCGAAACCATCACGCTGCTGGTCTTCCTGCTGGTGCTGCGCAAGCTGCCCAAGTACTTCACCGAACGGCCGCTGCAGACCGCCCGCTGGTGGCGGGTTGTGCTCTCGGGCGCCACCGGCCTGGCGGTGACGCTGCTGGCCATCCTGGCGCTCGGGTCGCGGGTGGACATCCCGGTCTCGGACGGCTTCTGCGAGGCGGCCTACCACTACGGCTACGGCTCCAACATCGTCAACGTCGTGCTGGTCGACACCCGCGCCTGGGACACCTTCGGGGAGATCGCCGTGCTCTCCATCGCAGCCACCGGCGTGGCCAGCCTGATCTTCCTGCGGGGCCGGACCGGACGGATCTCTCGTCCCATGACCCTTCCGGAAGGCAAGCTGGAGGGCTGGCTGCGTGCCAGCCGGATGCTGCCCCGGCATGCCAGGTCACTGATCTTCGAAGTGGTCACCCGGCTGCTGTTCGGCGTGATGATCGTGGTCTCGGTCTACCTGCTGCTGGCCGGGCACAACCTGCCCGGCGGCGGATTCGCCGGCGGCCTGGTGGCGGGCACCGCGTTGCTGATCCGCTACCTGGCGGCGGGCGGCCTCGAACTCGACGAGGCGATGCCGGTGCCGGCCGGCGCCATCCTGGGCAGCGGGTTGGCGATCTCGGTGCTGACCGCGGTCACCCCGGTGTTCTTCGGCGGGACGGTCTTCCAGAGCTTCGACGTCCACCTCATGGTGCCCGGCTGGGAGAGCCTGACCCTGCCGTGGGGCACCTGGACGTTGCTGGGCGACATCCACCTGGTCTCCTCCACGGCCTTCGACCTGGGGGTCTACCTGGTGGTGGTCGGCATGATCCTCGACCTGGGGCGCAGCCTCGGAGCCGGTATCGACGCCCACGAGCGCGAGGAACTCGCTCCCGCGCCCGAGCCGGAATCCACCCGTGCCGCGCCCGGCGTGAGGTGGTCGTGATGCCGGCCAACCTGACCCTCGCGATCGTCGCCGGCTGCCTCGTGGCAGCCGGGGTCTACCTGATCACCGAACGCTCGCTGAGCCGCATCCTGGTCGGGGTGGTGCTGGCCAGCAATGGCATCAACCTGCTCTTCCTGATCGCCTCCGGGCCGGCCGGCGGGCCGCCGATCATCGGCTACACCGAGAAGAGCCAGATGAGCGACCCGCTGCCCCAGGCGATGGTGCTGACCGCGATCGTGATCACCTTGTCGGTGGCCGCCTTCGTGCTGACCATGGCCTACCGCAGCTTCCAGATCAACGGCCATGACGAGGTGCAGGACGACGTCGAGGACGCCAGGATCCGCGCGCTGGCCCAGGCCGACAGCACCTCGGAGAGCTACGAGGAGATTCGCTTCAGCGACACCGGCGAGGATGTGGTGAGCGAATGAACAACGTGCTCGCGGTCCCCGTCCTGCTGTCGCTGCTCGGCGCGGCGGCCACCTTCCTGGCCGGCCGCCACCCGGCGTTGCAGCGCGCTATCTCGATCTCGGCCGTGGCCGGCGTCTCGATCGTCGCCGCCGTGCTGGTCGGGATGACCGACACCCAGACCCTGACGCTGTGGGTGGGAGGCTGGCCGGCGCCGCTCGGCATCGTGCTGGTCGCCGACCGGCTCTCGGCCCTGATGCTGCTGGTCGCCTCGCTGGTGTCGCTCGCGGTGCTGGTGTACTCCACCGGCCAGGACGAGGACGAGGTCCGCCGCGAGACCCCGGTGTCGATCTTCCACCCGACCTTCCTGCTGCTGGTCGCCGGCGTCTCCAACGCCTTCCTGGCCGGCGACCTGTTCAACCTGTTCGTCAGCTTCGAGCTGTTGCTGTTCGCCTCCTACGTCCTGCTCACCATGGGCGGCACCCGGGACCGGATCCGTGCCGGTTCGGTGTACGTGGTGGTGAACCTGGTCTCGTCCTCGCTGTTCCTGATCGCGCTGGCCACCATCTACGCCGCCGCCGGGACGGTCAACCTGGCCCAGCTGGCCGAGCGGCTGGCGGTGCTGCCGGCCGAGGTGCAGGGCGTGCTGCAGGCCCTGCTGCTGGGCGTGTTCTCCATCAAGGCCGCGATCTTCCCGCTGTCCGCCTGGCTGCCGCACTCCTACCCGACGGCGCCGGCCCCGGTGACGGCGGTGTTCGCCGGGTTGCTCACCAAGGTGGGGGTCTACGCGATCATCCGCACCCAGACCCTGCTCTTCCCCGATTCCTCGCTCAGCCTGCTGTTCGGAATCGCCGGCCTGGCCACCATGGTGGTCGGGATCCTCGGCGCGATCGCCCAGGTCGAGATCAAACGTCTGCTGTCGTTCACCCTGGTCAGCCACATCGGCTTCATGGTCTTCGGCATCTCGCTGGGCTCGGCCGCCGGCTATGCGGGCGCGATCTTCTACGCCGCGCACCACATCACCATCCAGTGCACGCTCTTCCTGGTCACCGGGCTGGTCGAACGGGTCGGCGGCTCGACCGCGCTGGATAGGCTCGGCGGCCTGGCCAAGGTGATGCCGATGCTGGCCGTGCTCTTCTTCGTCCCGGCCGTCAACCTGGCCGGTATCCCGCCGTTCTCCGGCTTCATCGCCAAGCTCGCCCTGCTGCAGGCCGGCGTGGCCGAGGGGACGCCGCTGGCCTGGGCGCTGGTCGCCGGCGCGGTGCTGACCTCGCTGCTCACCCTGTACGCGATGGCCAAGGTCTGGGCGCGGGCGTTCTGGGGCGAGGCCCCACAGCGGACGCTGCGCAACATCCGGCGCTTCGCCGACCCGGCGATCGGCGCGGCGATGCCGGGGCTGATGATGGGGACGACCCTCGGGCTGCTGGCGCTGGCCACCGGCTTCACGGTGGCGGCAGGGCCGATGTACGGCTACGTCAGCCGCTCTGCCGCCGCCCTGCTGGACGGCAGCTACGTACTCAGCGTGTTGGGCGGAGGTGGCTGATGAGCGAGTCGACGCGCAAGCTGCGCTGGCGTCTGCAGTGGCGTGCCGTGCTGCTGCTGGCGCTGGTGTGGGTGCTGTTGTGGGGAGAGTTCTCGCTGCTGAACATCCTCTACGGGCTGGTGCTGGGCTGGATCGTGTCGGTGGTGTTCTGGCTGGCCCCGATCCGCTACTACGGAACCGTCCACCTCGGCGGGCTGATCAAGCTGGCCGTGCTGCAGCTGTGGGATCTGGCGACGGCGTCGATCCAGCTGGCCGCGATGGCCTTCCAGCCCGGGCTGAAGCTGCGGCCCGGCGTCATCAAGGTGCGGCTGAAGAGCAACAGCGATCTCTACCAGGTCGCCGTGGCCGAGTTGATCTCGATCGTGCCGGGCACGCTGGTGGTGGAGACCATGCGGCGGCCGCGGCTGCTCTACCTGCACGTCTTCCACCTGCCGGATGCCGCTGCGGTACGCAAACAGCGCAAGCACGCGCTGATGATCGAGGATCGCGTGCTGCACGCCTTCGGCAGCGACGACGAGGTGCGGGCGGCAGACCAGCGCCGGGAAGGGGCATCCCCATGATCGTCGTGATCAGCCTGGCCGGCGTCATGCTCTTCGCGGCCGCCTGCCTGGTGGTGTGGCGGATGATGACCGGCCCCAGCCCGCTGGACCGGATCGTGGCCTCGGACGTGCTGGTGGGGATCGTGATCGCCGCTGTCGGGCTGTACTCGGTGCTGGCCCGCAACTCCACCGGGCTGCCGATCCTGCTCGGACTCTCCCTGGTCGGCTTCAGCGGGGCGGTCGGAGTGGCCCGGTTGATCGCCTCACCGTCAACCGTCCGGCGCCGCTTCGACCGGCGGCAGGCCCGGCAGGAGGAGGACTCCGATGACGCTTGATCAGATCCTGGACCTGGCCGGCGCGGTGGTCATCGCCTTCGGCGCCTTCTTCTGCCTCGCTGCCGCGGTCGGGCTGGTCCGCTTCCCCGACGTGATGACGCGGATGCACGCGGCCACCAAGCCGATCGTCTTCGGCCTGATCCTCGTCCTGATCGGGGTGACGCTGACCCTGCGCGACCCGAAGGCCTTCAGCCTGCTCGGCCTGGCCGTCCTGCTGCAGATGCTGACCGCGCCCGCCTCCGGCCACCTGGTCTCCCGCACCGCCTACCGCGACGGCGAGTGGGACGCCGAGGGCGCAGTGGTGGACGAACTCGCCGCCGACAGCTGGACGCCGGAGACCGGACCGCAGACGACCCGGGACGCCGAGCGGTGATCTGCGCTCTGGTTCCGAAAAGCCGTCCCCGCGCCTAGACTGGACATACACTTCGTCCACTACGAAAACCAGGAGGCGACGATGGCCCTCTCTGAGGACGAACAGCGGCTCCTCGAGCAGATGGAGGCCGCGCTCGAGGCCGAGGATCCCAAGCTGGCCAATACCCTTCGGGGCACCACCACGCGCCGCCTGCACCGTCGTCGCGCCGCCGTCGCCGGTCTGGCCTTCCTGGTGGGCATCGGCCTGCTGATCGCGGGTATGGAGGTGCATCCGGCTCTCAGCGTCGGCGGCTTCCTGGTCATGCTGGCCGCCACCGTGGTCGCCGTCACCGCCTGGCAGCACGTCGGCTACGAATCCGAAGGTGGCGAATCCGGGGGTTCCACCTCCGAACGCGATTTCATGGATCGGATGGAGGAGCGCTGGCGTCGTCGCCACGACGAAGGCCTCTGATCCGATTCACCCACGACCGCAGCCCGGGCCCAACGCCCGGGCTGTCTGCTGCCCGGCACCGTCAGCGCGGCAGGCGAAGCAGCGAACGCGGAAACACCCGGTTGAGCGCGCTGCGCTCCGGTCGGGTCGCGGCGAGCGCGGACGAGATCAGCCGTGCCTGTGCCGCCGGCGGCGGGCCGTCGGCGACGTCGGCGCCGGCTGTGGGCGCGAACCGGGCGAGCTCGACCCGATGCCCCAGTTCGACGATCGCCGCGGCCGCGGCCGGGTCGAGCCAGCCGGCCACCTCGGCGGCCACCTGGCGCGGGGTGCCGTCCGGCCAGGAGCGGCCGAGGTCCAGCGCGGTGTCGCGCACCTCGTCCCAGGCGTTCTCGGCGTCCACCGCCGGATCGCCCAGCGGCCGCAGACGTGCCCAGCGCCGTCCCTGACGAAGACCGGACGGGACCGCCGCCAGCAGCGCGGCCCCCGCCACGCCGGCGACCCAGCCGGGTAGGACTCCGGCGCCGCCGCCCGCCTCCGGCGCCGGAGCGGTGCTGGTCGCCGACGGCGAGGGCTGGGGAGTGGCGCTCGCCGGGGTGCTGGCCGACGGGGTCGGGCTGGCGCTGGCGTTGGGCGTCGGCACCGGGGCCGCTCCGGGGGCTCCGCTGGGGGTCGGATCGAAGGCCACCCAGCCCAGCGGGTCCAGGAAGACCTCGGTCCAGGCATGCATGTCCTTGGTGGTGACCTCGAAGCCGTCCTCGGTCGCCACCCCGGGCAGGAATCCGATCACCACCCGGGAGGGAATCCCCGCGGCGCGGGCCAGGATGGCCAGCGAACCGGCGAACTGCTCGCAGTAGCCGCTGCGGGAGGAGAGCAGGAAGTCGCTGACGGTCGCCATGGTGGAGCCCTGGATGGTCGCCGTGGAATAGGTGAAGGCGTCCGAACGCAGCCAGCTGAGCAGGGTGAGCAGCTTGTCGCCGTCGGTGCTGGCGCCCGCCGTCAGCTCGGCGGCGAGGTCCAGTACCGCCGGATCCAGCTCGTCGGGAAGCTGCAGGGTGAGCCCGGCATCTCCCGGATCGCCCGCCTGGGCCGCGGAGATCTCCTCCGAACCCGGCTCCAGCTGCCAGCTCTGCACCGCGTACTCCAGGAAGCGGGTCGCCACCCGGCGGTTGTCGCCGACCGCGACGATGGAGCGGGTGGCGGGATCGTGGCGCCACTCACCCTCGGCGCTCACCGCCTGGGGCACCCACGGCACCGGCAGCCACTCGCTGCCGAAGTCGGCGACCGTGACCTCGACGTCGATCAGCGGCCGGGAGGCGATGCCGGTCGGCAGGCCGAGCGGTCCGGCCATCAGGTCGGTGGGCACGAGCTTGAAGCCGGAGGCGTCGAAGGCCGACAGCGCAGCCAGCCGGAGATAGTGGCCCTGGCCGTCGGAGGAGCGGTAGCTGATGATGTGACGGCCGCTCGGTGACCGCAGGTTGCGGATCAGATCGAGGGTCGGGTCGCCCAGCTGGACGGACGGGTCGATCCCTGCCGGATCGAAGTACGCGGCCCCCCGCTCGGGAATCACGGCCGAGGCCAGCCCGGTCAGCACCCACGAGAGCACCCCGACGATGAGGCCCGAGGCAACGATCCCGCGCGCCAGCCCGCGACGCCCAGCCGGCTCCGCGCCGTCCACCGCCCGGTTGTAGACCGCCGTCCCCAGCACGATCAGATAGCCCAGGCAGGCCGGAGCCAGCATGAGGGGCGATGCCTCGTCGCTCAACACGATGGCCGGCACCAGGTAGGGCAGCATCAGCACCGGGAAGACCCAGCCCGGCCGGTCCAGCCCGACGGCGATCGCCTCGGTGACGATGAACAACAACCACAGCACCACCGCGCTCAGCAGCCGGAAGCCGTCATGCGGTGCCATCGGGGCAAACGACTCGGCAGCGTGGGCGGCAGTCTCGGCCAGCAGTCCGGGGAGCCCCTCCCAGTTCCAGGCGATCAGGAGGATGCCCGGCAGCAGCAGGAGCACCCGCACCAGCGGCTCGGGCACGCGCAGCCGGGCGGCGAGGGCACCGATCGCGGTGCTGCCCAGGGTCAGCGCGGCCAGCATCCCCAGATAGGCGCGGTCGTCGGTCAGCGGGAACAGCGCGATGCCGCTCAGCAGGATGGCGGCCGTCAAGGCGAGTCTCAGCCTGCTCATACGGGGCCCCCGCGACGTTGCTCGGGGGAGCGCAGCGGAGGAGAAGAACGTCGTGGGGTGTTCATCGCGCGACCTCCCCCAGCAGGCGCCAGGCGGTGGCCACCGGAGTGTCCGGGCTCACCCGGAGCACCCGCCAGCCGGAGACCTCCAGCAGCCGTAGCGCCTCGGGGTCGACGACCGCCGGTTCGCGTAGCAGTGCCCAGCAGGCCTGGTGATCGCGACGTGCCTCGGCCAGCACCCCGGCGTCCCCGCCGTCCAGCCGGCCCAGCAGCGCGATCAGCAGTTGGCCGCGCGCGCCCGTCGGCGAGGCGGCCACCGCCCGATCCAGGCTGCCGGACGCGGTGAGCTCGAGTTCGGCCAGCCGGCGGCTCAGGGCGATGACGCCCTGACTGTGCCGTTCGGCGCGATCCGCGGTGGTGGCGTCGGTGTCGCTGAGCGCCACCGCGAAGCCGTGGTCGACCAGGTGGGCGGCGATCGAGGCGGCCGCCGAGACCAGCCACTCGAACCGCGGCTCCGGCCAGTCCGAGGCTGGCTCCGCGCCGGCGGGCAACTCCCCGGTGGCGAGATCCTCCGGGGCCGGGAAGGCCTCTTCCCGGTTGTCGATCAGCAGTGCCGCGCTGGGATCCCAGGCTCGCTCCTCCCGGCGCACCATGAGCTCACCGGTGCGGGCGGTCGAGCGCCAGTGGATCCGGCGCACGTCGTCGCCGGGCAGGTACTCCCGCACCAGGACGTCGTCGGACCCCACCAGCGAGGTCTTCAGCACGGTCTGGTCGGTGGCCGCCCCCATCCCGGACGCGGCCTGCAGCGAATCCAGCGGATGGAGCACGGGCAGCGCCAGCACCTCCACCGTGCCGGGCAGCACCTGCTGCGCGCGGGCCAGCCCGAGAGCGTCGGTCACCTTCCGCCGCAACGGCCCGAGCCGATGGCGGCCCCGCCAGCCGGCGGTCAGCTGATGCTCGATCCGGTGCCGTCCGCTGCCCAGCGGGAAACGGGCCTGGGCTGCGCCCAGCAGGGCGGGCGAGCGTTCGTCGGAATAGCTGACGACGGCGCCGGCATCCAGCCCCGCCGTGACCTCGATGCGACTGGTGAGCCGGTCTCCCACCCTCACCTCGGACGGAGTCACGGTGCGCCGCGCCTCGGGCGGCCGCGCGCCGAGGGTGAGCAGCAACCAGCTGGCGACCGGCAGCGACAGCACGAACAGCCCGGGCCAGATCAGGTCGCGCTGCCCGGTGAGCCACGCCACCGTCAGCCACACCAGCCCGCCCAGGGCGGTCACCCAGCCCTGCCGGGTGGGGACCGGCAGGAGCGGGCCGCGCCAGCGGCGTCCGCCGTCGGCGACCCTGGGTGACGGGGTGGTCATGATCGGGTCAGCTGCGCCGCTGGGGCAGTGGGACGGCGGCCACCGCCTGCTCCACCACGTCCGCCACGCTGCGGCGGCCGAGCTGGGCCTCGTGGCTCAGCATCACCCGGTGGGCCAGGGTCGGCACGGCGAGGGCCTGGATGTCGTCCGGGGTGACGTAGTTGCGTCCATCGACCGCGGCCTGGGCCTTGGCCGCGCGCAGCAGTTGCAGGCTGGCCCGTGGCGAGGCGCCCAGTCGGATGTCGCCGGAATCCCGGGTGCTGGCGACCAGCGCCACCAGGTAGTCCTTCACCGCGCGATGGACGAAGACCCGCCGGGTGACGGAGATGCACCGCTGCACGGCCGCGGCGTCGGTGACGGGGGAGAGCTGCTCCAGCGGCTCGGCCTCGCCGTGGTGATCCAGCATCGCGACCTCGGCGGTGGCGCTGGGGTAGCCCAGATCGAGGCGCAGGCCGAACCGGTCGCGCTGCGCCTCCGGCAGCGGATAGGTACCCTCCATCTCGACCGGATTCTGGGTGGCCACCACCACGAACGGCCGCGGGAGCGGGTGGGTGGTGCCGTCCACGGTCACCCGGCGCTCCTCCATCGCCTCGAGCAGAGCCGACTGGGTCTTGGGTGACGCGCGGTTGATCTCGTCCGCGATCACCACGTTGGCGAACACCCCGCCGGCCTTGAACTCGAACTCCCTGGAGTGCTGGTTGAACACCGCCACGCCGGTGATGTCGCTGGGCAGCAGATCGGGCGTGAACTGGATCCGGCTGGCCTTGGCGTCGATCGAACGCGCCAGCGCCCGGGCCAGCATCGTCTTGCCGACGCCGGGCACGTCCTCGATCAACAGGTGGGCCTCGGCCAGCAGGGCGGTGATGGTGAGCCGGATGACGTCGTCCTTGCCGTCGATCACCTGCCCCACCGCCTCGCCGATGGCGGTTGCCGTCGCCTGGACGGTCCGTACCTCGCTCACCGACGCGACGCCAGCCTCCATCGCCACTCCTCCCGCTCGACCGTCCCCACCCTACGCGACCGGACCAGTGGTGTCCGGACGGAATTCCTGGCCGGCGCTCTTGCCCTTGGTGGTGCAATGTGGAGTATTGTGGTGTGAAGTGGAGCAGAGCGGAGGAGGAACGCCATGTATCTGGGCACCTTCACGCAGAAGCTCGACGACAAGGGGAGGCTCTTCCTGCCCGCCAAGTTCCGCGAGCAACTGCGCAAGGGCCTGGTGATCACCCGGCAGCAGGAGCGGTGCCTGGCGATCTGGCCGGCCGACGTCTTCGCGGCGGAGGTCGAACGGGCAGCGGCTGGGCCGTCCACGTCGCAGCGGATCCGGGAGTACCAGCGGATGGTGGCTTCCGGGGCCTCGGACGAATCCCCTGACAACCAGGGCCGGGTGACGGTGCCACCGGCACTGCGCGGCTACGCGGGCCTGGTGAAGGACATCGTGGTGATCGGGGCGATCAACCGCCTCGAGGTGTGGGACCAGGCGAAGTGGGCGGAGTACTCGGCCGCGCAGGAGGAGGCATTCGCGGATCTGGACGAGGACAGCGAGTAGGAGGAGGCCCGTGCGACGCGGCTTCAACCCGAGGGGAAACCCCTGGCGCACCTTCCCCGGTGCCAGGCGGGACCCCCGGGTTGAAACCGGGACGCACGAGCCGTCAGGGCAAGGCAGGTGGAAATGGGCGTTGAGGTGGTGAACCCCACGCACGTTCCGGTGATGCGCGCCCGGATCGTCGAACTGCTCGCCCCGGCGCTGACGCGTCCCGATGCGGTCTACGTCGACGGAACCCTCGGCCTGGCCGGTCATGCGTCGGCGATCCTCGACCACTGCCCCCAGGCCCGGCTGATCGGCATCGACCGGGATGCGGCCGCCCTCGACCTGGCCGCGGCCCGGCTGGCCGGCTTCGGCGATCGGGTGCGGCTCTACCACGCCGCCTACCACGAGCTGCCTCAGGTGCTGGACGAGGACGGCACGACCGCCGTCGACGCGATCTGCCTGGATCTGGGGCTCTCCTCGCTGCAGATCGACACCGCCGAGCGGGGCTTCGCCTACGCCGCGGACGCGCCGCTGGACATGCGGATGGACACCACCCAGGAGCTGACCGCAGCCGACCTGGTGAACACGGCCACGGCCGGCGAACTCACCCGCTGGCTGCGGGAGTACGGCGACGAGCAGTTCGCCGACCGGATCGCCCGCCGGATCGTCGCCGTCCGCGCCGAGGGGCCGATCCGGACCTCTCCGGAACTGGTGGCGATCGTGACCGACGCGATCCCGACAGCGGCGCGGCATGCGCGCTCCGGGCACCCGGCCAAGCGGACCTTCCAGGCCCTGCGGATCGCGGTCAACGCCGAACTCGACTCCCTGGCCGGCGTCCTGCCCGCCGCGCTGGATGCTCTCGCGCCCGGTGGACGGATCGCCGTGCTGGCCTACCACTCGGGCGAGGACCGGCTGGTCAAGCGGCAGTTCGCCCAAGCCTGCGCGGATCGGGTGCCGCCGGGCCTGCCGGCCGTACCGGACGCCCTCAAGGCGAAGTTCCGGCCGCTCACCCGGGGCGCGGAGCGTCCCGGCCCGGACGAGATCACCGACAACCCGCGGGCGGCCTCGGCCCGGCTGCGGGCCGTCGCGCGCAACCAGGAGGTGGCCGCATGACGGCTCTGCTCGCCCCGAAACCGGATCGTCAGCTCGGCAGCCGTCCCCGGCTGCGGCCGGTGGCGGCGCCGCGGCGTCAGCTGCGCCGCGCGGGGTTCGTCGCCGTGGTCGCGGCCATTCTCGGGATCGGCATGGTCGGGGTGCTGATCCTCACCACCGTGCTGCAGGATCAGGCGTTCGAGGTGCAACGCCGTCAGTCGACCGCGAACGCCCTGGCCAACGAACTCTCCGATCTGGAGGCGGAGGTCACCCAGGCCCGGTCGATGCAGAGCCTGGCGGTGGCCGCGCAGAAGCTCGGGATGAAGCCCAACCCGAACCCCGTGCAACTGCGGCTCACCGACGGCAAGCTGGTCGGCGAGCCGTCCAAGGTGCTGGGTGGGGAGGTGCCCAGCGTCCGCTACATCACCGAGGAGCAGGCGGAACGGGAACTCGAGGCGCGCCACGTGGCCGAGGCCAAGCGCAAGGCCGAGGCGGAGGCGAAGAAGAAGGCCGAGGCCGAGAAGAAGGCCGAGGCCAAGCGGAAGGCGGAGGCGAAGAAGCAGGCTGAGGCCAAGAAGCAGGCCGACGCCGCCGGGGCCGCAGCCGCCGGGGGTGACCAGTGACCCGCCCCCTCGACCGGTTCTTCTACGGCAAGCCGCCCGCGAAGTCGTCCGCCCCGAAGCCGGCCGCGCGCAAGGCCGCCGCGGCGAAGCCCGCGCCGCCGAAGCCCGCGAAGTCCGCGGCCGCGCCGAAGCCGGCGGTAAGCCGGCCGCGCACCGCTCGTCCCGGCCCGCGCCGGTGGCAGCACCTGCCGCTGGCGCCCACGACCGGCCGGCTGCGGGTGATGCTGATCGTGGTCGCCGCGGTCTTCTCGCTGGCCGCCGGACGCGCCGTCCAGGTTCAGGCGCTGGACGCCGATGCCGTCGCCGCCGAGGCCGCCAAGGAGATCACGGTCTCGCGAACCCTTCCCGCCTTCCGCGGTGAGATCACCGACCGTGACGGCGAGGTGCTGGCGTTCACCGAGGCGACCGTCACCGTGATCGCCGACCCCGACATGATCCGCACCAACGGCAAGTTCGACGAGCGGATGACCAGCCGGGATCAGGAGGTCGCCGCCACCGCCCCGCAGCAGATCGCCGATCTGATGGTCACCCATCTCGGCGGTGTGGTGGACGACTACCTGCCCAGGCTGACGGTGCCCGACAAGCGCTACTCCATCGTCGCCCGCAACGTCTCGGCGGCCAGCTACAGCCGGCTGGCCGCGGCGATGAAGGAGGCCGGCCTGATCGGCCTGCACCGTGAGAGCGCCCCGACGCGTCGCTATCCCAACGGGCTGGTCGCAGCGAACATCGTCGGCTACGTCAACAAGGAGGGCAAGGCCTCCGGCGGGCTGGAGCTGGCGCTGGACTCGGTGCTCTCCGGCGTCGACGGGCAGGAGTTCTACGAGACCTCGCCGAACGGGAAGATCCCGCTGGGGGAGAGCGAGCTGGTGCCGGCCCAGAACGGCCGCGACGTCCGGCTGACGATCGACCTCGGCCTGCAGTGGCAGGCCGAGCAGATCATCGCCGATCGCGTGCGGGTCGCCGAGGCGCGCTCCGGCACCGCGGTGGTGCTCAACGTCAAGACCGGTGAGGTGCTGGCGCTGGCCAACTTCCCCTCCTACGACCCGGGTGACTACGGCTCCTATGATCCCGACGACCTGGGCAACCGGGCGGTCACCGACGTCTACGAGCCGGGCAGCGTGCAGAAGGTGCTCACCTTCGCCGCGATGCTCGATTCGGGCACGATCCGGCCGACCGACGTGCTGGAGGTGCCCGGCAAGATCAAGTCGGGCAACAACTGGGTCGCCGACGCCTGGAACCACGGCACCGAGGAGTACTACGCCCGCGGCGTGCTTGCCAAGTCGTCCAATGTCGGCACCATCATCCTGGCCCGCAAGATGAAGAAGGCCGACCTGCAGGCCTACTTGAAGTCCTTCGGGCTGGGCACCAAGACCGGCATCGGCCTGCCCGGCGAATCGGCCGGAATCCTGCCGGGGCCGGATATGCCCGACTACTCCCGCGACGGCCTGGCCTTCGGCGGCAGCGCGGTCGCGGTGACCGCCATCCAGGAGGCCGCGGCGGTGGCCAGCGTGGTGAACGGCGGCATCTACAATCCGCCGCGGATCATCGCCTCCACCGTGAACGCCGACGGTGTGGTCGAGGAGCCCGAGGCGGCGGAGCCGCGCCGGGTGATCTCGCCCGAGGCCTCGAAAGAGGTGGTCTCGATGATGGAGGCCATGGTCACCAACAACTCCGCCGGCACCTTCGTGGTGGAGGGCTACCGCACGGGCGCCAAGACCGGTACCTCGCAGAAGATCGACGCCAAGACCGGCGGGCGCAGCGGCGGCATCGTCGGCTCGACCATCGGCGTCGGCCCGGTCGAGGATCCGCAGATCCTGGTCTACGTGGTGGTCGACAACCCCAAGCGCGGCTCCTTCGGTGGCAGCGTGGCGGGCCCGGCCTACCAGGACATCATGCAGGTGGCCCTGGCCAGGTATGGTGTGGCACCGTCGAAGTCGAAGCCACCCAAACTGCCCGTCACACCCTGAGACCCGCCATGACCGAACCCGCCGCCCCACTGCGCCCGCGGCATACCGGCGCGCTGGCCCTGGGCGACCTGATCCCGCCGGCCGGCGGGCAGACCCCGATCAGCGGCGTGTCGGCCGACTCCCGCCGGGTTCTTCCAGGCGATCTCTATGTCGCGCTGCCGGGGCTGACCACCCACGGCGCCCGGTTCTCCGACGCGGCGATCGCGGCCGGAGCGGCTGCGATCCTCACCGATGCCGACGGTGCCGAGCTGCTCGGCGGATCACCTGCCGTGCCGGTCGTGGTGGTGGCCGACCCGCGCGGCGAGCTTGCCCGGCTGGCCTCGGAGGTCTACGGCAGACCGAGCGAGGAACTGCTGATGCTGGGGATCACCGGCACCGCCGGCAAGACCAGCACCGTCTACCTGCTCGAAGCCGGCCTGGCCGCAGCGGGTCTCGCGGTGGGCACCATAGGGACGATCGGCTTCCGGCTGCGCGGGGAGGCGCTGCCGGCCGTCCGTTCCACCGTCACGACGCCCGAATCGCCCGATCTGCAGGCGTTGCTGGCCGTCATGCGCGAGCGCGGGGCGCAGGCCGTGGCGATGGAGGTCTCCTCGCACGCGCTCGCCCTGCACCGGGTGGACGCCATCGCCTTCGACGTGGCCGGATTCACCAACCTCGGCCACGATCACCTCGACTTCCACCGGGATCAGGAGAGCTACTACCGGGCCAAGGCCGCGCTCTTCCTGGGCGGCCGCGCCCGCCGTGCCGTGATCAACACCGACGACCCGTGGGGGCGGCGGCTGACCGGCGAACTGCGGGCTGAGGGTCGCGCGACGGTGGTCACCACCGGCGGCCCCGAGGCTGATTACCGGATCGTCGCCCACCGGGTGCAGGACGACGGCAGCAGCCGGGTGCGCATGGCCGCGCCGTCCGGCGAAGCCGAGTTCACCCTCGGGCTGGTGGGCAGGTTCAACCTCGCCAATGCGCTCACCGCGGCAGCCATGATCGACCAGGCCGGTGTCGAACTGGACGCCGCGCTGGCCGGCTTCGCGACGGCGTCCATTCCGGGCCGGATGGAGCGGGTGCCGCTGCCGGGCGTCACACCCAACGTGGTCGTCGACTTCGCCCACACCCCCGAGGAGGTGGCGGCCGCGCTGGCCGCCCTGCCCGAGGCCCGCACCCTGGTGGTGCTGGGCTGCGGCGGCGATCGGGATGCCGCCAAGCGCGGGCCGATGGGTGCCGCCGCCGCGCGGGGAGCGCAGGTGGTGGTGGTGACCGACGACAACCCCCGCAGCGAGGATCCGGCGCTGATCCGGCAGGCGGTGCTGGCCGGCGCGCACGCCGAGGCCGAGACGACCGGCGCGCTCGTCCTGGACGGCGGCGACCGGCGGAGCGCGATCCGGACGGCGCTGGCGCAGGCCGCGCCGGGGGACTGGGTGGCCATCCTCGGCAAGGGCCACGAAAGCGGCCAGGAGATCGCCGGGGTGATCACCCCCTTCGACGACGTCGCGGTGGTGGGCGAGGCCTGGGCGTCGTTGCATGCGACGATCGGAGCCGGGCCCGACAAAGCACCGTCCGGAGAGGAGCCCAGCCATGGATAGGCTCGCCGCGGCCGAGTTGGCCGAGCTGGCCGGAGCGCGTCTGCTGGGGGATTCCGCCGCCCTGGTCGGTCCGGAGGTGGTGATCGATTCCCGTCAGGCCGCGCCGGGTGCGCTGTTCGTGGCCCTGCCCGGTGAGCACGTGGACGGCCATGACTTCGCCTCTACCGCTGTAGAACAGGGGGCGGCGGCCGTCCTGGTCGCCCGCGAGCTGTCCCTCCCCGTCCCGCAGCTCGTGGTGCCCGATGCCCTGGCCGGGCTGACCGCGCTGGCCACCGGGCTGGTGCAGCGGGCCAAAGCCGGCGGACTCAAGGTGGTGGGCATCACGGGCTCCTCCGGCAAGACCAGCACCAAGGATCTGGTCGCCGCGGTGCTCGGTGCGGCAGGCCCGGTGGTCGCGCCGCTCGGCTCGTTCAACAACGAGGTCGGGGTGCCGCTGACCGCCACCGGCGTGACGGCCGGCACCCGCTACCTCGTCTCGGAGATGGGCGCGCGAGCGGTGGGGGACGTCGCCGCGCTGTGCCGGATCACCCCGCCCGACGTCGGCGTGGTGATCAACGTCGGTCAGGCCCACCTGGGCGAGTTCGGCTCGGTGGCGGCGATCGCCCGCGCCAAGGGCGAACTGGTCGAATCCCTGGACGCCGGCGGCTGGGCGGTGCTGAACGCCGAGGATCCGCACGTGGCCGCCATGGCGGATCGCACCACCGCCCGGATCGCGCTTTTCGGCGTCGCCGGCGAACCGGCCGGAGGCGATCTCCGGGTCTGGGCCGAGCAGGTCGGCGCGGATTCCCGGCAGCGCCACCACTTCGTCCTGGTCAGCGGTGCCGGTACCGCGCCCGTGTCGCTGCGGGCGGCCGGTCGTCACCAGATCGGCAACGCCCTCGCGGCAGCGGCGACCGGGCTCGCCCTCGGCCTGGAACTCCCGGCGATCGCCGCCTCGCTCACCGCCGCCGAACCAGCCTCCCGGTGGCGGATGGAACTCACCGAACGCGGCGACGGGCTGCTGGTGGTCAACGACGCCTACAACGCCAACCCCGACTCGATGGCTGCCGCGCTGCGGGCGCTGGCCGGGCTGCGCCGTCCCTCCGGCAGGCTGGTGGCCGTGCTGGGCGACATGCTGGAGCTCGGGGACGCATCGGAATCGGCCCATGTCGCGATCGGCGAACTGGCCGGCCGGCTCGGTGTCGATCGGGTGATCGCGGTGGGCGGCTACGCCGAGGCGATCGCCACCGGGGCCCGCCGGCAGGGCTGCGCCGCCGAGGTGGCGGTCGACCGGCAGGCGGCCGTCGTGGCAGCCTCAGCCGTGGTTTCGTCCACCGATGTGGTGCTGGTGAAGGCCTCCAGGGGGCTAGCGTTGGAGTCCGTCGCTGCACAGCTGCTAGCCGAAGGGGAGAAGCCGTGGGCATGAGGACGGTGCTGTTCGCCGGTGGCGTGGCCATGCTGCTGGCGCTGCTGGGCACCCGCTACATGATCCGGTTCCTGGTCAACCGGCAGTACGGCCAGTTCATCCGGGACGACGGTCCCACGACCCATCACACCAAGCGCGGCACGCCGACGATGGGCGGGATCGTGATCATCGCGGCCGTCGTGATCGGCTACGCGGTCGCCCACCTGGCGACCTGGACGCCGCCGACCGCCAGTGCGCTGCTGGTGCTGGGGCTGGTCACCGCCCTGGGCGGGGTCGGCTTCCTGGACGACTGGATCAAGATCTCCCGCGCCCGTTCGCTCGGCCTGCACTCCACCGCCAAGCTGGCGCTGCAGACCACGATCGCGATCGTCTTCGGCGTGCTGGCGTTCACGTTCCCCGACGAGCGCGGTCTCACCCCGGCCAGTCCGGCGATCTCCTTCCTGCGCGACATCAACTGGCTCCACCTGCCGGTCTGGCTGGCGGTGATCTGGATCGTGCTGATCATCTCGTCGTGGTCGAACGCCGCCAACCTCACCGACGGGCTGGACGGGCTGGCCTCCGGCGCGGCCACCATGGTCTTCGCCGCCTACACCCTCATCAACGTCTGGCAGTACAACCAGTCCTGCGCCTGGGGCGATGCCGGCCCGCGCTGCTACGAGGTGCGCGATCCGATCGACCTGGCCGCGGTGGCGATGGCCCTGGCGGCGGCCTGCTTCGGCTTCCTGTGGTGGAACGCCTCCCCGGCCAAGATCTTCATGGGCGACACCGGCTCGCTCGCGATCGGCGGCGGCCTGGCCGCGCTGTCGATCTTCACCCGTACCGAACTGCTGACGCTGATCGTCGGCGGCCTGTTCTTCATCATCACCATGTCGGTCGTGCTCCAGGTCGGCTACTTCAAGCTCACCAAGGGCAAACGGCTGTTCAAGATGGCGCCGCTGCAGCACCACTTCGAGTTGCTGGGCTGGTCCGAGGTCACCATCACGATCCGGTTCTGGATCATCTGCGGCGTCTTCGTGGCCTTCGGGGTCGGGTTGTTCTACGCCGAATGGGTCGTCGGCCAGTGAAGCCCTGGCTGGCCACCGCCGACCGGCTGTCACCCTGGCCGCAGGCCACGGTGGTCGTTGCCGGCCTCGGCACCTCCGGGTTCGCCGCCGCCGACGGGCTGCTCGACCTCGGCGCGCGGGTGATCGTGCTGGACGAGTCCGAGACCTCCGGCAATCGTGAGAAGGCGACCCTGCTGGAGATGCTGGACGCCGAGGTGCGGCTCGGCCCAGGGTCGACCGCGACCCTGCCCGAGGACGCCGACCTGGTCGTCACCTCACCGGGCTGGCGGCCATCCGCCCCGCTGCTGCGGCAGGCGGACCTCCGCGGCATCCCGATCTGGGGCGAGGTGGAACTGGCCTGGCGGATGAGCCTGCCGGATCGCGCCGTCCCCTGGCTGGCGGTGACCGGCACCAACGGCAAGACCACCACCGTCTCGATGCTGGAGTCGATGCTCACCGCGGCCGGGCTGACCACTTCGGCGGTGGGCAACATCGGTCGTCCGATCGTCGAGGCTGTCCTGGACGAGGTGGCCTACGACGTGCTGGCCGTCGAGCTCTCCAGCTTCCAGCTGCACTGGACGAACTCGCTCTCGCTGCACTCCGCGGCGGTGCTCAACCTCGCCCCCGATCACCTGGAGTGGCACCGGGATCCCGCCGGCTGGCCGGACGGCGTCACCGACCCGATGGCGGCCTACGCCGCCGACAAGGCGCGGATCTACGAGCGCGTCCGGCACTCCTGCGTCTACAACGTCGCCGACCCGGCCACCGAGCGCATGGTCGAGGAGGCGGAGGTGATCGAGGGCGCCCGCGCGATCGGCTTCACCCTCGGCATCCCCGCGCCGTCCATGCTGGGCGTGGTGGACGACCTGCTGGTCGACCGGGCCTTCATCGCGCAGCGGCGCGACTCGGCGGTCGAACTGGCCAAGGTCGCCGATGTGGTGCCGGCCGCCCCGCACAATGTCGCCAATGCGCTGGCCGCGGCCGCGCTGGCCCGCTCCTACGGTGTGCCCCCGCAGGCGGTGGCCGAAGGGCTCAAACGGCTGCGACTCGGCGACCACCGCATCCAGCAGGTCGCCGAGCGCGCCGGCGTCCGCTACATCGACGACTCCAAGGCCACCAACCCCCATGCCGCCGCAGCCTCCCTGGCTGCCTTCGACGACGTGGTGTGGATCGCCGGGGGACAGGCCAAGGGCACCAGCTTCGACGACCTGGTGGAGCGCTTCGCCGGCAGGCTGCGGGCGGTGGCCCTGCTGGGCGTCGACCGGCAGGTGATCGCCGACGCGTTGGCCCGACACGCCCCCGATGTCCCGGTATTCGTTACCGATGCCACCGATGATGGGGCGATGCAGCAGTTGGTGGCGTGGGCGGCGAACCGGGCGAACCCCGGCGATGTGGTGCTGCTCGCCCCCGGCTGCGCCAGCAAGGACATGTACCCCGACTACGCGGCCCGCGGCGAGGCTTTCGCCGCGGCTGTGGCCGCCCTGGAGACCTGAGAGGAGGCCCGAGCCAGTGGCGATCCTTACTTCCCCTTCAACGGATCGCCGCGGGCAGTCGCCGAAGATCGGTCCTGGCACCGAACGCCGGCGCAGTCTCGTGGTCGAATGGCTGGCGCACCCGCAGGCCAGCTTCTATCTGGTGCTGGCACCCGCCCTGTTGCTGTTGCTGCTCGGCGGCGTCATGGTGCTGTCGGCCTCCAGCGTCTACGCCCAGGTGCAGTTCGATGACACCTACTACTTCGTCAAGCGCCACCTCGTCTTCCTCGTGCTGGGCGGCGCTGCGGCCTGGTTCCTGGCCAGCAGCTCGATCTCGCGGCTGAAGGTTCTCGGCTGGCTGGCGGTCGTCGGTGCCGCCGGGCTGCAGATCCTGACCTTCACCCCGATGGGGTGGGCGAAGAACGGTAACCGCAACTGGGTGGATCTGGGCGTCCTGGGCCGCATCCAGCCCTCGGAGTTCGCCAAGCTCGCGATCGTGCTGTGGGGAGCCGACCTGCTGGCCCGCAAGTACGACCTGCTGCACCGGCCCAAGCACCTCTTCTTCCCGTTCGTCCCGGTCGCCGCTGTGCTGATCGGCCTGGTCGTGCTGCAGCGCGACCTGGGTACCGGCATGGTGCTGGGCGCGATCGTCCTGGCCGTGCTGTGGTTCGTGGGAGCCTCGTGGAAGGTGCTCGGGTCGATCCTGGCCGTGGTGGCCGCGGCCATCGGCGCGCTGGTCATCAACTCCGGGCACCGGGTGGACCGGATCCTGGGCTTCCTGAACCCCGACATCGATCCGCTCGGCGTCAACCACCAGCCGATCAAGGGCATGTTCGCGCTCGCCTCGGGCGGCTGGTGGGGGCTCGGTCTCGGCGCCAGCCGGCAGAAGTGGGGGGGTCTGGTGGAGTCCCACACCGACTACATGCTGGCGGTGATCGGCGAGGAACTCGGCCTGGTCGGCACCCTGTCGGTGCTGGCGCTGTTCGCCGTGCTCGGCTACGCCGGCTTCCGGATCGCGATGCGCTCCGACATCCTGTTCTGCCGGTTCGCCGCCGCGGGCGTGACCTCCTGGCTGATGATCCAGGCGCTGCTCAACATCGCCGTGGTGCTGCGGATGGTGCCGGTGATCGGCGTCCCGCTGCCGCTGCTCTCCTACGGTGGCTCGGCGTTGATCGCGAACCTGTGCGCGGTGGGAATCCTGCTGGCCTGCGCGCGGCTGGAACCGCAGGCGCGCGCGCTGACCGGGCGGCGCAAGCGCCGCCGCGCCACCCGGGTGACCGCCGTGGTCGGCGGTCGCAGGTAGCCTGTCGGGCGTGAATATCGTCCTCGCGGGCGGCGGAACGGCCGGTCACACCTCGCCGCTGATCGCCACCGCCCAGCAGCTCACCCGGCTCGCGCCGGACTCGTCGTTGTTGTGCGTCGGCACGCCCCGCGGCCTGGAGACCCGGGTGATTCCCGAGGCCGGGCTGGAGCTGGCCCTGATCCCCCCGGTGCCGCTGCCGCGCCGTCCGACCGTCGATCTCCTCAAGGTTCCCGGCCGGCTGTGGGGCGCGGTCCGCCGCTCGGGGGAGTTGCTGCGACAGCATCGCGCCGAGGTCGTGGTGGGCTTCGGCGGCTACGTGTCGCTACCGGTCTATCTGGCCGCCAGGCGGGCGAGGCTGCCGATCGTGCTGCACGAGCAGAACGCCGTGCCGGGGCTGGCCAACCGGATCGCCGCCCGCTTCGCCGCGCACGTGGCCGTCTCCTTCCCCGACACCGCGCTGCCGCGCGCCGAGTACCTCGGGCTGCCGGTGCGCGAGGCGATCGCCGGGCTGGATCGTGCCGCCGCGGCGCCCGCCGCCAGGGCGGCCTACGACCTGCCGGCCGGTCTTCCGGTGCTGCTGGTCAGCGGCGGTTCCCAGGGGGCGCGCTCGATCAACACCGCTCTGGCCGGGGCGGTGGACGAGCTCCTGGCGGCCGGCGTCAGCGTGCTGCACGTGCTGGGGCAGGCCAACTTCACCGACGACCTGGTGGCGCGCACCCACGCCGGCACCGGCGCGGCCTACCGTCCGCTGGCCTACGTGGACCGGATGGAACAGGCCTACGCCGCCGCCGACCTGATGCTGGGACGTTCCGGCGCCGGCACGGTCATGGAGACCGCCATGGTGGGTCTGCCGACGGTCTTCGTCCCGCTGCCCCACGGCAATGGCGAGCAGGCCCGCAATGCCGGCTTCCTGGTCGAGGCCGGAGCCGGGGTGCTGGTGCCCGATGCCGACCTGAGCCCGGGGCTGCTGGCCGCCACGGTGCTGGGGCTGGCGCACGACCCCGACCGCCTGGCGGCGATGTCGCGGCGGTGCCGCGAACTGGTTCCGTCCGGGGCTGCCGAGGCGCTGGCCCGCATCGTGCTGGGTGCCGGGAAGGAGGGCTGACGTGCCGCTGGTCGCTCCGGTTCCGCTGCTGCCCGCCGCCGAGTTGGGCAGCGTCCACTTCATCGCCATCGGGGGCGCCGGAATGAGCGCGATAGCAGCCCTCTACGCCGACCTCGGCATCGCCGTCTCCGGCAGCGACCAGGCCGATTCCGCAGCCCTGCGAGAGCTGCAGGCCAGGGGAGTCGTGGCCCACCTCGGCCACGACGTCGCCCACCTGGGCGATGCCACGACGGTGGTCGTCTCGTCGGCGGTGCGGGAATCGAACGTCGAGCTGGCCGAGGCCCGTCGGCGTGGCCTGCGGATCTGGCATCGCAGCGCGGCACTGGGCGCCCTGATGCTGGGACGGACCGGCGTGGCGGTGACCGGCACCCACGGCAAGACCACGACCAGCGCCATGGCGGCGGTGCTGCTGGCCGAGAGCGGCGCCGACCCGTCGTACGTCATCGGCTCACCTCTGGCGGCAGGCGGCCGTAGCTCCCATCTCGGCGGCGGCGAGGCCTTCGTGATCGAGGCCGACGAATCCGACGGCTCCTTCCTGCAGTACCCGGCGCAGATCGTGGTGGTCACCAACATCGAGGCCGACCACCTCGACAACTGGGGCACGGCGGCGGCCTATGCCGACGGCTTCCGGAGGCTCGCCCTGCAGCCGTCGGTGCACACCGTGATACTGGACGCCGACGATCCCGGCACCCGTTCGCTGGCCGACGAGCTCGCCGGTTCGGGGAAGCGGATCGTGCGGGTGGGGGAGTCGGAGTCGGCGGACGTGAGGATCTCCGAGCTCGGCTTCGCCGGCGCCGCCGGACACGCCGTGCTGCAGGCCGACGGCGACGTCGGGCCGCTCGAACTCGCCGTCCCGGGCCGCTACAACCTGCACAACGCCGCGCTGGCCTACGCGGTGGGACGAGCGCTGGGGGTGGACGGTAGCCGGCTGCGCGCCGCCGCGGCGGCCTTCAACGGCACCCACCGCCGGTTCCAGCAGGTAGCCGAGGTCGGCGGCGTGACCGTCGTCGACGACTACGCCCATCACCCCACCGAGGTGGTCGCCACCCTGACCGCCGCCCGGGTCTACGCCGGCCAGCGGCGGGTGGTCGCCTGCTTCCAGCCGCATCTGTTCACCCGCACCCGCGACTTCGCCGACCGGTTCGGACGGGCACTGGCGCTGGCCGACGAGGTTGTCGTGCTGGGCATCTATCCGGCCCGGGAGGATCCGATCCCGGGCGTCACCGGCGCGCTGGTCGCCGATGCCACGCGCGAACTGCTTGGCCCGGCGCGGGTGCGCTACGTCGAAGCCCTCGCCGACGCTCCCGCGGCCCTGGCAGCCCTGGTTGTTCCGGGCGACCTCATCGTGACCCTTGGCGCCGGTGACGTCACCGTGGTGGGCCCGGAGCTGGCCCGGCTGCTGGAGGCCGGCCGGTGAGCCCAGCGCCGCCCCTCGACGCGACCGTCCGGCTCTCCCTGCGCCGGCGCAAGGACCGTCGCCGGCGCTGGCTGCGCTGGCTGGTGGCCGCCCTGGCGCTGGCCGCCGTCGCCGGCGCCGTCTACCTGGTGGCGTTCTCGCCGGTGCTGGCCGTGGCGCGAGTCGAGATCTCCGGAACCGACGTGGTGTCGAAGAAGGAGGTCACCCAGGCCGCCGCCGTTCCACTCGGGCTGCCACTGGTGCGGCTGGATGTGGCGGGGATCGCCGAGCGGGTGGCCGGCCTGCCACCCGTCGCTGAGGTCAGCGTCACCCGCGAGTGGCCCGACCAGGTGCGGATCGCGATCACCGAGCGGCAGCCGAAGCTGGCGATCCAGTCCGGCACCGGTTACCTGATCGCCGACGCGAGCGGCGTCGTCTTCGACACCGCCAAGTCGCTTCCCAAGGGGCTGGTGCGGCTCGAGGCCAGCACCCGGGAGCCGCAGACCCTGGCTGACGCGGGGGTGGTCTTCTCGTCGCTGAGCAAGCAGACCGCCGGCGAGGTCTCGACCATCGAGGTCAAGGGGCCGGACGCCATCACGCTGCGCCTGCGCTCGGGCATCCGCGTGTTCTGGGGCAGCGCCGAGCAGTCCGAGCTGAAGTCACAGGTGACCGACCTGTTGCTGGAGGGCGACGGCAAGGTCTTCGACGTCTCGGCTCCCACGCACCCCACCCGTCGTTAGCCGGGAAGCCCAACCCTGAACCACTACTTGAGGTACACGCCGAGGGACGCCTGGTTGCTTGGAGAACCCTCCGGCCGTCTCATAGCCTTTCGAGCGCCGAGCAGGATGGTCGTGCCTTCCCCTCCAACTGCTATTCCCGCCCCGGCACCAGATCTGGAACAGAAGGTGGGTTAATCCGGTGGCGACTGCATCACAGAACTACCTGGCGGTCATCAAGGTGGTCGGGGTCGGCGGGGGCGGTGTGAACGCCGTCAACCGCATGATCGAATCCGGCCTGCGCGGGGTCGAGTTCATCGCGGTCAACACCGACGCCCAGGCCCTGCTGATGAGCGACGCCGACGTCAAGCTCGACATCGGCCGTGACCTCACCCGTGGTCTCGGCGCGGGCGCCGACCCGGCGAAGGGACGCCAGGCCGCCGACGACCATGCCGACGAGATCGAAGAGGTGCTCAAGGGCGCCGACATGGTCTTCGTCACCGCCGGCGAGGGCGGCGGCACCGGCACCGGTGGCGCACCGGTCGTGGCTCGCGTCGCCCGCTCGCTGGGCGCGCTGACGATCGGCGTGGTGACCCGTCCGTTCTCCTTCGAGGGCAAGCGCCGCTCCACCCAGGCCGAGGACGGCATCGCCGCCCTGCGCGAAGAGGTCGACACCCTGATCGTCATCCCCAACGACAAGCTGCTGGAGATGACCGACCACCACGTGGCCATCCTGGACGCCTTCCGGCAGGCCGACCAGGTGCTGATGCAGGGCGTCTCCGGCATCACCGACCTGATCACCACCCCGGGCCTGATCAACCTCGACTTCGCCGACGTGAAGGCGATCATGCAGAACGCCGGCTCGGCGCTGATGGGCATCGGCTCGGCCCGCGGCGAGGACCGCGCCCGGGCCGCCGCCGAGATGGCGGTCAGCTCGCCGCTGCTGGAGGCCAGCATCGACGGCGCGCACGGCGTCCTGCTCTCGATCGCCGGTGGCTCCGACCTGGGCCTGTTCGAGGTCTCGGCCGCCGCCCAGCTCATCGAGCAGTCCGCCCACGAGGACGCCAACATCATCTTCGGCACCGTCATCGACGACTCGCTCGGCGACGAGGTGCGGATCACCGTGATCGCGGCCGGCTTCGACGGCGGCATGCTGCCCAAGCAGCGCCCGCGCCCGGCCGTGACCCGTCCGGCCGAACCGGCCGTCGCGGCCTCCCGTCCGAGCCCGGTGGAGCCGCCGGCGGCGGCCTCCCCGGCGACCCCCGCCGCCCAGCCGTGGCAGCCGGAGGCCGACGACGACCTGGATGTGCCCGACTTCCTGAAGTAAGCACTGGCCAGCGGGTGTTCTCCCATCGAAACGACCCCGCGTCCGACGGCGTCGGCGTCGCGTTCACCGACCGGGAGGGCGGCTTCTCGCCCGGCCCGCTCGGCTCGCTGAACCTGGGGCGTACCGACGTCGACGACCTCGACGCGCTGCGGGCGAACTTCCGGGCCGTGCGCGCCGCTCTGGATCTCGCCCAGGTGGTGGCGGTGCGGCAGGTGCACGGCACCGACGTCCTGGCGGTGGACGAAGCCCTGCTCGCCTCCTGGAGCGACGACTCCTGGCTGGGGGCCTCGGTTCCCGGCGCCCCGCGGGCGCCCGTCGCCGACGCGCTGGTGACCACTCTCCCGGGGGTGGGTCTGGCGATCCGGGTGGCCGATTGCCTGCCGGTGCTCTTCGCCGACCGCGAGGCCGGCGTGGTCGCGGCCGCGCACGCCGGGCGGGTCGGCCTGGCCGCCGGTGTCCTGACCGCCACGCTGGCCAGCATGGCCGAGTTGGGGGCTGCCGAGATCACCGCCTGGATCGGCCCGCACGTCTGCGCGGCCTGCTACGAGGTTCCCGCAGCCATGCGGGACGAGGTCGCCGCCGTCCTCCCGGACGCCTGGGCGACCACTCCGCAGGGGACACCGGCGCTCGATCTCGGCGCGGCGGCCGCCTGGCAACTGCGGACCGCGGGCTGCCGGGTGATCCGGGCGGATCCCTGCACGCGCGAGACCGCAGGCCTGCACTCCCACCGCCGCGATGGTGCGGCGGCGGGCCGCCAGGCCGGGATCGTCTGGCTGCCGGGCTGACCCCCGCGCCGCGTGTCGTCCACGACCCGTGCCCGCGCGCCGGTTAGCCTTCTGACGGAATCTGTAGCGAGGGGTGTCGAGATGGCTGAACGTTTGAAGAAGGCCGCGGTGTGGCTTGGGCTGGTCTCCGACCAGGGCTATGCCGACGAGGTCGCGTCGAGCGTCGACGACGTCACCGAGGAAGTGGCCACCCAGGGCTCCGGGCTGCCGGCGACCGTCACCGAGCTGGAATCCCGCCGCAGCGTCGCTCCCGCCCCCAGGACGGCCGATCTGAGCCGGATCATCACCGTCCACCCGCGCACCTACAACGAGGCGCGCACCATCGGGGAGAATTTCCGCGACGGCGTCCCGGTGATCATGAACCTCTCCGACATGGAGGATGTGGACGCCAAGCGGCTGGTCGATTTCGCCGCCGGGCTCATCTTCGGTCTGCATGGCAGTATTGAGCGCATCACCAGCAAGGTCTTCCTGCTGTCGCCGCACAACGTGAACGTTGCCGCGGAGGACAAGGAACGCATCGCGGGTGGGTTCTTCAACCAGTCCTGACATCCGGAGGTTCCAGGCGTGATCGGTACCCTCATCGGCTACGCCATCTGGCTGTATCTCATGGTCCTCACCGCCCGGGCCGTGTTGTCGTTCGTGCCGCTGCTGATCCGTGACTGGCAGCCGCGCGGAGTGGTGCTGGTGATCGCCGAGATCGTCTACACCCTCACCGATCCGCCCCTGCGCCTCCTGCGCAAGGTGTTGCCACCGGTGCAATTGGGTGGCGCGCAACTCGATCTGGGCTTTCTGGTGTTGTTCATGCTGCTTTCGATCGCGATGCGGATCGTCCCGGCGATGCTGTGACACCTCGCAACCCCAACTTGAGAGTCCGGCGCGCTCGCACGATACGTCTTGGACTCGCGCATTCCCCTGCATTAGCCTGATGGCCGAATCGCCTCGCCGGATCGGCGGGCCGACCGTAACGACACGAGGTGGACGATGACCCTGACACTCGAGCAGGTCCGGCAGACCCGCTTTCACCTGGCTCGCCGTAACGGCTACGAGCCAGTCGACGTGGACAACTTCGTCGACAAGGTCGAGGCGACGCTGTCGCAGCTGACTGAGGAGAACGAGACCCTCCGGCAGCAGGTTGAGACACTCAGCTCGACTGAACCGTCCAGCATCTTCGTGCCGCACGATGCCGGCGATGCCGAGGGCCTGCGCAACGAACTGCGTGCCCGGGAGGGCGAACTCGAGTCCCTGCGTGCCGAGCTGCGGAACCGGAACGACGAATCCGGCAGCGAACTCGAATCGCTGCGCGCCGAACTGCGGGCCAGGAGCGATGAGTCGGGCGGCGCGCTCGACTCCATGCGCGCCGAGTTGCAGGCCAAGATCGATGAGACCAATCGGTTGCAGGAGGAGGCTGCCCGCCTGCAGCAGGAGCTGGCAGGACGCGACCGCGAGTTGGAGTCCCTGCGCAACGAGGTCGCCCGGCTGCAGCCGTCGGCCGACGGCGACGCCCCCAAGGCCAGCGTCGAGAACATCGTGGTCACCAGCTCCACCGACGCCTCCCCGGCGGTCGCCCGGCTGCTGCAGATGGCCACCGAGCAGGCGGAGCGACTGGTCGGCGAGTCGCAGGTCGAGGCTTCCCGCCTGGTCGGCGAGGCCCGCACCGAGGCCGAGTCGGTGATCGACACCGCCAACCGGAAGGCGCACGAGACGCTCACCGATGCCCGCACCCGCGCGGACCGGATCGAGTCCGAGGCGAGGGTCAACGCCGATCGGGTGACTTCCGACGCGCTGGCACGGGCCGAGGCCGTCAACTCCGAGGCCGAGCACCGCCGTACCGAGCTGTTCACGACCCTCGAGCAGGAGCGCGACGCCCTGCGCGGCCGGGTCGACAAGCTGCGCGGGTTCGAGGGCAACTACCGGGCCAACCTCATCAACCAGCTGCGCAACCAGATCAAGGCGCTGGAAGACGCCGTGCTGGAGCCGGAGGACACCCCGGATCTGCTGGCCGATCCGGCGCCGGAGTCGGCCACGCCGCGCCTCGACGCCCTGCTGGAGGACTGACCTCCCGGGCCCCGCGGCCCAGCTCGATTTCCGCTTCGATCCACGTGCCCTCGGCGAGTCCGCCGGGGGCACGTGGAGTTGTTGCCGGCAGATGGTACTCTCCCTGCTCACGATCATCACGAAGGAGTCAGGCAGCGATGGCAACCCCCGGTTCGGATGCCGCGCAGACGGTGCGCGCGAAAGCCTCCTCGTTCCCGGTCGCCGAGGGCGAAGATCCCTGGACCGAGGACGAGGTGGAAGAGGTTCGTCAGGAGTTGCTGGCCGACATCAAGCGGATGGAGCGCGCCATCGAGGTGGCCGAGGCCGGTCTGGCCGATCTGTTCCAGGAGGGCACCGACGGCGCCGGACGCGATCCGGCCGACGTGGGCTCGTCCAACTTCGAACGCGATCAGGAGATGTCGCTGGCGCAGAACGCCCGGGACATGCTGGAGCAGGCTCAGCTGGCCTACCGGTTGTTCGAGTCCGGCGACTACGGACGGTGTGAATCCTGCGGCAACCCGATCGGCAAGGATCGGCTGCAGGTCTTCCCGCGCGCGACGATGTGCGTTACCTGCAAGCAGCGGGAGGAGCGGCGATAGTCATCCAGCCAGAGCCGGTCATGACCGGCTCGCCGAGGAAATTCCGGCTGCTGGCGGTGGGCATCGCCGCGGCCGGAATCGTGCTCGACCAGGCCACCAAGGCGCTGGCGATCGCGCGGCTGGATCCGGCGCAGCCGATCGAACTGCTCGGTGGTCTGTTGACGTTGCGGCTGATCCGCAACCCGGGCGCCGCATTCTCGATGGGTGAGGAGTTCACCGTCGTACTCACCTGCATCGCGATAGCGGCGCTGGCCGGGGTCAGCGGCTGGCTGCTGCCGAAGGTGCGCCACATCGGCTGGGCGGTGGCCACCGGCTGCCTGCTGGCCGGGATCGTCGGCAACCTGATCGACCGGCTGTTCCGCGAGCCGGGGCCCTTCCACGGGCATGTGATCGACTTCCTGCAGTTGCCGCACTTCGCGATCTTCAACGTCGCGGACATGTTCATCACCGCCGCCGCCGTCCTGGTCATCTGGTTGTCGCTGATCACCCAGGTCACCCTGGCCGGCGTCCGGCTCAAGCGAGCCGATGGGTAGCGTCTGGCTGGTGCCCGACGGCCTGGAGGGCGAGCGGGTGGACGCGGCCGCCGCGCGCATCAGCGGGCTCAGCCGGAGCCGGATCGAGGCGCTCATCGCCGAGGGTGCGGTGTCGCTGAACGGCCGGACGGTGGCCAAGTCGGAGCGCGTGAGCGCCGGGGAACTGCTGGAGGTCGAGCTCCCGACCGAGCCGCGGCTGGTCGTGACCCCCCGCGAGGTGGCCGGGATCGGCATCGTCCACGACGATGCCGACATCGTGGTGGTGGACAAGCCGGCCGGGGTGGCCGCGCACCCCAGCCTGGGCTGGGACGGCCCGTCGGTGGTGGAGCATCTCGCCGCGGCCGGATTCCGGATCTCCACCTCGGGGGCGGCGGAGCGGCAGGGCATCGTCCAGCGGCTCGACGTCGGCACCTCCGGCCTGATGGTGGTGGCCAAGAGCGAACCCGCCTATACGGCGTTGAAACGGGCCTTCAAGGCGCGCACGGTGCGCAAGATCTACCACACCCTGGTGCAGGGCCACCCCGACCCGTTCGAGGGCACCATCGACGCCCCGATCGGACGCCACCCGGGCGCTGAGTACAAGATGGCGGTGATCGACGGCGGCCGCCATTCGGTCACCCACTACCGGGTGCTGGAGGCGTTCCGGGCGGTGACCCTGCTGGAGGTGCACCTGGAGACCGGACGCACCCACCAGATCCGCGTCCACATGCAGGCCATCCGCCACCCCTGCGTGGGCGATCCCACCTATGGCGGCGACCCGGTGCTGGCTGCCCGGCTCGGCCTGGAACGGCAGTGGCTGCACGCCACTGAGCTCGGCTTCACCCACCCGGGAACCAGCGAGTGGGCGGACTTCACCAGCCCCTATCCGGCCGATCTGGACCATGCCCTGGCGCTGGTGCGCCAGTAACCATGGGAGCGCTTCCCGCCCCGCTTCGCCCATGACGGCGCGTGGAACATTCGATTTCGATTGGGCAAACCAAGACGTCACGCGGGCGGGACCTGGTGCCTGGCGGGTAAGGTCTAGGCGTGCGTAGAGCGAAGATCGTTTGCACGATCGGTCCGGCGACAGACTCGCTGGAGAAGATCGTGGAGTTGGTGGAAGCGGGCATGAACGTGGCCCGCCTGAACATGAGTCACGGCGACCACGTGCTGCACGCCGAGCGGGTGAGGTGGGTGCGCGAGGCGGCCCGGATCGTGGGCCGGCCGGTCGGGATCTTCGCCGATCTGCAGGGTCCGAAGATCCGGCTGGAGAAGTTCGCCGACGGCTCGGCGGTGCTGGAGCAGGGCGCGACGTTCATCATCACCACCGAGGATGTGCTGGGCACCGCGGAACGGGCCGGCACGACGCTGAAGACCCTCACCGCCGACGTCAGCCCCGGCGACCAGATCCTGATCAACGACGGTGCCATCGTGCTGCGCGCCCTGGAGGTCACCGACGTCGACGTGGTCACCGAGGTGATCGTGGGCGGAGTGGTCTCCGACCACAAGGGCATCAACCTGCCCGGGGTCGCGGTGAGCGTCCCGGCCCTGTCGGACAAGGACGAGCGCGACCTGCGGTTCGCGTTGCGCCATGAGGTCGACATGGTGGCGCTCTCCTTCGTGCGCCACGCCTCCGACATCGAGCCGGTGCGGCAGGTGATGGCCGAGGAGGGCCGGAAGGTCCCGGTGATCGCCAAGCTGGAGAAGCCGCAGGCGATCGAGAACCTGGGCGACATCATCGACACCTTCGACGCCTTCATGGTGGCCCGTGGCGACCTGGGCGTGGAGCTGCCGCTGGAGGACGTCCCGCTGGTGCAGAAGCGCATCATCGACGCCGCCCGGCGCTGGGCCAAGCCCGTGATCGTCGCCACCCAGATGCTGGAGTCGATGATCACCGCCTACCGTCCGACTCGCGCCGAGGCCTCCGACGTCGCTAACGCCGTGCTGGACGGAGCCGACGCCGTGATGCTCTCGGGCGAGACCGCGGTCGGCGCCTACCCGATCGATTCGGTCCGGGTGATGGCCCGCATCGTCGAGCACACCGAGCGCGACGGGATCGATCAGATCCGCCGGCTGGACTGGGATCCGCACACCATCTCGGGAGTCATCTCGAAGGCCGCCATCGAGGTCGCGCAGCGCGCCGGCGCCAAGTACCTGGCGGCCTTCACGATCTCCGGCGACACGCCTCACCGGCTGGCCCGGATGCGCTCCGACGTTCCGCTGATGGCGTTCACGCCGCTGCCGCGAACCGCCCAGGAACTGACCCTGGTGTGGGGCGTCCAGACCTTCGTGACGCCCGAGTACGTCAGCACCGACGCCATGGTGGAGTCCGTCCAGTCGGTGTTGACCGATCTGAAGCTGGTCAGCACCGGCGACACCGTGGTGATCGTCGCCGGCAACCCCGGGCGCCTCACCCACCAGACCAACTCGCTGCGTGTCTTCGAGGTCGGCGCGCTCAAGCCCTCCCTCGGGTGAGCCCGATGACACGGGTCGCGGTATTCGGCGCGAACGGACGGATGGGAGCCGAGGTCTGCCGAGCGGTCGAGGCAGCCGACGATCTCGAACTGGTCGCCGCGGTTGACGCCGGCGACCCGCGCGACCAGGTCGAGGCCCGGGCGCACGTGGTGGTCGACTTCACCACCCCCGAGGTCGTGCTGGAGAACATCGCCTGGTGCCTGGAGCGTGGCATCCACGTGGTGGTGGGCACCAGCGGCTTCACCCCGGAGCGACTCGACCGGGTGCGGGAGCTGGTGGCGCTGGCCAACCCGACGGGGGTGCTGATCGCATCCAACTTCTCGATCGGCGCGGTGCTGATGATGAAGTTCGCGCAGCTGGCAGCACCCTTCTTCGAATCCGCCGAGATCGTCGAACTGCACCACCCGAACAAGCTGGACGCGCCCTCGGGAACGGCGCGCACGACAGCCGAGCAGATCGCCGCCGCCCGGCGGGCGGCAGGCCTGGGCGCGGTCCCGGATGCGACCACCGACGACGGCGGCGCCCGCGGCGCGGTGGTGGACGGAATCCACGTCCACGGCGTCCGGCTGCGCGGGCTGGTGGCGCACCAGGAGGTGCTGTTCGGAGCCGTGGGGGAGACCCTCACCCTTCGGCACGACTCCTTCGACCGGGCGTCCTTCATGCCGGGCGTGCTCACGGCCGTCCGCGCGGTGGGCGACCGCCCCGGCCTGACCCTGGGGATCGACGAACTGCTGGGCCTGTAGTGGGCGTGCTCAAGACGCTGGCGATCACCGGGGTCACCCTGGCTGTGATCGGCGGTGGTGCCGTGGTCGGCGACAACATCGCCCGTTCCTACGCCCAGGATCAGGTCGCCCAGCAGGTACAGGACGAGTTCGGGCTGGTCGAGCCACCCACCGTCGAACTCGGCGGCGTGCCCTTCAGCACCTTCTTCGTGACCCGGCGGGTTCCGTCAGCCAGCCTGCGGGCCACCGACCTGCCGCTGGAGATCTCCGGCCAGCAGGTCACCGTCGACACCGTCGAGATCGTGGCCGAGGATCTGCAGATCGACGGCGATCGGATCACGATCGGCTCCGGCCGGGCGGACGGACTGGTCGGCTACCCGGCGCTCACCCAGCTTGCCGGCGTCCCGGTGGCGGCCGGTGCCGAGACCGGACGGGTCCAGGTCAGCTATACCGCCGAACTGTTCGGCCGCGAGCTGGAGGCCGTGGTCTCGGCCATGCCGGCGCTGAACGACGACCGCGACCGGCTGCTGCTCAACCAGCCACAGATCCAGGTCGCCGGCTTCGAGCTGAGCGAATCTATCGCGCAGTGGATCATCGACGAGCTGGTCGCCCCGATCCAGCTTGAACTGCCCTACGGGCTGGTCCCGGAGTCGGTGGCCGCCGATGCCTCCGGGGTGCGGGTGGCGGTCACCGCGCAGGACTTCCTGGTTCCGCAGGAGTGATCCTCGCCGCGGAGATGTCGGTGTGCAGCCGGACGAACTTGATCCCGCTGGCGTCGTCCTCGCTGCCCAGTTCGGTGTGGGCTCCGTCCGGCGCCCAGCCGGCCCCGGTGAGAAAGGCCCGTAGCGGGTCGTCGCTGGCGCGTACCCACCAACTGGCCCGGATGAACCCGTCCGCCCGTAACGTGTCGGCGCAGGCCTGCAGCAGCCGGGAGCCGTGCCCGAGCCGCTGTGCCAGCGGGTCGATCGCGAACTCGGCCACCAGGCCGTCCTCGGCCGGATTGGCATCCGGATCGTCGCTGGGCCCGACCGCGGCGAACCCGACCACGCGGTGGCTTCCCTGGCTGGAATCGACCGCGACCAGCACCCGCAGCGTGGCCAGCGGCGGACGCCGGATCGCCGCCTCCCAGGCTTGCGTCATGGCCGCCAGGTCGGTGGAGTCCAGCAGCTGGGCGGCCACCGGCTCGGCATACAGCTGAGTCCAGGCCCGCCGCTGCACCGCGGCTATCCCCGCCGCCTCGGAGGGCAGCGCGAGCCGGACGGAGTGGGGTTGTGCAGTCACCCGCGACAGCCTAGCGGCGCGGCGATGTCATCGCCGTGGGCTAGGGTGTTCGGCGTGCGAGAGACGTTGAAGACACCCCCTGCGTTGCGTCCGGACACCCTGCGGATCATCCCGCTCGGCGGGCTGGGCGACGTTGGGCGCAACATGGCCACCTTCGAACTCAACGGCGAACTGCTGCTGGTCGACTGCGGCGTGCTGTTCCCCAGCGAGGAGCACCCCGGCGTCGATCTGATTCTCCCCGGGCTGCACCTGGTGGCCGACCGGCTGAAGGACGTTCGCGCCCTGGTGCTCACCCACGGCCACGAGGATCACATCGGCGCGGTGCCCTACCTGCTGCGGCGCCGTCCCGACCTCCCGGTCTACGGTTCCCGGCTCACCCTGGCGCTGGTGCGCGAGAAGCTGCGCGAGCACCGGCTGCGCGATGTCGACCTGCGGGTGGTGGCCGAGGGCGAGAAGGTCAGCGCCGGCGGGTTCAGCCTGGAGTTCCTGGCGGTCAACCACTCCATCCCCGACGCGCTGGCGGTGGTCATCCGCTCGGTGGCGGGCACCGTGCTGCACACCGGCGACTTCAAGATGGATCAGTTGCCGCTGGACGGCCGGCTGACCGACCTGCCCGGCTTCGCCCGCCTCGGCGAGGAGGGCCTTGATCTGTTCATGCCCGACTCGACCAATGCCGAGACACCGGGTTTCACCCCCCATGAGATCGACATCGAACCGGCCATGGAGCGGGTCTTCGCCGCGGCCAAGCAGAAGCTGATCGTGGCCTGCTTCGCCTCCCACGTCCACCGGGTGCAGCAGGTGCTCGACGCCGCCGTCCGGCACGGCCGCAAGGTGGTCTACGTCGGCCGCTCGATGGTGCGCAACATGACCGTTGCCCGCGAGCTGGGGTACCTGAAGGTGCCGGAGAACACCCTGATCGATCTCAAGCAGATCGACAACTACCGCGACGACGAGGTGGTGATCATCTCGACCGGCTCCCAGGGCGAGCCGCTGAGCGCGCTGTCGCGGATCTCCAACCACGAGCACCCGGTCATCACCGCCGGCCCCGGCGACGTGGTGCTGCTGGCCAGCTCGCTGATCCCAGGCAACGAGAACTCGGTGTACCGGGTGATTAACGGCCTGGCCCGCAACGGCGTCACCGTCGTCCACAAGGGCAACGCCATGGTGCACGTCTCCGGCCACGCCAGCGCGGGGGAGCTGCTCTACTGCTACAACCTGCTCAAGCCCCGCAACGTGCTGCCCGTCCACGGCGAGATCCGGCACCTGATCGCCAACGCCGAACTCGCCCAGCGCACCGGCGTCCCCGCTGAGCGGACGCTGGTGGTCGAGGACGGTGCGGTGGTCGACCTGGCCAAGGGCAAGGCCCGCGTGGTTGGCAAGCTGGAATGCGGCTACATCTTCGTGGACGGCTCCACCGTCGGCGACATCGGCGATTCCGAGCTCACCGATCGCAGGATCCTGGGCGAGGAGGGCTTCATCTCCATCGTGGTGGTGGTGAACTTCCACGACGACACCATCGTCAGCGGGCCCGACATCCACGCCCGCGGCTTCGCCGAGGACGACACGGTGTTCGACGGCATCCGCACCGAATTGGTGCAGGTGATCCTCAAGGCCATGGCCGACGGCATGGAGGACACCTATCAGTTGCAGCAGGTGGTGCGCCGCACGATCGGGCGCTGGGTGAACAACAACTACCGCCGCCGCCCGATGATCCTGCCGATCGTGGTGGCCACCTAGTCGGTGATACCCGTCGCGGACCTCGCCCGATTAGGCGACAGCCCGCGATCTCAGGTATCGTGATGCGGTCCCCAGCATTGAGCATGAACGTGCCGAGCCCGCGCTCGGTGAGAGATTACGAGGAGAATCCAGTGGCTGCCGTGTGTGACGTCTGCGCCAAGGGCCCGGGCTTCGGCCACAACGTGCCTTGGTCGAAGAAGAAGACCAACCGTCGCTGGAACCCGAACATCCAGCGCGTCCGCGCCGTCGTGAACGGCACCCCCAAGCGCCTCAACGTGTGCACCTCCTGCCTGAAGGCCGGTCGCGTCACCCGCTGAGAGCAACCCGCTGAGTCTGATCAGCCGAAGGGACCCGCTCCGGCGGGTCTTTTTGCGTCTGCGCCCAGCTGGGACGCGTGCTACCAGCGCTGGTGGACCTCCTCGGCCCAGCCGAAGAGGTCGGCGATCCGGACGGTGATGCCGTCCACCTCCACCCGGCCGGACCAGGTTCCGAAGCACTGGTGGGTGGCCGACGAGATCAGCTTGAGGTCGGTGGCGGAGGCCTTGTCGTACTCGGGGGTGAACACCAGGTCGATGCCCTCGCCGGTGACCTGCCAGGGGGTCAGCCAGTCGTCGGGGTCGTAGCGCCAGACCAGTTCCTGGCCGATCTTGTGCAGCCGGCCGTCGACCAGCAGCGAGTTCTCGGTGCTTCCCGTGCCGTCGGTCCACTTACCCCCGACCTGCAGGCCGAGGACGCGGCCGTCGGTGCGTCCCGACCCGGCGCCCCAGTTCCAGCTGATCCGGTGCGGCCAGCGGCCGCGTCCGTGGTCGAGGGTGGCCCAGGAGTCGCCCTCGGGCAGCTCGTGCGCCTCGCCGTCCAGCCAGATCGTGCCGGAGGCGGGACGGGCGACGTCCTTGACGGTGTACTGGAAGAGCCGGTCGCTCCACGGCACCACCACGCCCAGGCATTCGTGGCCTTCCGGTCGGTGCGCGAGGAGGTCGACCCGTACCCGGTCGGTGGACGCCTGCATGCGGGTGCCGCCGTCCACCTCGGCGATGGTGACCTGGAGTTGCTTGGTGTCGAGCCTGATCGGACCGGCACCGAGCGTGCCGGGCAGCTCGACTCCGGCGCCGAAGGGAGTGATCACCTCGACAGCGACCGGAGTGCCCGTGGCCCGGTCGAGCAGCCACAGGGAGTTCACGCCGGCGTAGTCGATGTCGGAGACCACCACCGCGAGGACGTGGCTGGGCGTGGTGATCGCCCAGTACTCCCAGCGCTTGTTGCGTAGCGCGCCGACCCGTCCGCGCGCGATGCCGTCGGTGGTGATCAACGGGGTGCGGGTCCAGCCGACCGCGGCACGATTCAGATGCCCGGTCGGCGTGGTCAGGGAGATCGGCGTGGTGATCTCCCGCTCGCGGACCGGCACCGGGACCGACCCGGCTCCGACGGCGCTCGCGAAGGTCTCCTGCAGCCTGGCGTTGGAAGCCCGGACGGCTTCGGCGTCCACCTTGGTCACCCGACGGTCGTAGGTGAGCAGCCCGTTGGTCTCCTGCTCGACGTCGGCCAGCTGGGTGTAGACGAAGGCCGACAGCCCCCGCGCCAGCGCCGGACGGATCTGGTCGTCCTGCAGGTCGAGGAAGGCCCGCTCGAAGGCGTCCCGATCGGGGATGCGTCGGTAGCCGAACTCGGCATCGCTGGCGACGTGGCCGGGCACCCGGTGCGAGTAGCCGCCGTACTCGCTCAGCACCGCCGCCCGGGGGTCGCGCTCGTCCGCTGCCGAGAGCCGGTAGGGGCGGAAGTAGACGTGGCGGCTCACCATGTCGCCGGCGCCCTGGTCGTGCCAGCCGCTGGCGTGGTCGATCAGCCGCGTCGGGTCGAGCCGGCGGACCCGTTCGGCGACCGCAACCGCGTCGAACTGGCCCCAGCCCTCGTTGAACGGGACCCAGGCCACCACGCTGGGGGAGTTCCGCAGCAGGGCCACGGTCCGGTCGGCCTCGGTGAGGAACTCAGCCCGTCCGGCTGCGTCCTGGCGTCCGAACCGGCGGTGGTTGCGGTCGTCCAGCCGTAGCCGGCTGACCGCGGGCGCGCTGATCACCAGTGGGTTGTAGGTGCGACCGCCGTTCACCATGTCCTGCCAGACCAGCATGCCCAGCCGGTCGCAGTGGTGGTACCAGCGCAGCGGCTCCACCTTGATGTGCTTGCGCAGCATCGTGAACCCGAGCTCCTTGGCGGTGGCGATGTCGTGGACCAGTGCCTCGTCGCTCGGCGGGGTGAGCAGGCCGTCCGGCCAGTAGCCCTGGTCGAGCAGGCCGGCTTGCAGGTAGGGCTCGCCGTTGAGCAGCAGCCGGGTGCGGCCCGCGGCATCCGGGCCGATCGCCACCGAGCGCAGCGCGGCGTAGGAGGTGACCCGGTCGTCGCCGTAGCGAATCTCAAGGTCGTAGCAGAAGGGATCCTCCGGCGACCACGGACGAACCTGTGGCACCGGCAGCCAGGTCAGCTCGTCCGGCGGCGTGTCGGCGTCGGTGATCACCTTGCCGGAGACGGCCAGCGTGACGTGGGCGCGTCCGGCCAGCGGGCCTTCGGTGTGCACGCGGATGCCCAGCCGGCAGCCGTCCAGGTCGGGGACCAGCTCCAGCTCGCGCACCCAGGCCGACGGCACCGACTCCAGCCAGACCGTCTGCCAGATCCCCGACTGCGACGGGTACCAGATGCCGCCCGGCGCGAGGCGCTGCTTGCCGCGGCTGCGGTACGAGGTGTCGGTGACGTCGCGCACCCGCACCACCAGTTCGTCCTCACCGCCGGTCAGCGCGTCGGAGATGTCGAGGGCGAAGGGGAGGAATCCACCGGAGTGTCCGCCCACGGGGACGCCGTTCACCCAGATTTCCGCATCGGAGTCGACCGCGCCGAAGTGCAACCGGACGCGGTCCCGTAGGAAGCCCTCCGGCAGGGTGAACGTCCGGCGGTACCAGAGGGCCTCGCCGGGCTGCAGCGTCCGTCCCACCCCCGACAGCGCGGCCTCGGGTGAGAAGGGCACCAGGATCCGGCCGTCGAACCGCGGCCGGCTGGTCTGGCTGGCCGCGGTGATGGCGTACTCCCAGTAGCCGTTGAGGTTCAGGTAGGAGTCGCGCACCAGCTGCGGTCGCGGATACTCCGGCAGCACCCGTTCCGGATCCAGGGTCTCGCCCCAGGGCGTCAGCAGGGTCACAGTTCCTCCAGTTCCAGGACGGGCGCGGCCGTCCGCCGCAGCACGCGGGCGGGCAGCGCGGCCAGCACCGCCACCACGGCGGCGGCGAGGAAGATCCAGGCCGTCGGCACCTGCTTGACGACTCCCAGCTCCACGTAGGTCTCGGCGGCACCCGAGATCACCGCCGCCCCGATGAACGGGCCGATCACCATCGGCACCAGCACCACGGCGATCATCCGGACGCCCTGCACTTGCCC
>Ga0102832_1000517_pt1 | contig 58873 bp, 56 predicted proteins | sample EBPBio282013_DNA_FD_88942 | JGI IMG/M metagenome (GOLD analysis project Ga0102832, IMG submission 88942) | Wastewater treatment Type I Accumulibacter community from EBPR Bioreactor in Madison, WI, USA - Reactor 2_5/28/2013_ DNA (Illumina Assembly) | ecosystem: Engineered > Bioreactor > EBPR >...
CCCGGCCCTGAAATCTTTGCGGAGTCGCTGACGCGCGAGGGTACCGTGCCGGCCGATGCTCAAAGTGATTCCGCTCGGCGGCCTCGGGGAAGTCGGCCTCAACACGATGGTGTTGGAGCACGGCCGCGAACGCGTGCTCGTCGACTGCGGCATCTTGTTCCCCCGCGCGGAGCAGCTCGGCGTCGACATCGTGGTGCCCGACTTCAGAATGCTCCACGAAGACCCCGAGTCGCTGAAGGCGGTGGTGCTCACGCACGCGCATGAGGACCATCTGGGCGCGCTGCCGTGGCTCATTCGCGAGTACCCGGTGCCCATCTACGGCACACCGTTCACCCTCGCGCTCGCGAGACATCGGCTCGAGGAGGCGGGGCTGAAGGCCGACCTGCGCTCCATCGGCCCCGGGAGCGCGTTCGACATCGGCGAGCACTTCGTCATCGAGCCGGTGAACGTGACGCACTCGGTGCCTGATGCCGTGGGGCTGGTTGTCACGACGCCGTCGGGAACGCTCGTGCACTCGGGCGACTTCAAGCTCGACCAGTCTCCGATTGATGGACGGCTGACGGACCTCGCGCGGCTGGGTGAGCTCGGCGAGCGGGGCATCGACCTGCTGCTGTCTGACTCGACGAACGCCGAGGTCGAGGGCTGGACGCCGAGCGAGACGCTGGTGAAGGAGACGTTCGAGCGGCTGTTCACCAACGCGCCGAACCGAATCGTGGTGGCGCAGTTCGGGTCGCAGCTGCACCGTGTACAGCATCTATTGTGGCTGGCGCAGAAGCTCGGGCGACGGGTGGCGTTGTCGGGCCGAAGCCTGCAACGCAACGTCGAGCTCGCGCGAAGCATTGGGAAGCTGCAGGTGCCCGATGGGCTGCTGACGAACCTGGATGATGCCGCGAAGCTGCCGCGGGAGCAGGTGCTCATCATCTCGACCGGCGCGCAGGCCGAGGTCATCGTCAACGGCGCCACCGATCTCAGCGGCGCGCCGGCGCAGCCGGTGCCGCAGGCGCAAGGCGCGCCCTACCTGCTGCACCTGAGCCGCATGGCGCCTTCGAAGAACATCGAGGCGCTGCTGCGGCTGGCGCTGCACTGGCCGGCACAACGGCTGCTGCTGGCCGGGCCGCGCAGCCGCTACACCGACGCGCTGGCCGCGCGCATCCGCGCGCTCGGGCTGCACAACGTGGAGCTGCTGCTCGACCTCGACGACGCGCAGAAGGCCTGGCTCTACGCGCATTGCGCCGGCTTCCTGTTCCCGTCGCTGGCCGAAGGCTTCGGGCTGCCGCCGATCGAGGCCATGCACTTCGGGCGGCCGGTGTTCCTGTCGCGCTGCACCTGCCTGCCCGAGGTCGGCGGCGACGCCGCGTACTATTTCGACAGCTTCGAGCCGCAGGGCATGCGGCAGACCGTGCTCTCCGGCCTGGCGCGCCACGACGCGGCGCGTGCCGAGGCCGTGCGGCGCTGGGCGGCGCGCTACCGCTGGGCGGCCTGCGTCGACGGCTACGTGGCGCTGTACCGGCGGCTGCTGGACGGCGCTGCCGCTGCGCCCGCCGCTGCCGCCGCGCCCGCCGCTGCTGCCGCCGCGCGCTGATCGAAGCGCGGCAGCGCCTGCTCGAGGTCGGTCAGCACTTCGTCCAGGCGCTTGAGGGTCTGCAGCGCGGGGCCGCTGTGGGCGCCGATGGCGCCGAGGTGGCGGCCGAGACGGCTGCCGAGATGGCGGCGCTCGTCGAGCGCCGCGTCGTCCAGCCGCAGGCCGTGGCGCGCCAGCGTGGCGCGCAAGCGGCCGCGGCGGGCGCGCAAGTCCGCGCGGGTCTGCTGGTAGGCGTGCTCGGCCAGCGCGCGCCGCTGGCCGTAGGCGAAGGTGTTGGCCAGGAACATCTCGGGGTCGCGCTGGTCGGGCTCGAACAGCACGATGTCGGTGTCGGGGTGGCTGCTGCGGTAGCCCAGCAGGCCGAGCTCCAGCCGCGAGTGGATCAGCGTGCGGAAGGTCTGGCTCAGCACCACCGGCAGGCCGCCGTCCACCAGGCGCGGGATGCGGTCGCGGTCGCCGATGCGGTGGCGGCCGCGGCTGGCATCGAAGGGCACCAGCGGGTTCAGGCACAGCACGAGGTCGAGCCCGAGGTCGAGCAGCACGCGCGCGTGCAGCGTCTTCTTCAGCGCGCCGTCGACGCAGCTGCGGCCGTCGATCGTCACCGGCGGGAACAGCCCCGGCAGCGCCGCGCTGGCGGCGATGGCCTGCGAGATCGGCACATGGTCCAGCCCCGGCTGGCCGAAGGGCAGCGACTGGCCGCTGTCGAGGTCGGTGGCCACCAGCACCAGCTTGCGGCGCAGTTGGCGGAAGTCGTTGCTGCGCCCCGGCGCCGAGAGCACGCGGCGCATCTGCGCTTCCAGCGGCCCGTTGCTGAACAGGCCCGTCGGCAGGCCGCGGCCCAGCCGCTCCACCGCCGGCAGCCAACGGCCGCCGCCGAACGCGAAGTCGGCCGCCGCCTGCAGCACCAGCGCCGGCAGCCGACGCAGGCGACCGGCCAGTTCGCCCCAGGCCGGGCGCGCGAACAGCGCCGGGCTAATGACGTCGTCGGCCGGGCCGGTGTTCTCGATGAACGAGTCGTACAACTCGCGCGGCCGCATGCCGTTGGCCAGCCCGGCGGCGATGAAGCCGCCGGCCGAGACGCCGACATAAGCCGTCAGCTCGTTGAGGTCGAGGCCGAGCACCGACTCGTCGAGCGCGCACAAGGCGCCGATCTCGTAGATCGCCCCCAGCGGCCCGCCGCCGGCAAGCGCCAGGCCGATGCGCGGCCGCGCGGCCATGGTCTCAGGCGGCCTTGCGCGCCGCGCGCTTGGCCGGCGCCTTCATCGGCGGCGCGGCCTTCGCTGCCGTTTTCGCCGCGGCATTCGCCGCCGGCTTGCGGCCCGCGGCCTTGGCCGGCGCCGCGCCCTTGTTGAGCCGCGCCACCGCGGCGGCCAGTTCTTCCACGCGCTGGCTCAGCGCCGCCACGTCCTTGGCGGTGGGCACGCCGAGCTTGGCCATCGCCTTGGCGGTGCGCTGCTCGAAGATGGCTTCCAGCTTGTCCCAGTTCTGCCCGGCCTTGGCGCTGACGGTGTCGGCCATCGCGCTCATCTTGCCGGTCACTTCGCTGATCTTCTCCTCGGCCATGCCTTGCGTCTTCTTCTGCAGGTTCAGGCCTTCCTTGACCAGCGTCTCGAACACCTTGCCGCCTTCGGCCTGCGCCTTGGAGAACGCGCCCATGCCGGCCAGCCAGATCTGCTGGGCCGAGTCTTTGACGGTCTGCGCCAGATGGCTGTCGAGCAGGCCGCCGGCGGCTTGCGTCTTCTTTGCGGAGATGCTCTTGAGCTTCTTGACCATGGCTTCCTCGGTGCGTGGGTGGATCGTGGGTGGATCGTGGCGGGAGAAGGCGCCGCAGGAATATAGGGTTCACCCCGGCAGCGCACAGCCTGATTCTCTAGTGAGACGGCTCTATGCTCCGCAGCCTTGTCCACCGCGAGGTTCTCGCACGATCAGGAGGAGACCGCATGCAGTACTTCGTCACCGGCGCCACGGGCTTCATCGGCAAGCGCCTCGTCAAGACCTTGCTGTCGCGCCGCGGCACCACGGTGCACTTCCTGGTGCGGCCGGGCAGCGAGGGCAAGCTGGCCGAACTGTACGACTACTGGGGCGTGAACAAGACGCGCGCGCGCCCGGTCAGCGGCGACCTCACCGCCAAGAAGCTGGGCGTGGCCACCGACGAGATCAAGGCGCTGAAGGGGCAGATCGACCACGTCTACCACCTGGCCGCGGTGTACGACCTCTCGGCCGACGAAGAAAGCCAGATGCGCGTCAACATCGAAGGCACGCGCAACCTGGTGGAGTTTGCGAAAGCCATCGACGCCAAGCACCTGCACCACGTCAGCAGCATCGCCGCCGCGGGCCTGTACGAAGGCGTGTTCCGCGAAGACATGTTCGACGAGGCCGAGGGCCTCGACCACCCGTACTTCATGACCAAGCACGAGAGCGAGAAGATCGTGCGCAAGGAGTGCAAGGTGCCGTGGACCGTGTACCGCCCGGCGATGGTGGTCGGCGACTCGACCACCGGCGAGATGGACAAGATCGACGGCCCGTACTACTTCTTCAAGCTCATCCAGCGCATGCGGCAGATCCTGCCGCCGTGGTTCCCGAACGTCGGCCTCGAAGGCGGGCGCATCAACATCGTGCCGGTGGACTTCGTCGTCGCCGCGCTCGACCACATCAGCCACCACCATGCGCGCGCCAGCGGCGGCTGCTTCCACCTGGTGGACCCCACCGGCTACCGCGTGGGCGACGTGCTCGACATCTTCTGCAAGGCCGCGCACGCGCCGAAGATGAATCTGTTCGTCAACGCGGCGCTGCTCGGCTTCATTCCCAAGAGCGTGAAGAAGGGGCTGATGGCGCTGGCGCCGGTGCGCCGCGTTCGAACCGCGGTGATGAAGGACCTGGGCCTGCCCGAGGACATCCTCAACTTCGTCAACTACCCGACGCGCTTCGACCGCCGCGCCACCGACGCGGCGCTGAAGGGCAGCGGCATCGAATGCCCCAACCTGCGCGACTACGCGTGGCGGCTGTGGGACTACTGGGAGCGCCGGCTCGACCCGCAGCTGTTCGTCGACCGCAGCCTCAAGGGCGCGGTGGGCGGCAAGGTGGTGCTGGTGACCGGCGGCAGCTCGGGCATCGGGCTGTCGGCGGCCTGCCGCTTCGCCGAGGCCGGCGCCATCACCGTGATCTGCGCGCGCGACGGCGACAAGCTGGCCGGCGCGGTGAAGGAGATCGTTGCCTACGCGCGCGAGCGCGGCAACGATTCACCTCAGGTGCACAGTTATCAGGTCGACATCGCCAACGCCGAGAGCTGCGCCGACTTCGTGGCCACGCTCGAGCGCGAGCACGGCGGCGTCGACTACCTGATCAACAACGCCGGCCGCTCGATCCGCCGCGCCATCGAGAGCAGCTACGACCGCTTCCACGATTTCGAGCGCACCATGCAGCTCAACTACTTCGGCAGCCTGCGCATCACCATGGGCCTGCTGCCGGGCATGGTGGCCAAGCGGCGCGGGCACGTCGTCAACCTCAGCTCGATCAGCGTGCTGGTCAACGCGCCGCGCTTCTCGGCCTACGTCGCCAGCAAGGCTGCGCTGGACGCCTGGACGCGCTGCGCCAGCAGCGAGTTCGCCGACCAGGGGATCACCTTCACCACCGTCAACATGCCGCTGGTGCGCACGCCGATGACGGCGCCGACCAAGATCTACGACAGCATGCCGCTGCTGCAGCCCGAGGAGGCGGCCGACATGATCGTGCAGGCCTGCATCGACAAGCCGGTGCAGGTGGCCTCCCGGCTGGGCACCTTCGGCGCCGTGCTGCACGCGCTGGCACCGCGCGTCACGCAGATCATCATGAACACCACCTTCCGCATGTTCCCCGACAGCGCCGCCGCCAAGGGCGAGAAGGGCGCCAAGCCGCAGCTGTCAGCCGAGGCGATCGCGCTGTCGCAGATGATGAAGGGGATCCACTTCTAGTCGCGGCCGTCCGGCGCCACCACCGCTTCGCGGCGGCCAGGCTCGGGCAGGACGGCCGGCGCCGGGGCCGGGGCCGGCGGCGGCTCGGCAGCGGCCAGCACGCCCAGCCCGGCCAGCGCGAACGCCAGGTCCTGCTGCCGGTTGACGCCGACCTTCTGGAACACCTGCAGCAGGTGCGTGCGCACGGTGGAGCGCGCCACGCCGAGGGTATCGGCCGTCTCCGGGACGCTGGCGCCGGCGGCCAGTTGCACGGCGACCCGCGACTCCGCCGGCGTCAGGCCGAAGGCCGCGGCCACCAGCAGCGGGTCGGGCGTTGCCCGCGCGGCCAGGTCGTGCACCAGCGCGATGGCCAGCGGCACCGGGCCGAAGGCGCCCAGGGTCTCCTGCGGCCGCAGCGCCAGCAGCACCAGCAGCAATGGCGGCTCGCCCGCCGGCGAGTCGATACGCACGACCTTGCGGTCCTGGCTGGCGGCGATGCGGCCGAACGCCGCTTCGGCGCCGAGCGACAGCTCGCGCAAGGCCAGCACGAGTTGCGCGCGATCGTGCCGCGAGCCGAAGTGCAAGGCCTTGTCGGCGATGCGCAGCCGCGGGTCGGCGGCCAGCGCGGTGCGGGCCGCCTCGCTGCAGAAGTGAAGCTGAAGCTGCTCGTCGAGCAGCAGCAGCGGCTGCGTCATGCGCTGCAGGACGGCGGTGCCCAGCAAGGTCTCGCGCAGCTTGCGCCGCTGGCGCCGCCAGATGCCCAGCGCGTTGGCAACGTGCACGCCGAGCCTGCGCCCGATGGCCAGTTCGGCTTCGCCGAGCGGCTGCATGCCGATGCCCCGATGGATGCCGAGGATGGCGATGATCTCGCGGTCCTGATAGACCTTGGCACCACTGACGTAGCGGCCGCCCGAGGGGATCAGGAAGTCCTGATAGAACGGACTCAAGGCCACCGCCGCGTCGTCGATGTGGTGATGGCAACTGACCCATTCGCCGACTTCGGCATGGGCCACGAGGGGCACGCGCGGGTCGATGGCGTGGTAGTCGCGGATGTAGTGCAGCGCCGCTTCGGGCGCAAATCCGCCGACGTCGTAGCCGAAGTTCACCGTCCCATCGGCCAGGTTGATGCCGTGCAGGTAGGCGCCGAAGGCGTCGAGCATCTCGACGATGCGCGTGAGCGGCTGCCGCCAAGGCAACTCGCCGACGGCCGCCAGGTACAACTCGGCCACCGCGCAATCGAACGCGTCTTCGTCAGCCATCAAAGCCCCCGCCATGGCTACGGTTTGCCGCCAGTATCCGGGACGGCGGATCAGCCGCCGGCTGGGACTTTCACGAAGCCGTTCTCCACCAATTGGTGGAGATTGATCAACCCAACCCGTCCTCCAACGCCAGCAACGCGTCGATCCGCTGGCGGCGGCGCACCAGCCTGGCCTCGGCGCCGTCGACCAGCACTTCGGCCGCCAGCGGGCGGCTGTTGTAGTTGCTGGACATGCTGGCCCCGTAGGCGCCGGCGTCGTGGAAGACCAGCAGGTCGCCGACGCGGGCTTGCGGCAGCTCGCGCGACAGCACGACGCCGCCATCGCCCTGCGTGAAGACGTCGCCCGATTCGCACAGCGGCCCGGCCACCACGGTGGGCACCACGGCGCGCGGCACGGCGTCGGCGGCCAACAGCGAGATTTCATGGTGGGCGCCGTACATCGCGGGCCGCATCAGCTCGTTGAAGCCGGCGTCGACCAGCGCGAAGAAGCGGCTGCCCATGCGCTTGACGGCGCGCACCTCGGCCAGCAGCACGCCGCTTTCGGCCACCAGGTAGCGGCCGGGCTCGATTTCCAGGTGCACCGGGCGGCCGCCGTGCGCGGCCTCGATGCGCTGGCGCGCGGCGTGCCACAGCGCGTGGTAGTGCGCGGTGTCGATCCGCGCATCGCCCGCGCGGTACGGCACCGAGAGTCCGCCGCCGGCCGACACCGCGCGCACCGGCAGCGCCAGGCGCGCCACCATGCCCACCATCGCGTCGCACACCTGCTGCAGGTGGCCGTAGTCGACGCCCGAGCCGATGTGCATGTGCAGCCCCACCAGGTCCAGCCCGTGCTGCTGCACGGCCTGGCGCGCGGCGTCCAGCTCGGCGTGCCAGATGCCGTGCTTGCTGTGCTCGCCGCCGGTGTTGGTCTTGTTGCTGTGGCCGTGGCCGAAGCCGGGGTTGATGCGCAGCCACACGCGGTGGCCGGGCGACACGGCGCCCAGCTGGTGCAGCATGTCCACCGAGCCGGCGTTGACCGGAATGCCGTGCGCCACCACGAGGTCCAGCGTGTCGCGCGTGATCAGGTCGGCGGTGAAGACGAGGCCCGGCGCCAGCGCATCGCGCGCGTCGTAGCCGGCGGCCAGCGCGCGTTGGATCTCGCCGGCCGACACCGCGTCGACCGCCACGCCTTGCGCGCGCATCAGGCGCAGCAAGTGCACGTTGGAGTTGGCCTTCTGCGCGTAGCGGATGGTGTCGAAGGCGCGCAGCTCGGCGATGCGCGCGCGCACGGTGGCGGCGTCGTACACCCACAGCGGCGTGCCGTGGGCCTGCGCCAGCGCGCGCAGCAGCTCGGGGGCGAAAGGGTTCATCGTGCGCATGATGCCCGGCCACCGGCCATGCCGGCAAATGCTTTATCGTCGGTAGGCCATTCAAATCGGATATGACAGGGCCACGCCTCACCCACCGCCACGTCGAGGTCTTCCGCGCGCTGATGCTGGCCGGCAGCGTGACGCGCGCGGCCGAGTTGCTGCACAGCTCGCAGCCCACCGTCAGCCGCGAGCTGGCGCGGCTGGAGCAGCTGCTGCAGATGAACCTGTTCGACCGCGTGCGCGGCCGGCTGCGGCCCACGGTGCGCGCGCTGGCGCTGCGCGACGAGGTCGAGCGCAGCTACCAGGGGCTGGAGCGCATCGCCGCGACGGCGGCCGCGCTGCGCCACTTCGCGCAGGGGCGGCTCGACGTGGCCTGCCTGCCGGCGCTGGCGCACACGCTGCTGCCCGACGCGGTGCGCCGCTTCTGCGCCGCGCAGGCCGAGGCCAGCGTCAGCATCACGCCGCTCGAATCGCCGCTGCTGGAAGGCTGGCTGGCCGAGCAGCGCTGCGACCTCGGCCTCACCGAGCACGACGCCGCGCCGCCCGGCACGCGCGCCGAGGCGCTGCTGAAGCTCGACGAGGTGGCGGTGCTGCCCGCCGGCCACCCGCTGCTGGCGCGGCGCCGGCTGCGGCCGGCCGACTTCGCCGGCCAGGCCTTCGTCAGCCTGGCCGCCGGCGACCCTTACCGGCAGCAGATCGACGCGCTGTTCGAGCGCCAGCGCGTGGCGCGGCGGCTGGCGCTGGAAGCCGGCAGCGCCGCCGCGGTGTGCGCGCTGGTGCGCCAAGGGCTGGGCGTGGCCATCGTCAACCCGCTGACCGCGCTGGACGCCGCCGGCCCGCAGCTCCAGGTGCGCGCGCTGACCGTGCACGTGCCGTTTCGCGTCAGCCTCGTGCTGCCCGAATTGCGCGCACCCAACCCCTTGCGCGACGCCTTCGTCGGCGCGCTGCGCGACGCGGCGGCGGCGGTGCGGGGGCGGCTGAAGGGCGTGTGAAGGGCGTGTCAAGGGCGCCTTGAAGGGCGTCTTGAAGGCCGTGCGAAGGGCGCTTGATGGCGGCCCGCGGCCGGCCGGGCGCATACTGCGGCGATGGCAATCCCGCACGCAAGCTCAGGCCAGGCCGTCGATGTCGGGCCGCTCGGCGCCCGGCTCGGGCAGGAGAAGACGCTCGCGCTGTTCAAGGCGCAGGACCTGGAAGTCATGCGCCTGGTGCTGGCGGCCGGCAAGTCGCTGCCGCCGCACCGCGTGCCGGGCGAGATCACCATCCAGTGCATCGAAGGCGCGCTCGATGTCAGCGTCGACGGCCAGTCGCACGTCCTGCACGCCGGGCAGTTGCTGTACCTGGCCGGCGGCGTCACGCATGGCGTGCTGGCGTTGCAGGACTGCTCGGCGCTGGTGACCGTGGCGCTGCGCCCGTAGGCGCTGACGGTTTCGCGAAGGCGCGCAGGCCATGAAGGCACTGGAACGCACGGCGCTGCTGCGCACGCTGCAAAGCCGCTTCGAGCAGCACCCGCAACGCCACCCGGGGATCGCCTGGGCGGCGGTGCTGGCCCGGCTCGAAGCCGACGCCGGCGCGCTGGCCTCGCTGCAGCGGATGGAAGCCAGCGGCGGCGAGCCCGACGTGATCGGCCGCGATGACGACGACGGTGACAGTGAAGGCGACGGTGAAGGCGACCGCGGCCGCTTCGTCTTCTGCGACTGCGCGCCCGAAAGCCCGGCCGGCCGCCGCAGCCTGTGCTACGACGGCCAGGCGCTGGCGGCGCGCAAGGAGAACAAGCCCGCCGGCAGCGCGCTGGACATGGCGCAGGCGATGGGCATCGAGCTGCTCACGGAAGCGCAGTACCGCGCCTTGCAGCGCCAGGGCGAGTTCGACTTGAAGACCTCGAGCTGGATCGCCACGCCGCCGGCGGTGCGCGCGCTCGGCGGCGCGCTGTTTGGCGACCGGCGCTACGGCCAGGTCTTCGTCTATCACAACGGCGTGCAGTCGTACTACGCGGCGCGCGGCTTTCGCGGCCGCTTGCTACTCTGATGCTGGCGCGGCTGCAGCAGCTCATCAGCCTGGCCTGGCTGGGCGCGCTGCTGCTGTGGGCGGGCTGGACCGGCGCAAGCGGTTTCGGCGTCGCGCAGGCGGTGGTGCTGGTGCTGCTGCTGGCCGGCCATGCGCTCTTCCTGGGCTACGAGTTCGTGCTGATCCACCACGTCAACCGCGCCGACCCCGCGCCGCGCCCCGGCGTGGGCCAGTTGTTGCGCGCCTGGCTGGCCGAATCGCTGGCCGCGCCGCGGGTCTTTCTGTGGCGCCAGCCCTGGCGCAGCGCGACGCCGGCCGACCACCTGCCGGCCGATGCGCAAGGCCGCACCGGCGTGCTGCTGGTCCACGGCTTCGTCTGCAACCGCGGCCTGTGGCGGCCCTGGCTGCTGCGGTTGCGGCGGCGCGGCGTGCCTTTCGTCGCGGTGAACCTGGAGCCGGTGTTCGGCTCGATCGACGACACCGCGCCGCGCATCGAAGCCGCGGTGCGCCAACTGCACGCCGCCACCGGGCTGCCGCCCGTCGCCGTGGCGCACAGCATGGGCGGGCTGGCGCTGCGCTGCTGGCGTGCCGCCGCGCCGGGCCACGCGGCGCGCCTGGCCGCCGCGCTGACGCTGGGCACGCCGCACCATGGCACCTGGCTGGCGCGCTGGGCCTTCAGCACCAACGGGCGGCAGATGCGCCGCGGCGGCGCGTGGCTGGCGGCGCTGCAGGCGGCGGAAGCCCGCCACGGCGTGGCCGACCACCATGGCTTCACCTGCTTCTACAGCCACTGCGACAACATCGTCTTCCCGGCCAGCACGGCCACGCTGGCGGGCGCGCGCAACGTGCACCTGGCCGGCGTGCCGCACGTCGAGATGGCGGAGCACCCGGCGCCCTGGGCCGAGTTGTGTCGACAGTTGGGCGTGGAGCCCTGAGCGGGGCGTGGCGCCCTGAGCGCCGGCGGGCGCGTCAGCCCGCGGCCACCTGCAGCACCAGCTTGCCGAAATTCTGGCCGCTGAACAGCTTGAGCAGCGTCTCGGGGAAGGCCTGCACGCCGCCGGTCACCACGTCTTCGCGGCTCTTCAGGCGGCCGTCCTTCAAGTAGCCGGCCAGCTCGGCCACCGCCTGCGGGTAGCGCGCCGCGTAGTCGAACACCACCATGCCTTCCATGCGCGCGCGGTTGACCAGCAGCGAGAGGTAGTTCTTCGGCCCCTGCACCGCGCCGGTGGCGTTGTACTGGCTGATCGCCCCGCAGATGACGATGCGCGCGCCGCGCGTGATGCGCGTCAGCACCGTGTCGAGGATCTCGCCGCCCACGTTGTCGAAGTAGACGTCCACGCCTTGCGGGCAATGCTGCTTGAGGCCGTCTTTCACGTCGCCGTTCTTGTAGTCGATGCAGGCGTCGAAGCCCAGTTCGCGCACCGCCCAGTCGCACTTGGCGGCGCCGCCGGCAATGCCCACCGCACGGCAGCCCTTGATGCGCGCCAGCTGGCCGACGGTCTGGCCGACCGCGCCGGCGGCGCCCGAGACCACCACGGTCTGCCCGGGCTGCGGCCGGCCGACTTCCAGCAGGCCGAAGTAGGCCGTCATGCCGGGCATGCCCAGCACGTTGAGCCATTGCGCCAGCGTGCCCAGCGTCAGGTCGATGCGCGCCAGCGCGCCCTTGCGCAGCGCCTCGGCGCCGAGGGCGGCGTATTCCTGAACGCCCAGCGTGCCGCTGACGTGCGCGCCGACCGGAAAGGCCGCCGCGTCGGAGGCCACCACCACGCCCACGCCGCCGGCGCGCATCACCTCGCCGATGGCCACCGGCGCGATGTAGCTCTTGCCTTCGTTCATCCAGCCGCGCATGGCGGGGTCGAGCGACAACGCCAGCGTCTTTACCAGCACGCCGCCGGCGCCGGGCGCGGCCACCGGCTCCTGCGTGAACTGCCAGTCGCCGGCGCGCGGCAGGCCCTGCGGGCGCGCGGCCAGGCGCACCTGGTGGTTGACGGCGTCGATCGGGGTGCTCATGGTGCTTTGCTCAGGCTGGTGAGGGTGTAGCTGCCGTTGATCTTGGCGGCCGTGAAGCGCACGCGGTCGCCGACGGCCACGCCGTCCAGCAGCTTGGAGTCGGCGACGCGGTAGGCCATGGTCATGGCCGGCATGTCCAGCGCCTTGATCTCGCCATGCTTGAGCGTGACGCGGTCTTGCGCGCGGTCGATCTTGGTCACCTCGCCGTCGACGGCGGTGCTTTGCGCCCAGGCCGCCGGCCACAGGCAGGCGGCGGCCAACAGCGCGGTGGCCACGATGGGCAGGCGGCGACGTTTCATGCGGGGCGCTCCTCGGGGTGGGACATGATGGCGGGGCCGCGAGATTAACGCGCCGGCGCCGCGCCACGCCGACCTTCCTACAATGGTTTTTCGCTGCAACCCACCGCCGCCCGCGCCGCCATGAACCAAGCCGCCGCCGAACATTCGCTGGACCACATCACCCCGCGCGACCAGGCCGAGATCCTGGCGCAGGCGCTGCCCTACATCCGCCGCTTCCACGGCAAGACGCTGGTCATCAAGTACGGCGGCAACGCGATGACCGACCCGGCGCTGCAGCAGGACTTCGCCGAAGACATCGTGCTGCTCAAGCTGGTGGGCATGAACCCCATCGTCGTGCACGGCGGCGGCCCGCAGATCGACGATGCGCTGGCCAAGGTGGGCAAGAAGGGCACCTTCGTGCAAGGCATGCGCGTCACCGACGAGGAGACGATGGAAGTCGTCGAATGGGTGCTGGCCGGCGAGGTGCAGCAAGACATCGTCGGCCTCATCAACGCCGCCGGCGGCAAGGCCGTGGGCCTGACCGGACGCGACGGCGGCCTGATCCGCGCCCACCAGATGAAGCTGGCCGACAAGGACGATCCCAGCAAGCACCACGACATCGGCCAGGTGGGCGAGATCACCGCGATCGACCCCTCGGTGGTCAAGGCGCTGCAGGACGACCAGTTCATCCCGGTGATCAGCCCGATCGGCTTCGGCGAGCGCAACGAGTCGTACAACATCAACGCCGACCTGGTGGCCGCCAAGCTGGCCACCGTGCTGAAGGCCGAGAAGCTGGTGATGCTGACCAACATTCGCGGCGTGCTGGACAAGGCCGGCGAGCTGCTGACCGAGCTGACGCCGCGCCAGATCGACGAGCTGATCGCCGACGGCACCATCAGCGGCGGCATGCTGCCCAAGCTGGCCGGCGCGATCGACGCCGCCAAGAGCGGCGTCAACGCGGTGCACGTGGTCGACGGCCGCGTGCCGCACGCGATGCTGCTGGAAATCCTCACCGACCAAGCCTACGGGACGATGATCCGCTCGCATTGAGGCTTGGCGGCTTGCCGCTTCGCCGGCCCCGACCCCCGGATTCCGGGGGGTGGCTCGGCGATGCGTCTCCTTCAAATGGCTGATGTGGCGCCCATGCCCGGCGCGCACAGTCAGCGCCAACAACGGAGGAGAAGCCATGCAAGTGCACACCCTGTCCGCCGCGGCGGCGCTGCTGATCGCCTCGATCGCGGCGCAAGCGACGCCCGTCAACGTGTCGACGCCGTTTTTCAACCTGGAGTACCGGGGCGCCAATTCCGTCGGCTGGACCCCCGGCAGCCTCGTACGGTTTGGGGCGAACACCGTTTCGCCGGTGGTGACCGACAGCAATCCGATCGACTGGAGCGCGGGCACGGTCGCCTGGGCCAGCCAGTCGGTGCCGACCGACGGGTCCGACGCCGCCCACACCTGCCAGTCGGCCGGCGGCACGGTCGTCTGCCGGCGCATCTATTCGTCACCCAGTCCGCTGAACATGTTCATGGCAGCCGGCTACTACGCCGACAGTTCGCTGTACCGCGGCACTTGGTACCTCAATTTCCAGAACGGCAGCGACTACAAGTCGCAGTCGGTATTCCTCGACCCAGCGGCCACGCAGGCGCCCAAGGTAGCCAACATCACCTTGTCGGGCACGAGCCAGAAGCCCACTTTCGGCTGGTCGCCGCCGGACGGCGCGGTGGTCAACGGTTATCGCGTCAACATCTACGACAAGAGCCTGATGACCGCCAGCAACAGCGGTCAGGTCTACAGCGAGAACTTCCAGCCGAACGTGACCAGCTTCACCGTCGACCCTGCCAAGTTCACAGGCAACAAGGCCAATGGTTATGTGTTCCAAGACGGCGTCGACTACATGATCGAAATCTCGCTGATTCAGACCAAGAACACTTCATCCTCCAGTCTCGCCAACTCCAATATCCAGGCCATTGCCCGCATGTACGCGGACTTCAGGTCCACGCAAACCGGCGGCCCGGTGGTCAACCTGCCGGTGGTGCAGGCCGACGGCTCCTTCCTGTTCAACATGACGGTGAAACCGGGCGTCACCTACTACATCGACCCCGAGGTCGCGGTCGGCTACGACTACGCGACCGGCGTCGGCGACCCGTGGTTCCTGACCGTGGACCTGCCCGACGACATCGGCGACGGCTTGTATGACATCTACGGCTACGACGCCGCCGGGCAACTGGTGCTGCTGGCGCACGACTGGAACGGCGCGAATGTCTACAGCTTCGGCCCCGACGGCGTGGACCGCTTCCGCGTGCTGGGCATCGAGACCAGCGCCGGTCTGAACCCGGGCAGCACCACGGCCTTCGTCACCGGCCTCACCTTCACCGGCGCCGGGCAGTTCACCGGCACGCAGACGCCGATCACCGTCAACGTCGACCCCAACCAGGTGCCCGAGCCCGTGGGCCTGGCCTTCGCGGCACTGGGGCTGGTGGCGGTGCTGCGCCGGCGGCGCATGGCGTCGTAAGGGCGGCGCGAACCGGGCGAGGCGCACGTGGGAAGAGCCCTGTTCATCCACGCCGAGTGGGACACCGAAGCCGGGGTCTGGGTCGCCATGTCCGACGACGTGCCGGGCCTGGTGGCCGAGGCCGACACGTTCGAAGCGCTGTCGGCCAAGCTCGATCGGCTGCTGCCCGAGTTGCTGCAGGCCAACGGTTATTGCGGCGACCCGCACGTGGTGTTCGAGTTGCTGGCCAGGCGCTACGCCGTCGCGCACCTGGCCGGCGCGCCTTGATGGCGAGCGGGTCGACGACGGCGTCGGCGTCGATGCGGGTGCTCCGCCCGCCGCGCTGAAGCCGCGGCCCGCTCGCCCGGCTACGATGCGCGCGCCGCGTGCGTTCGCGGCGGACGCATCAACGCTTTTCGATCTTGAACCCCGACCACTTGGGCCGCCTGGCCTTGTTGGCGGCCTGCGGCGCCGGATTCCTGTGGGGCACTGGCGCGCTGGTGGTCAACCTGCTGATCGCCCGCCACGGCTTCAGCCCCGAGACCATCTCGTTCTGGCGCTTTGCCGTCGGCGCGCTGGTGCTGCTGGCCTTGTTCGGCCGCCCGGGGCTGTGGCGCGCGGTGCGGCCGCAACTCGGCCTGGTGCTGGCCGCCGGGCTGTGCATGGCCTTGTCCGTGCTGTGCTGGTTCATCGGCATCGCGCGCATCGGCGCCGCGGTGCCGACGCTGATCGCCCAATGCCTGCCGCCGGTGCTGGTGACGCTGATCGCGGTGGGCCGCGGTCGCGAGCGGCTGGACCTGCCGCTGGCCGTGATCCTGGGCGCCGCCGTCGGCGGCACCGCGCTCATCGTGCTGGGCCACGGCGCCGGCGCGCAGGCGCCGCGCGGCTGGCGGCTGGCCGAGGGCGTGGCCTGGTCGGTGGGCGCGGCGCTGCTGCACACCGCGTTCTCGCTGGTCAGCGGGCGCTTGTCGGCGGGGCTGGGCTCGGGCCGTGCCGCCACCTGTTTGACCGTGGTGGCCGTCGGCGTGATGGGTTTCAGCGGCTTCATCGAGCCGCTGCGCTGGCCCGGTGATGCCGCGCCCGAGGCCTGGCTGCTGTACCTGGGCGTGGTGACCGCGGCGCTGGCGCTGCTGGCCTTCAGCTGGAGCGCGCAGCGCCTGTCGCCCACGGCGCTGACGGTGGCCATCCTGGTGGAGCCGCTCACCGCGGTGCTGCTGGCGGCGCTGCTGCTGGGCCAGGCGCTGGGGCCGGCGCAATGGCTGGGCGCGGCGCTGCTGTTGTCGGCGATCTGGGGGCTGTCGCAACGCGGCCGGAGGCACGCATGAAGCCGCGCGTCTGGCTGTTCGACATGGACGACACGCTGCACGACGCGCACCGCTCGGCGATGCCGGCGCTGTCGCTGGCGATGGGCGAATACATCCGGCGCGAGCTGCAACTCACGCAGCCCGAATCCGACGCGCTGCGGCGCCGCTATTTCCAGCGTTATGGCGCCACGCTGCTGGGCCTGGTGCGCCACCACGCGGTGAAGGCGGCGCACTTCCTGCACCACACCCACCTGCTGCCTGGGCTCGAGGACCGGCTGCGCCGCCACCCGCACGACGTGGCGGCGCTGGCCGCGCTGCCCGGCCGCAAGGTCGTGCTGACCAATGCGCCGCGCGCCTACGCGATGCGGGTGCTGCAGACGCTGGACCTGCTGCCCCTCTTCGACGGCGTCATCACGATCGAGGACATGGCGATGTTCGGCCAGCTTCGGCCCAAGCCCGACGCGCGCATGCTGCGCACGGTGGCGGCGCGGCTCAAGGTCCACCCGTCGCAATGCGTGCTGGTGGAAGACACGCTGCAGCACCAGAAGGCGGCGCGCCGCCTGGGCATGAAGACCGTGTGGCTGCGGCGCTGGATCCGTGCCAACGCACTGGCCGCGCGGCGCGACCGCGCGCGCTGCCCGCCCTACGTCGACCGCAAGGTCAACAGCCTGCAGGCGCTGCGCCGGCGCTTGCCTTGAACATCGTTGGAATGTTGGTGTTTACCTGCAGCCGGAGCCGCCAGGGGCCTATGCCAGAATCGATTGCAAGCAATTGCTTGACCGCTCGATCACAAGCCACACAGCCGCCTCTCGCGCAGCGCGATGTCCGATACGTCTGAAGACCCGGTCGCCGACAGCGCCGCCGCCGCTCCAGTCCCCGATCCCGCCCCGGCGGCGCGCAAGCGGCCGCGCCCCGGCGAGCGCCGCGTGCAGATCCTGCAGACGCTGGCCAGCATGCTGGAGCAACCCGGCGCCGAGCGCATCACCACCGCGGCGCTGGCGGCCCGGCTGGACGTGTCGGAGGCCGCGCTGTACCGCCACTTCGCCAGCAAGGCGCAGATGTTCGAGGGGCTGATCGAGTTCATCGAGTCGAGCGTCTTCACGCTGGTGCGGCAGATCGTCGAGCGCGACGAGTCGGGCTCGCTGCAGGCGCAGCGCATCGCGCTGATGCTGCTGCAGTTCGGCGAGAAGAACCCGGGCATGACGCGCGTGATGGTCGGCGACGCGCTGGTCTTCGAGCATGAACGGCTGAACGCGCGCATGAACCAGTTCTTCGACCGCGTCGAGTCGCAGCTGCGCCAATGCCTGCGCCCGGTGGCCGAGGCCAACGCCTCGCCGACGCCGACGGTGGAGACGCAGGCGATGGCGGCGGCCATCACCGCGCTGATCATCGGCCGGCTGCAGCGCTACGCGCGCTCGGGCTTCCGCCGCCTGCCCACCGAAGCCGTCGAAGCGCCCCTGCAGCGGCTGAGCGCCTGAGTTCGGGCCGCATGCGCATCGAGGCCGGCGGCGAGGCGCTGCTGCTGCTGCCGCAGCGCGCCGTCTACCTGCCCTTGCACCGCAGCCTGCTGGTGGCCGATGCGCACATCGGCAAGGCGCAGTCGTTCCGGCGCCTCGGCGTGCCGGTGCCGGCCGGCACCACGGCGGGTACGCTGGCGCGGCTGGACGAGGCGCTGCAGGCCACCGCCGCCGAGCGCGTGATCTTCCTCGGCGACCTGCTGCATTCGGCGCGCGGCCGCGGCGCCGAGACGCTGGCCGCGGTGCAGCGCTGGCGCGCCGCGCACCTTCAACTCGACTGCCTGCTGCTGCGCGGCAACCACGACCGCCACGCCGGCGACCCGCCGGCCGACTGGCGCGTGCGCGTGGCCGACGAGCCCTTCATGCTGGGCGGCCTGGCGCTGCGCCACCACCCCGAGGCGCAAGACGGCGCCTACGTGCTGGCCGGCCACGTCCACCCCTGCGTGGTGCTGGGCGGCCGCGCGCACGACCGGCTGCGGCTGCCGTGCTTTCACTTCGGCCCCGCGGTCGGCGTGCTGCCGGCCTTCGGCGAGTTCACCGGCATGCATGCCTTGCGCCGCGGCGATGGCGAACGCGTGTTCGTCGTGCGCGGCCACGAAGTGCTGGCCGTGCCGGGCTGAATAAACTTGGAGCCCATGTCTGCTTCGATCGAAACCCTGATCAGCCGCGCCGAGCGGCTGCTGGCGCGGCTGGAAGCCGTGCTGCCCCATGCGCCGGCGGCGCCCGACTGGACCGCCTCGGTCGCCTTTCGCTACCGCAAGCGCGGCGGCTCGGGCCTGCTGCAGCCGGTGCGCCACGTGGCGACCATCCGCTTGTCGGACCTGAAGGAGGTCGACGCGCAGAAGGAGCGCCTGCTGCGCAACACGCAGCAGTTCGTGGCCGGGCTGCCGGCCAACAACGTGCTGCTGACCGGTGCCCGCGGCACGGGCAAGAGCAGCCTGATCAAGGCCTGCCTGAACGAGTTCAGCGGCCAGGGCTTGCGCCTGATCGAGGTCGACAAGGCCGACCTCGTCGACCTGCCCGACCTGGTGGACCTGGTGGCCGAGCGGCCCGAGCGCTTCGTGGTCTTCTGCGACGACCTGAGCTTCGACGAAGGCGAGGCCGGCTACAAGGCGCTGAAGAGCATGCTCGACGGCAGCGTGGCGCAAAGCAGCGACAACGTGCTGATCTACGCCACCAGCAACCGCCGCCACCTGCTGCCCGAGTACATGAAGGAGAACCTAAGCTACCAGCACACCGAGGACGGCGAGGTCCACCCCGGCGAGGTGGTGGAAGAGAAGATCAGCCTGTCGGAACGCTTCGGCATGTGGGTGAGCTTCTACCCTTTCAGCCAGGACGAGTACCTGGCCATCGTCGCGCAATGGCTGCGCAGCTTCGGCGTGGCCGAAGACGCCATTGCCGCGGCGCGGCAGGAAAGCCTGGTGTGGGCGCTGGAGCGCGGCTCGCGCTCGGGGCGGGTGGCGTTCCAGTTCGCGAAGGACTATGCCGGGCGGCACCATGGCGGATGAGCGCGTGCCGGTCGACGTCGCGGATCAGGAGGCGCGCCGTCCGGTGGACGTCGCGGTGGGCGTCCTGCTCGACGCGCAAGGCCGCTTCCTGCTGACCAGCCGCCCCGCCGGCAAGGTCTACGCCGGCTACTGGGAGTTCCCCGGCGGCAAGTTCGAACCCGGCGAGACGGTGGCGCAGGCGCTGCGCCGCGAGCTGCACGAGGAACTGGGCATCACCATCGCCGCCGCGCACCCGTGGCAGCAGGAGATCGTCGACTACCCGCATGCCCTGGTGCGGCTGCACTTCTGCAAGGTCTACGACTGGCAGGGCCGCTTCGAGATGCGCGAAGGCCAGCAGATGAGCTGGCAGACCTTGCCGGTGCAGGTGGCGCCGGTGCTGCCGGGCACCATTCCCGTCCTGAACTGGTTCGCCGCCGAGCGCGGCCACGTGGGCGCCACGCACTAGACTTTCGGCATGGACTGGTTGGATGCCATCAAGTGGGACCGCGACGGCCTGGTGCCGGTGATCGCGCAGGAGCTGGGCAGCGGCGACGTGCTGATGTTCGCGTGGATGAACCGCCAGGCGCTGGCCGAGACCGTGCGCCGGCAACAAGCCGTGTACTGGAGCCGCTCGCGCCAGCGGCTGTGGCACAAGGGCGAGGAATCGGGCCACTTCCAGCAGGTGCACGCCATCCGCATGGACTGCGACAACGACGTGCTGCTGCTCACCGTCACCCAGCTCGGCCACGAGCCCGGCATCGCCTGCCACACCGGTCGCCACAGTTGTTTCTTCCAGCAGCTCGATGGCGGCCAATGGCGCAGCGTGGCGCCGGTGCTGCAGGACCCGGCTGCGATCTACAAGCAATCATGAGCCCAAGCTCCAACGACACGCTGGCGCGGCTGGCCGCGGTGATCGAATCGCGCCGCGGCGGCGACCCGGCCAGCAGCTACGTCGCGCGCTTGTTTGCCAAAGGCCCCGACGCCATCTTGAAGAAGATCGGCGAGGAAGCCACCGAGACGGTGATGGCCGCCAAGGACGGCGACCGCGCCAAGATCGTCTACGAGGTGGCCGACCTGTGGTTCCACACGCTGGTGGCGCTGGCGCACTACGGCCTCACGCCGGCCGAGGTGCTGGCCGAGCTGGAGCGCCGCGAAGGCCAGTCGGGGCTGGAAGAGTTCGCGGCGCGCAAGGCCGCCCAACGAGATCAGGAACGCGACCGAGAAGGACCTGCCGCATGAGCGCTGACCCCCACTGCATCTTCTGCAAGATCGTCGCCGGCCAGATCCCGGCCAAGAAGGCCTACGAAGACGACGAGCTGCTGGTCTTCCACGACATCCACCCCTGGGCGCCGGTGCACGTGCTGGTGATTCCCAAGGCGCACATCGCCAGCCACGCCGACGTGGGCCCCGAGCAGGCGCCGATGCTGGGCCGCATGCTGGCGCTGGCGCCGCAATTGATGCGCGAACTGGGCGTCACCAACGGCTTTCGCACCGTGATCAACACCGGGCGCGACGGCGGCCAGGAAGTGCAGCACCTGCACATGCACGTGATGGGCGGGCCGCGGCCCTGGGCCAAGGGGTGACATTGCCCTCACCTAGAATGACGGGTTCGTCTGCAGGAGAGTCGATATGGGATCGTTCAGCATCTGGCATTGGCTGATCGTGCTGCTGGTCGTGGTGCTGATCTTCGGCACCAAGAAGCTCAAGAACATGGGTTCCGACCTTGGCGCCGCGGTCAAGGGCTTCAAGGACGGCGTCAAGGGCGGTGCCGAAGGCAACGATGCGGCCACCCCCGCCGCGCCGCCGCAGCAGGTCACCGCCGCGCAGCGCCAGGCCGACGGCAACACGGTCGACGTCGAGGCCAAGACCAAGTCCTGACAGGCCCGAGCGGCGGGTGCTCCGGCGCCCGCCGCGGCTGACGCATGATCGACTTCGGATTCGACAAGATCGCCCTGATCGGCGCCGTGGCCTTGATCGTCATCGGGCCCGAGAAGCTGCCGCGCGTGGCGCGCACCGTGGGCCACCTGATGGGCAAGGCGCAGCGCTACGTGGCCGACGTGAAGGCCGAGGTCAACCGCTCGATCGAGCTCGAAGAGCTCAAGAAGATGAAGACGCAGTTCGAGGACGCCGCGCGCGATGTCGGACAGAGCGTCAACCAGGAAGTGAACCAGGCCGCCGCCGAGTTCAACAGCATCGGCGCCGAATGGAAATCCGATCTCGACATGACCGGCAGCGCCGCCAGCCTGCCCGACGGCACCTCGCTCGACACGCCGGCGCCGGCCTACCGGCACCCGAAGAAGAACTGGCGCCTCAAGCGCGGCGCCACGCCGCAGTGGTACAAACAGCGCAGCGGCATCCGCACCAAGGCGCAATCGGGCGCGGCCCGCGTCGCGCGCTTCAGGCCGCCGGGCCTCAAGCGGCCGTGAGCGGCTTCGAGCGATGAGCGACCCAAGCCCGAAGAAGGAACCCGAAGACGAACTGGCCGGCACCGAAGCGCCCTTCGTCTCGCACCTGATCGAACTGCGCGACCGGCTCATCCGCTCGCTCATCGCCGTCGGCATCGCCTTCGGCGTGCTGGCCTTCTGGCCCGGCATGGGCGCGCTGTACGACCTGCTGGCGCAGCCGATGGTGGCGCACCTGCCCGAAGGCACCAAGCTGATCGCCACCAACGTGATCTCGCCGATCCTGGTGCCGCTGAAGATCACGCTGATGGCCGCCTTCCTGGTCGTGCTGCCCTACGTGCTGTACCAGGTGTGGGCCTTCGTCGCGCCGGGGCTGTACTCGCACGAGAAGAAGTTCGTGCTGCCGCTGGTGGTCAGCAGCACGGTGCTGTTCTTCATCGGCGTGGCCTTCTGCTACTTCCTCGTGATCCCGGCGATGAGCAAGTTCATCCAGTCGTTCGCGCCGACGGCCATCACCGCGGCGCCTGACATCGAGCAGTACTTCGGCTTCGTGCTGACGCTGTTCCTGGTGTTCGGCATCGCCTTCGAGGTGCCGGTGGCGGTGGTGGTGCTGGCGCGCATCGGGCTCGTCACGGTGGCGCAGTTGCGCAAGTTCCGCGGCTACTTCATCGTCGGCGCCTTCATCGTCGCCGCGGTCGTCACGCCGCCCGACGTGATCTCGCAGCTGTCGCTGGCGGTGCCGATGTGCATCCTGTACGAACTCGGCATCCTCGCCGCGGTGGCCTTCATCAAGAACACCAAGGCGCCCGACGAAGAGGCGGCCGATTCCGGCAGCAAGCCGGCGGCGTGACGGCCCCGCCGCGCCGGCTGGCCACGCTGCTGGCGACGCTGCGCCCGCCGTTCCTGTTACTGACGCCGGCCTGCATGGCGCCGCTGCTGGCGCTGGCCCTGCACCAAGGCCAAGCAACCGAGTTGGCCGACCGCGCCGCGCTGGCGCTGACGCTCGCCGGCGGCCTGGCGGCGCATGCCAGCGTCAACGTGCTCAATGAATGGCAGGACTGGCGCAGCGGCCTCGACTTGCGCACCCGACGCACCCCGTTTTCCGGCGGCAGCGGCGCCTTGCCGGCCGACCCGCAGGCGGCGCCGGCGGCGCTGGCGCTGGGCCTGCTGCTGTTGGCGCTGGCCGCCGCCTGCGGCCTGGCCTTGCTGCTGCGCGGCGTCGCGCGGCTGTGGCCGCTGCTGCCCATCGGCCTGGCCGGGCTGGGGCTGGTGGCGGCCTACACGCCCTGGGTGACGCGCCGGCCTTGGTGGTGCCTGGCGGCGCCCGGTCTCGGCTTCGGCCCGTTGATGGGCCTTGGCACCTGGGTCGCCGTCGGCGGCACCGGGCTCGCCGGCGCCCTCGTGCTGGTGGCGGTCACCGGCTTGCTGACCAGCGCGCTGCTGCTGATCAACCAGTTCCCCGACGTCGACGCCGACCGCAGCGTCGGACGCCGCAACCTGCCGCTGCAATGGGGGCTGCCGCGCGCGGCCGCGCTGTACGCCGCGCTGTTGGCAGCCGCCCTGGCCGCGCTGGCCGCCGGCGTGCTGGCCGGCGCGCTGCCCGCCGGCGCGGCCTGCGGGCTGCTGGCCGCGCCGCTGGCGCTGCAGGCGGCCATTGGCGCGCGGCGGGCGGCACGGCGGCCTGCCGACGCCATGACGCCGAGCCTGCTGCCGGCGATGCGCAGCCAGGTCTTGCTGAGCCTGGGCTTGCCGCTGCTGACGGCCATCGGGCTGGCTTTGAGTTGAGGCGGGGGCGAAGCGCTGGCGCAGCGCGGCGCGGGCGTCAACGCCGCCGCTGCGCCTGCGGCGCGCGCGGCCGCAGTGCCACCTTCACCGTCACGTCCAGCGCCTGGTCGCCGCGCTGCAGGCCCACCGTGGCCTCGCTGTCGGGTGCCAGCGCCGCCACCGCGGCCAGCAACTGGGCGGTGTTGGCCACCGGTTGGCTGCCCACGCGCAGCACCACGTCGCCCGGCCGCAGGCCGGCCTTGCTGGCCGGCCCGTCGGCCAGCACGCCGGTGATCAGCACGCCCTGGCGCACCGGCAGCCCGAAGGTCTCGGCCATCTCGGCCGTCAGGTCGCGCGGTTCCACGCCGATCCAGCCGCGCCGCACCTGGCCGTCGCGCACCAGGCTTTCCATCACCTGCTGCGCGCTGTCGGCCGGAATGGCGAAGCCGATGCCCATGCTGCCGCCGCTGCGCGAGAAGATCGCGGTGTTGATGCCCACCAGGCTGCCTTGCGCGTCGACCAGCGCGCCGCCGGAGTTGCCGGGGTTGATCGCGGCGTCGGTCTGGATGAAGTTCTCGAAGGTCGACAGCCCCAGTCGGCTGCGCCCCAGCGCGCTGACGATGCCGGCGGTGACGGTCTGGCCCACGTTGAAGGGGTTGCCGATGGCGAGCACCGCGTCACCCACCTGCAAGTCCGCCAGGCGGCCGAGCGCGATCACCGGCAGCCGGTCGAGGTCGATCTTCAGCACCGCCAGGTCGGTCTCGGGGTCGGTGCCGACCAGCCGCGCGCGCGCCTGGCGGCCGTCAGCCAGCTTCACCTCGATCTCGGTGGCGCCTTCGACCACGTGGTTGTTGGTCAGCAGGTAGCCCTCGGTCGAGACGATCACGCCCGAGCCCAGGCCGGCCGGCACCGGCGCGCGATCGGGCATGCCGTCGAAGAAGAAGCGGAAGCGCGGGTCGTCGGCGTGCGGGTTGGTGGTGCGGCCGGCCTTGCTGGCCAGCACGCTGACGACCGCCGGCGCCGCGCGCCGCGCGGCCAGCGCCAGGCCGCCGGACGGTGCCACCGCGGGTGCCGCCGATGAAGAGGTCGCCGCTGGCGACGGCGCCGGCAAGGCAGCCACCGGCGGCACGTAGGTGGGGGCGGGCAGCGGCGCAGCGCGGCGCACGTTCAGCGTGGCGGCCAGCCAGTCGGGCTTGAGCGTGTCGACCACGAACAGCACCGCCAGCGCAACCGTGACCGCCTGCGAGAATACGAGCCAATGTCTACGCCACATCGCTGAAGGTCGGCAGCCATGGCCGAGCGCCGTCTGATCGAGGCCAGTCTGAACGAATTGCTCAGGCCGGCGCTGTTCAAGGATTATGGGCCGAACGGTCTGCAGGTCGAGGGCCGCGCCGAGGTGCGGCGGCTGGTCTCCGGCGTCACCGCGAGCCTGGCCTTCATCGACGCCGCGCTGGCCGCCGGCGCCGATGCGCTGCTGGTCCACCACGGCCTGTTCTGGCGCGGGCAGGACGGCCGCCTGACCGGCTGGCTGAAGGAGCGCGTCGCCCGGTTGTTGCAGCATGACGTCAGCCTGTTCGCCTACCACCTGCCGCTGGACGCGCATGCCGAGCTGGGCAACAACGCGCAGCTCGGCCTGCGGCTGCAGTTGGTGGCCGACGCCCGCTTCGGCGAGCAGGACCTCGGCTTCATCGGCGCGGCCCCGCTGGGCGACGCCGCGGCAATGGCCGAGCGCGTGGGCCAGGCCTTGAGCCGGCCGCCGCTGCTGCTGCCCGGCGACGGGCGGCCGCTGCGGCGCGTGGCCTGGTGCACCGGCGGCGCGCAAGGCTACTTCGAGGCCGCGATCGCCGCCGGCGCCGACCTCTACCTGACCGGCGAGATCTCCGAGCCGCAGGCCCACCTCTCGCGCGAGACCGGCGTCGCCTACCTGGCCTGCGGCCACCACGCGACCGAGCGCTACGGCGCCCCGGCGGTCGGCGAGTGGCTGGCGCGGCAGCTCGGCATCGAGCACCGCTTCATCGAAGTGGACAACCCGGCATGAAGCCGCTGCTGTTGACGATGGGCGACGCCGCGGGCATCGGCCCCGAGATCGTGCTGCGCGCCTTCGCGCAAGGCCAGGCGGCGGGCAGCGTGGTGATCGGCGATGCGGCGGTGCTGCGCCGCGCGGCGCGGCTGGCGCCGCCGTTGGCGCAGCCGATCGCGCTGGTCGACGAGCCGGCCGACGCCGCCGGCCTTCCCGCCGGCTGCGTGCCGGTGCTGCAGCCGGCCGGCCTGCCGCAAGGCCTGGCCGAGCTGCCCTGGGGCCGCGTCGACGCGCGCTGCGGCGCGGCGGCGGCGGCCTGCATCCGCGAGGCGGTGGCGCGCGTGCAGGCGGGGCAGGCTGCGGCCATCGTCACCGCGCCGATCCACAAGGAGGCGCTGCACGCCGCCGGCGTCGCGTTTCCGGGGCACACCGAGATGCTGCAGGCGCTGGCCGCCGCGCCGGGCGCGCCACCGCCGCCGGTGCGCATGATGCTGGCCAACGACGAGTTGCGCGTGGTGCTGGTGACCATCCACCTCGCGCTGCGCCGGGCGATCGACGCGGTGACCTTCGACGCCGTGCTGCACACGCTGCGCATCACCCACCAGGGCGTGCCGGGCTGGGCCGGCGGGGCACCGCGCATCGCCGTCGCCGGGCTCAACCCGCATGCCGGCGAAGGCGGGCTGTTCGGCGACGAAGAGCAGGCCATCATCGCGCCGGCCATCGCCGCGGCGCGCGCCGAAGGCATCGATGCCAGCGGCCCCTATCCGCCCGACACCGTGTTCATGCGCGCGCGCCGCCGCACCGGCTACGTCGAGCCCTTCGACGTGGTGGTGGCGATGACGCACGACCACGGGCTGATTCCGGTGAAGTACCTGGGCGTGGAGCAGGGCGTCAACGTCACGCTGGGCCTGCCTTTCGTGCGCACCAGCCCCGACCACGGCACGGCCTTCGACATCGCCGGCCGCGGCGTGGCCGATGCGTCCAGCCTGGCGGCGGCGATCGCTACCGCGCGCGCGATGGCCAAGCCGCTCGCATAGCAGGTTATCGCGGCGCGCTGCCGGCCAGCGACGCCAGCTGCTGGCGCGCGCGCGCGGTGGCGCGCTCCAGCAACTGGGCGTTCTCGAAGGCGCGCATGCGGCCCGCTTCGCACAGCTTGACGAGCATGCGGTGGGTCAGCGAAATCGTGCGCTGGTGGCGCGCGCCGTGGGTGAAGGCGAAGAAGCTGCGCCCCGGGCTGACGTGGGCCAGCCGCACCTTCTGCCAGCTGCCTTCCAGCTGCATCTGGTAGCTGAAGCCGATCTGCACGTGGTCGGCCAGGCTGCGGCCGCTGACCGGCTCGGCAAGGTCGGCGGGCGCCGGCAGCCCGGGCAGTTCGAGGTCGACCGCGCTCAGCTCGGGGCCGGCGCTCAAGTCGATGTCGAGCGGGGCGTTCCAGTCGACCGCCGACTCTTGCACCAGGCCGATGCGCGCCGCTTCCTCGGCCGTGAAGCCGGCCTCGGCCTCGGCGTCGTCCAGCGGCGCGGCCATCGGCGCCGGCGGCAGGTCTTTGCGGGTGGGCAGGTGGCGTTCCAGCGCCTGGTCGACCTGGCGCGCCAGCATGTTGAAGTCCAGCACGCGCCCGGTGGCGGCCTTCAACGCCTCGGCATGCGCGGGCATCAGCTGGCCGAAGAACTCGCGCCGGCGCGCCTCGGGCCAGCCGATCGCGTTCAGCCCCTCGGCGATGTGCTGCATCATCGTCGGCAGTTCGGCCAGGAAGGCCTTGCGCTGCGCCGGCGAGGTCTTGGGCTGCACGCTCATGAACAGGTCGCGCCCGGTCTGGCGCAGCGCGCGCACGCGCTCGCTGGTGACGCCGTCGCGCTCGGCTGCCTTCAGGATCACGCGGCTCCAGACGCGCGAGACGAAGTCGCGCACGAAGGCCGGCGCGGCCAGCGGCTGCAGCTCGTCGTCCAGCCGCTGCTCGTAGTGCTGCGACAGGCGCAGCGCTTCTTCGCGCTGCTGCAGCAAGGCGGTGGCGCCGCCGCTGTGCGCTTCCACGGCGCGGCGCGCCTGGTCGGCGACGAAGGCCTCCAGCGCCGTCAGCCGGGTGGCGTAGGTCTCGATCTGGTCGAAGTCGCCCTGGACGATTTCCTGCACCAGGTCGCGCACCTTGGCCAGGAAGGTCTGCGCCTGCGGGCCGGAGAAGTCGTCGAAGCCCTGGCCCAGCGACGCGATGCGGTTGATGAACTGCCGCACCGGGTGCTTGCGGCTGGAGAAGAAGCTGGGGTCGCCGAGCGCCGCGCGCAGCACCGGCAACTGCAGCCGCGCGATGTGGCGCGCCAGCTGCGGCGGCACCTTGGGGTCGGACAGGATCTGGTCGAACAGGCTGCCGATGACGTCGATCACCATGTGATCGAGCGCGCCGCGCGAGGCCTGCTTCAGCTCGTCGCGGTTGGCGTGGATCAGGTTGGGCAGCGCGGCCGCCGCTCCGCCACCACTGCCACCGCCGCCATCCCCGCCCCAGGCCGAGCCGGAGCCGGAAGCGTCGAAGCTGCCGGCATCGGCATGGGCCAGCCGGCGCAGCAGTTCCATCATCGACGCGTCGACCTGGCCGATCGGCGTGCCGCGCGCGCCGCCGCTGCCGCGCGGGCGCAGGCTGCCGTGGCCGGTGTTGCTGCTGTGGCGCGCATCGGCGCCATGCTCGAAGCGGCCGGCCGCGCTGTGCGGCCCCAGTCCGCCGGCGGCCGACGATCGGCCGCCACCGCCGCCGCCGCCGTCGTCGGCCTCGCCGCGCTTGGCGTCGAGCGGCGTCGCGCGGCTGTGGGCATGCTCGCCGCCGCCACCGCCGCCACCGGCGCTCTCGGTGGTGCGAACGGTCAGCGACACCGGCTGCACGCCGGCCTTGCGCAGCTCGCTCACGATCTCGGCATAGGTGCTGCGCAGCACGGCGGCCAGCGAGCGCTGCAGCTCGCCATCGAGCACGCGGCGCACGTCGGGGCGGTCGGCCGTGGCGTCGACGGCGCGGATCACCCCGTGGCCGATCAGCTCGGGCCGCAGCGGGTTGCGCTCGCGGTCGGCGCGGCCATGGTCGAGCAGCGAGCCGACGTAGGCCTCCAGCTCGCGCAGTTCCCACTCGCAGGCGTGGCTGATCTCCAGCCCGAAGCGCTCGGCCTGGACCTTGATCTCCAGTTCGCGGTCTTCGACCAGCGTCAGCGCTTCCCAGCCGGCCGGGCCGACGACGGCGGCACCACCGCGGCCGCCGCCGGCTTCCTGGTTGAGTTGCTGGTCGAAGGCGTGGTCGAAGGCCTGCGCGAAGCCGACCAGCTTGCGGTTCAGCTCGAACTGCGCGGCGAGCAAGGCGTCGCGCTGCGAGCCGAAGGCGCCCATCGCCGACAGGCCGAGGCTCTCGACCGTGCGCTCGGCAGCGGCCAGCACCGCCTGCTTGACGCGCTGGATGGCAGCGTCGAGCAGCGGATGGAAGCGCGGGGTGGAAAGGTCGGTCATGCGCAGTCGGGCGACACCGCTATTCTGGGCCAGCGGCGCGGCCGCCCGCCGCGCAGGACGATCAGGGTTTTCTCAGCGAATCGCGGATCTCGCGCAGCAGCACCACGTCTTCGGGCGTGGCCGGGGGCGGCGGCGGCGGCTCGGCGCGCTTGAGGCGGTTCACCTGCTTGACCATCAGGAAGATGATGAAGGCCAGGATGAAGAAGTTGATCGCCACGGTGATGAAGTTGCCGTAGGCGAACACGGCGCCGGCCTTCTTGGCGTCGACCAGGTTGGTGGCCGTCTGGCCGGCCAGCGGAATGAAGTAGTTGCTGAAGTCCAGCCCGCCGAAGATCTTACCGACGATGGGCATCACCAAGTCGCCGACCAGCGAGTCGACGATCTTGCCGAAGGCGCCGCCGATGATCACGCCGACGGCGAGATCGATGACGTTGCCCTTGACGGCAAACTCTTTGAATTCTGACGAGAAGCTCATGAACGAAGACCTCCTGGGTTTGTGCACTCGATGACGAAGTTCTGACGAACGACGGCCGGTGGCGACGGTAGAGCCTGCGCCTGCTTCACGTCAAGTGCGACGCGGGGTGTTGGGCCGCGGCTGCAACCCGGCGAATGACCCTGGAGGCTGCAGCTAGAATCCCAGGTTGACCGTCAAGCCCATACGAACAATCTTGCCGAGGATCCCATGAGTGATTCCGCAGCGGCCCTGCCGCCCGGTGGTTCAACCGAAGGCGCCGTCGATGGCTCCCGTCGCACCTGGATCGCCATCACCTGCGGGGCCGGCGCCATCGGCGGCGTGGCCACCGCGGTGCCCTTCATCAGCACCTTCGCGCCGTCGGAGCGCGCCAAGGCCGCGGGCGCGCCCGTGCAGGTGGACTTCAGCGCCCTCAAGCCGGGCGAGAAGATGACCGTCGAATGGCGCGGCAAGCCGGTGTGGATCATCCGCCGCACGCCCGAGCAGCTGGCCAGCCTGAAGAAGACCGACTCGCTGGTGGCCGACCCCAACTCCGACCGCAAGGCCTACCCGACGCCGGCTTACGCCAAGAACGAGTGGCGTTCGATCAAGCCCGACGTCTTCGTCGCCGTGGGCATCTGCTCGCACCTGGGCTGCTCGCCCACCGACAAGTTCACCCCCGGCCCGCAGCCTTCGCTGCCCGACGATTGGCAAGGCGGCTTCCTGTGCCCCTGCCACGGCTCGACCTTCGACATGGCCGGCCGCGTCTTCAAGAACAAGCCGGCGCCCGACAACCTGGAGGTGCCGCCGTACATGTTCCTGTCGGATACCTCGCTGGTGATCGGCGAGGACAAGAAGGCTTGAGGAGCGAGGTCTAGCGATGGCTGAATTCAAGGACGCGCCACCCGGCGCCTCGATGCTTCAGAAGACGACGGTGTGGTTCGAGAACCGCTTCCCCACCGCCTTCGCCGAGTACAAGAAGCACATGTCGGAGTACTACGCTCCGAAGAACTTCAACAGCTGGTACTTCTTCGGCAGCCTGGCGCTGCTGGTGCTGGTGATCCAGATCGTCACCGGCATCTTCCTGGTGATGCACTACAAGCCCGACGCGAACCTGGCGTTCGCCTCGGTCGAGTACATCATGCGCGACGTGCCCTGGGGCTGGCTGGTGCGCTACATGCACAGCACCGGCGCCAGCGCGTTCTTCATCGTCGTCTACCTGCACATGTTCCGCGGGCTGCTGTACGGCAGCTACCGCAAGCCGCGCGAGCTGGTGTGGATCTTCGGCTGCGCGATCTTCCTGTGCCTGATGGGCGAGGCCTTCTTCGGCTACCTGCTGCCCTGGGGCCAGATGTCGTACTGGGGTGCGCAGGTGATCGTCAACCTGTTCGCGGCGATCCCCTTCGTCGGCCCCGACCTGGCGCTGCTGATCCGCGGCGACTACGTCGTCAGCGACGCGACGCTGAACCGCTTCTTCAGCTTCCACGTGATCGCCGTCCCGCTGGTGCTGCTGGGCCTGGTCGTCGCGCACCTGCTGGCGCTGCACGACGTGGGCTCCAACAACCCCGACGGCGTGGAGATCAAGGCCAAGAAGGACCCCAGGACCGGCATCCCGCTCGACGGCATCCCATTCCACCCGTACTACACGGTGCACGACATGATCGGCGTCGGCGTGTTCCTGCTGGCGTTCAGCGCGATCATCTTCTTCGCGCCGGAACTGGGCGGCTACTTCCTCGAATACAACAACTTCATCCCGGCCGACCCGCTGAAGACGCCGGCCCACATCGCCCCGGTGTGGTACTTCACGCCGTACTACTCGATGCTGCGCGCGACCACCGATCCGATGGTCAACGTCTTCGTCGTCATCACCGCGCTGGGCACCGTGGGTGCGCTGCTCAAGGGCGGCCTCAGCGGCCTGGCGCGCATCGGCGTGGTGGTGGCGGGGCTGGTGGTGATCGCGCTGCTCAAGACCTTCGACGCCAAGTTCTGGGGCGTGGTGGTGATGGGCGGCGCGGTGATCATCCTGTTCTTCCTGCCCTGGCTGGACTGCAGCCCGGTCAAGTCGATCCGCTACCGCCCGCGCTGGCACAAGGTGATGTTCGCGATCTTCGTCGTGTTCTTCTTCGTGCTGGGCTACCTGGGCATCCAGCCGCCGTCGGACATCGGCACGCTGATCGCCCAGATCGGCACCGTCTTCTACTTCGGCTTCTTCGCGCTGATGCCGTGGTGGAGCCAGATCGGCGAGTTCAAGGCCGTGCCCGATCGCGTGACCTTCCAGCCGCATTGAAGAAGAGCCGACCGAAAGCCATAAGACCATGAAGAAACTGATCCTCTGGTTGCTGTGCAGCCTGGCGCTGGTCTCGGGCGCGCAGGCCTCCTCCGAAGGTCCGGCGTGGGACAAGTTCCCCAAGGAACGCGTCACCGACGTCACCGCGCTGCAAAACGGCGCCAAGATCTTCGTCAACTACTGCCTCAACTGCCATGCCGCGGCCTACATGCGCTACAACCGGCTGCGCGACATCGGGCTGACCGAAGACCAGATCAAGAAGAACCTGGTGTTCACCGGCGTCAAGGTGGGCGACACGATGAAGGTCGCGGTCGATCCCAAGGAGGCCAAGGAATGGTTCGGCGCCGTGCCGCCCGACCTGACGGTGATCGCGCGCTCGCGCGCCGACGCCTCCAAGGGCAGCGGCGCCGACTACCTCTACACCTATTTGCGCAGTTATTACCGCGACGACACCAAGGCCACCGGCTGGAACAACCTGGCCTTCCCCAGCGTGGCGATGCCGCACGTGCTGTGGGAACTGCAGGGCCAGCAGCGCGCCGTGTTCGCCGAGGAGAAGGACGCGCACGACCCGGCCAAGACCTCGCACGTGTTCAAGGGCTTCGAGCCCATCACCAAGGGCACGCTCGGCGCCGAGGAATACAACTCGGCGGTGGCCGACCTCGTCGCCTTCCTGCAGTGGATGGGCGAGCCGGTGCAGGGCGAGCGCGTGCGCCTGGGCGTCTGGGTGATCCTGTTCCTGCTGATCTTCACCGTGATCGCCTGGCGCCTCAACGCCGCGTTCTGGAAGGACGTCAAGTAGCATTCAGCCCCGGCTCGTTGCAGCCGGGTCGGCGCAGTGGGGGCTTGTCCAGCGTCCACTGCGCCTGGTTTTTTCAGGGGACCGCATGCATGCGGCCCCCGCCGTTTGATCGAGGTCTGCCACCATGATGGTGCTCTACTCCGGAACCACCTGCCCTTACTCGCACCGTTGCCGCTTCGTGCTGTTCGAGAAGGGCATGGATTTCGAGATCCGCGACGTCGACCTCTTCGCCAAGCCCGAAGACATCGCGCTGATGAACCCGTACAACGAGGTGCCCATCCTGGTGGAGCGCGACCTCATCCTGTACGAGAGCCACATCATCAACGAGTACATCGACGAGCGCTTTCCGCACCCGCAGCTGATGCCGGGCGACCCGGTGGCGCGCGCGCGCGTGCGGCTGTTCCTGTTCAACTTCGAGAAGGAACTGTTCGCGCACGTCAACCTGCTCGAAGGCCGCGGTGTCAAGGCCACCGACAAGCAGCTCGAGAAGGCGCGCGGCCAGATCCGCGACCGCCTGACGCAGCTGGCGCCGATCTTCCTGAAGAACAAGTACATGCTGGGCGACGACTTCAGCATGCTGGACGTGGCGATCGCGCCGCTGCTGTGGCGGCTGGACTACTACGGCATCGACCTCAGCAAGAACGCCGTGCCGCTGCTGAAGTACGCCGAACGCATCTTCTCGCGCCCCGCCTACATCGAGGCGCTGACGCCGTCCGAAAAGGTGATGCGCAAGTAAGCCGCCCGCCGCCCGCCCCATGAGTGGTCCACAGGCTCCCGACAACCAGGGCAGTTCGACGCGGCCGTATTTGCTGCGCGCGCTGCACGACTGGTGCACCGACAACGGGCTCACGCCCTACGTCGCGGTGTACGTCGACGCCTCGGTGCAGGTGCCGATGGAGTACGTGAAGAACAACGAGATCGTGCTCAACGTCAGCTTCGAGGCGACCAGCGGCTTGAAGCTGGGCAACGACTTCATCGAGTTTCGCGCCCGCTTCGGCGGCGTGCCGCGCGACATCGTCGTGCCGGTCGATCACGTGGTGGCGATCTACGCGCGCGAGAACGGCCAGGGCATGGCCTTCCCCGTGCCCGCCGGCCCCGCCGCGGCCGAAGGCGAGGGCGCCACGCCGGCCCCGGCGCCGGCGCGCGGCCTGCGGCTGGCCACCGTCGACCCCGAGGCCGGCGACGACGAGCCGCCGCCGCCCGATCCCCAGCCCGGCGGCCCGCAACGGCCATCGCTCAAGCGCGTCAAGTAGGCGGCCGATGCCGCCCCGCGCCTCCTAGAATCCGCGCGCAGCGCCGGCTTAGCTCAGTTGGTAGAGCACCCGCCTTGTAAGCGGAAGGTCGTCCGTTCGATTCGGACAGCCGGCACCACTTCAGCGTCGCACGAGGACGCAGGGCCGATCGGGCGCCCAGGTGAATCCAAGGCTGGCGTTCATCGCCGTCGCCGGGTTCGTCAGCCGCGCGGGCCGGGCGAACGTGGTTGAACCCGCACCCTGATTGAAGTAACCTGCCTGCCCTCGGTCTGCAGCTTGTCCAGCAGCAGGGGCAGCATCTGTCGCAGCTTGGCCGCCGCGGGGTTGTGGGCGGCCAGCAGCGTCCAGCAGCCGGCGTCGACCGGCCCCGTCCGCACGTCGGCGCGCAGCGCCGGCGGCAGCAGCGGCGCCGCGGCCTCGTAGAGGCTGCGGGCCTCGTCCAGGCGGCGCAGCAGTTGGCCCAACGGCTCGCAGCGCTCCAGCGCGGCGGCCATGCCGAACGTCGACACCTTGGGCTGTGGTGCAACCATGGCAGGAGTTTATTGGCGATGCAGATCCTCATCACCCACGGCCGCCTGGCGCGCACGCGGGCCCTGCAGTTCAGCGCGCTGCAGGCGGCGCTGGCCGGCGCGGCGGTGGTCTTCGTGCTGCTGATGCTGTCGGGCGCGATCTACCACTTCGTGTTCCTCACCGCCGCGCGCGAGGGCTGGCCGGTGGTCAGCTCCATCGTGCGCCTGGTGGTGCGCGACGAGATCGCGCAGCGCGAACGCTACATGCGCGACAACCTCGACGCGATGGCGCAGAAGGTGGGCGAGATGCAGGCCAAGATGGTCAAGCTCGAAGCGGTGAGCGACCGCGTCAGCGGCCTGGCCGGGCTGAAGGCCGAGGACGTCAAGCCGCAGCGCCGCACGGCCGAAGGCGGCCGCGGCGGCCCCTACATTCCGGCGCGCCGGCCTTCGCTGGAAGAACTGCAGCGCCAGGTCAGCGGCCTCGACGAGGCGGCCGACTGGCAGACCGACCTTTTCACGTTCAGCGAATCGCGCTTGCTGCAGGTCAAGCTCGACGCGATGCGCGTGCCCAGCGCGCCGCCGGTGGAGGGCCCCGTGGGCTCGGGCTTCGGCTTCCGCGCCGACCCCTTCACCGGGCGCGAGGCGCTGCACACCGGGCTGGATTTTCCGGCCGAGCCGGGCACCCAGATCAAGGCTTCGGCCGGCGGCGTGGTGCTGTTCGCCGACAGCCACCCCGAGTACGGCCAGATGCTCGAACTCGACCACGGCAACGGCCTCGTCACGCGCTACGCGCATTGCCAGAAGCTGCTGGTCAAGCGCGGGCAGTTGATCAAGCGCGGCCAGGTGATTGCCGAGGTCGGCTCGTCGGGCCGCTCGACCGGGCCGCACCTGCACTTCGAGGTGCTGGTGGACGGCGCGCCGCAGGACCCGGCGCGCTTCCTGGCCGGCGGTGCCTCGGCGCCGGCGGCCGGCGGCCTGGCGCGCCGCTGACGGCGCCTGCGGGGTCGCCGCCCGCCGGCACGTCGCGCCGGCCGCCGCCCGGCGGCCGGAGGCCGTAACCCCGGGTGCTAAACTGCGACGCTTTGCGCGCGCGAGGCGTCCCGTGGTCCCACCCGGATCCGGTGTCTTGCAAATCCGCTGCGGCAACGCCATCTGCCGCAAGCCCGCCGCAAGCTCGTCTCCTCCACGCCGCCGCCACGCCGCCCGCGCCCGCCCAAGAACCACAAGGCCTTGCCGTCGCATGCTTCCCAAGATATTGACCCAGATTTTCGGCAGCCGTAACGACCGCCTGCTCAAGGGCTACCGCAAGACGGTGCTGCAGATCAACGCGCTGGAGCCGCAGTTCGAGCAGCTCGACGACGCCGCGCTGCGCGCCAAGAGCGACGAGTTCCGCGCCCGCATCGCCAAGGGCGAGACGCTGGACGCGCTGCTGCCCGAGGTCTTCGCCGTCGTGCGCGAGGCCGGCAAGCGCACGCTGAAGATGCGCCACTTCGACGTGCAGCTGATCGGCGGCATGGCGCTGCACGAAGGCAAGATCGCCGAGATGCGCACCGGCGAAGGCAAGACGCTGATGGCGACGCTGCCGGTGGTGCTGAACGCCTTGTCGGGCAAGGGCGTGCACGTGGTGACGGTCAACGACTATCTCGCCCGCCGCGACGCCGAATGGATGGGCCGGCTCTACGGCTTTCTCGGGCTGAGCGTCGGCGTCAACGTGCCCGGCATGCAGCGCGAGGAGAAGCAGGCGGCCTTCGCCGCCGACGTGACCTACGGCACCAACAACGAGTTCGGCTTCGACTACCTGCGCGACAACATGGTCTACGAGGTGGCCGACCGCGTCTCGCGCGGGCTCAACTTCGCGATCGTCGACGAGGTCGATTCGATCCTGATCGACGAGGCGCGCACGCCGCTCATCATCAGCGGCCAGGCCGAGGACCACACCGAGCTGTACGTGCGCATCAACGCCGTCGTGCCGCAGCTCAAGAAGCAGATCGGCGAGGCCGACCCGCGCACCGGCGAAGGCGTGATCGAGCCCGGCGACTTCACCGTCGACGAGAAGACGCACCAGGTCTACCTGACCGAGGCCGGCCACGAGAAGGCCGAAGACGTGCTCGGCAAGGCCGGCCTGCTGGCCGAGGGCGCGAGCCTGTACGACCCCGCCAACATCAGCCTGATGCACCACGTCTACGCGGCGCTGCGGGCCCACCACCTCTACAACCGCGACCAGCACTACGTGGTGCAGAACGGCGAGGTGGTGATCGTCGACGAGTTCACCGGCCGCCTGATGACGGGCCGGCGCTGGAGCGACGGCCTGCACCAGGCGGTGGAGGCCAAGGAAGGCGTGCAGATCCAGAGCGAGAACCAGACGCTGGCCTCGGTCACCTTCCAGAACTACTTCCGCATGTACGGCAAGCTGGCCGGCATGACCGGCACGGCCGACACCGAGGCCTACGAGTTCCAGGAGATCTACGGCCTGGAGACCGTGGTCATCCCGCCCAACAAGCCGACCATCCGCAAGGACGACAACGACCTGATCTACAAGACCGCCAAGGAAAAGTACGACGCGGTCACCAACGACATCCGCGACTGCTTCGAGCGCGGCCAGCCGGTGCTGGTGGGCACCACCAGCATCGAGAACAGCGAGCTCATCAGCCAGTTGCTGACGCAGGCCAAGCTGCCGCACCAGGTGCTCAACGCCAAGCAGCACGCCAAAGAGGCCGAGATCGTCGCCCAGGCCGGGCGGCCGAAGATGATCACCATCGCCACCAACATGGCCGGCCGCGGCACCGACATCGTGCTGGGCGGCAACGTCGAGAAGCAGGTGCAGTTCCTCGAAGCCGATCCCAATCTGGCCGACGACGAGAAGCAGGCGCGCGCCCGGACGCTGCACGACGAATGGCAAGGCCTGCACGAGCAGGTGAAGGCGCAGGGCGGCCTGCGCATCGTGGCCACCGAGCGCCACGAGAGCCGGCGCATCGACAACCAGCTGCGCGGCCGCAGCGGCCGCCAGGGCGACCCCGGTGCCAGCCGCTTCTACCTGAGCCTGGACGATCCGCTGATGCGCATCTTCGCCGGCGACCGCGTGCGCGCGATCATGGACCGGCTGAAGATGCCCGAGGGCGAGGCCATCGAGGCCGGCATCGTCAACCGCAGCATCGAGAGCGCGCAGCGCAAGGTGGAAGCGCGCAACTTCGACGTGCGCAAGCAGCTGCTGGAGTACGACGACGTTGCCAACGACCAGCGCAAGGTGATCTACCAGCAGCGCAACGAGATCCTCGAAGCCGCGGCGCTGGACGACCAGATCCGCAACCTGCGCCACGCGGCGATGACCGACGTGGTGCGCGCCCACGTGCCGGCCGAGAGCCTGGAAGAGCAGTGGGACCTGGACGCCCTGCAGCGCGCGCTGCGCGACGACTGGCAACTCGAGCTCGACCTCAAGGGCCAGGTCGACAAGGCCGACAGCATCACCGACGCCGACCTGCTGGACAAGGTGCAGGGCAGCGCCGACGCGGTGTTCCAGGCCAAGGTCGACCAGGTGGGCAGCGAGCAGTTCACGCCCTTCATGCGCATGGTGCTGCTGCAGACGCTGGACAGCCACTGGCGCGAGCACCTGGCGGCGCTGGATTACCTGCGCCAAGGCATTCATTTGCGCGGTTATGCGCAGAAGAACCCCAAGCAGGAATACAAGCGCGAGGCCTTCGAGCTGTTCTCGCAGCTGCTGGACACCGTCAAGCACGAGGTCACGCGCGTGCTGATGACGGTGCGCATCCAGAGCCAGGACCAGGTGGCGCAGGCCGCCGAGGCGATGGAAGAGCAGGCCAGCCACGTCGCCAACGTCACCTACACCCACCCCAACGAGGACGGCTCGGTCACGCAGGAAGCCGACCCCGCCACGCTGGCGCAGCAGGTGCCCAAGGTCGGCCGCAACGACCCCTGCCCGTGCGGCAGCGGCAAGAAGTACAAGCAGTGCCACGGCAGGTTGGCCTGAGCGCGCGATCAGCGCGCGGTCGTCTGCTCGCGCGTTGAGCGCGCGGCCCTCTGCTCGCGCGGTCAGCGCGCGGTCGTCTGCTCGCGCGTTGAGCGCGCGGCCGTGACGTCAGTCGGCCTGGCGTCCGCTTTGCAGCACGCAGCGGCCTGGCGCGGTCGTGGTCGCGCTGGCCGTGCTGGCGCCGAGCACGCAGCTCACGCGCGGCTGCGGCAGCATGGTGCAGGTGGAGCGTACGCCGAGGCGGTCCATCTCGGCGCGGCGCACGGTGGCGTCGCGCTGCACGCGTTCGGTCAGCAGTCGCTCGTCGGTGTCAATGACCGACCAGGCGCGATACGCCTCGGGGCCGCCGCAGGCCCGCGCGCCGATGCCGATGACGCGGCAGTCGGCGTCGTGGCGGCAGGCCGCGGCGCCGATCAGGCCTTCGATCTCCGCCAACGCGCCGCCCGGGTGGGTGGTCGGCGCCGGTGCCGAGGCTGCGCCGCAGCCGGCCAGCATCAGCAGCCCGGCCAGCAGCACGGCGCCGCGGCGGGCGCCGAGTGCAAGGATGCAGCCGGTGGAACGAGGCATGGCGCGCATGCTATGACAATCGCGCGATGAGCATTGCCACGCCGCCCGGCGGCCGCGTGCCGCAGGCCGATCTGCTGCAACTGCTGCGCCTGTTCAGCGCCGGGCGCCATGGCGAGATGGAAGCGCTGGCGGCGCCGCTGGCGGCACGCCATCCGCAGGACGGCATGGCCTGGAAGGCGCTGGGCACGGCGCAGCTGGCGCAAGGCAAGGACGCGCTGGCGGCGCTGCAGCGCGCCGCCGCGCTGCTGCCGCAGGACGTGGAGGTGCTGGGCAACCTGGGCGGCCTGCTCGCCGCGCGCGGCGAGCCGCAGCAGGCGGCGCAGCACTACCGCGCCGCGCTTGCCCTCAAGCCTGATTTCGCCGAGGCCCACAGCAACCTGGGCGACGTGCTGGCCTCGCTCGGCCAGTGGGACGCGGCGGCGGCCAGCTGCGAGCAGGCGCTGCGCCTGCAGCCCGCGCTGGCGGCGGCGCACAACAACCTTGGCCGTGCCCGCGCCGGCCAGCAGCGCTTTGCCGATGCCGCGGCCAGCTACCGCCGGGCCATCGCGCTGCAGCCGCGCCTGGCCCAGGCCCACCATGGCCTGGCGCTGGCCTTGCAGGCGCAGGGCCAGGCGGACGAAGCCGTGCAAAGCCTGCAACAGGCGCTGGCGCTGCAGCCGGGCGACCGCGTGGCGCTGCGCCGCTTGGCTAACCTGTTAGCTGAACGTGGTCGCTTCGACGAAGCGGCCGCTGCCTGGCAACAGGCCCTGGCAATCGAGCCCGGCCACCCCGAGCTGCTGGTCAACCTGGGCGTGGCGCTGATGGCGCTGGGGCGGCATGCGCAAGCCGCCGCCGCCTTCGAGCAGTCGCTGGCGCGCGAGCCGGCGCAGCCGGCGGTGCGCAGCAACCTCGGCAATGCCTGGCTGGCGCTGGGCCGCATCGACGATGCGCTGGCGGCCTATCGCGTCGCGGTCGATGGCGATCCCGACTTCGCGTCGCTGCGCGGCAACCTGGCCCATGCGCTCAACCTGATCGGCGAGCCGGCGCAGGCGCTGGCGCATCTGGAACGCGCGCAGGCGCTGGAGCCCGAACGCCTGGCGTGGCGCAGCGAATGGCTGTTCACGCGCCAGTACCTGGACCGCAGCGAAGCCGAGCGCGCCGAAACGCTGGCGGCGGCGCGCCGTTTCGGCGCGGCGGCGGGGCGGGCGCGGCCTTACCGCCACGCCGCCGGCGGCCGGGACCGCCAGGCGCCGCTGCGCATCGGCCTGATGTCGGGCGACCTGCGCTCGCACCCCGTGGGCTGGTTCGTCGAACCCCTGCTGGCGCGCTGGTCGCAGCGGCCGGCGCTGACGCTGCTGGCCTATGCGACGCAACCGCAGGCCGACGCGCTGACGCAGTGCCTGCGCGGCCATTGCGCGCAGTGGCGGCAGGTCGAGGCGCTGGACGACGCCGCGCTGGCCGCGCTGATCCACGACGACCGCATCGACGTGCTGATCGACCTTTCGGGCCATACCCGCCACAACCGCCTGCCGGCGCTGGCCTGGCGCCCCGCGCCGCTGCAGTTGAGCTGGCTGGGCAGCCTGGCCAGCAGCGGGCTGGCCGAGGTCGACGCGCTGGTGGTCGACCCGCGGCTCGCGCCGGCGGGCGCCGAGGCGGCCTTCGTCGAGCCGCTGCTGCGGCTGCCGCAGGGCTTCCTGTGCTTCGTGCCGCCGGCCGTGCCGGTGGAGGCCACGCCGATTGCCGCCGCGCCCGGCGAGGGCCTGCGGCTGGCCTGCTTCAACCGCCTGGCGAAGATCGGCGACGAGGTGATCGCGGCCTGGGCCGCCATCCTGGCGGCGCTGCCCGGCAGCAGCCTGGCCTTGCAGGACCGCGCGCTGGCCAGCCCGGCCGTGCGCCGGCGCCTGGGCGAGCGCTTCGCGGCACGGGGCATCGACCCGCAGCGCCTGCGCCTGCGCCCGGCGCAGCCGCGCGACGCCTACCTGGCCGCCTACCGCGCGGTCGACTTCGCGCTCGATCCGTTTCCCTATCCGGGCGGCACCACCACGCTGGAGGCCTTGTGGATGGGCGTGCCGGTGCTGACGCTGGCCGGCGCTTCGGCGCTGGGCCGCCAGGGCGCCGCCCTGCTGCAAGCGCTGGGCCTGGACGATTGGGTGGCCGCTGACATCGAAGATTATGTCGGCCGCGCGCGGCGCCTGGCCGCCGACCGCGCGGCGCTGGCCGCGCTGCGGCAGACGCTGCGCGGCCGCCTGCTGGCCTCGCCCTTGTGCGACGCCGATGGCTTCGCCCAGGCACTGGAAGCCGCCATCCGCGAGCGCTGGCAGCGCACATGAAAAAGGGCTGCACGCCGGCGGCTTGCAGCCCTCGTCGCGGCGCCGCAGGGCGCTTACTTCTTCAGGTCGTTGGTGGTCACCGGGTGCTGGTTGACCGCGCTTTGCACGCTGCCGTTCGGGTTGACGCGCAGCACCGTGGTCGACTGCAGGGCGCCGGCCGCGTCGGTCAGCCCGAAGGCGCCGACGTAGCGTTCACCGCTGGTCAGCCCGTTCCAGGACACCCCCACCGTCGCCGAACCGCCGGTGTAGGCCTGGCCCGGCAGCAGCACCGTCAGGTTGCCCGGCTGGTCGGCCGTGCTGACCACCCAACTCGACAGCTTGTGCGACATCGACGATGCACCGCCCCAGGCCAGCACGCAGACCTTGTAGTTGCCGGCGGCCGGGTTGGCGATCTGGATGGCCTCGTCCGAGCCGTCGTTGCCCGAGTAGAGCCCACCGCCGCTGGGCAGCACCACCACCATGTCGTGGTCTTGCGATGCGCCGCCGGTGTCGACCTGGCGCAGCTCGAAGCGGGCGACCAGGCCGTTGGCCGGCACCGTGACCGGGTAGACCTTGATGGCCGCCGTGTCGTTGCCGGCCACGCAGGCGTTGTACAGCGCGGTCGAGCCGATCGGGTTGGGCGTCTTGACGGTCACGGGACCCATCGTCACCGGCTTCAGGCCGCCCTTCACCGAGCCCATGCGGCCGCTGAAGCCGGTCTGCACCGTCATCAGGCGGCTGCCCGAGACGGTGGTGCCGGTGAGCCCAGCCGGCGCGCTGATCAGCTTGCCGAGGCGCGCGGTGACCGGGCTGCGGACGACGTGCGTGCCGTCGGTCCAGGTCAGCGAGCCGTAGTTCCACGCGTTGTCGACCGCGCCGTTGGCCGTCAGCTTGACCGTGAAGCTTTTGGTCTCGCCGGCGGCCAGCGACAGCGCCGGCGGCGTGACCACGGCCGTGAAGCCGGGCACCGAGATCGCCGACGTGTAGGTGGCCGCCGAGCCGCCGACGTTGGTGACGCGCCGGGTGACCGTCACCACGCCGGACACCGAGCCCACGGTGATGCTGGGCAGGTTGTAGTTGTAGGTCTGGTCCAGCGTGCCCAGCGTCGTGCACAGCGACGCCGGCGACACTGCAGCCTTGTTCACGTTGCACTGGTAGCGCGTGAAGTCGGCGCTGCTGTTGTCGTAGACCAGGCCCGGGTCCATGGCCTTGTTGGGCGCCACGTGGCCGGCGCCCTGTGCCCAGGGCAGCAGGCCGTTCTGCAGGCCGGTCAGGCCGTCGTTCAGCGTGGAGGTCGCGGTGGTCATCAAGGCCGACTTGATGGCCTGCGGCGACCACGTCGGATGCGCCTGCTTCAGCAACGCGGCCAGGCCGGCCACGTGCGGGCTCGACATCGACGTGCCCTGGTACGACGCAAACTCGGCCGGCGGCACCAGCGTGCCGGCGGCCACCTGGTCGCGTTGCGCCTGGGTCAGGCCGGCCGTCACCGCGGCAATGATGTCGACGCCGGGCGCCGTCAGGTCGGGCTTGAGCATGTTGCCGTCGCCGGCATTGGGGCCGCGCGACGAGAAGCTGGCCATCACCGGCGCGGGCTGCGTGCCGCGCGTGAACTTGGCGATCGACGCGGTGGCGCTGCCGTTGTTCGTGGCGTAGGCCTTGATCGCGTTGCCGTCGGCCTGCGAGACGTGCACCGTGGGCACCGAATGAACGTCGGCCACCAGGCCGGCGCCGTTGTCGGCCATGATCATGCCGACGCCGCCGGCATTGAACACCGCCAGGCTCTTGTCGACGCGGGCGTTGCTGCCGCGCGTGCAGATCACGATCTTGCCGGCCACCTTGACGGGGTCGAGCACGACCGGGTTCGAGTAGCACAAGCTCAGGTTGGTGGCGTTGGCGCCGGGCACGCCGGCGTCCTCGGCGCGGATCAGCGCCGTCTGCGGCACCGCGTACGGTGCCGTCGAAGCGCCGGTGTAGGTGGCGCCGTTGCCCAGCGTGGTGCTGCCGATGAAGGCGCGGTCGTGGGTCGACGCCGCCACCGTGGTCAGCCAGGGGCTGACGTGGGCGACGGCCTGCGCCGGGCCGCTGTTGCCGGCCGACGTGGCGACGAAGACGCCGGCGCTGGCGGCGCGCAGGAAGGCCTGCTCGACGGGATCGTTGACCGAGGTCTGGCTGCCGCTGATCGAGAAGTTGATGACGTTGACGCCGTCGGCCACCGCCTTGTCGATGGCCGAGACGCTGTCGCCCGTGTAGCAGGTGTTGGTGCTGCCGGTGCCGTCGGTGGCGCCGGGGTCGATGAAGGTGTAGCACACCTTGTACATCGCGATGCGCGCCCGCGGCGCGATGCCCGACGCCGGGCCCAGCGGCACCGGCGGGTTGCCGGGCAGCGTGGCGTCGTTGTTGGCGTTGCCGCCGGCGGTGGACGAGGTGTGCGAGCCGTGGCCGCCATGGCCGTTGGCGCCGGCCACCGAATCGCGCGGCGAGTAGAACTCGGTCCAGTGCTTGAGCGAGCCCTTCTGGCTGACCCAGATGGCGTTGAAGAACTGGGCGCCGATCAGCTTGTTGTTGCAGTGCAGGGCCGGCGTGAAGCCTTCGCCGGCGACGCAACTGCCCTGCCAGCTGGCCGGCGGCGGGCCGTAGGCCAGCGTGCCGCCGGTGAACACCGGCTTGCCGGCACCGTCCACGCGGTCGGCATAAGCCGCGTTCTCGGGCCAGACGCCGCCGTCGACGACGCCGATGACGATGTCCTCGCCCTTGATGCTCTTGCCCGCGCCGTCCAACTGCGACCAGACGCCGCCGCTGGCCGACAGCCCCAGGAACGCGGGCGTCGAGATGGTGTCCAGCTTGCGCGGCAGGTCGGGGAAGATTTCCACCACGTTGGCGTTGGCGCGCAGCGCTGCAACCTCGGCGTCGGTGAGCTGGGCAGCGAAGCCGTTGAACACCGTGTTGTAGCGGGCGGTGACGGGGGCGTTGGCCACCGTGGCGGCCACGCTGAGCTGCAGGCTGTCGAGATAACCGCGATAAGCAGCGGCTGCGCTCGAGCGCGCGTTGAAGCGGCTGCCGGCCGCCGGTGCGGTGGCGGCATAGCCGGCCACGGTGCCCTGGTAGGTGGCGGCCGGCTCGCCGGCCAGCTGCACGATGTAGGGGCTGCGCGATTGCGCCAGCGCGGCGCCGGAAAGACCGCCCAGCACCAGCAGCGCGGCGATCGCGACGGGACGTCGTTGCATCATCATGAATCCTCCGTAGACCTTGTCGATGCCGATGGCGGCACTCAGGCCGCGCTCACGCGGCGGCGGCGGGCGGCGCCCAGGCCGGCGACGGCCAGGCCGACCAGTGCCAGCGAAGCGGGCTCGGGAATGGCGTTGAGCGCGATGTTGTCGAGCGCGAACTGCGCGGCGTTGGACGTGCGGTTGCAGGTGCCGGCGTTGTTGCACGCGTAGCCGTAGAAGTCGACCTCGACGAACTGCGTGCTGGCGAACTCGTCGCTCAACGTGTAGGTGTTGAATTCCAACTGGCCGTTGTTGAGGCCGCTGGGCAGCACGTCTTCGTAGTAGAGGTTGCCGTCGATGTCCCAGGCGTAGACGCGCAGCAGCAGCGGGAAGGTCGGCACCGGCGCGCCGGAGGCGGCGACGAAGGCGGCGTCGAACGACGAAATCGTGAACAGACCGCCGTCCAGGCGGCCCAGCCAGGGCAGCCCGTCGTTGACCATCGCGAGGAAGTTGGTGGCGTTGTTGCCGGGACAGGTCAGGTTGAAGCAGGTGTTGGCGACGTCGGTGCCATCGATCACGAGGCCGACCAGATCGCCCGGCAGGGCGTCGGCCTTGGTGGAAACGGTGCCCACGAAGAAGGCGCCCTGGAGCAGGAAATCGCCGTTCGTCACGAACGGCGCGGACGGCGCGAACGTGGTGTCGAGACCGGCGTCGAAGTCGATCACCGCGGGGCTGGCCTGTGCCGTGCCGAAGCAGGCGCTGAGAGTCAGCGCCGCAGCCAAGTGTCGCAAGAAGGTTCGCATGTGCAGCCTTTGAAGCATGTGTTGAAGTCGATGACGGCTCGCGCAGTGAAGGCCGGCCGGGATCGAACATGGGGCGCAGCGCCCGCTGCCATGCGGCGAAGCAAGAGTCCTGCCCGTGTCGATCCTGAAACAGCCTGGAATCACTGTGACAGGGCATCGACTGTAGTGATACAAGAACACCGACTTGCTTCACGCAAACCCGGGGAAGCGGTCGATCGGCCCCCGCGGTCCAGGGGGTGCGTTGCAGCCTTCCTACAATCAATTGATCACCCCCGGCCCGGCAGCGGCTTGCCGCGCCGCCATGGCGCCGGCCGGCCCGCCATTCCCCATTCCTTTCGCATCGACTATTTCTCATGCCCGTCAACCTGAACGCCATCGACCCGAGTCAACTGCACCCCGTCCGCGGCCTGCGCATCGGCACCGCCAAGGCCGGCGTGCGCAAGCCCAACCGGCGCGACCTGGTGCTGTTCGCGCTGGACGAAGGCGCCGCGGTGGCCGGCGTGTTCACCACCAACCGCTTCTGCGCGGCGCCGGTGCAGTTGTGCCGCGAGCACCTGGCCGCGGGCGGCGGCGACGGCATCCGCGCGCTGCTGGTCAACACCGGCAACGCCAACGCCGGCACCGGCGCCGATGGCCTGGCGCGCGCGCGCCGCAGCTGCGATGCGGTGGCCGCGCGTTTGAGCCTGCAGCCGCGCCAGGTACTGCCGTTTTCCACCGGCGTGATCATGGAGACGCTGCCCATCGAGCGCATCGAGGCTGGCCTGCCCGCCGCCGTGGCCGACCTGGCGGCCGACCATTGGGCCGAAGCGGCCGAAGGCATCATGACCACCGACACCGTGCCCAAGGCGGCGTCGCTGCAGATCCAGGTCGACGGCCGCAGCGTCAGCGTCACCGGCATCAGCAAAGGCGCCGGGATGATCCGCCCCAACATGGCCACCATGCTGGGCTTCGTGGCCACCGATGCCGTCGTCGCGCCGGGCCTGCTGCAGGCGCTGGTGAAAGAGGCCGCCGACGAGAGCTTCAACCGCATCACCATCGACGGCGACACCTCGACCAACGATTCATTCATCCTGGTGGCCACGCAGCAGGCCGGGCATGCGCCGATCACCGACCTCGGATCGCCGGCCGGCCGCGCGCTGGCCGACGCGGTGATCGAGGTCTCGCGCCGGCTGGCGCAAGCCATCATCCGCGACGGCGAAGGCGCCACCAAGTTCATCACCGTGCGCGTGGACGGCGGCCGCGACGAGGCCGAGTGCCGCAAGGCCGCCTACGCGATCGCCCATTCGCCGCTGGTCAAGACCGCGTTCTTCGCCAGCGACCCCAACCTCGGCCGCATCCTGGCCGCGGTGGGCTATGCCGGCATCGACGACCTCGACCAGGGCCTGATCGACCTGCACCTCGACGACGTCCACGTGGTGCAGCGCGGCGGCCGCCGCCCCGAGTACCGCGAGGAAGACGGCCAGCGCGTGATGAAGCAGGCCGAGATCCTGGTGCGCGTGAACCTGCACCGCGGCGCGGCCAGCGCCGAGGTCTGGACCTGCGACCTCTCGCACGACTACGTGTCGATCAACGCCGACTACCGTTCCTGAGCGACCGCCGCCTTTGGCCCTGCAAACGCTGTTGCGCCGGCTGCCCGAGGGCGACCTCTGGCGCGACCGCACCTACGGCCGGCTGTGGCTGTCGATCCTGACCGCGTCGTTCGGCGGCCAGGTCATGCTGCTGGCGCTGCCGCTGACCGCGGCCGTGCTGCTGAAGGCCAGCCCCACGCAGATGGGAACGCTCACCGCGATCGAGCTGTCGCCCTTTCTGCTGCTGTCGCTGCCGGCCGGCGTCTGGCTGGACCGCGTGCGCAAGCTGCCGGTCTACGTGGCCGGCGAACTGCTGGTCGGCCTGGCCGCGGCCAGCGTCACCGTGGCCTGGCTGGCCGGCATCCTGAGCATGGGCTGGCTGTACGCGGTGGGCTTCATCGTCGGCGCGGTGCACGCCGTCTCGGGCAGTGCGGCGCAGATCGTGCTGACCCAGGTGGTGCCGCGCCGGCGCCTGGTGGAAGCGCACGCCAAGAACGCGCTCGCCACCTCGGGCGCCGAGGTCGCGGGGCCCGGCTTCGCGGGCTTTTTGATCAAGCTGTTCGGCGCGCCGTGGACCATGCTGGTCAACGCCGCGCTGCTGCTGGGCTCGGCCTGGATCCTGCGCGGCGTACACGTGCGCGAAGAAGTGCGCGTCGACGCCGCCGCCAACTTCTGGCGCGACCTGGTGGCCGGCCTGCGCTTCGTGGCGCGCACGCGGCTGCTGGTGGTGCTGGCCGCGCTGATGGCCGTCTGGCAGATGGCGCACTACGCGGCGCTGGTGGTGCAGATCCTCGTGGCCACGCGCACGCTGGGCCTGTCGGAGCAGACCGTCGGCCTGTGCTACATGGGCATGGGCGTGGGCACCATCAGCGGCAGCATCTGGGGCCGCCGCATCAGCCACCGCATCGGCCCCGGGCCCTGCCTGGTGCTGGGCTACGTGATCACCGGCTGCGGCTGGCTGCTGCCGGCGCTGGCGCCGGCCAACGGCTGGGGCGTGGCCGCTTTCGCGCTGATGATGGCGATGTTCACGATGGGCGCGGTCTTCATCTTCATCAACTTCCTGGCGCTGCGCCAGGCCGCCACGCCCGAGCCGCTGCTGGGCCGCATGACCAGCACGATGCGCTGGTTGTCGCTGGTGGCCGCGCCCGCCGGCTCGCTGCTCGGCGGCTGGCTTGGCGAGCACGTCGGCCTGCGCGCCGCGCTGGGCTTCGCCGCCGGCGTCTCGCTGCTGCTGGCCGCGGTGGCCTGGCAGCTGCCCATCATCCGCGGCCTGAAGGCCCTGCCCAGGCCCGAGTGCGAGCCGGGGCTGGAGGAGGTGGAGTCGGAGTGGACGGCGCTGGGGTGAGGCGTCGCCCTCAAGCTAACGCCGGCGCAAAGCGGTCCACCGCGTCGGTGATCAGGCCGTCGATGCCGAGTGCGATCAGACGTTGGGCGTCGGCTTCGTCGTTGACCGTGTAGCACAGCGCGCGCCAGTGCCGACCATGCAGTTCGGCCAGCAGCGCGGCGTCCATCAGCCGGTGGTTGGTGACGACCGCATGGCAGTCCAGCGCCTGCGCCACGCCCTGCCAGCCGGGCCACAGCTCGTCGAGCAGCAGCGCGCGCGGCAGTTCGGGGGCCACCGCCTGCGCGGCGAGCAGCGCCTCGGGGCGGAAGGAGCTGAGCACCGGCGGCTGCGCGGCACCGGCCCACAGCCGCCGCACCGCGTGCGCCACGGCGGCGCCGGTGGCTTCTTCGTGCTGGGGCGTCGGCTTGATCTCCAGGTCCAGCGCCAAGCCGTTGCGGCGCAGCCAGGTGGCCAGCGCGTCCAGCGTCGGCAGCGGCTCGCCGGCGTAGCGCGGGCCCTGCCAGCTGCCCGCATCCAGGCGCGAGAGCTCGGCCCACGGCAACTCGCCCGCCGTGCCGTGGCCGTTGGTCGTGCGCTCCAGCGTCGCGTCGTGCAGCAGGAAGGCCTGGCCGTCGGCGCTGAGCTTGACGTCGCATTCGAAGGCGCGATAGCCGTGCTGCGCGCCCAGGCGGAAGGCGGCCAGCGTGTTCTCCGGCGCCAGCGTGCCGGCGCCGCGGTGGGCAATCCAGCGCGGCAACGGCCAGGGCTTCAAGCCGCGGCTCCTTCGGCGCCCACGCGCCGGCCGCTGCCGACATCGAACCAGTGCAGTTGCGACGCCGGCACCTGCAGCCGCACGGTGTCGCCGATGCGCGGCGCCGGCAGCGTGCCGTCGATGCGCAGCGTGAACGCGGCGTCGCCCAGGCGGCCGTAGACCAGCCGCTCGGCGCCCAGCATCTCGATCATCTCCACCTGCAGCGGCCAGCCTTCGCCGTCGCGGCCCAGGCCCGCGTGCTCGGGCCGCAGGCCCAGCAGCAGCGGCCCGCCGCGCGGCGCGGCCGCCGGCAGCGGCAGGCTGGCGTTGCCGATGCGAAAGCTCGCGCCCTCGGCCTGCCCTTGCAGCAAATTCATCGGCGGGCTGCCGATGAAACCGGCGACGAAGGTCGACGCCGGGCGGCCGTACACCTGCTCGGGCGTGCCGATCTGCTCGATGCGGCCGGCGTTCATCACGATCATGCGCTGCGCCAGCGTCATCGCCTCCACCTGGTCGTGGGTGACGAACAGCGAGGTGACGCCCAGTTCGCGGTGCAGCTTCTGGATCTCCAGCCGCGTCTGTGCGCGCAGTTTGGCGTCCAGGTTGGACAGCGGCTCGTCGAACAGAAAGACCTGCGGCTGGCGCACGATGGCGCGCCCCATCGCCACGCGCTGGCGCTGGCCGCCGGATAGCTGCCGCGGCGTGCGCTGCAGCAGCCCGCCCAGTTCCAGGATCTTGGCCGCCTTCTGCACGCGCTGCTCGATCTCGTCCTTCGACCGCTTGGCGATCTTCAGGCCGTAGGCCATGTTGTCGTAGACCGTCATGTGCGGATACAGCGCGTAGTTCTGGAACACCATCGCGATGTCGCGCTCGGCCGGTTCCAGCTGGTTGACGACGCGGCCGCCGATCGCGATCTCGCCGCCGCTGATCTCTTCCAGCCCGGCCACCATGCGCAGCAGCGTGCTCTTGCCGCAGCCGCTGGGGCCGACGATGACGATGAACTCGCCGTCGGCGATCTCGGCGCCGACGCCGTGGATCACCTTCACGGCCTTGGCGCCGTGGCCGTAGGTCTTCTCGACCGCTCGCAGCGAAATCGCGCCCATGCTTATTTCTCGGTGTCCACCAGGCCCTTGACGAACTGCTTTTGCATCAGCAGCACCACCAGCGCCGGCGGGATCATCGCCAGCATCGCGGTGGCCATCACCGCGTTCCATTCGGTGGCGGCGTCGCCGCCGCTGATCATGCGCTTGATGCCCATCACCACCGGGTACATGTCTTCGCTGGTGGTCACCAGCAGCGGCCACAGGTACTGGTTCCAGCCGTAGATGAACTGGATGACGAACAGCGCCGCGATCGAGGTGCGCGACAGCGGCAGCAGCACGTCCTTGAAGAAGCGCATCGGGCCGGCGCCGTCGATGCGCGCGGCCTCCACCAGTTCGTCGGGCACGGTCAGGAAGAACTGGCGGAACAAAAAGGTGGCGGTGGCCGAGGCGATCAGCGGCACCGTCAGCCCGGCATAGGTGTTGAGCATGCCGAGGTCGGAGACGATCTTGTAGGTCGGCAGGATGCGCACTTCCACCGGCAGCATCAGCGTCACGAAGATCATCCAGAACACCAGGCTGCGGCCGGGAAAGCGGAAGTACACCACCGCGAAGGCCGAGAGCAGCGAGATGGCGATCTTGCCGATGGCGATGACCAGCGCGCTGACCAGGCTGACGACCATCATCGGCGCCACCGGCGGGATGGTGCTGCCGTAGGCCGTCTGCCCGCCCAGCAGCGCCAGCTTGTAGCTTTCGACGATGTTGCTGCCGGGCACCAGCGGCATCGGCACGTTGCGCACGATCTCTTCGGCCGTATGCGTGCTGGCCACGAAGGTGACGTAGACGGGGAAGGCGACGATGATCACGCCCAGCACCAGCACCAGGTGCGAGAGCGTGGTCGCCAGCGGGCGGTTCTCGACCATCAGTAGTTCACCTTCTTCTCGACGTAGCGGAACTGGATGACCGTGAGCGCGATGACGATCACCATCAGCACCACCGACTGCGCCGCCGAGCCGCCCAGGTCCATGGCCTTGAAGCCATCGAAGTAGACCTTGTAGACGAGGATCGCGGTGTCCTTGCCCGGCCCGCCCGAGGTGGCGGCGTCGACGATGGCGAAGGTGTCGAAGAAGGCGTAGACGATGTTGATCACCAGCAGGAAGAAGGTGGTCGGCGTAAGCAGCGGGAACTGCACGGTCCAGAAGCGCCGCCAGGGCCCGGCGCCGTCGATCGCCGCGGCCTCCACCAGGCTCTTGGGGATGGATTGCAGCCCGGCCAGGAAGAACAGGAAGTTGTACGACACCTGCTTCCACACGGCGGCCAGCACGATGAGGATCATCGCGTGCGTGCCGTTGAGCAGGTGGTCCCACTCGATGCCGGCGGCGCGCAGCGCGTAGCTGACGACGCCGATCGACGGCGCGAACATGAACAGCCACAGCACCCCGGCCACCACCGGCGCCACCGCGTAGGGCCAGATCAGCAGCGTCTTGTAGACGGCCGCGCCGCGCACCACGCGGTCGGCCATCACCGCCAGCATCATCGACAGCAAGAGCCCGATGCCGGCCACCAGCAGCGAGAACACCGCCGTCGTCTTGAACGAGGCGATGTAGGTCTCGTCGGCGAACAGGGTCCTGAAGTTCTCAAGGCCCACGAACTCGCTGCTGGTGCCGAAGGCGTCCTGCTGCAGCACGCTGTAGAACAGCGCCTGGCCGGCCGGCCAGAAGAAGAACACCAGCACGATGGCCATCTGGGGTGCCACCAGCACCCAGGGCAGCCACCAGCTCTTGAAGCGGACGCGCTTTTCGACGGTCAAGGCGCGGCGCTTACTTGTTGGCCTTTTCGAAGCGCTCCAGTTGCTCGTCGCTGCGCTTCTTCAGCGCGACCAGGCCGTCTCTCGCGCTGTGCTTGCCGGCCCACACCTGTTCCAGCTCTTCGTCGATGATGGTGCGGATCTGCACGAAGTTGCCCAGCCGGATGCCGCGCGACTTGTCGGTGGTCTTGCGGATCATCTGCGTCACGGCGACGTCGGTGCCCGGGTTGGCCTTGTAGAAGCCCGAGTCCTCGGTCAGCTTGAACGCCGCGGTGGTGATCGGCAGGTAGCCGGTCTCCTGGTGGCTCTTGGCCTGCACGTTGGCGTCCGACAGGTACTTGAAGAACGCCGCCACGCCCTTGTATTCGTCGGGCTTCTTGCCGCTCATCACCCACAGGCTGGCGCCGCCGATCACCGTGTTCTGCGGCGCGCCGGCCACGTCGGGGTAATAGGGCAGGGTGCTGATGCCGCCGGTGAACTTGGAGTTGCGCTTGACCGCGCCGTACAGCGCCGACGAGCCGGTGACCATCGCGCACTCGCCCGAGACGAAGGTGGCGTCGGCCGAGTTGTTGCGGCCCTTGTAGACGAACAGGCCCTGCTGCGCCATGTTGGCCAGGTTCTCGATGTGGCGGATGTGCAGCGGCGTGACCACCGCCAGCCGCGTGTTCAGGCCGTTGAAGCCGTTGCGCTGGGTGGCGAACTCCACGTTGTGCCAGGCGCTGAAGCTCTCCAGCTGCGTCCAGCTCTGCCAGCTGGTGGTGAACGGGCACTTGTGGCCGCTGGCCTTCAGCTTGGCAGCGGCCAGCGTCAGCTCGGGCCAGGTCTTGGGCGGCGCCTCGGGATCCAGCCCGGCGGCCTTGAAGGCGTCCTTGTTGTAGTGCAGCACCGTGGTCGAGCTGTTGAACGGCAGGCTCAGCATCTGCCCGTTGGGCGCGGTGTAGTAGCCCGACACCGCCGGCACGTAGACCGAGGTGTCGAACTTGGCGCCGCCCATCTGCATGACCTCGGACACCGGCTTGATGGCGCCCTTGCTGGCCATCATGCTGGCGGTGCCGACCTCGAAGACCTGCAGCACGTGCGGCGCGTTGCCGGCGCGGAAGGCGGCGATCGCGGCGGCGAACGACTCGGGGTAGGTGCCCTTGAACACCGGCGTCACCTTGTACTGCGTCTGCTTGCCGTTGAAGTCCTTGGCCAGGCCGTTGACCCATTCGCCGAGCTGGCCGCTCATCGAATGCCACCAGACGATCTCGGTCTGGGCGTGGGCCGGTGCGGCGACGCTGATGGCGGCGGCGGCGCCGAGGGCGGCGAGAAGAAAAGCCTTGCGGGTCATGAATGCTCCGTTGGATGGGCGGACGGTCGAGCGCGCCAGTGTGGCGGCCGTCCGTGACAGCCGGGTTTCTGTCATGGAAGCGCAAGCCCGGGCAAGGGGGATAACCCCGCTGCCGCCGGCCCCGACGGCCGCGGTGGGCGGCGCGAATGCTGCACTGCGATACGATCGCCGGTTCGCCATGAATGCACCGCAAGCCATCGCCTTGAAGGGCCCCGGCGACCCCGCCGGCGACCCCGCGGCCGCCCTCGACGAGCAGGCCCCGCGGCTGCGCGAGATCCCGTACAACTACACCTCGTTCTCCGACCGCGAGATCGTGCTGCGGCTCTTGGGCGCGCGCGCCTGGGAACTGCTGAACCTGCTGCGCGACGAGCGCCGCACCGGGCGCTCGGCGCGCATGCTGTACGAAGTGCTGGGCGACATCTGGGTCGTGCAGCGCAACCCGTATCTCGAAGACGACCTGCTGGCCAGCGCCAAGCGCCGCGGCCTGCTGATCGACGCCTTGCAGCACCGGCTGACCGAGATCGAGCGCCGCCGCAGCGCGACCGACGCGGTGCGCGACGGCTACGTCGGCGAGCTGCTGGCCAGCGCGCGCGCCGCGGTGCAGGCCTTCGCGCAGCGCTTCGACGCGGTGGCCGCCTTGCGCCAGCGCACGCGCCGCGTGCTGGGCCGCGTGACGGCCAAGGACAACATCAAGTTCGACGGCTTGTCGCGCGTCTCGCACGTCACCGACGCGACCGACTGGCGCGTCGAGTACCCCTTCGTCGTGCTGACGCCCGACACCGAGGCCGAGATGGCCGCGCTGGTCAAGGGCTGCATCGAGCTGAAGCTGACCATCATCCCGCGCGGCGGCGGCACCGGCTACACCGGCGGCGCGGTGCCGCTGACCTGGCAGAGCGCCGTCATCAACACCGAGAAGCTCGAAGCGATGAGCGAGGTGGAGTGGGTGCAACTGCCCGGCCTCGCCGAGCCCGTGCCCACCATCCACGCGCAGGCCGGCGTCGTCACGCAGCGCGTGGCCGATGCGGCCGAGCGTGCCGGCCACGTGTTCGCGGTCGACCCCACCTCGGCCGAGGCCAGCTGCGTGGGCGGCAACATCGCGATGAACGCCGGCGGCAAGAAGGCCGTGCTGTGGGGTACCGCGCTCGACAACCTGGCCAGCTGGCGCATGGTGACGCCCGACGCGCAGTGGCTGGAAGTGACGCGGCTGGACCACAACCTCGGCAAGATCCACGACGCCGAGCAAGCCAGCTTCGAGCTGAAGACCTTCGACGCCGGCGGCAAGAAGCTGCTGAAGACCGAGCGGCTGGACATCCCCGGCCGCGTGTTCCGCAAGGAAGGCCTGGGCAAGGACGTCACCGACAAGTTCCTGGCCGGCCTGCCCGGCGTGCAGAAGGAAGGCTGCGACGGCCTGATCACCAGCGCGCGCTGGGTGGTGCACCGCATGCCCGAGCATGTGCGCACCGTGTGCCTGGAGTTCTTCGGCAACGCCAAGGACGCGGTGCCTTCGATCGTCGAGATCAAGGACTACCTGTTCGGCCTGTCCCGGCGGCGTGAACCTGAAGAACGGGGCCCCTCCCCCGTTCTGTTGGCCGGCCTGGAACATCTCGACGACCGCTACTTGAAGGCGGTGGGCTACAGCACCAAGAGCAAGCGTGCCTTGTCGGGCAAGGGGCTGCCGAAGATGGTGCTGATCGGCGACATCGTCGGCGCCGACGAAGCCGCCGTGGCACGCGCCGCCAGCGAGGTGGTGCGCATCGCCAACGGCCGCCATGGCGAAGGCTTCATCGCCGTGAGCGCCGATGCGCGCAAGAAGTTCTGGGCCGACCGCAAGCGCACCGCGGCGATCGCCCGCCACACCAACGCCTTCAAGATCAACGAAGACGTGGTGATCCCGCTGCCGCGCATGGGCGAGTACACCAACGGCATCGAGCGCATCAACGTCGAGCTGAGCTTGCGCAACAAGCTGGAGCTGGCCGACCGGCTGCTGGAGCTGTTTGCCGCCGGCGCGCTGCCGCTGGCGCGCGACGCCGACGCCGGCGAGATCCCCAGCGCCGAGCTGCTGGAAGACCGCGTGCAGCAGGCGCTGGCGCTGCTGCGCGAGGTGCGCGCGCTGTGGCAGTTCTGGCTCGACCAGCTCGACGTGGTGCAAGCTGACTCGGGCCGCACGCTGTTCGCCCAGTTGCAGGACGACAGCCTGCGTGCCTCGTGGAAGGCGCAAGTCCTCAAGCCGCTGCAACAGCTCTTCTCCGGCGCCGCCTTCGCGCCCATCGTCGAGCGCTGCAAGGCCATCCACCAGCAGGTGCTGCGCGGCCGCGTCTGGGTGGCGCTGCACATGCACGCCGGCGACGGCAACGTGCACACCAACATCCCCGTCAACAGCGACAACTACCAGATGCTGCAGACGGCGCACGAGGCGGTGGCGCGCATCATGGCGCTGGCGCGACGGCTGGACGGCGTGATCAGCGGCGAGCACGGCATCGGCATCACCAAGCTCGAATTCCTGTCCGACGACGAGCTGGCCAGCTTCGCCGACTACAAGGCCCGCGTCGACCCCGAGGGCCGCTTCAACAAGGGCAAGCTGCTGCGCCAGGTGCAGCCCGAGGCCTGGGCCGCCGACCTCAGCGCCGCCTACACGCCCAGCTTCGGGCTGATGGGCCACGAGTCGCTGATCATGCAGCAGAGCGACATCGGCGCCATCAGCGACAGCATCAAGGATTGCCTGCGCTGCGGCAAGTGCAAGCCGGTGTGCGCCACGCACGTGCCGCGCGCCAACCTGCTGTACAGCCCGCGCAACAAGATCCTGGCGACCTCGCTGCTGATCGAGGCCTTCCTCTACGAAGAGCAGACGCGCCGCGGCGTCAGCCTGGCGCACTGGGCCGACTTCGAGGACGTGGCCGACCACTGCACCGTCTGCCACAAGTGCCTGACGCCGTGCCCGGTGAAGATCGACTTCGGCGACGTCACGATGAACATGCGCAACCTGCTGCGCAAGATGGGCCGCAAAAGCTGGCGCCCCGGCAACGCCGCGGCGATGCTGATGCTCAACGCCACCAGCCCGCAGACCATCAAGCTGGCGCGTGCCGCGATGGTGGGCCTGGGCTTCAAGGCGCAGCGCCTGGCGCACGACCTGCTCAAGCCGGTGGCGCGGCGCCAGACGGCGCAGCCGCCGGCCACGCTGGGCCCGGCGCCGGTGAAGGAGCAGGTGATCCACTTCATCAACAAGAGGCTGCCCGGCGGCCTGCCCAAGCGCACCGCGCGCGCGCTGCTCGACATCGAAGACCGCGACTACGTGCCCATCATCCGCGACCCGGCCCGCACCACGGCCGAGAGCGAGGCGGTGTTCTACTTTCCCGGCTGCGGGTCGGAGCGGCTGTTCAGCCAGGTCGGCCTGGCCACCCAGGCCATGCTGTGGGAGGCCGGCGTGCAGACCGTGCTGCCGCCGGGCTACCTGTGCTGCGGCTACCCGCAGCGCGGCAGCGGCCAGTACGACCGCGCCGAGCAGATCATCACCGACAACCGCGTGCTGTTCCACCGCGTCGCCAACACGCTGAACTACCTGGACATCAAGACCGTCGTGGTGAGCTGCGGCACCTGCTACGACCAGTTGCAGGGCTACCAGTTCGAGGACATCTTCCCCGGCTGCCGCATCATCGACATCCACGAGTTCCTGCTGGAAAAAGGCATCAAGCTGGACGACCCGAGCGGTGCCTACCTCTTCCACGACCCCTGCCACAGCCCGATGAAGCTGCAGGACCCGATGAAGACCGTGAAGGCGCTGCTCGGCCCGCAGGTGATCAAGAGCGAGCGCTGCTGCGGCGAAAGCGGCACGCTGGGCGTGACGCGGCCCGACATCAGCACGCAGGTGCGCTTTCGCAAGGAAGAAGAGATCCGCCAAGGCGAAGCCGCGCTGCGCGCGCTGCCCGGCGTCGGCGCGAAGACCGACCTGAAGATCCTGACCAGCTGCCCGAGCTGCCTGCAAGGCCTGACGCGCTACCAGGGCGACCTGAGCAACGGCCTGCTGGAGGCCGACTACGTCGTCATCGAAATGGCGCGCCGGCGCCTGGGCGAAAGCTGGCTGCAGGACTACGTGGCCAAGGCCAACCAGGGGGGGATCGAGCGGGTGCTGGTGTAGGTTCGTGCGCGGCGGCCGCCACGTCGGACCATGACCCCGTGCCCGTGCAGCCCTTTCGACAGCACGGATGAGCGCTGCGCATCAGCGTGCCGTCAAGGGCGGCGGATAGACTCCACGGCTCGTTGCGGCTGAACCCCGATTCGATGCCTGCTCCCACCGTCCAACCCACCGCGGTCACCGTCCATCAAGCCTCGCGCGTGCTGGAGATCGGCTTCGACGATGGCGCCCGCTTCCGCATCCCCTTCGAGCTGATGCGCGTGTTCTCGCCGTCGGCCGAGGTGCAGGGCCACGGCCCCGGGCAGGAGACCTTGCAGACCGGCAAGCGCGAGGTGTTGATCACCGACATCGCGCCGGTCGGCCATTACGCGCTGCAGCCGCGCTTCTCCGACGGGCACGACAGCGGCATCTTCACCTGGGCCTACCTCTACGAGCTGGGCGCGCGGCAGCCCGAGTTCTGGGCGCGCTACGAGCAGCGCCTGCAATCCGCCGGCGCCGACCGCGACGCCCCCATGCCCCAGGCCGGCGGCAGCGCCTGCGGCCACCACCACTGAACGCATCGCGCAAGGCGCACCATGGCCCAGACCCACTTCGGCTACGAAACCGTCGACGAGCAGGACAAGGCCAGCCGCGTGCGCGGCGTCTTCGATTCGGTGGCCCGCCGCTACGACGTGATGAACGACCTGCTGTCGTTCGGCCTGCACCGCGCCTGGAAGGCCTACACCGTGGCGGTGGCCAACGTGAAGGCCGGCGACAAGGTGCTGGACATCGCCGGCGGCACCGGCGACCTGGCGCGCGCCTTCGCCACGCGCGTCGGCCCGCAGGGCGTGGTGGTGCTGACCGACATCAACGAGGCGATGCTGGGCGTCGGCCGCGACCGCCTGCTCGACCAGGGCCTGCCCGTGCCCACGCTGAGCTGCGACGCCGAGAAGCTGCCCTTCGCCGACGCCAGCTTCGACCTCGTCAGCGTGGCCTTCGGGCTGCGCAACATGACGCACAAGGAAGGCGCGCTGGCCGAGATGGCGCGCGTGCTGCGCCCGGGCGGCAAGCTGCTGGTGCTGGAGTTCTCGAAGATCGCCGAGCCCTTGCGCAAGCCCTACGACTGGTACTCGTTCAAGGTGATGCCGCTGATCGGCAAGCTGGTGGCCAAGGACCCCGAAAGCTACCGCTACCTGGCCGAGTCGATCCGCATGCACCCCGACCAGGCCACGCTGAAGGCGATGATGAAGAGCGCGGGCTTCGGCCACGTCGACGTGCACAACCTGGCCGCCGGCGCGGTGGCGCTGCACGCGGGGATCAAATGCTGAGGCGGCTGTCGCTGCTGGGCCTGGCGCAGCGCCGCGCGCGCGGCCCGGCGCAGCCGGTGCTTCGTGCAACGCCGGTGCCGTCGCCCGGCGACGTGGCGGCCTTTCTCGAAGCGGCGCGGCGCAGCTTCGTCTGCATCCAGCAGGCCTGGGACCGCGCCGACCTGGCAGCCTTGTCGGCGATGGCCAGCGGCCCCTTGCTCGAAGAACTGCGCAGCCAGCTCGCCGAGCGCGGCCCCGGCCCCAACCACACCGAGGTGATCCGCGTCGAGGCGCGGCTGCTGGCGGTGGAGAACCTGTGCGAGGCGCAACTGGCCAGCGTCGAGTTCTCCGGCCTCATCCGCGAACGCCAGGACGCCTGCGCGACGCCGTTCCGCGAGTTGTGGATGCTGGCCCGTCCGCAGCGCGCCGATGCCGGCTGGCAGGTGGCGCGGGTGCAGGCGCTGGGCTGAGCCCGGACGCAGGGGCCCGGAAGGGGCCCTGCGCCTGGCGAAGGACCGAGCGCGATTTCACGCGCGAGGGCTGAGAGCGTGAGAGTTTTTCTCCGCCCCCCCGAATCTGGCATGCCTCTGGCTTGGCAACGGGCATGAGTCATCC
>Ga0102832_1000519_pt1 | contig 58777 bp, 57 predicted proteins | sample EBPBio282013_DNA_FD_88942 | JGI IMG/M metagenome (GOLD analysis project Ga0102832, IMG submission 88942) | Wastewater treatment Type I Accumulibacter community from EBPR Bioreactor in Madison, WI, USA - Reactor 2_5/28/2013_ DNA (Illumina Assembly) | ecosystem: Engineered > Bioreactor > EBPR >...
GGAGCCGACGGCACCGCGATCATCGAGGCGGCTCCGATCGCGGTGAAGGAGGCCGTGATGCCGTTCAACCGGTTCCGCACCGCCGACGGCTCGTGGGTCGACACGCTCCTTGGGCCGGAAATGAAGTCGACCGGTGAGGTGATGGGCCTGGACGTGACCTTCGGCACGGCCTTCGCCAAGAGCCAGGCGGCCTCCTTCGGTGCGGTGCCGACGACCGGGACGGTCTTCGTCTCGGTGGCCAACCGCGACAAGCGGCACGCCATCTTCCCCGTGAAGCGGCTGGCCGACCTCGGCTTCACCGTGCTCGCCACCGAGGGCACCGCCCAGGTGCTGCGCCGCCAGGACGTGGAGGTCACCACGATCCGCAAGGCGTCACAGGGGCCGGGGCCGAACGGGGAGAAGACGGTCGTCCAGGCCATCCTGGACGGCGAGGTCGACCTGATCTTCAACACCCCGCACGGGCAGTCCAAGGACGGCAGCCCCCGGCGTGACGGCTGGGAGATCCGCTCGGCCGCGATCCTCGCCGACGTGCCGTGCGTGACCACCGTCCAGGGCCTGTCCGCCTGTGTGCAGGGGATCGAGGCGCTGCGACGCGGCGCGGTCGGCGTCCGCTCCCTCCAGGAGTGGAGTGCGGACGTCCGCGACGAGCTGGCGAACCTCGACTGATGGGCCTGCCCGCCGGCCTGCTGGACGCGGGCTACACCCGCCTGGTGCGGCCGGTGCTCTTCCGTAGCCACGGGGGAGACCCGGAGGCGATCCACGAGCAGCTGATCTCGCTGCTCGCCGGCGTCGGCTCCGCGGGTCCCGTCCGCGCCCTCACCCGGCTGGTCGCCGGAAGTGCCGGCCGATCGGCGCGGGTGGCCGGCATCGACTTCCCCTCGCGCGTGGGGCTGGCCGCGGGGCTGGACAAGGACGCTTCGGCCGTCCTCGCCTGGCGGGGGCTGGGCTTCGGCTTCGCCGAGCTGGGCACGGTGACCGGGCGCGCCCAGCCGGGCAACGACCGTCCGCGGGTGTTCCGGTTGCGGGCGTCCCGGGCGCTGGTGAACCGGATGGGCTTCAACAACCCCGGCGCCGCGGCCGTCGCGGCCACGCTGGCCGCCCGGAACGTCTACCGCGGCAACGGCGCGGCCGGTCTGCCCGTGGGCATCTCCATCGGCAAGACGAAGGTCGTCGACCTCGCGGACGCGGTGGAGGACTACCTCACCTCGCTGCGGCTGCTGGCACCGCACGCGGACTACGTCGCGGTGAACGTCTCCAGCCCGAACACCCCGGGCCTGCGCAGCCTCCAGGACGCCGGCGCGCTCTCCGGCCTGCTGACCACCCTCGTCCGCGAATCCGCAGCGAGGGCCAGCCTTGCGGCCGAGGGCTCGTCCCAGGGTGCTGGCCCTCGGCCGGAAGGCTGGCCCTCGGCGGGGGAGGGGGCCGGGCCGGTGCCGGTGTTCGTGAAGGTGGCGCCGGACCTGACCTGGGGGCAACTGGACGAGGTCCTGGCCACCTGCGAGGACGCGGGTGCCGCCGGGGTGATCGCGACGAACACGACCCTTGCCAGGGAGGGGCTGGCTCCGGCCGACCAGCACCTGGCCGGCGAGGCGGGTGGCCTGTCCGGCGCGCCGCTCACGGCGCGCGCCCGCGAGGTGGTCGGCTACGTCGCAGCCCACACCGCGCTGCCGGTGATGGGCGTCGGCGGCATCATGACCGCGGACGACGCGATGGCCCTGTTCGACGCCGGCGCCGACCTCGTCCAGCTTTACACTGGCTTCATCTACGGCGGCCCCGGTCTGGCGGCGGCCGTGAACGCCCGCGACACCGAAAGGCAGGAACCGTGACCACCTACTGGCGCCGGCTTCGCGAGGTGGTCGCCGACCGCGGGCCCCTGTGCGTGGGCATCGACCCCCACGCGTCCCTGCTCAAGGCCTGGGGCCTGGAGGTGTCCGCCGCGGGCGCCGAGCGCTGCGCACGCACCCTGGTGGAGGCGCTGGGCGACCAGGTGGCGGCGTTCAAGCCGCAGTCGGCCTTCTTCGAGGCCTACGGCTCGGCGGGCATCGCCGCCCTGGAACGTGTCCTCGCCGACATCGCCGGCACCGGGGCCCTCAGCATCCTGGACGTCAAGCGCGGCGACATCGGGTCGACGATGGAGGCCTACGCGGACGCCTACCTCGCGGACGGCTCGCCGCTGGCCGCCGACGCCATCACGCTGTCGCCGTACCTCGGGTTCGGCTCGCTGGCCCCGGCGTTCGAGCGGGCCCACCGGTACGAGCGCGGCGTCTACGTGCTGGCCCGCACCTCGAACCCCGAGGGCGGCCAGGTGCAGCTGGCGCTCACCCAGGACGCGTCGGTCGTGCAGTCGATCATCGACGCGGCGACCGAGGTCAACCATGCCTCGCGCCAGAAGGCGATCGGGCTCGTCGTCGGCGGCACACATGCCAGCCTCGGCTGCGATCTCAGCGACTTCAACGGCTCCATCCTCGTGCCCGGCATCGGGGTGCAGGGCGGCCGGATGGAGGACCTCCCCGAGCTGTTCGGGGACGCCGTCGACCAGGTCCTCGCGGTCGTCGGACGCGGCGTCATCTCCGCCGGGCCGGACGCCGCGGCGCTGCGCGGCAAGGTGGCCGAGTTGCTCAGCCGCGCGGCCAACTGAACCCCGTTTGGTTTACGCGCCGCTTTCGTCCATCACTCCTAGTGCCGAACATGTGCGTTCAGGTGACGAGGGGCGCCGCAGCCCGCTAGGTTGAGATTGCTAGGCAAGCCATCCGACTCCAGAAGGCACACCTGTGACCATCCCCCAGCTCACCACGGAGCAACTCGAAGCCGCACGCGCTGCGGCGACTGAGGCGCGGCGCCGCCGCGCCGACCTGAAGAGCAAGGTCCGCACCGGCGAGATCAGCCTGAGCCAGGCCCTGGACGTCGCCGCCACCGACGACGTGCTCGCCCACGTGAAGGTCGTCGACCTGCTGAAGGCCCTCCCCAGGGTGGGGGAGAAGCGGGCAGGGGTGGTGATGACCCGTCTCGACATCGCGCCGAACCGGCGCATCCGCGGGCTCGGCCGCCATCAGGTGGCCGGCCTGAAGGCCGAGTTCAGTGAGCGGTGACGTCACCGTCATCTCCGGTCCTACCGCGGTAGGCAAGGGCACCGTCGTCCAGGCCCTCCGCGAGCTCCATCCTGAACTCTGGGTGTCGGTCTCGGCCACGACCCGATCACCGCGCCCCGGCGAGGTCGAGGGCCAGCACTACCTGTTCGTGAGTGACGAGGAGTTCGACGAGCTCATCGCCTCGGGCGGGCTGCTGGAGTGGGCGCTCGTCCACGGCACCGACCGCTACGGCACCCCCGCGGCCCCCGTGCGCGCCGCCGTGGCCGCCGGGCGCCGGGTGATCCTCGAGATCGAGGTGCAGGGCGCACGGCAGGTCAAGGCGAACCTGCCGGAGGTGCGCACGGTGTTCATCGCCCCGCCGTCCTGGGACGTGCTGCGCGAGCGGCTGGTCGGGCGGGGCACCGAGACCCCCGAGCAGATGGCCCGCCGCCTGCGGACGGCGGAGGACGAGATCGCCGTCGCGCGCGAGTTCGACCACGTCGTGGTGAACGACGATTTGGGCACCGCCGTGGGGCAGTTGGTAGAGTTGTTGGGTCTGTGACGGTTGCCGGGCTCTCCGCGGCCGCGCCCTTTCGATCAGGAAGCCTGAATTTGAGCACTCACACTCCCGAGGGGATCACCAACCCGCCGATCGACGAGCTGCTGACCCACGTCGACTCGAAGTACCGGCTGGTGCTGTTCGCCGCCAAGCGAGCCCGGCAGATCAATGCCTACTACTCCCAGCTCGGGGAGGGCCTGCTCGAGAACGTCGGCCCCCTGGTGGACATCGGCATCCAGGAGAAGCCGCTGTCGATCGCGATGCGCGAGATCAACGCGGGCGTGCTGGAGTGCACGGAGATCGACCCGGAGGCCGAGGCCGCCGCGCGCGCCGAGGCCGCTGCCGATCCGGACTTCTCCCTCGACCCGTTCGGCACCGACGACCTGGGCTGAGCCCGGCCGATGAGCCGGATCGTCCTCGGCGTGGCCGGCGGGATCGCCGCCTACAAGGCCTGCCTGCTGCTGCGCCGCTTCACCGAGGCCGGCCACGACGTGCAGGTCGTGCCGACAGCCAACGCCTTGTCCTTCGTGGGCGAGACCACGTGGGCGGCCCTCTCCGGACGCCCCGTCGCCAGCGACGTGATGGCCGACGCGCACCTGGTGAACCACGTGCGGCTCGGACGTGAGGCCGACCTCGTCGTGGTCGCACCGGCGACCGCGGACCTGCTCGCGCGGGCCGCGTCCGGACGAGCCGACGACCTGCTGACCAACGTGCTCCTGACCGCGACCTGCCCGGTGGTGATGGCCCCGGCGATGCACACCGAGATGTGGCAGCACCCGGCCACCCGCGCCAACGTGGCGACGCTCCGCTCCCGCGGGGTGGTCGTGCTGCGTCCCGCGGAGGGACGGCTGACCGGCCCCGACACCGGCCCCGGGCGCCTGCCCGAGCCGGAGGACATCGAGGCGTCGGCCCTCGCCGCGCTGGCCTCGCCCGGGACGGCGGCGGCGATGGCGGCCCAGGACCTGGCCGGGCTCCGTGTCGTCGTCAGCGCGGGTGGCACCCGCGAGCCGCTCGACCCGGTGCGCTTCGTCGGGAACTCCTCCTCGGGGCTGATGGGGGTCGCGCTGGCACGCGCGGCCGTCCAGCGGGGCGCTGCGGTGACCCTCGTCGCGGCGAACCTCGCCGTCGAGGCTCCGGCCGGGGTGGACGTGGTGCGCGTCGGGACGACGGCAGAGCTCGCGTCCGCCATGACGGACGCCGCTGCCGGCGCCGACATCGTGGTGATGGCCGCGGCGCCCGCGGACTTCACGCCGGTCAACCCGAGCCCGACCAAGCTGAAGAAGTCCGGCGACGCCGGGCTCTCCGTCGAGTTCGCCCAGACCACCGACGTGCTCGCCGGGCTGGCGGCCCGACGACCGGCCGGACAGGTCGTCGTCGGCTTCGCCGCGGAGACCGCGGCCGACGAGGCGGAGCTCGTCGCTCTCGGCACGGCGAAGCTGGCCCGCAAGGGGTGCCAGCTGCTCGTCCTCAACAATGTCTCCGGGGGCGCCGTGTTCGGCGCCGCCGACAACCAGGTCCTGCTCCTCGCGCCGTCCGGGGTGACCGGTCGCGCGGCCGGGAGCAAGACCGCGGTGGCCCACGAGATCCTCACCGCCGCCGCAGACCAGCACGAAAGGACCGCCGAGTGAGCCGGCTCTTCACTTCCGAATCCGTTACCGAGGGGCACCCGGACAAGGTCGCGGACGCGATCTCCGACGTCGTCCTCGACGAGCTGCTGCGGCAGGACCCGACCTCACGCGTGGCGGTGGAGACCCTGGTCACCACCGGGACGGTCGTGGTGGCCGGCGAGGTGACCACCAACGCGTACGCGGAGGTCGACCGGCTCGCCCGCCAGCGCATCGTCGAGATCGGGTACGACTCCTCGTCCAAGAGCTTCGACGGCAACTCCTGCGGCGTCCTGGTCTCCCTCGGCGTGCAGTCGCCGGACATCGCCCAGGGCGTCGACCACGCGGAGGAGCAGCGGGACGGCGGCTCGGTGGACGCGCTCGACGCGCAGGGGGCCGGCGACCAGGGGCTGATGTTCGGCTACGCCTGCTCGGACACCCCCACCCTGATGCCGCTGCCCATCGACATCGCCCACCGGCTGTCCGAGCGGCTGGCCGAGGTGCGCAAGAGCGGTGAGCTCGACTTCCTGCTGCCCGACGGCAAGACCCAGGTGACCATCGAGTACGCCGGCGACGCGCCGGTGCGGGTGGACGCCGTCGTGGTCTCCACCCAGCACCGCGCGTCGGTCACCCAGGCCACGATCGCGGCCGAGGTGCGGGCACGGGTGATCGACCCGGTGCTCGCCCGGTACCCGATCTCCGCCGAGGGGCTGAAGACCTACGTGAACCCGACCGGGAAGTTCGTGGTCGGCGGGCCGATGGGCGACGCGGGCGTCACCGGCCGCAAGATCATCGTCGACACCTACGGCGGCATGGCCCGCCACGGCGGCGGGGCCTTCTCCGGCAAGGACCCGTCCAAGGTGGACCGTTCGGCGGCCTACGCGATGCGCTGGGTCGCCAAGAACGTGGTGGCCGCTGGCCTGGCGGAGCGATGCGAGGTGCAGGTCGCCTACGCGATCGGCCGCTCGCACCCGATGGGCCTGTACGTGGAGTGCTTCGGGACCGAGACCGTTCCGGTCGACCGGATCACCGACGCGGTGCTCGGGGTGTTCGACCTGCGCCCGGCAGCCATCATCCGTGACCTCGACCTGATCCGTCCGATCTACTCCCAGGTGACCAACTACGGTCACTTCGGCCGCGAGCTCGACGCGCTCACCTGGGAGCGCACCGACCGCGCGGAGGCGCTGGCCGCCGCGATCAGGGGCTGACCGGACCGCTCAGGGCTCAACCTCGGCATAGAGGCCGAGGAGGTTGCCGTCGGGGTCGGGGAACTCGAAGTACTCCAGCACGCCCTCGACCTGTTCGAGCGGGCCGACGGCGATCCCGGAGGCCCTCAGCCGCGCGCGTTCCGCCGCGACATCCGGGACGCCCAGCCGCACGACGGCGGCACCGGGGACAGGGAGGTCGCCGGAGACCAGTTGGAGCCACACCGCCCCGACCTTGAACTCGACCACCCCCTCGGCGGGCTCGAGATCGGGCTCGTCCAGGTCCAGCGCCGTCCGGTACCACTCGACGCTGCGGGCGAGGTCCGAGACGCGAAGGCAGATCGTGATGCTCTGCACCTTCATCCCGCCATTCTCACGGTGGCCCGATCGCCGCGGGAGGGGGCACGGCGGGGACGGACGAACGACCCGCGGCCCGCGCCGTCGCCGCACGTTCGTCCAGCCGATGTCCGGGCCGGCGCCTACGATGCCGCCATGGAACGACCGGTGGCGAGGGTGGCGGTGGACGTGCCGCTGGCCAACCTCGACCGGCCGTTCGACTACGCGGTGCCCCCCGAGCTGGACGAGGCGGCGCAGCCAGGGACGCGGGTGCGGGTCCGCTTCGCCGGGCAGCTGCGCGACGGTTTCGTGCTCGAGCGCGTGGCGAGGGGGGAGCGCGACGACCTCTCGCCGCTCCAGAAGGTGGTCTCCGCCGAACCGGTGCTGTCGCCCCGGGTGGCCGAACTCGTCCGCGCCGTGGCCGACCACTACGCCGGGGGGTTCGCCGACGTGGTCCGGACTGCGGTGCCTCCGCGCCACGCGGCGACGGAGAAGGCGGCCCCGCCGGACCACCCGGCCCCCGCGAGCGCCCCGCTGCCTCCGGTCACGCTCGCCGCCTACCCGGGTTCGGAGCGCCTCCTGTCGGGCCTCGCCGGGGGCGGGCGCCCGCGGGCGGCGTGGACGGTCCTGCCGTCGCCCGCCGCGGAGGGCGACTGGGCGGCCGGCTTCGCGGAGGCCGCCGCCGCCACGCTGGCGTCCGGGCGCGGGGCGCTGCTGCTGGCCCCCGACGCGCGGCACCTGGCCGTGCTCACCCGCACCGTCACCGAGCGGTTCGGACGCGGCAGCGTCGCCGTCCTCGCCGCGGACGCGGGCCCTGCCGCGCGCTACCGCAACTTCCTCGCGGTCTCCCGCGGAGCCGTCCGGCTGGTCGTGGGCACGCGGGCGGCGGTGTTCGCGCCGGTGCACGACCTGGGCCTGGTGGCGCTGTGGGACGACGGCAACGACGCGTGGGCGGAGCCGCACGCGCCGTACTGGCACGCCCGGGAGGTGGCCGCGCTGCGCGCGCACGCCGAAGGTGCGGGGCTGCTGCTCGCCGCCCACGCACGGACGGCGGAGGTGCAGCAGCTGGTCGCCCGGTCGTGGCTCGCCGAGCTCACGCTCCCCCCGGTGGAGGCGCGGCGCAGGGCCGCGGCCGTGCGTGCGACGGCCGCGGTGACCGACCGGGACCCGAACGCCGCGGTGGCCCGGCTCCCGCACGACGCGTTCGCCGTCGTCCGCGCGGGCCTGGCCGCGGGGCCGGTGCTGGTGCAGGTGCCCCGGGCCGGCTACCTGCCCGTCCTGGTCTGCGCGGACTGCCGCACGGCCGCCCGGTGCCCCCGGTGCGGCGAGGGACTGAGCCTGCCCGGCGGCCAGGAGGCGGGCGCGCCCCGGTGCCGCTGGTGCGGACCGCTGCTCACGGCGTGGCGGTGCGCGGAGTGCGGGGGACGCCGCCTGCGGACGCCCGTGGTCGGCGTGGCACGGACGGCGGAGGAGTTCGGAAAGGCCTTCCCTGGCACCACGGTCCTCCAGGCCTCCGCCGACAAGCCGCTGGCCGGCGTCGGCTCCCAGCCGGCCCTCGTCCTGGCCACCCCCGGCGCGGCACCGCCGGCGAGGGGCGGGTACGCCGCGGCCCTGCTGCTGGACGCGGAGCTCATGCTCGGCCGGCCCGACCTCCGGGCGGGGGAGGAGGCACTGCGGCGCTGGCTGGCGGTCGTCGCGCTGGTCCGGCCCGCCGCGGAGGGGGGCACGGTGATGGCGGTGGCCGACGCGGGCCTCCGCGAGGTCCAGGCGCTGGTGCGTCTCGATCCGGTCGGCCACGCAGAGCGCGAGCTGGCCGACCGTGCGTCGGCGGGGTTCCCGCCCGCCGTGAAGCTGCTCACCGTCGAAGGCGCCCCCGCGGCCGTGGACGCGGCGCTGGCCGCGCTCGAGCTGCCGCCGGGGGTCCAGGTGCTGGGGCCGTTCGACGTCCCGTCCGACGACCCGCTCGCGCGCCTGACGCTCCGGTGCCCGCTCGACCGCGCCGCCGACCTCGTGGCCCGCGTGCGCACGCTCCTCTCCGTCCGCGCCGCCCGCAAGGACCCGCCGCTGCGGGTGCGGGTGGACCCCCAGGTCCTCGGCTGAGGCGATGGCTAGCATGCTGGCGTGAGCACCGTCCGGATCGCCCTGGCCGCGCTGCCGTTCCCCGAGAGCCCGGACGCCGCCGTCGCGGCCGCGGTGGAAGCGATCGCTGCGGCCGCCGACGCCGGCGCCGACCTGGTCTGCTCCCCCGAGTGCTTCGTCCCCGGCTACCGCGCCCTCGGGGCGCCGGTGCCGCCGGCGACGGACGCCTGGCTGTCCGCCGCCCACCGGACGGTCGCGGACGCCGCCGGCCGCGCGGGTGTCACGGTGGTGCTCGGCACCGAGCGGTTCGTCGAGGGGGCGCTGCGCATCACGGCCCTGGTGATCGGGCCGGACGGGCGTCCGCTCGGCTGGCAGGACAAGGTGCAGCTGGACCCGACGGAGGACGCGCTCTACGAGCCCGGCTCGGGCCGCCGCGTGTTCACCGTCGGCGACCTCACGTTCGGCGTGGTGATCTGCCACGAGGGCTTCCGCTACCCGGAGACGGTGCGCGCGGCCGTCCTCGGCGGCGCGCAGCTCGTGCTGCACCCGCACTACTCCGAGCCCGAGCCGGGGTCCTTCCGGCCGACCGCCTACGCCCAGCCGGAGAACACCTTCCACGAGGCCGCCGTGCTGTGCCGGGCGGCCGAGAACGTCTGCTGGTTCGCGACCGTCACGTGTGCCGTCGACGGGTCGCCGACGACGACGGCGGTCGCCCGGCCCGACGGCAGCCTGCTCGCCTGGCAGGCCCATGGGCGTTCCGGCCTGCTCGTCGCAGACCTCGACCTCGCCATGGCCACCCGCTCCCTGGCGCTCCGGTTGCGCGAGGCGCCGCCCGGAAGCCGCCAGTAGGCTGCGGCCCATGCGTCTCGTCTTCGCCGGCACCCCGCAGGTCGCGGCTGACACCCTGGCCCACCTGCTCGACCGCGGCAGGCACGAGGTGGTCGCCGTGCTCACCCGGCCGGACGCCCCAAAGGGGCGCAGCGGTCGACCGGTCCCCAGCCCGACCGCGGCGCTGGCCCTGGAACGCGGGATCGAGGTGCTGCGCCCCGCGCGGGCGGGTGACCCGGACCTCGCCCGGCGGCTGGCAGAGCTCGCCCCCGACTGCTGCCCCGTGGTCGCCTACGGCGGGCTCATCCCGCGGCCGCTGCTCGAGATGCCCCGGCACGGGTGGGTGAACGTGCACTTCTCGCTCCTGCCGCGCTGGCGTGGCGCCGCGCCGGTGCAGCACGCGATCCTCGCCGGGGACGAGGTCACGGGGGTGACCGTGTTCGAGCTGGTCGAGGCTCTGGACGCCGGCCCGGTGCTGGCCGCGCAGGAGTACCGGCTGGGCGAGGAGGAGACGGCCGGGGAGGCGCTGGCCGCGCTCCAGGGGAGGGGAGCGGAGCTGCTCTCCCAGACCCTGGATGCGCTCGCCGACGGGACCGCGTCGCTGACGCCCCAGCCGCCGGACGGCGTGACGCTCGCCCCCAAGCTGACCGTGGAGGGCGCCCGGATCGACTGGACGCGGCCCGCCGTCGGCATCGCACGCCAGGTGCGGGCGAACAACCCGTCCCCGGTCGCCTGGACGGAGCTGGACGGGGAGCGCTTCCGGGTACTGGCGGCCGTGCCGCGGGCCGACGAGGGCCTGGCCCCCGGCGAGGTGCGTGCCGGCAGGCGGGAGGTGGTGGTCGGCACCGGCGACGGATCGCTGGAACTCCGCCAGGTGCAGCCGGCCGGGCGGCGCGCGCTCGCGGGCGCCGACTGGGGACGCGGCCTGCGGGGCGCGGGGCGGTTCGCGTGAGCGGGTCGCGCCGCCGTCCCCGGCGAGCGGACCCCGCGCGCAGCACCGCCTTCCGTGTGCTGCGGGCCGTCACGGCCGACGGCGCCTACGCCAACCTGGAGCTGGCCCGCCGCCGCGGCGACCTCGGTGGTCAGGACGCGGCCTTCGCCACGGAGCTCGTCGCCGGTACGTGCCGCGCCATGGGCGGGTACGACCGGGTGATCGAGGCAGCGTCGGGACGGGCGTTGCGCACCCTCCAGCCGGCGGTGGTCGACGTGCTGCGGCTCGGCACCCACCAGCTGCTCGGCATGCGGGTGCCCGCGCACGCCGCCATCGCCACGAGCGTCGACCTCGCCGCCCTCGAGGTGGGGGAGCGGGTGACCGGCCTGGTCAACGCGGTCCTGCGGCGGGTGGCAGAGCGGGACTGGCCCGGCTGGCTGGCCGAGCTGTCCTCCGGGGAGGACGAGCTCGGCCGCCTGGCGCTGGCCACCCACCACCCCCGCTGGATCGTCGAGGCGTGGTCGCGCGTCCTGCCCGCGGCGGAGCTCGAGGACGCCCTGGCCGCCGACAATGTCGCCCCGGTGCCGAACCTCGTCGTCCGCCCGGGCCTCGCCGACCGCGCGGAACTGGGCGGGGTCCCCGACCGCTGGTCGCCGTTCGGGGCGCACCGCGACGGCGATCCCGCCGACGTCGCGGCCGTCGTCGAGGGACGGGCCGGCGTGCAGGACGAGGGCTCGCAGCTGGTCGCCCTCGCGCTCGCCCGCGCCGAGGCGCCCGAGGGCGCCTGGCTGGACGTGTGCGCGGGCCCGGGGGGCAAGTCCGCGCTGCTCGCCGGGCTGGCGCGCGAGGCGGGCACCCGGCTGGTCGCCTCGGAGCTCCAGCCGCACCGCGCCCAGCTGGTGGCGGCCAACCTTCGTGCCTATGGCCCGCCGAACCAACCGGTCACGATCGCCGCGGACGGCACGCGCCCCGCCTGGCGTGCCGGCACGTTCGCCCGGGTGCTGGCCGACGTGCCGTGCACCGGGCTCGGCGCACTGCGCCGGCGCCCCGAGAGCCGCTGGCGCCGCAGCCCGTCCGACCTGCCCGGGCTGGTGGGCCTGCAGCGCCGGCTCCTCGCGCGGGCGATCGAGGCCGCAGCACCCGGCGGGGTGATCGCCTACGTGACGTGCTCGCCCCACCCGGAGGAGACCGCCGCCGTGGTCGCGGACGCGCACGGCGCCACCGTCCTCGACGCCGCAGCGCACCTCCCGGAGGTGCCCGACGCGGCGGCCGGGAACCTCGTCCAGCTGTGGCCCCACCGGCACGGCACGGACGCGATGTTCCTCGCACTGCTGCGGCGCGAAGGGGCCCCCGCGGATCGGTAGAGTTCGGCCCGTGGGTATCCGAATCACGCCGAGCATCCTGAATGCGAACCTCGCCGACCTCAACGCGGAGATCGCCCGGATCCCGAGCGCCGACGGCGTGCATCTGGACGTCATGGACAACCGGTTCGTGCCGAACCTCACCTTCGGCCTGCCGATGGTGGAGTGCGTCCGCGCCGGCACCGACAAGCTGCTCGACATCCACCTGATGATCGCCGAGGTGGACCGCTGGGCCCCCGGGTACGCGGAGGCCGGGGCGGAGTCGGTCACGTTCCACGTCGAGGCCTCCGACGCTCCGGTGAAGCTGTCGCGGGAGCTCCGCGCACTCGGCGCCCGGGCGTCCATGGGACTGCGTCCCGCCACCCCCATCGAGCCCTACGCCGACCTGCTGCCCGAACTCGACATGGTGCTGCTGATGACCGTCGAGCCCGGGTTCGGCGGCCAGTCCTTCCTGGACGTGATGCTGCCCAAGATCCGACGCACCCGCGCCCTGCTGGACGCCCACGGCGGCGACATCTGGCTCCAGGTGGACGGGGGCATCTCCGAGCAGACGATCGAGCGGTGCGTGGAGGCCGGCGCCGACACGTTCGTGGCGGGTTCCGCGGTCTACCGCGCCGACGATCCTGACGCCGTGGTGCGCGCCCTGAAGGCGCAGGCCGAGGACGCAGCGGCACACCGGGCCTGAGCCCGACTCTCCACCCGGGTGACACCCGCACGGGAACTTATCGCCGCGCCACCCGGGCTGGGAGGATTCACCACGTGAAGACCGCCATCTTCGCCGCAGCCACCGTCATCGAGGTCATCGCGTGGGCCGCCATCGCCGGCTCTCTCCTGCTCCTCTTCGACGGATGGGCCGCCTGGCTCGCCGTGTCCGCCGTGTTCGCCGGCTTCGTGTTCCTGTGGGCGTCCGCCGTGCTGCCCCGGGCCCGCTGGCCCCTGCCCGCAGCGTGGCGGCTCACCTGCAAGGTGCTGACCTACCTGTTCGCGGCGGAGGTGCTGTGGGTCGTCGCGGAATGGGCCGGGGTGACCTTCGCGGTGGCGGCGGTGTCGGTGGAGGTCCTCCAGTACCGGCTCGACCGGGAGCAGGCGGGCCAGAGGGTGGCCGCGCTCAGCCGCGCCGCCGATCGCGACGCCTGAGGTACCGCTCGAACTCCGCGGCGATCACGTCCCCGCTAGGTGCAGGGGTGGCCTCGTCCCTGCGTTCCTCCAGTGCGCTGACGTAGTTGGCGATGTCGGGGTCGTCGGCGACGAGCTCGTCCACCTGCTCCACCCACTGCGCGGACTCGGTGGCGAGATCGCCGGGGTCGAGCGGCAGGTTGAGCACGTCTTCCAGGCGCACCAGCAGCGCGAGCGTCGCCTTCGGGTTGGGCGGCTCGGCGACGTAGTGCGGCACGGACGCCCACAGCGACACCACGGGGAACCCCGCCCGGTCGCACTCGTAGGACAGCACGCCGACGATCCCGGTCGGCCCCTCGTAGTCGGACAGCTCGAGGCCCAGCTCGTCGGCGAGCCCCTGGCTGCTGGCCGTGCCGCTCACCGGCACCGGACGGCTGTGCGGCGCGTCGGTGAGCAGCGCGCCGAGGAGCACCACCACCTCGGGCTGCACCGAGCGCAGCATCGACAGCAGGCGGGAGACGTAGTCCTGCCAGTGGAAGTTCGGTTCGGGGCCCCCGATCAGCACCAGGTCGCGCTCGGGCAGGTGGGCCACGAGCACCTCCGTGGTCGGCCACTCGATGGTGCGGATGCCGTCGACCAGCCGGGAGGTCGGGCGGTTCACCTGGAAGTCGTAGAAGTCCTCAGGGTCGATCGCGAACTCGAGGTCGGCCTTGTAGTGGTCGACCAGGTGGTCGATCACCCCGCTGGCCGCCTCACCGGCGTCGTTCCAGCCGCCGAACGCCGCGATCACGGCGGGATTCCGCAGCCCCCTGAGCCCACGAGCCTCTGCCATGGCGACCACTGTAGGCCGACTCGCCTATTCTGCTCCCCATGACCCGCGATCTGCGCACGGCCCTGGCGACCCGCGTCCTCGTGGCGGACGGGGGCATGGGCACGATGCTGCAGGGGTACGACCTCGGCCTGTCCGACTTCGAGGGACTCGAGGGCTGCAACGAGATCCTGAACGTGACGCGTCCCGACGTGGTGGGGGCGATCCACGCCGCCTACCTGGACGCCGGCGCCGACTGCATCGAGACCAACACCTTCGGCGCGAACCTGTCGGCGCTGGGGGAGTACGACATCCCCGAGCGGATCGCGGAGCTGGCGGGGGCGGGGGCCCGCATCGCGCGCGCCGCGGCCGACGCGGCGTCCACGCCGGAACGTCCCCGCTACGTGCTCGGCAGCATGGGCCCGGGAACGAAGCTGCCCAGCCTGGGGCACACCACCTACGCCCGGCTGCGGGACGCCTACCAGCAGCAGGCGGAGGCGATGATCGCCGGCGGCGTCGACGGCTTCCAGGTGGAGACGTGCCAGGACCTCCTGCAGGCCCGTGCCGCGGTCAACGGCGTCCGGCGCGCGCGGGAGGCGGCCGGCGTCGACCTGCCGGTGTTCGTCAACGTCACCGTCGAGACCTCCGGCAGCATGCTGCTGGGCAGTGAGATCGGCGCGGCGCTGACCGCCCTCGAGCCGCTGGGCATCGACGCGATCGGCCTCAACTGCGGCACCGGCCCGACCGAGATGAGCGAGCACCTGCGGCACCTGTCACGGCACGCGGGGATCCCGCTGGTGTGCATGCCGAACGCCGGCCTGCCCGAGCTCACCCCCGAGGGCGCCCGATACCCGATGGGACCCGAGGAGTTCGTCCGCTACGTCGAGCAGTACACCGCCGAGTTCGGGCTCGGCCTGGTCGGCGGCTGCTGTGGCACCACCCCGGCGCACATCTCGCTGCTGGCGCAGGCCGTGCACGGACGGACGCCCTCCCGGCGCACCCCCGAGCGCGTGGACGCGGTGTCGTCGCTGTACGCGGAGGTCCCGCTGCGCCAGGACACCGCCTACCTGTCGATCGGTGAGCGCACGAACGCGAACGGCTCGAAGGCCTTCCGGGAGGCCATGCTGGCCGAGAACTGGGGCGACTGCCTCGACATCGCCAAGCAGCAGAGCCGCGACGGCGCCCACCTGCTCGACCTGTGCGTCGACTACGTGGGACGCGACGGCGTGGCCGACATGGCCGAACTGGCGTCCCGGATCGGCACCGGGGTGTCGCTGCCGATCATGCTCGACTCCACGGAGCCGGCCGTGCTGCGCGCCGGGCTGGAGCGCCTCGGCGGGCGCTGCGCGATCAACTCGGTGAACTACGAGGACGGCGACGGCCCGTCCTCGCGCTTCGCCCAGGTGATGCCGCTGGTGAAGGAGCACGGCGCGGTCGTGGTCGCGCTGACCATCGACGAGGAGGGCCAGGCCCGGACGGCGGACTGGAAGGTCCGCGTCGCCGAGCGGCTCATCGCCGCCCTGACCGGCGAGTGGGGGCTGGCGATCGAGGACATCATCGTCGACTGCCTGACCTTCCCGATCGCCACCGGCCAGGAGGAGACCCGCCGCGACGCGATCGAGACTATCGAGGCGATCCGCCGGCTGACCACAGCCCACCCCGGGGTGCACACCACCCTCGGCGTCTCCAACGTGTCGTTCGGACTGAACCCCGCCGCGCGCCAGGTGCTGAACTCGGTGTTCCTGCACGAGTGCGTCGAGGCGGGCCTGGACTCGGCCATCGTGCCGGCCGCGCGCATCGTCCCGATCTCGCGCATTCCCGAGGAGCAGCGCCGGGTGGCCGAGGACCTCGTCTACGACCGGCGCAGCGACGGCTACGACCCGCTCACCCGGTTCCTCGAGCTGTTCGAGGGCGTCACCACGACCTCGACGAAGGAGGCGCGGGCCGCGGAGCTGGCCGCGCTGCCCGTCAACGAGCGGCTGCAGCGCCGGATCATCGACGGCGACGCCAAGGGTCTGGAGGCCGACCTCGACGAGGCGCTGGAGACCACGCCGGCCCTCGACATCATCAACGACGACCTGCTCGCCGGCATGAAGGTGGTCGGCGAACTGTTCGGCTCCGGACAGATGCAGCTGCCGTTCGTGCTCGCCTCCGCGGAGGTGATGAAGTCCTGCGTCCGCTACCTCGAGCCCCACCTGGACAAGGCGGACGCCGGAGGCAAGGGCACGATCGTGATCGCCACCGTGAAGGGCGACGTCCACGACATCGGGAAGAACCTGGTGGACATCATCCTCACCAACAACGGCTACACCGTGGTGAACCTGGGCATCAAGCAGCCGGTCAGCGCGATCATCGAGGCGGCCCTGGTGCACAAGGCGGACGCGATCGGCATGTCCGGCCTCCTGGTGAAGTCGACCGTCGTCATGCGGGACAACCTCCAGGAGCTCAACAGCCGGGGGCTCAGCGAGTTCCCCGTGCTGCTCGGTGGCGCGGCCCTGACCCGCGCCTTCGTCGAGGAGGACCTGAACGACCTCTACCACGGCGAGGTGCGCTACGCGCGGGACGCGTTCGAGGGGCTGTCGCTGATGGAGAAGGTCGTGGCGGTGAAGCGGGGCGAGCCGGGCGCGGCCCTCCCCGAGCCCCGGCGCCGCAGGGTGGTGGCGAAGCCGCGTGCGTCCGCGGACGAGCCGGACGAGGCGCCGGCCGGCCGGTCGGACGTCGCGCGCGGCGGGCCAGTGCCGACCCCGCCGTTCCTCGGCAGCCGGGTCGTCAAGGGCCTGAAGCTCGCCGACATCTCGGGCTGGCTCGACGAGCGCGCCACGTTCATGGGGCAGTGGGGCCTGCGCGGCGCCTCCGGCGGGCCGAGCTACGAGGAGATGGTGGAGACCGAAGGGCGTCCCCGGCTGCGCTACTGGCTCGACCGCCTGCACACCGACTCGCTGGTGGAGCCTGCGGTCGTCTACGGCTACTGGCCCTGCCACTCCGAGGGCAACACGCTCATCCTGGGCGACCCGGAGGACCCGTCGCGGGAGGTGACCCGCTTCGACTTCCCGCGCCAGACCCGCGACCGCCGGCTGTGCCTGGCCGACTTCTTCCGCGACGCCCGGGAGGCCGCCGACCTCGGGCCGGACGTGATCGCGCTCCAGCTGGTGACCATGGGCTCGGTGGTGGCGGAGGCGACCGCGAAGCTCTTCGCCGCTGACGCCTACCGGGACTACCTCGAGCTGCACGGGCTGAGCGTCCAGCTCACCGAGGCGCTCGCGGAGTACTGGCACGCCCGCGTGCGCGCGGAGCTCGGCCTCGGCGGGGACGGCGACGTGGACGCGATGATCCGCGACCAGGCCTACCGCGGGTCGCGCTACTCGTTCGGCTATCCCGCCTGTCCCGACCTGGCGGACCGGGCAAAGCTGGTCACCCTGCTCCGGCCGGAGCGGATCGGTGTGCAATTGAGCGAGGAACTTCAGCTCCACCCCGAGCAGTCCACGGACGCGCTCGTCGTGCACCACCAGGAGGCCAAGTACTTCAATGCGCGCTGACCACCACCCCTCTCGCGCACCCCGGCGCCGGCTGGCGCTCCTGCTCGCCGGCTCCCTCTGCGTGCTGGCTGCCTGCACGCCCCCGGCCGTCGAGCCGACCCTCACCCCGACGCCGAGCCCGACCCCTCGTCCCTTCACGGTGATCACCACCGGCCAGATGACCACGGCCGATCCGGCGGTCGCCACCGCGGACACCGACTCGATCCTGGTCACGAGCATCTACCAGCGGCTGATGGTGGTGCTGCCGGAATCCGGCGAGCTGAAGCCGGACGCGGCCACCGACTGCCTGTTCACGTCCACGCTCACCTACGAGTGCACGCTGCCGGAGGAGCTGTTCTTCCACAACGGCGACGTGCTCGACGCCACGGACGTGAAGTTCAGCATCCAGCGCGCGCTGCGCATGGACACCCCCGGCTCCTCGGTCGGGCTGCTGTCGGCCCTCAAGCGGATCGACGTCCCGGACGCGCACACGGTGCGCTTCCAGCTCTCCTGGCCGGACAACCAGTTCGGGTACGCGCTGGCCGGGCAGGCGGCGTCCATCGTGGACGCCGGGACGTTCGACCCCGACACCGCGCTGCCGCTGGAGACGCTCCCCGTCGGGTCCGGCCCCTACCAGGTCAACGCCCTCGACCCCGACGCGGCGACCTTCACCCGCTTCGAGAAGTACGTCGGGCCGAAGAAGGGGCTCCTCGCGGCGCTGAGACTCCAGATCGTCCCGGACTCGGTGGCGGCGGAGGAGGCCATCGACAAGGCCACCGCGGAGGTGGTGTGGCGAAGCCTCGACAACGCCGCGCTCCAGCGCGTGACCGACAAGATCGCCGGTGGCCCGGACAAGACGACAGAGAGCGGCTTCTCCCGCCTCCCGCTGCCGGGCCTGCGGGTCGCGCAGCTGGTCTGGAACCCCGCGTCCCCCCTGCGCAAGGACGCCAAGCTGCGCGAGGGCGTCGCCAAGGCGCTGCAGGGCGACCGGACGCTGGACTCGATCGTCCCGGTGGGCGTGGAGGACCACGCGTCGTCGTTCGACCTCGGCGGACGCCCGCGCCTGCCGAAGCTCGGCGAGGGCCGCACCAACCTGACCCTCGGCTACAGCCGCACCGCCCCCGGGCACGCCGACCTGGCCAGCCTGCTGCGCGACCGCATCGAGGAGCTGGACGGGGTGAGCGTCCGGCTCGTCACCACCAGGGACGCCGACCTGTACCTCACCGACCGTCCGGCCTGGGTGAACAACGCCACCGGCTGGCTCCAGCGCTACCTCGCCGACCCGCTGCCGGGCAGCCGCAGCAAGCTGGAGATGCTCGGCCAGCGCGCGCGGATCACCAGTGGCACGGCGCGCACCGCTGCGCTGACCGAGATCCAGCAGCAGGCCGCGGCCGACAACACCGTGCTGCCGATCTCGCAGTCCGACGGCATCATGTTCGTGGCGAAGGGAGTGACCATGGTCGGCGAGCCGTTCGGCAGTGGACAAGTGCTCGGATTGTGGGGACTCACCAATGGATGACCTGACGGCGGCCCCGGAGGCCACCACGCACCGCGAGCCGAGCGGGGTCCGCACCGGGCCGCTCGCTGCGGGCGAGCGGGTGACGCTCAGCGACCCGAAGGGGCGCCGGCACTCCGTGCTGCTCGTGCCCGGCGGGGTGTTCCACACGACCAAGGGCGGCATCAGCCACGACGACCTGATCGGCATGCCGGAGGGCAGCGTCGTGATGTCGGCCGGCGGGGTGGCCTACCTGGCCTTTCGTGCCCTGCTGGAGGAGTTCACCGTCACGATGCCCCGCGGCGCGACGGTGGTCTACCCCAAGGACGCCGCGCACATCCTGGTGCAGACCGACATCTTCCCCGGGGCGCGGGTGCTCGAGGCCGGCGCCGGTTCGGGCGCGCTGAGCATCTTCCTGCTGCGGGCGATCGGCACCACCGGCCGCCTGTACTCCTACGAGCGGCGGCCGGACTTCGCGGCCATCGCGAAGAAGAACGTCACCGCCTTCTTCGGCGCCGAACACCCGGCGTGGACCCTCCGTATCGGCGACCTGGTCACCGACCTCCGGCCGGAGCCGGTCGACCGTGTCGTGCTCGACATGCTGGCGCCGTGGGAGTGCGTGGACGCCGTCGCCCGCGTGCTCGAACCCGGCGGGCTGCTGTGCTGCTACGTGGCCACCACCACCCAGCTCGGGCGCACCATGGACACCCTGCGCGCCCACGGCGGGTTCACCGAGCCGGACGCCAGGGAGTACTCCGCGCGGGAGTGGCACGCCGAGGGCCTGGCGATCCGCCCGGGCCACGGCACCAGCGGCCACACCGGCTTCCTGGTCTTCAGCCGACGCCTCGCCCCGGGCGTCGTGGCCCCGCTGCGGCGCCGGCGTCCCGCGCCCGGAGCGTACGGACCCGACTACAGCGGTCCGCGTCCGGCGGGGGTGAGCCCGGAGCCCGGTGATGCCTGAGCCGGCAGAGCTCGCCCGCCAGCTGGCCCGGGCGAACGAGCTCCTGGAGTCGCGTGCCCGCGCCCTCGACCTGGCCGAACGACGCCTGGCCGACGCCCGGACCGACGCCAGGACGCTGGCCGCCACCAACGAGCGGCTCAACGCCACGCTGGCCGAGGCCAGGGAGTCCCTGGTGTCGCTGCGGGCGGAGCTGGAGGCGCTCGGCACGCCGCCGAGCTCGTTCGGGGTCGTGCTCGAGCCGGGGGACGAGACGGTCGACGTGGCCACCGGGGGCCGGGTGCTGCGCTGCGCGGTCCGCCCCGACCTCGACCCGGACGTCCTGCGCCCCGGGGCGCGCGTGCTGCTGAACGAGGCCCTGCTCGTCGTCGGAGTCGTCGGCGACCTGCCCGCGGGGGAGACCGTGCGGCTGGTGGAGGTGCTCGACGACGGTCGCCTGCTGGCGGCGGGAGCGTCGGGAGACGAGGTGGTGCTGCTGGCCTCCGCCACCCTCGACGTGGCGGCCCTCCGTCCGGGCGTGACGTTGCTCGCCGACCGGCGGGCGCTCCTGGCGTCCGCCGTCGTGCCGCGCAGCGAGGTCGCCGACCTGACGCTGGAGGAGGTGCCGGACGTCAGCTACGCCGACATCGGCGGGCTGGGGGCGCAGATCGAGCAGATCAGGGACGCCGTCGAGCTGCCGTTCCGCCACCGCGAGCTGTTCACCGAGTTCGGGCTGCGCCCGCCGAAGGGCGTCCTGCTGTACGGACCGCCGGGCTGCGGCAAGACCATGATCGCCAAGGCGGTCGCGAACTCGGCCGGCAGTCACTTCCTCAACATCAAGGGCCCCGAACTGCTCGACAAGTACGTGGGCGAGACCGAGCGCCAGATCCGCGCGATCTTCACCCGGGCGAAGGAGCACGCCACGTCGGGCCGCCCGGTGATCGTGTTCTTCGACGAGATGGACGCGCTGTTCCGCACCCGCGGCAGCGGGGTGTCCTCCGACGTGGAGGCCACGATCGTGCCGCAGCTCCTCAGCGAGATCGACGGCGTGGAGGGCCTGGCGAACGTGATCGTCATCGGTGCCACCAACCGCGAGGACCTGATCGACCCGGCGATCCTGCGTCCGGGCCGGCTGGACGTGAAGATCAAGCTCGACCGTCCCGACCGCGAGGGCGCGGCGGAGATCCTCGCGCGCTACCTGACCGCGGAGACCCCGCTGAATACCGGAGGCCGCGAGCCGGAGGAGTTCCGCAGCGCCCTGGTCACGGCGATCGTCGACCGCCTGTACGCCCGCAGCGAGGAGAACCGGTTCATCGAGGTCACCTACGCCGGCGGCGACCGCGAGGTGCTGTACGTGGCCGACTTCGTCTCCGGCGCCATGCTGGCCGGTGTCGTGGGACGCGCGAAGAAGGCGGCCATCAAGGACCTGATCGACGGGGGAGAGCGCGGGGTGAGGCTCGACCACGTGCTGGCGGCCTGCGCCGCCGAGATCGGCGAGAACGAGGAACTGCCCAACACGACCAACCCCGACGACTGGGCCCGCGTCTCGGGGCGCAAGGGCGAGCGGATCGTGTTCCTGCGCACGCTCGTCGGCTCCCGCCAGCTCACCCCGTGACCCCGCCGATCCCCGACCCCGGTCCGGCCGGCGTCCCGTCACCCGACCGTCCTCGTCGCGCCGCCGGCGGCGTTGCCGCCTGGGCCCCGCCGGGGCCGTCCGCAGCCGTGCCGCGGGTCATGGGGATCGAGACCGAGTACGGGATCCTCGCCCCGTCCGTACCGCACGTGCACCCGTCCGCGCTGAGCGCAGCCGTGGTCGCCGCCTACCCCGGGACGGCCACCGGCACCACGCTGGACTGGGTCGACCCCATCCCGATCGAGGACGCCCACAACCGGATCCTCGCCAACGGTGCCCGCCTCTACGTCGACCACGCCCACCCCGAGTACTCGGGTCCGGAGGTGACGACCGCGCGCGCGGCGGTGGCCTACGACCTGGCCGGGGATGCCGCCGTGGTCGCCGCCGCGGGTGCCGCGTCCCGGCAGGTGGGCGTCGAGATCGGCATCTTCAAGAACAACACCGACTCCCACGGCGCGTCCTACGGCTGCCACGAGAACCACCTGCTGCCGCGCTCGCTGCCGTGGGCGCAGGTCGTCGCGCTGCTGCCGGCGTTCCTGGTCTCGCGGACCGTGCTCACCGGTGCCGGACGCGTGGGCATCGGGCAGGACGGGCGGGTCCCGGGCTTCCAGCTCAGCCAGCGCGCGGACTTCTTCGAGACGCTCGAGGGCACCCAGACCACCCGCCGCCGGCCGATCGTGAACACCCGCGACGAGCCCCACGCCCCGCCCGCGGCCTACCGGCGCCTCCACGTGATCACCGGCGACGCGAACCGCACCCCGTACGCCACCTGGCTGAAGGCAGGGATGCTGTCGGCGTTCCTGACGGCACTGCGGGCCGGCGTCCTGCCCGAGGTGCGCCTGGCCGATCCGGTCGGCGCGTTCCACGACACCAGCCACGATCCGGGGCTGCGCGTGACGCTCAGGCTGGAGGACGGCCGCCGGCTGACCGCACTGGAGCTCCAGGAGCTGTTCCACGCCGCGGTCAGCGCCGATGCGGCCCGGCGTCCGGACGACTACGAGACCGACGTGGTCGCCGCGTGGGGCGAGGCCGTGGCCGACCTGCGGACGGACCCGGCGCGCTGCGCGGACCGCCTCGACTGGGTGGCCAAGCTGGCCCTGCTGGACGCCTTCGCCGCGCGGCACGGCCTGGACTGGACGAGCGCCCGCCTCGCCCAGCTCGACCTCGCCTGGGCCCGGCTCGACGTCCCCGGTCCCTGGGACGCGCTGGAGCGCGCCGGGCGGTTCCGTCCGGTCGTCACCGCCCAGGAGGTGGACCGCGCGGGCGACGAACCCCCGGCCGACACGCGGGCCTGGCTGCGGGGGAGCATCGTCGGCGTGGCACCGGAGCGTGTCACCGGCGGTTCCTGGGACTGGCTGCGGGTTCGCGACGACGCCGGGCGGGAGCACCAGCTGGACCTGTCCGAGCCGGCCCGCGGCACGCGGGCGGACGTCGGCGTGCTGGAGGGTCCTGCCGCGGTCGATGCGCTGCTGCGCCGTCGTGGGTGAGTAGGCTGTCCGGCGCCCGAACAGATCAGGAGGACCGGTGGCCGAACGCGTGCAGCGGGAACGGACGCCCCAGCGCGAGGACGAGGTGGCCGAGGCCGCCCCGCTTCCGGCACGGTCGGTGGACTACGACGCGATCCTCGACCAGATCGACGCGGTGCTCGAGGCGGACGCCGAGGAGTACGTCCGCTCGTTCGTGCAGAAGGGCGGCCAGTGACCAGACCTGAGCTGTCCCCGGCGCTGGTGATCGGCACGGGCCTGGTCGGGGCGTCCGTGGCCCACGCGCTGACCCGGGCGGGCCTGACCGTCCACCTCCAGGACAAGGTGTCGAGCCACGCCCGCGTGGCCGCGTCCCGGGGTGCCGGGACGACCGCAGCGCCCGATCCGGGGGCGGTCCGCCTGGTGGTCGTCGCCGTGCCGCCGGAGGCGCTGCCGAAGGTGATCGCGCGGTCGCTGGCCACCTACCCGCACGCGACGGTGACCGACGTCGGCTCGGTGAAGGGGACGGTCCTCTCCGCGCTGCGGCGGACCGATGCCGACCTGTCCCGCTACGTCGGCTCGCACCCGATGGCCGGCTCGCAGCACGTCGGCCCGCTGACCGCTCGGGCGGACCTGTTCGTGGACCGCACCTGGGTGATCACCCCGCACGACACCTCCGCCGCCCACGCGGTGCTGGACGTGCAGGAGCTGGCGTCGCTCTGCGGTGCACGACGGGTCACGATGGGCGCGGCCCACCACGACGAGGCCGTCGCCCAGGTCTCGCACCTGCCGCACCTGGTGTCCGTCCTCGTCGCCGGGCGCCTCACCGAGCTGCCGGCCGAACACCTCCGGCTGGCCGGCCAGGGGCTGCGCGACGTCACCCGCATCGCCGGATCGGACCCGGGGCTGTGGCAGCAGATCATCGGCGCCAACGCTGTCGCCGTCCGTTCCGAGCTCGTGGCCCTCCAGGCCGACCTGGCCGACCTGATCGCCGGGCTCGAGGCCGGCGACGTGGGCCCGGCGCTCGTACGCGGGCTGGACGGCACGCGCGCGCTCCCCGGCAAGCACGGCCTGAGCTCCACCAGCTACGCCCACGTGGTCGTCGAGATCCCCGACGCCCCCGGCGCCCTGGCCCGGCTCTTCCGCGACATCGAGACCGCGGGGGTCAACATCGAGGACCTGTCGATCGACCACGACCTCGAGCGCGAGGTGGGCTGGCTGTCGGTGCAGGTCGCCCCCGAGCGGGCCGACGAGCTCACGGCCGCCATGACCGACGCGGGCTGGACCGTCCGCGACCGCGAACCCCAGTTGTAGACCCGGAGGAAGCAATGACCACAGAACGTCTCGTGATCGCCGTCGACGGGCCCAGCGGCTCCGGGAAGTCGTCCACCTCGCGCGGGGTGGCGAAGGCCCTCGGGCTGGCCTACCTCGACACCGGCGCGATGTACCGGGCGGTGACCCGCGCGTTCCTGGACGCCGGCGTGGACCCCGCCGACGCGCCCGCCGTGATCGCGGTGACGGTCGGGGCCGACCTCGAGATCAGCACGGACCCCGACGACCAGTGGGTGCGGGTGAACGGCCGAGACGTGACGACGGCGATCCGCGAGCCGGAGGTGTCTGCGAACGCCAGCGCCGTCTCGACCGTCCCGGAGTGCCGCGCCAACCTCGTCGCCCGCCAGCGGGCGATCATCGACGCGGCCCCGAACGGCATCGTCGCCGAGGGCCGCGACATCACCACCGTGGTGGCCCCGGACGCGCCCGTCCGGCTGTTGCTCACCGCCGACCCGGAGATCCGGATGGCGCGCCGCAAGGCCGAACTCGGCGACAAGGTGGACGACGCGCAGCTGGCCGACCAGATCCTGCGCCGCGACGCCGACGACTCCCGGCTGGTGAACTTCACCACGGCCGCCGACGGCGTGACGCACCTCGACTGCACCTACCTCACGCTGGAGGAGACGATCGACGCCGTGCTCGGGCTGGTGGCCCGGACGGCGCGCTGACGCCGGCCAGCCAGCCGGGGAGTCCGCGGCCGGCGACGACGCGGCGTACCGCGACCCACACCAGCGCGGCGAGCACCAGCGGTGCCACCTGCACACGCGTGAGCGACGCGAGGGCCGTGGCCAGCGCGGGCAGCAGCCAGGCGGCCACGAGGACCTCCCGGTCGCCGCGACGCCACCCGTTCTCGAGGCCGTACGCCGCCAGCCAGGCGATCGGGAACGCGAGCCAGACCAGGTCGTAGTCGAAGGCGTACGGGTTCGCCAGGAACGTCGCGGCCATCAGGACGGCCCCGCGCAGTGGGAGCGCGTCCGTGCGTCGCCAGACCACCCACACGGCCACCGCCGCTGCGATCGCGACGACGGCGTGGACGGCGTACGCCCACGGCACCGCGGTGCCGAGGAGGCGCAGCAGGGCGAAGGTGGACGGCATCTTCGCCCACGGCAGCGCCCCGGTCTCGGTGGCGACCCGGGCCACCTGGAGGCTGTCCAGCCAGGCCGGCAGCGCGGCCCAGCCGAACGCCAGCAGGCTGGCGCCGAGGAACGCCAGCGCGGTGCCGGCGGCCACGAGCATCGTCCGCCACGCGCGGACGGCGAGGAGCGCGACGGCGAACAACGCGGCCAGGTGCGGCTTCACGACCAGCAGCCCGAGCAGCACACCGGAGAGCACGGGCCGCCGTCGCAGCGTGAGCAGTGAGCCGCCGGCGAGGGCGGCGGTGAGCAGGCCGTTCTGGCCCTGCGCCGCGCAGACCCACAGGCCGGGGAACGCGGCGACCAGCCAGCCGGCGCCCGGGCGCCCGATCGCCCGGCGCAGCGCCAGCGCCCAGCCGGTCGCGGTGGTCCCGACGAACACGGCGAGCGCGGCCAGATGGGGGAGGAGGGCCAGCGGCGTGACCACGAGAAGGAACGTCGGCGGGTAGAACCAGGCGAAGCCCTTGCCGGCGTAGGCGGGGAAGACCTGGTGCTGCATCGCCAGCAGGGCGTCCAGGTTCCAGGCGTCGACCCCGTGGCCGGAGAGGGCGAGGCGGGCCGCGGCGTAGAAGGTCACGAAGTCGGAGCCGAGCACCTGTCCGCGGAAGTCGAGGCCGTCGTGCACGGACAGCGCGTAGGCGAGGACGGCCACCGCGTAGACGCCGACGAAGATCCGGGGGTAGACGCGCAGGCGTTCGGCGTCCAGCCAGTGGCGGCCAGCCTCCACGCGTCCTCCCTTCGCCGGTGGCCAGTCTGTCACCAGACCCCGGCTCCGGCCGGGAGCCGGGCGTGCGGTAGCCTGATCAGTCGCACGTACAGCAGAGGGGACCCCCATGACCGAGACCACCGGGACCGAGCAGGTGAAGCCCGTCGTGGCCGTCGTCGGACGTCCCAACGTGGGCAAGTCGATGCTGGTGAACCGGATCATCGGCCGCCGCGAGGCCGTCGTCCAGGACCTGCCCGGTGTCACCCGCGACCGCGTGAGCTACGACGCGGAGTGGAACGGGCGCGAGTTCGTGATCGTCGACACCGGCGGCTGGGCCCCGGACGCCAAGGGCATGGCCGCCCAGATCGCCGAGCAGGCCGAGCTGGCCATCGCGGCCGCGGACGTCGTGCTGTTCGTCGTGGACGCCACCGTCGGCACGCAGGACGTGGACGAGGCCGTCGTCGACGTGCTGCGCCGCAGCCGCAAGCCGGTCGTGCTGGCCGCGAACAAGGTGGACGACCTCCGGCAGGAGGCGGACGCCGCCTCGATGTGGAACCTCGGGCTCGGCGAGCCGCACCCGGTGTCCGCCATGCACGGGCGGGGGACCGGCGACCTGCTGGACGCGATGCTCGAGGTGATGCCCGAGGCGCCGCGCGCCGGTGAGGCCGAGATCGGCGGCCCGCGCCGGGTCGCCATCGTCGGGCGTCCGAACGTGGGGAAGTCGTCCCTGCTGAACCAGCTGGCGAACGCCCGGCGCGTGGTGGTCGACAACGTCGCCGGGACCACGGTCGACCCGGTCGACGAGCTCGTCGAGGTGGGCGGGATCCTGTACCGCTTCATCGACACCGCCGGCCTGCGCCGCCGGGTGAAGGAGGCGTCCGGGCACGAGTACTACGCCGCGCTGCGCACCCAGAGCGCGATCGAGCGCGCCGAGGTGTGCGTGGTGGTGCTGGACGCGTCGGAGACCATCAGCGACCAGGACCTGCGCATCCTGACCATGGTCGAGGAGGCCGGCAAGGCCCTCGTGATCGCCTACAACAAGTGGGACCTCACCGACGACGAGCGGCGCCACTACCTCGCGCGCGAGGTGGAGCAGGACATCCGTGCCTTCGCCTGGGCGCCCGGGGTGAACATCTCCGCGCTCACCGGCCGCAACGTCGACAGGCTGTCGAAGGCGATCGAGGAGGCCCTGGAGGGCTGGGAGACCCGGGTCTCAACGGGCAAGCTCAACGCGTTCCTCGGACGTCTCACGGCCGCGCACCCGCACCCGGTGCGGGGCGGCAAGCAGCCGCGCATCCTGTTCGGTACGCAGGCCCACAACTGCCCGCCGACGTTCGCCCTGTTCACGTCCGGCCAGTTCGACCCGCAGTACGTCCGCTTCGTCGAGCGCCGCCTGCGCGAGGACTTCGGCTTCCGCGGGTCGCCCGTCCACGTCGAGGTCCGGGCGCGCGAGAAGCGCAAGGATCGCTGACCGCTCCGATCCCGGACCTCACCGGTCCCGGACGGGGTTCCGCCCGGCCGACCGGGGCGGAGCGAGGGTAACCCCGCTCAGCCCTGGGGCGGTGCGGGCGGCTGCCAGCCACCCGGCTGGCCCGGTGCGGGCGGTGCCTGCGGCGGGTACCCCTGGCCGGGCTGCTGCTGCCCGTAGTACTGGCCCGGGGGCGCGTAGTAGCCGGGCTGGGGGGCCTGGTGGCCGTACGCCGGGGCGGGCGGCAGCTCGGAGCGACGCACCTGGTCGATGAACATGTAGGTGGTGTAGGCGTGCAGGAACGGCTGGGTGACCAGCTGGACGGCCACCTGCAGGAGGATCACCACGAGGTAGAGCGGCAGCAGCACCATCATGGCTGCGGCCACGCGGCCGGGATCGTTGGTGTTGCCCTCCATGCTCATGGCGGCCGGCATCATCACGATCTGGGACGCCCCGCTCACGACCATGCCGACGGCGGCGACGGCGAGCGACGCGACGATGGAGTAGCCGAACGTGCGCCAGAACGCGCCGCGGGTGAGGCGCCAGGAACGCTTCATCCCTTCGATGCCGCCGACCTGCTCCAGGGCGATGGCCGGCACCGTGTAGAGCAGCTTGATCTGGAGGAAGATCGTCACCGGGATCATGGCGAGCACCAGCAGCACCATCAGTGCGGCGGCGCCGGCCGCGCGTCCGCCGGAGCTGCCGTCCAGGGCACCGACCATGGCGAAGACGATCCCCAGGACGAGGCCGTAGGCGAGGAGGACGGCGCCGAGGAAGATCGCGATCACCGGCGCCATGCGGGGAAGGAAGCCCCGCGTCCGCGTCAGCAGACCCCGCAGGTCGGGGTGCTGGCCCTGGGCGATCTCGTAGGCGCCGAGGGACATCATGCCCTGGGCCTTCACCTGGGCCAGGACGGTCGCGAGGGCACCGACGATCGCGACGGCGATGCCCACCAGGATCCCGGCGGTCATGCCGCGGGATCCTGCGGCCACCGTCGCCGAGAGGGCGATGACGACGCCGCCGCCGATCACGACGAGGCCCACGAGGGACGGGAACAGGGCGATCAGGACGAACAGGCCGAAGCGGCGCTTGAGCGCGGCGAAGCTTCCGGCGAACAGGTCGCCGATGTCGAGCGGACTGGGCCGCAACAGGGGTGTGGGTGCGAGCACAGGATGAGCGTACTGTCGCGGGCCGACAGCGCGCGGGTGTCCGTCCCCTGCGTGGCGGTCAGACGGTGCGCGGCACCTTTCCGGTGAGCTTCAGGATCGCGCACATCACCTTGTGCGCGCCGTCGGCCGTCGGATCGAACATCAGCGGGCAGCCGCCGTCGATCACGAGCAGGCCGTGCTCGCGCCCGTAGGCGACCGCCTCGGGGGAGACGCTGCCGGCGTCCACCGAGCGGTGCATCCAGACCTTCGTGACGCCGAGGTCGACGGCCTGCTTGACCGTGTTCATGGCGTGCTCGGGACGGGTGCCGATGACGACCGCGTCCACGCCGCCGGGGACCGACGCGAGGTCCGGGTAGGCGGGCCGTCCGCCGATGGTCTCTGCGTGGGGGTTGATGGCGAACACCTCGTAGCCACGGTCCACGAGCCGGTCGTAGACGGTGTTGCTGCCGTGGCCCTGCGGGTTGCGGGACACGCCCGTGACCGCGATCCGCTTGCCGGCAAGGAACGACTGGGCTGCCTCCGCGAGCTTCACTGCCCTCTCCTCTTCTCCACCCAGGGCACGCCGCCTGCGGCGTCCGTTCGGGTCACCACTCAGGGTAGGACGCGCCGGTCGAGCGCGCCGGAAGACCGGGGAACTGCCCCTCGGGACGCGGTGGCGCGAGCCGCCCGCGATTCGTAGTACAGTGTCCAGCCGGGCCTCACAGGGCCGACAACTGAAGAACGGGCTGTAGCGCAGCTTGGTAGCGCACTTGACTGGGGGTCAAGGGGTCGCAGGTTCAAATCCTGTCAGCCCGACTGTGTAATGTCTCAGGACATCGAGGACGTCTGGACCCGCGTTTGGCAGGTTCGGGCCTCTTTGCGGTTTCGTGGCCCGATACACGCGGGCACCCGCACCGGTACGGATCAGCCGTCGAAGTAGACGCCCCACAGCGACGCGAACGCCGCGTCGCCCAGCTGCTCCCACCCGTCGTCGGCGGGGCTGGGCCCGACGGCGCTGAAGTCCAGCAGGATGGACGTCCCCGTCCCGCGCGTGGCCAGCACCAGCACGCCGTGCCTCGGGCCGGCCGCCGTGTCCTGCTGGTACCGCTGGCTCGCCGAGGTGAGCCCGTCCATGGTGACGAAGTCCTCGACAGCTCCGATGCGCTCCGCGGGAACCCCGCCGAAGTAGGCCGGCACCAGCCCGTCCAGCGCCGGGCCGGCGGGTCCGGGTCGCACCTGCCGGGGCGACACCGTCAGCATCAGGTCGGGGAAGGCCTGCGACCGCATCAGGTGCACCTGGCCGAAGACCGTGTCGGTCGTGGCCGGGGGAGGGGTGAACCGGAAGGCACCGACACTGATCGTGTCGATCGGCGCGGTCAGTTCGTAGGCCTGGCACAGGCGGGGATCCTTGCTGATCACGCCGAGCGCCATCGCGTACGCCCGTTCGGCCGGCCCTCCGTGCGCACCCTCGGCGAACCAGGTCAGGTGGTCGTCCCAGTCGACGCCCTCCGTCCCGAGACGGCGGATCGTCTGCATGGCGTCGTACAGGTCGAAGTCGCCCAGCGCAGGCAACGCCACGTCGCCGTCCTGGACCGCGGAGAGGAACACCCCCGCGTAGCAGTCCGACTGCAGCTCACCGCCGATCGTCGGGGTGACGAAGCTCGCCCCGTCCACCTCCGCGAGGTGGTGGCCGAACTCGTGGGCGTGGACGACCACCCCGCCCAGCGCCGGGGTCTTCAGCTGGTCCGCCAGCGCCGCGAACAGGTCGGGGTTGAGGTAGAGCACCCCGTCACCGGGGCAGTAGAACGAGTTCCCCTTCCAGTCGCCCGGCGCCAGGGCGCAGCCCTCGACCACCGGCTCGTGCTCGTCGTCGTAGAACACGATCCGCGTGGGCGCCTCGAACGGCGCACCGCTGAACGTCGCCAGCTGCCCGGACCAGTACGACTCCAGCGCCGTCTGGGTCTGGGTGACCAGCTGTTGGGTCGCGGAGTCCGGGGTGAACGGCGCCGAGACCGGGTCAGCACACGCGGTGAGCAGGCAGCTCAGCACCATGCCGCCGCCCAGGGCTGCGATCGACCTGCGCACGGGTTCCTCCTCTCAGGCGACGACCTTCGTCGGTGTCCACAGCCCGCCCTCGGTGGCGTGCCACTCCATGTGGGCCGCCGCCGAGCGGGGCGAGATCACCCGGAACGGCCGGCCGCCGTCGTCGACCAGCTGGCTGCCGCGCGTGCCGCCGTCACGGAAGTCGACGCGGAGCCGGAACCGGCAGTCTGCGGAGGTGCTCCGGATGGTGACGGTGAAGAACTCCAGGCTGGTGGAGGACACCTGAAGCGGGAAGCGGAACTCCTCCCCGAACGACGGGTCGGCCTTCGGCGTCCCCTGCGTCCGTCCCGCATCGAGGTCGATCTCCACCTCGCGCACCGGAACCTCGCCGCCGACGGTGGCCGCGATCGCCGTCCAGGCCGGCGGCGTGGCGCAGTCGACGTCGGTCGCACTGATCCCCTCGAGCAGGACGGCGCGATCCCTGGTGCCGCTCACGACCAGCTCGATCCGGACGCGGTTGGACGGTCCGCCACCCTGGTTCAACGCCCACCGCGCGATCGTCTCCGGGCGGACCAACGCGCCGGCCACCTCGTCCGGCGACTGCGGGATCGTCACGTCCCACGGGCTCACGATCGGGCCGGACGACTCCACCGACAGGGCGGGCGTGGCCGCGCCCGCGACACTGTCGGCGACGCGGCTGATCGCCCAGCCCGCCAGCTGGGTGGCGACGAAGGTGACCACGGCCGTGATCGTGACCGTCCTGGCGACCAGCCGGCGACGCTGCGGCGCCGACCCGGCCGTCGTCGAGGCGTGCGGTGCCGGCCCGTCCCCGGCTGCGGTCTCCTCAGGCGACGCCACGTGACAACCCCCCCTGCGCTGGAGGCTAGTGGCGCGCCCGTGTGGGGTCACCGCGCAGAATTGCGCGCCGCCGCTGACCGCCCGAAGGGCGACTGCTCCGACTTCGCGCGACGCGGCCCGGACGGGATCGCAGGCGGGGACAATCGTCTGGTGAACCCGACGATCCGCATCCCGGCCCCTGAAGAGGCGGAAGCGGTCACGCGCATGCTGTGCGAGCTCGACCGCGAGAACAGCACGATGATGCTCGAGCCGGGGGAGCGTTCCGAGGACCCCCGCCTGCTCCAGGAGTGGCTCTCCGTCCTCCATCCGGACCACCACTGCTACCTGGTCGTCTTCGACGGGCTCAGGGCCCTCGGCTTCGTCCATGCCGAGCGGGGGCCGTTCCGGCGCAGCCGGCACAGCGCCTACGTGGTGATCGGCCTGCTGGAGGAGGCCCGGGGCAGCGGCTGGGGACGCCGCCTGCTCGAGGCCGTCGACCGGTGGGCGACCGAGCGTGGCGTCGCCCGCCTCGAACTCACCGTGATGACCCACAACGCCGCGGCGATCGGGCTCTACCGGCGTTGCGGCTACGTCGAGGAGGGCCTGCGGCGCCACTCCCTGATCCTCGATGGCACCCCGGTGGACGAGTTCGCCATGGCGAAGCTGCTGACCCCGGACCGCTAGGTTGGTGATCCGCCGGACGCCGGATGAGTCGACTCGGCCCACGAGAGGAGGCCCGGATGCGCAACGCGGGAGTCCGCGCAGCCCTGGTGGCTGCCCTCCTGTTCGGCGCGGGCGCCCCGGTCGCGAAGCTCCTGCTGGGTGCGGTGAGCCCGTGGATGCTCGCCGGGCTGCTCTACACCGGTTCCGGGCTCGGCCTGGCCGCCTGGCGTCTGGCCCGGCGGGCAGAACGCGTCCGCCTGCCGCGCGCTGACCGCCTGCCCCTGGCCGGCGCCGTCGTGTTCGGCGGCGTCCTCGCCCCGGTGCTGTTGATGGTCGGCCTCACCCAGCTCCCGGCGACGGGGGCGTCGCTGCTGCTCAACGCCGAAGGCGTCTTCACCGCACTCATCGCCTGGGTCGTGTTCCGTGAGAACGTCGACCGCTGGGTCGCGCTCGGCATGCTCGCGATCGTCGCCGGCGCGGTGGTGCTCGTCGTCCCGATGGGTGTCGAGCTCGGCTCGCCCTGGGCCGGGCTCGCCGTCCTGGGCGCCTGCCTGGGCTGGGCGATCGACAACAACCTCACCCGCAAGGTGTCGCTGACCGACGCCACCTGGCTGGCCGCGGTCAAGGGACTGGTCGCCGGGCCCACCAACCTCGTGCTCGCCCTCCTGCTCGGGTCCACCCTCCCCGCCGCCGCCAACATCGCTGCCGCCGCCGGCGTCGGCTTCATCGCCTACGGCGTCAGCCTCACGTTGTTCATCGTCGCCCTGCGCCACCTCGGCACCGCCCGCGCCGGCGCCTACTTCTCCGTCGCCCCCTTCTTCGGTGCCGTGCTCGCCGTCGCGCTGGGCGACCCCGTCACCGTGCCCCTCCTGGTGGCCGGGGCCCTGATGGGTGTCGGGGTCTGGCTTCACCTGCGCGAGCGCCACGTCCACGAGCACACCCACCCCGCGCTCACCCACGACCACTGGCACACCCACGACGACGGCCACCACGACCACCTCCACGGCCCGGATGCCCCGCCGGTCACCAGCCGCGGGCACCGGCACCCCCATGAGCACGCCGAGCTCAGCCACGCCCATCCCCACTACCCGGACGCCCACCACCGCCACGACCACTAGCCCTCGCGGGCACCACCGGGGCGAGTGAGCCGCCGGTTCCAGCTCTGGACGCACCGGGAGGCGTCCGCCCACCGTTCGCACCTCACGAGGGGGTCGCGCTGCGGCCACAATCAGCGCATGGCCGATGCACGCGCGCTCCAGACGTGGTGGGACGGGCTCAGCCCGGAACAGCGGGAGCGGGCCCGCGCCATCGCACTGCGCCCCGCGCCCCGCGGGATGGCGATCGACGACCTCACCGCGTCGATGATCCTCGCCGGCCTGCCCACCTCCCGGCAGGTGTGGACGGGCCAACCCGAACACCTGGTCGAGATGCTGGACGACGTCGCGGCGTTCGTCCTCGACCGATCAGCGGCCTGAGATCAGGCCTTCTCGTCCCTCGGCGCCGAGGGCTGGACCGTCCAGGACGGCGGCTCGTCGCGGCCGGACTCCTCGTCGCGCTCGGCGTCCGCGGAGGTCTGCTGCACGATGCCGGACGCGTGGTGCGACGGCGCGTAGACGACGTAGAGGCGCAGGTCCTCCTCGCCGGTGTTGACGATGTCGTGCCAGCTGCCGGCGGGAACCTGGACGCTCCAGCCGTCACTCACGTCGGCGCGGAAGCTGAGGTCGTCCTCCGCGGGACCCATCAGCACCTGCCCGCGACCCGCGTCGATCCGCACGAACTGGTCGGTCTCCGGGTGCACCTCGAGCCCGATGGACGAGCCGGGCGGGATCGACATCAGGGTCACCTGGAGGTACCTCCCGGTCCAGGCGACCGTCCGGTAGGTGGTGTTCTCGACCGTCGCCGCCTCCAGGTCGAAGACGTTGGGCAGGGGACCGTTGTCGATGATGTTCATGGTGCCATTCTGCTCGCCCGGGGCAGCGAGCGGGCGGTTCCCGGGTCGCTCAGGACGGGGCGCCGGCGTCCGCGGCCAGGATGATGTCGGCGCACGTCGCGTAGCCCAGGCGACCGGTGTTCAGGCACAGGTCGTAGGTGCGGTAGTCGCCCAGTCGCGTCCCGGTGAGGAACTGCTGGTAGCGCACGCGGGCCTTGTCCATCCGTGCGATGTGGCGCTCCGCGTCCTTGCGCGCCACCCCGTCCACCTCGACCGCGCGCTCGATCTTCCGCTCCAGGTCGGTGCTGTAGATGAAGACGTTCCGGAAGCGGAGGTTCGCGTCGCGCAGGATCTGGTCGGCGCAGCGTCCGATGAACACGGCCGGAGCGGTCTGGGCGGCCTCGGTCACGACCTCGGCGATCGCCGCGTACATGCGGAAGGGCAGCGAGTAGGTCTCCGGGTCCGACCCGCCGATGATCGACAGGTCGAAGAACTGGCCGGTGGCGATGCGCTCGTCGAAGCTCGACAGCAGGTCCGCGGGCAGGCCCCGGCGGCTGGCAGCCTCCTGGAGGATCAGCGTGTCGTAGAACCGCATGCCGGTCCGCTCGCTGATCAGCCGGCCCACCTCGCGCCCGCCGCTGCCGTACTCGCGGTTGATCACGATCGAGGGTTGCATGGCCCGCTCCTTCCGCCGCCCGCGAGTCCCGGGGGTCACTTCGCACCCTACGCCCACCCGTCGTCCGGCGCCGGAGGACGCTCGCCTCGCGTCGACCACACTGCCCGGGTGCCAAATTGCCACCGTCGGACGGCGGCGTTCCCGGCCTAGCATGGCGACAACCTCCCTGGGAGGAAGGGGCCCCAGTGCCGGAGGGCAGGCAGGGCAAGATCTTCATCAGCTACCGGCGCCAGGAGACGGCCTGGCCGGCCCGGCAGCTCTACGAGGTGCTCGTCGCCCGCTTCGGCGCGGGGTCGGTCTTCAAGGACGTCGACGACATCGACCCCGGCGACGACTTCGTGGAGCGGATCACCGACGCCGTCGCCGCGTGCGACGTCCTGCTCGCCCTCATCGGCAACCGGTGGGCCACCATGACCGACGCGCGGGGACGGCGCAGGCTCGACGACCCCGACGACTTCGTCCGCCTCGAGCTCACCGCCGCGCTCACCCGCGGCGTGCGCGTCGTCCCGATCCTGGTCGACGGCGCGGCGATGCCACAGGCGGACGAGCTCCCGCCCGACCTGCTGCCCCTCACCCGCCGCCAGGCGGTCGAGATCAGCCCCGTCGGCTTCAACACCGACCGGCTCCTCGCCACCCTCGCCGCGACCATGGGTACCGGGACGGCTGCCCGGCTCCCCGAGGCGGCACCGGCCGTCCCGCCCCCGGACGCGCCCGCGGTCCGGCCGCCCGCCGTGGTGCCGGTCGTCGCGCCCGGGCCGGCAGCGCCGTCCGCGCCTCCGCCAGACGCGGCGCCAACGGCCTCCGACCCTCCGGGTGGGGACGCGCGCACCCCGGCCCGGGAGGAGGCACCGCCCGCCCCGGACACACCCCCGTCGGCGACACCGCCATCGACCACACCACCAACGGCGGCACCTTCCGCGACGACTCGCCCCGCGCTCCCGGTCTTCGGCCCGCCCCCGGACCCGGCGCCGGCACCACCGGACGCACAGCCCGATGGTGCCGTGCCCGTCCGGCCCCTCGGCGGATCGTCGCCGCAGGCGGGGAGCCCCGCAGCACCCGGCCGTCCCCGGGTGCTCGTCCTGGTGGGCGCGGCGGTGGCGGTGCTCGTGCTCGTCGCCGCCGCCGTCGTCCTGTGGCCCCGTGGTACGCCCGTCGCGGCGGCGACCCCCTCACCGGCGGCATCGGCCCCGGCCACCGCAACGGTCCCGGCCACCAACACGCCCAGCCCGGCCTCCGGCGGCGACGCGGCCGTGCCGATGATCCTCGCCCATCGCGGAGGGCTGGAGAAGCACCAGTTCGAGACCCAGCAGGCGATGGAGGCTGCAGCGGCCGACGGGTTCTCGGTGGAGACCGACGTCCGCTTCACCTCCGACGGCGTCGCCGTCCTCGTGCACGACGAACAGGCCACCAAGGGGCTGGACTGCGGTGGCACAGCGGTGCGCGTGTCCCGGACGACCTGGAAGGACCTGAACCGGCTCTGCAAGTCCAAGCCGACCTCCACCGACCCCGCGCAGTACCCCGTGCCGCGGCTCGACCCGACCCTGGAGGGGATCGCCGCCGCCAGCGGGAACGCCATGGTGTTCCTCGAGGTCAAGACCGCCCAGACCACCGCGCAGCGCGAGGAGTTCCTGGCCGCGCCGGTCCGCTACGGCCTGCGTGAGCGGACCGTGATCACGTCGTTCTCGCGCGAGTGGCTCGATGACGTCGCCCGGGCAGCCCCCGAGTACAAGCGGATGCTGTTCGTCTCTGGCCGACAGGTCCCGGCAGCGTCGCTGGCGGACGAAGGGCTGTGGGCCGTGGGCGTGGAGCAGGGTGTGGCGACCCCGTCCTACCTCCGGCAGCTCCAGGCCATCGGTGTGAAGGTGATGGTGTGGGTGCTCAACGACCCCGCCCAGTGGGCGACGTTCACCGCGCAGCACCCGGACATCATCATGACCGCGTACCCGTCCCGCCTGGAGGAGTGGCTGGCCCAGCGCTGACCGCGGGCGCGGGGCCGGCGGGGGCGTAGGCGGCCCGGAAGTGTTCCTCCCCGACGACCCAGGCGTGCCCGTCCCCGTCCCGCAGGACCCACCCCGGGCCTCGTGCAACGACTGGACCCTCCTGCGTGTCGACGCGCTCGCCCGGAAGGACGGGACGGGCCTCGACGACGCCGGTGCGGCGCCAGGTGTCACCCCGATCGTGCTCGTGGGTCGCGCGGAAGCTGGCGTCCGTCACCGTCCGCGTCCCTCCCGACGGGTCGGTCACCAGCCAGTCACCGGGGACGCCGGCCAGTTCCGCGCCGTCCGTCGACCGCCAGGAGTGGTGCCGGTCCAACCGGGACGCCTGCACCTCGCCCACCCGGCGGTAGCGCGCCCAGCCCACGGCCGGCCCCGCGGGCACGGCCCGGTAGCCCAGTGCGCGCAGCCGGAACAGCGTGTCGACGACTCCGGCCATGGTCTTGCGCCGCGAGGCCTCCGTGAGCTCCTCCCAGCCGCACAGGTCGGGGTGCCGCCGCGCATCATCGTCCCGGCGCGGCCCCTGGCGCCACCCCTCGGCGAGGTGGTGCGCGCGCCACGACTCGTGCTCGGCGGCGGCGAGGGCGGCCACCTCCTGCTCGGAGAGCTGGAACAGCCGCGACCCCTCGGCGATCCGGTCCTCCTCCTCGCCCGAGGTGATGCGCGCCTCGTCGAACGGGGTGTCCTCCGGGGAGGCGGGGGACCACGTGCGGCCGAGCGCCACCATGCCGTCCAGGATGCTCGACAGCTGCCGGCGGTTCGACTCCCGGTAGAACTCCGGCAGTTCCTCCCACGGGCTCGCGTGGGCGGCGCTCGGGAAGCGCCGGCGGTAGCGCTCGTGGACGGCCCGCGCGGCGCGCTCCCAGGCGTCCGCGCCCCTGCCGGTGGACGGGGCGAGGGCCAGGGCGAACTCGACCAGGCCACCGGCCGCCGACTCCGCCCCGCCGAGCTCCCCGGCGCCCTGCGCGAGCTCGAACACCGACAGCTCCGGGTGCCGGACGGAGAGCCTCGTCCCGAGTCTCGACCCCTCCTGTGCCACCACGACGACGGCGCGCCCGCCGGCCGCGCCGACACCGGCGAGAGCGGGCTCCAGATCGTCGAGCGACGCCTCGCCCGACGCCACGTCGACGGCCACCGGGTCGGAGGCGAACCGCCCCTGTCGCACCCGGTGGTCGGCGAGGAGGTCGGCGGCGCCGGGTCCGAACAGCCGCACCCGCGGGAGGACCGCGGCGCCGTCGAGGTACCGGGCCTCGCGACCGGCCTGCGACAGCTCTGCCAGGACCGCCAGCGCCAGCGCGCCCTCGCCGACCAGCAGGAGGTCGGTGACCTCCGGCACACTCCGGATCCGCTCCACGAGGAGCCCGGCGGTGGACTCGTGCGTGCCGACCGCGTCGAACACCACGCGCGCGTCGCCGATGGACCCACGCCGGAAGTCGTCGGCGTGCCACGGGTCGTCGATCCGGGCGACGACCGGCAGCCGCGGGGATCCGGGCACGCCGGGCGGCAGTGCCTCGCGCAACTGGCGGGCGAGCGCGCGATTGGCGCCCCCGTCGGGGGCCAGCAGGTAGCACCGGACCGCCCGCCTCCACGGGAACCCGTCCCGCAGGGCGAGCGGGTCGTCGCCGGGGGTGCGCCACACCAGCACGCCGTCGCTCGGGGCCGCCCGGGCGTGGGCCTCGGGCTCGCCGGTGAGCAGGACGGTCCGCACGCCGCGTCCGGCCGAGCGGGCGACGTGCTGCACGAGCGGCCACGACGACACGTCCGCCCCCACCACCGCCACCAGGCGGCGCGCGCGCAGGGCGGCCAGCCGGTCGAGCTGCGAGCGGGAGACCGAGAAGAGCACGGACGTCGCTCCACTGAGGGTGGCCAGGATCGCGAGCAGCCGGGCGACCTGGAGGGCCAGCGGGGTCGGATAGGCGCAGGCCTGACCGGGCCCGAAGGGTTGCTCGAACGAGCCGAGGAACAGCGCGAAGGCGTTGCTGAGCGCGTCCCACAGGGGTGGGCCGTCGCCGGTGCACGGGAGGTAGGCGGCGACAGCCAGCGGCACGGCCGTCCCCGCGCTCCAGGCCGACAGCAGGAACGGCACCCGCGCGGAGGCCTTCCAGCGCGTCGCCACCACCAGGCCGAAGGCCAGCGCGCCCACCCCGAGGACGACGGACATCGCCCCGACCGAGCCCGGCCGGGCGATCCAGGCCAGGGGTTCCGGGACGGACGCGAGGAGGCCCGGGGACAGTGCCGCCACCACCAGCCAGGCCTGCAGGACGGCGTGGCAGGCGACAGCGACGACGGTCACCGCTCCCCACCGCCGCGACTGTGCGCTGTCGGGACCCATCGAACCTCCGCCGGCCGTGGTGTCGGCCTCACGATAGCCGTGGCGGCCGGGCCGGGCGCAGGGCACGGGACGGGGCTCAATTGCTGCTTCGTGTCACGCGCGCCGCACGGCGCGGAGGACAGCCCGGACGCGCCGTACGATGGGCGGCCAGTGAGGGAGGAGAACCATGGGTGCGGTGCAGTTCTGGGAGGAACGCTACGCGAGCAGGCCGCAGGTCTGGTCGGGACGGGCCAACCAGGTACTGGTCGACCTCGTCTCCGGCTTCGCCCCGCGTACGGCGCTGGACCTGGGCTGCGGTGAGGGCGGGGACGCCGTGTGGCTCGCGCAGCAGGGCTGGCGGGTGACGGCCGTCGACATCTCCACCACCGCCGTCGAGCGGGGACGGGCCGCGGCCGCCGACCTCGGCGTCCCCGCAGACCGCATCACCTGGGTCGCCCAGGACCTGGCCGAGTGGTCCCCGGGCGGGACGTTCGACCTGGTCAGCGCCTTCTTCCTGCAGTCGCCGGTCGAGCTGCCGCGCGACGAGATCCTGCGCAGGGCCGCCGGGGCGGTCGCGCCGGGCGGCTACCTGCTCCTGGTGACCCACGCCGCACCCCCGCCGTGGGCGACCGCGCTGGACAGCCACCACCACGACTTCCACACCCCCGAGGAGGAGCTGGAGGCCCTCGGGCTGCACCCGACGGAGTGGGAGGCGCTGGTGGCCGAGACGCGCCAGCGGTCCGCCACCGGCCCGGACGGGCAGCCGGCCGAACTGGAGGACGCCATCGTCCTCGCGCGCCGACACTCCTCACACGACGCCGGCGACACGGGGGAGTGAGGCCCGCCGGGGCTCCCCGGTGGCCAGGGCTCGCCCGTCGGCACCGTCACGTCGGGGGCCGCCCGGTCTGGTAGAACGCTCCCGTGCGCGCAGTGGTCTACTCCTCGATCGGGACGATGCCCGAACTCCTCGACGTCCCCGAGCCGGCCTGCCCGGCCGACGGGGCCGTGATCGCCGTGGAAGCCACCGGGGTGTGCCGGTCGGACTGGCACGCGTGGCGCGGACACGACCCGGTGGCGCTCCCGCACATCCCCGGCCACGAGTTCGCCGGGGTGGTTGCTGAGGTCGGACCGGACGTCCGCGACTTCGCCGTGGGGGAGCGGGTCACCGTCCCGTTCGTCAACGGCTGCGGACGCTGCGAGTGGTGCCTGGCCGGCCAGGCGCAGGTCTGCCCCGCGCAGACCCAGCCCGGCTTCACCGGGCCCGGGTCCTTCGCCGAGTACGTCGCCGTGCCGGCCGCCGACTTCAATCTCGTGCGCCTGCCCGACACCATCGACGCAGTCACCGCAGCCAGCCTGGGGTGCCGGTTCGCGACCGCCTACCACGCCCTCACCACCCAGGCCGGCCTGACCGAAGGGGAGTGGCTCGCCGTCCACGGCTGCGGTGGCGTGGGCCTGTCCGCGGTCCAGATCGGTGTCGCGCTCGGGGCGCGCGTGCTGGCGCTCGACGTCTCCGGCGACGCCCTCGCGCGCGCCGAGGCACTCGGGGCGTGGCCCGTGCCGGTCGGTGCGGACCCCGTGGACGCCGTGGTCGCCCGCACGGGAGGCGGCGCCCACGTCTCGATGGACGCCCTCGGCTCTGCCGCCACGGCAACCGCGTCCATCCGCGGGCTGCGGCGCAGGGGACGCCACCTCCAGGTGGGCCTGATGTTCGGCGAGCACCTCGCCACGCCGCTGCCCTGGGACCTCGTGGTGTCCCGCGAGCTCCGCCTCGCCGGCTGCCACGGGATGGCCGCCCGCGACTATCCCGCCATGCTCGACCTGATCGCCGGGGGCACCCTCGACCCGCGGCCGCTGCTGGGCCGCGTCGTCGGGCTCGCCGACGCCGGGGCGGAACTGGCGGCCATGGACCACCCGTCCGGGACCGGGGGCATGGTGGTCGCGCAGGTGGGCCTCCGGTGAGCGCGGACGCGGGGACGGGCCTGCGCCGCCCCTGGCTGAACCGCGTGGCGCTGCCGGTGGCGGTCCTGGTGATCTACTTCCTCTCGCCGGTCAGCGAGGACGCCCCGATCGGGTTCATGGCCGGCATCGTGGCAAGCCTCGCCGGCCTCGCGCTCGTGGCGTGGGTGACCGTGGACGAGCTGCGCCGCGCCGAGAAGCGACTGCAACTGGTGCACCTGGCGCTCATCCTCGAGGTCGCCCTGGTCAGCTTCGCCTCCGTGTACTTCCTGCTCGCGGTGTCCGACCCCGGCCAGTTCACCGGCCTCGCGACACGCCTGGACGCGCTGTACCTGTCGATGGCCACGGTGTCCACGGTGGGCTTCGGCGACGTGTCGGCCACGGGGCAGGCGGCCCGCGCGGTGGTCACCGTCCAGATGGCCTTCAACCTGGCCTTCGTCGCCTCGCTCGTGAGCCTTTTCCAGGCCCGGCTGCAGCAGAACAGGGCCCGCCGCGGGGAGGACGGCGGCGACCACACCGCCTGACGCGGCTCAGACCGCGGCAACGTCCGGCGACTCGGACTGCACGGCATGGCCGCCGAACTGCTGGCGCATCGCCGCCACGAGCTTCATGGCCGGCGACTCGTCCTGGCGTGAGACGAACCGGGCGAACAGCGCGGCGGTGAGGGCCGGCACCGGCACGCCGAGGTCGATGGCGGCGTCGACGGTCCAGCGGCCCTCGCCGGAGTCGTCGGCGTAGCCGCGGATCCGCTCCAGGCCCGGGTCGTCGGCCAGGGCTCGCGCGATGAGGTCGAGCAGCCAGGACCGGATGACGGTGCCCTCGCGCCAGCTGTCGAACACCGCCGGGACGTCGGTCACGACGTCCGCCTTCTCCAGGAGTTCCCAGCCCTCGGCGTAGGCCTGCATCATCGCGTACTCGATGCCGTTGTGGACCATCTTCGCGAAGTGACCGGCACCATGGGAGCCGGCGTGCACGAAGCCGTGCTCGCCGGCGGGCTTCAGCGCGTCGAAGACCGGCTGCACGACGGCCACGTCCGCAGCGTCGCCTCCACACATCAGGGCGTAGCCGTACTCCGTGCCCCACACGCCGCCGGAGACACCGCAGTCGATGAAGCGGACGCCGCGCGCGTCGAGCTTCTCCGCCCTGGGTGCGTCGCCGGTCCACCGGCTGTTGCCGCCGTCGATGACGATGTCGCCCTCGGACAGCAGTGCGCCGAGGTCGTCCAGCACCTGGTCGAGGAACTGCACCGGCACCATGACCCACACCACGCGCGGGCTGTCCGTGAGCCGCTCGACCAGGCCCGCCAGGTCGGGCACCTGCGAGAGTTCGGGGTTGGTGTCGTAGCCGACCACGTCGTGGCCCGCGGCGCGCAGCCTCTCGGCCATGTTGCCGCCCATGCGTCCCAGTCCGACCATGCCCAACTGCATCGTGCGCCTCCTCGGTCTCGGGTTCAGGCTACGACCGCGCCGCAAGGCCCTGTACCCGCACAGGGCGCCCGATCACCCCCAGCGCACCAGCTTCTCGTCCTGCCTTGGCACATAGACCTTGTTCACGATCATCAGCAGCGACGCCGTCACCGGCACCGCCACCAGCGCGCCGAGCAGGCCCAGCAGGGTGCCACCGACCATGGCGCCGATCAGGACGAGGGAGCCCGGGATGTCGACGGCCTTCGTCATCACCCGCGGGGTCATCACGTAGGCCTCGACCTGCATGTAGGCGAAGTAGACCGCGGCGAAGATCAGTCCGATCCACCAGGAGTGGAACAGCGAGACGCTGGTCGCGAGGATCCAGAACAGCGCCGGCCCGACCATCGGGATCATCGTGATCAGCAGGGCGAGGAAGGCGAGCAGTGCGGCGAACGGGACGCCGAGCACCGTGAGCAGGATGAACGAGAACACCGCGTTGAAGAACGCCAGGATCGCCATGCCGGAGACGTAGCCGCCGACCGACTCGGTGATCTGCTCGGTGATCTCGCCCAGCTGCGCGCGCGCGTGTGCCGGGGCGAGCCGGGTCATCGCGTGCATCATCGTGCGCAGCGAGGCCAGGAAGTACAGCGTCAGGACCAGCACGATCAGGGTGCCGGAGACCGCGTTCACGACCCCGGTGCCCACCGCGAGCGCCCCGCCGCCGATGGCGAGCAGGTTGGCCGGGTTGGACAGCCACGCACGCGCCTGGTTCAGCAGGTTCTGGTAGATGTCGCTCTGCCCGCTGGCCGCGACGAGGTTCTTGAACCACGCGGCGTTCTGGAGGTCGGAGATGTAGCCGGGCACGGCGGACGCGAACTGGGAGATCTGCACGACGGCGGTCGGGACGATCAGCGCGATCACCGCTCCGAAGGCCAGCGAGAACACGACGAACACCACGGCGATGCTCAGGCCCCGGGACATCCCGTGGCCCTCCAGCCAGCGGACCATGGGATCGAGGGCCATGGCGATGAACAGCGCGGCGCCGACCGACACCAGAACGGTGGACAGCGACGCCATCGCCCCCGCGAGCGACCAGGCGACGAGCCCGCCGACGGTCGCGGTGAAGCCCCAGACGAAGGGGTGCCCGAAATCGACGAACACCCGGCTGACACGGGAGGTGGGCGCCGCGGGCGTGCCGGTCGGCACGGGGGCGGGGGTGGGCACAGGCGTCCCGCCCGTCGGCGTGGGGGCGGGGAAGGGGACGCGGGACGCACCGTCCGCGCCGTCGGCGGAGGGGTCGGCCAGGTCGGCCCTCGTCTGCTCGGTATCGGCCATGCGAGCAGCGTAGGGCCTCAGGCCCGGGGGGCGCCCGAAGACCGCCACCGCCTGACCAACCGGGGCGGCAGCAGCGCGCTCACCAGGAGCGTGCCGCACAGCACGAGGACCGCGCCGACCACCTGCAGGGCGGTCAGCCGGTCGCCCAGGGCCACCAGCCCCACGCCGAGGGCCAGGACCATGCCGGTGAGCTTCACCCCGCTGGTGAAGCGGGCGGCCGCGGCATCGCGCGGCGGCACGATGAGGATCGGTGCGATGCCCACGGCGGCAAGGGCGATCAGCCCGAGCGCCGCGACCTCCCCGACGCCGGGCATGCCGATGCCCGACACCACGAGCCAGGGCGAGAGCACGGCTGCGGCGAGCAGGTTGGCGGTCACCGCCCGTCCCGGATCCGCCCCGAGGCGGCGCGGCCCGTAGCGGCTGACGAAGGCGGCCGCCAGCGCACTGGCGAGTCCGCACAGGACGCCGGTGATGAAGGCCCAGGAGTCCCCGTCCGCGGGAAAGGCCACCACGAAGAGCAACCCGAGGAAGCCCACGCCCAGCCCCGCCGCCGTGACGCCCGTGATCCGGTCGATGCCCCAGACCTGCCCGGTGAGGGCCGCGAACAGCGGCATCGCGCTGAGCACGAGCACTGCCGGCGCCACGCCCAGGCGTCCCAGGGCCACCGCGAGCCCGGCCGACTGGACGGCGAGCGCCAGCGCGGTGACCAGCACGGGGACGGCCGGCCCGCCCAGCCGCACGCGGGCGCCGGCGCCTCGCGACGCGAGGGTGACGGTGGCCGCCACAACCAGGCACTGCAGCACCGCGGCGAGGGCCCAGCCGAGCCCGCCGACAGCGATCCACAGCGCCACCATCGAGGCACCCCACAGCGCCGCCAGGCCGGCGAAACGCGGCCAGTTCCGTGGTGGCATGTGGTGCTCCGGGCGTCAGGGGTCTGTCCTACGCTTTCACGCGGCTGCCATCATGCACCTGAAACGTGCGCATTCGTGCATGGCTTGGGCAAATGCGTGACCGCAGGTGCAGGGTGACGCCCTAGACTCCCGGAAGACGCGCACGGAAGGAGCAGTTCATGAGCACGACCACCCCGGAGTCCCTCGTCTCGAGGCTGTGGTGGCTGAACCTGCTGCGGGGCGTGCTGGCCATCGCCCTCGGACTGGTGGCCATCCTGTGGCCGGGGGTGACCGTCCAGGCCTTCTTCACCGTCTTCGGCGTCTTCAGCCTCATCGACGGCATCGTCGCGCTCGGCACCGGCATCTTCTTCCGGGGCACCAGCTGGGGCTGGATCCTGTTCGAGGGCATCGCGGGGATCCTGCTCGGCCTGCTGGCGATCGCGCGTCCCCAGACCCTCGCCGCGGTCATCGTGATCTTCCTCGCCATGTGGGCGCTCGTGGTCGGCCTGTTCCAGGTGGCGCTCGCGATTCAGCTGCGCTCGACCGGCCAGCGCAGCTGGCTGTGGGTGCTCATCTCGGGAGCGATCACCGCGCTGCTGGGCCTGTACTTCCTGGTCAACCCCGACCCCGGCGCGGCCTTCCTCGCGGTCACGGTGGGCGTGTTCATGCTCGCCGCCGGGGCCGTCATGGTCTTCGGCGCCGTCCAGCTCCGTCGCAACCGGGACGAGCTGCTGCAACTGCTGTCGTGAGCCTGCGCCTGTTCGTGGCCGTCCTGCCGCCCCCGCCGGTGGTGGCGGCCTGGGACACGCTTCTCGAACCCCGGCGCGATGCCGACCCGTCGCTGCGCTGGACGCTGCCGGAGAGCTGGCACGTGACGTGCGCCTTCATGCCGGCCGTCCCCGAGACGCGCCTGGACGCGCTCGCCGAGGCCCTGGACGCGGTGGCGGAGCGGACCCCGCCGTTCGAGGTCGTCGTGGCCGGAGCCGGCGCCTTCCCCGATCCCGACCACGCCAAGGCGCTCTGGCTGGGCGTCCGCGAGGGCTCCGACCCGCTCGCCCGCCTCGCCGGCCGCTGCCGCACGGCCGTCGCCGGGTGCGGCGTCGAGGTCGACGGCGGGCGCTTCCGTCCGCACCTCACCCTCGCCCGGACCCGTCCGGCGTCCGCCACCCGGTGGCTGCGCGTCCTTGACGCCCTCCCTCCGCAGGCCTGGACAGTCGACGGGTTCAGCCTCGTCCACTCGCGCTCGCTCCCCGGCGGCGCCGGGTACCGGACGCTCCGGGAGCACCGGCTCGCCGGGCCGCTCGGCTAGGCTCCGCGGTCGTGGCAGGCATCAGGGGACTCTTCGCGGACACCGCGCCCCTCGCCAACGCGCCCTTCCGCCGGCTGTGGCGGGCCAACATCATCACGGTGATCGGCGCGCAGCTGACCGTCGTGGCCGTGCCGGCACAGATCTACGCGATCACCGGCGACTCCGGGTACGTCGGGCTGACCGGCCTGTTCGGGCTCGTGCCGCTGGTGGTGTTCGGACTGTGGGGCGGCGCCCTCGCGGACCACTTCGACCGGCGCCTCCTGCTCCAGGTCACCACGGTCGGGCTGATCGTCACCAGCGGGCTGTTCTGGCTCCAGGCGGCCCTGGACCTGCGCAACGTGTGGGTGATGCTGGGCCTCTTCGCCCTCCAGCAGGCGTTCTTCGGGGTGAACCAGCCCACGCGCAGCGCCGTCCTGCCCCGCCTGCTGCCGGTCGAACAGCTGCCCGCCGCGAACTCGCTGAACATGACGGTGATGATGGCCGGGGCGATCGCCGGGCCGATGGTCGGTGGCGCGCTGATCCCCGTCGTCGGCTACAGCTGGCTCTACCTCATCGACACCCTCACGCTGTTCGCGACGCTGTCCGCCGTCTGGCGCCTGCCCGGGTTGCCCGTGGAGAACCGGGTGGGATCACCCGGCCTGCGCTCGGTCGTGGACGGCTTCGCCTACCTGCGCGGCCACCCCATCCTGCTCACCTCGTTCGTCGTCGACCTCGTCGCGATGATCTTCGGCATGCCGCGGGCGCTGGCCCCGGAAGTGGCCCACGTCGCCTTCGGTGGACCCATCGAGGGCGGGACGGAGTTCGCCTGGCTGATGGCGGCGATCCCGATCGGCTCGGTGCTGGGGGGCGTGTTCTCGGGGTGGTTGCCCCGCGTCACCCGGCAGGGACGGGCGGTCGTGCTCTGCATCCTGGTCTGGGGCGCGGCGATCGCCGGGCTCGGGGCCGCCGTCGCCCTCGCCGGACGCTGGCAGCTGCCGATGCTGGTGGCAGCGGTCTCGTTCCTCGTGGTCGGGGGCGCCGCAGACATGGCGTCCGCAGCGTTCCGGCAGTCGATGCTCCAGGCCGCCGCCGACGACGCCGTGCGCGGCCGCCTCCAGGGCGTGTTCATCGTGGTGGTGGCCGGCGGCCCCCGGATCGCCGATGTCCTCCACGGCTACGCCGCCGGCCTCGTGGGCACGGCCTGGGCCATCGGCGGCGGCGGCCTCCTGGTGATCGTCCTCACCCTGGCCGTGGCGGCCGCCGTCCCCGCCTTCTGGCGCTACCGCCCCGCCTGACCCGCGGCTCCCGCCCCCAGGCCCACGTTTGCCCCCGATCGCAACTCTCGCTACCGGAATTCCGGTAGCGAGAGTTGCGATCGGCAGCGGGAACGGGGGAGGGGCGGCGGACGCCGGGAGGGCGAGGGGCTAGCTGAGCGCGGCCTTCACCTTCGCGGCGACCTTGGCGCCCTCGGCGCGTCCGGCGGCGCGGGCGTTCACGGCCTTGATGACCAGGCCCATCTGGCGCATGGTGAGCGCCTCGCCGGCCTGGGCCGCCGCGGCGGCGACCTCCTCGGCGACGATGGCGTCGAGTTCTGCGTCGGACAGCGCGGCGGGCAGGTAGCGCTGGAGCACCTCGACCTCTGCCAGTTCCTTCTCGGCCAGCTCGGGACGGTTGCCGGCGGTGTAGGCCTCGGCCGAGTCGCGGCGCTTGGCCACCTCACGGTTGAGTACGCCGAGCACCTCGTTGTCGGAGAGCTCGCGGGCCTCGGCCCCGGCGACCTCCTCGTTCTTGATCGCGGTCATCGCCATCCTCAGCGTCGAGCGGACGAGGTCGTCCCTGGCCTTCATCGCCGCCACCAGGTCGGCCTGCATCCGGTCAGCCAATTCGCTCATCACTCGCCCTTTCGCTGCGTGCCACGCCATTGTTCCACGTCGGGGACGTGCCACCCGACGCGGCTATAGTGAGCCCGCCGAGCGCGTGGGAAGAGGACCAAGAGGATGCAAGCGAAGCCGGGAACCGGGTCCGTCGGCCTGGTCAGCACCCGGTCCGTGCGCCTGTTCACCGGCGAGGAGCCCCTCCACCTGGAGCGCGGCGGCACGCTCGGCCCGGTGGACGTCGCATACGAGACCTACGGCACCCTCTCGCCGGCCGCCGACAACGCCGTCTTCATCTGCCACGCGCTCACCGGGGACGCGCACGCGGCCGGTTTCCACGAGGGTGCCACCCGCCCGGGCTGGTGGGACAACCTGATCGGCCCCGGCAAGCCGCTGGACACCGACCGCTTCTTCGTCGTCTGCGCGAACCTGATCGGTGGCTGCCAGGGCAGCACCGGCCCCTCCTCGACCAATCCCGCCACCGGCGCCGCGTACGGGCTCGACTTCCCCGTGCTGATGATGCGCGACCTCGTCGAGGTGCACCGGGCGCTCCTGCGGCACCTGGGCATCGGTCGGTTGCTGGCGGCCCTCGGCGGCTCGCTCGGCGGCATGCAGGTGCTCCAGTGGGCGCTCGACCACCCCGAAGAGGTCGCGAACGCCGTCGTGATCGCCGCCTCGAGCAGGCTCACCGCGCAGAACATCGCCTTCTCCGCCGTCGCCCGGCGTGCGATCATGGCCGACCCCCACTTCGTGGACGGGGCGTACACGGCCGCCGGCGTCAACCCCGACACGGGCCTGTCGATCGCCCGGATGATGGCCCACATCACCTACCTGTCCGAGGACGCGCTCACCGAGAAGTTCGGACGCCAGCCGCACCCGGACGCGCACGAGCCCGGCTTCGGCATCGACTTCGCCGTCGAGAGCTACCTCGACCACCAGGGGCAGGCGTTCCTGGAGCGGTTCGACGCGTTGAGCTACCTCTACCTCACGCGGGTGATGGACTACTTCGACCCGTTCGCCGACCCGGAGGCCCTCGCCCGCGTGGGCGACCGCGCGGTGAAGTGGCTGGTGCTCTCCTTCGCCACGGACTGGCGGTTCGGGACCGACCACTCCCGCCGCATCGTGCGGACGCTGGAACGCGCCGGCCAGCCGGTGACGTTCCGGGAGATCCCCTCGACGTGGGGCCACGACTCGTTCCTGCTGGCCGTCGAGCCGTACCACGCGACCCTGCGGGCCTACCTCGACCGCGCGCTGAAGGAGGTCCGGCGATGACCCTGCGTCCCGACCTCGGCCTGGTCGCAGGCCTCATCCCTTCCGGCAGCCGCGTGCTCGACCTCGGCTGCGGCTCCGGAGAGTTGCTGGCCGAGCTCATCGCGGAGCACGGCTGTCGCGGCACCGGCGTGGAGATCGACCCGCCGCTGGTGCTGGCAGCGATCTCAGCGGGCGTGCCGGTGATCGAGCTCGACCTCGACTCCGAACTGGCCGACTTCGCCGACCACTCCTACGACGTGGTGGTGCTCTCGCGGACGGTCCAGACGCTGCACCGCCCGGTGGAGGTGCTCAAGCACATGGAGCGCATCGGCCGGCGCCTGATCGTGTCGGTGCCCAACTTCGGCTACTGGCGCCACCGGCTGCGCCTGCTGCGCGGCCGCATGCCGATGTCGCGGGAGATCCCGCACGCCTGGTACGACACCCCGAACCTGCGGCACACCACCCTCGTCGAGCTCGAGGAGCTGTTCGCGCGACTCGGGCTGGTCATCGAGCAGCGGATCGTGCTGCACCCCACGGGACGGCCGCTGCCCAGCGACCGGCTCGCCAACATCACCGGCGGGTCGGCCGTCTACGTGCTGCGCGCCGGCTGAGCTGACGGCCCGGTCCGTCAGCCGCGGGCGAGCGCCGCGACGATGCGCTCGGCGCTCCCGCCGAGGCCCAGCAGGTCGGTGAGGTCGGCGAAACGCTGCGGGTCGGCCGGCGTCCTCGGCAGAGTGAGTTCCAGCGGCGGCAGCGGGACGTCGGTCCGAACGGCCACTACCTCCTGCGCGGGACCCAGGTATCCGACGGCCGCGGCGAGGCGTGCCGTGAGGGTGGGGGAGAGCCGCCCGGACGTGGCGGCCCCCATGATCCCCGCGAGGTCCCGGTGGTCGGCCACCAGGCGTGCCGCCGTCTTCTCGCCGATGCCCGCCACGCCCGGCAGCCCGTCCGACGGGTCGCCTCGCAACACGGCGAAGTCGACGTAGCCGGCGCCGTCGATGCCGTACTTCGCGCGCAGCCAGTCCGCGTCCACCCGGTCGTGGTTCGCCACGCCGCGGCCGACGTACAGCACGCGGACCGACCGGTCGTCGTCGACGAGCTGGAACAGGTCGCGGTCGCCGGTGACGATGTCGGTCGGCACGGCGGAGGCGGTCGCGAGCGTCCCGATCACGTCGTCGGCCTCGCAGTCGGGCGCGCCCACCACGACGAGGCCGAGGGCGGCCAGCACCTCGCGGATCAGGGGCACCTGTGCGACGAGCTCCTCCGGCACCTGCTCGACGTCGCGGTAGGCGACGCGGTGCGCCTTGTAGGACGGGAGCAGGGCCACCCGCCAGGCCGGACGCCACGCGTCGTCCCAGCAGCAGGCGACCTGCGTGGGCGCGTAGTCGGTGATGAACCGGGCGAGGAAGTCCAGCAACCCCCGCACCGCGTTGACCGGACGCCCGTCCGGCGACCGGAGGGTGGTCGGCACGCCGTGGAACGCCCGGAAGTAGAGCGACGCGGTGTCGAACAGCAGCAGACGGGGTTCGGCCATCGCCCCATGCTGCCGTACGGGGCGCCGCTTGTCAGCGCCGCAGGGGCCGCGGCGCGGGAGGTTCCCACCGGCCCGGTATGGTTCGCTGCGTGATCGATCGGCTGGCGGGCATGCCTGGTGCCCTGCGGACGGCGATCGCCCTCGTCTGCGGCGCCCTCGCAGCCCTCGGGTTCCAGCCCCATGGCTGGTGGCCGCTCACCCCGCTCGGCGTGGCCGGGCTCACCATCGTCGTGCTCGCCGCCCGGCGGGTCCCCGGGGCGATCGGTCTGGGGTACGCCTGGGGAGTCGGGTTCCTCCTGCTCGGCGTCGGCTGGATGCAGGTCATCTTCGTCCAGGCGATGGTCGGCCTGGTGATGGTCGAGGCGGTCTTCTACGGCGTCCTGGGCGGCCTGCTGAAGGTGGCCTCCCGCCTGCCGTGGTGGCCCCTGCTCGCCGCGGGCTGCTGGGTTGCCGTGGAGTTCACCTTCGCCCGGTTCCCGTTCACCGGGTTCGGCTGGATGCGGCTGGGCTACGCGATGGTCGACTCCCCGCTCGCCGGGGTGCTGCCCCTGGTCGGCGTGGCCGGGTTGTCGTTCCTCACGTCACTGGTCGCGCAGGGTGCGGTCTGGCTGCTCCAGCGCTGGACGCGCCGGCGCGGCGTGGTCGCGATCGCCGGGCTGGCCGCGGCCGCCGTGCTCTCCGCGGCCGGCGGACTCGTCCCCGCCGGGGCCCAGGTGGGCACGGCGAACGTGGGTTGGGTGCAGGGTGGCGCGCCGGGCGGCGGCGTCTACGGCCTGGGCGAGCCTCGGACGATCACGCGCAACCACGCTGCGGAGGCCGGCCGTCTGCGCGACAAGGTGGACGCCGGAGAGCTGCCGGCCCCCGACTTCGTGGTGTTCCCGGAGAACACCACGGACATGGATCCCTACCGCGACGCCCAGACCGGAACCCTGATCCGCTCGACCGCTGCCCGGCTGGGCGTCCCGATCCTGTTCGGCGCGATCCTCGACGGCCCCGGACCCGACGAACGACAGACCGCGTCCCTGTGGTGGGACCCGGAGCAGGGCGAACTGGCGCGCTACGTCAAGCGCGGCATCGTGCCGTTCGGCGAGTTCGTGCCGTACCGCTCCCTGCTGCTGCCGCTGGTCCCCGAGCTGGCCTACGTCGGCGCCCAGTCGGTGCCCGGGATGGTGCCGGGGGCGCTGCCGGTCACCCTGCCCGACGGGCGCGGGACCACCCTGGGCATCATGGTCTGCTACGACCTGGTCTACGACGACTTCGCGTACGACACCGTCCGGCACGGCGGCCAGCTCATCCTTGTCCAGTCCAGCAACGCCATGTACCAGGGCACCGGCCAGATCGAGCAGCAGTTCGCGATCACCCGCGCGCGGGCGATGGAACTGCGCCGCGAAATGCTGGTCGTCACCACGAGCGGGGTGTCGGGCCTGATCAACGCCGACGGCTCGGTGGCCTTCACCGGCCCCGAGCACGTGGGCGCCTCCGGGGTGGTCACCCTCCCCGAGCGCACGGGCCTCACCCCCGCCACCTGGCTCGCCCCCGCCCTCGAGCTCGCGATCGTCGTCCTGTCGCTCCTCGGCCTCGGGCTCACTCTCGCATGGGGCAGAATGGGCAGATCCGCACCGTCACCTGGAGAAGAGAATGGCCGACTCGGCAGCGTCGCTTGAGCGAGTGCTCGTCATCATCCCGACCTACAACGAATCGGAGAACCTGCGTCCGATCACCGGCAGGATCCGGGCGGCGGTACCCACGGCGCACATCCTCGTCGCCGACGACAACTCCCCGGACGGGACGGGTCGGCTCGCCGACGAGCTCGCCGCGTCCGACGACCACATCCACGTGCTCCACCGCAAGGGCAAGGAGGGCCTCGGCGCGGCCTACATCGCCGGCTTCCGCTGGGGCCTGAACGAGGGCTACGACGTGCTCGTCGAGCACGACGCGGACGGGTCGCACCAGCCCGAGCACCTGCCGGCCATGCTCGAACGCCTGCGCACCGCGGACGCCGTGAAGGGCTCCCGCTACGTGCGTGGCGGCGCGACGAAGGGCTGGCCGCTGCACCGCGAGCTCCTCTCCCGGGGAGGCAACCTCTGGACGCGGCTGATGCTCGGCCTGCGCGTGAAGGACGCCACCGGCGGATTCACCGCCTGGCGGGCCAACACGCTGCGCGGCATCGACCTCGACGGCGTCGAGGCCGCCGGGTACGGCTTCCAGGTCGACCTCGTGTGGCGGGCGCTGCGCAACGGCTTCACGGTCGCCGAGGTGCCGATCACCTTCATCGAGCGGGAGTACGGCGACTCCAAGATGAGCGGCGCGATCGTCGCAGAGGCCATGCTGCTGACCACCCGCTGGGGTGTCACCTACCGCCTCGGGCAGGCCAGGGACGCGGCAGGGCGGGTGGCCGACACCGTGGGCCCGGCGGCGAAGAACGCCGCCTCCGACGCCGGCCGCGCGGTGGGTCGACTGCGTGGGCGCGTGTCCCGCTGGCTCGAGCAGCGGAAGGCCGGGGGAGCGCGCTCGTGACGGCGCCCCGCCGCGCCCGGCGGTGGCTGCTGCCCCTGCTCGTCGCCGGTTTCGTCCTGGTCTCCGTAGCGGAGGTGTGGCTGCTGACCACCGTCGGCACCCGGATCGGCGTGCTGCCCACGCTCGCGATCCTCCTCGCCGAGGCGGTGCTCGGCACCTGGCTCATGCTGCGGGAGGGCAGCAAGGCCTGGCGCGCGCTCGTCGACGCCTACGAGACCGGACGCATGCCCAGCGGCCAGCTCGCCGACGCCGCCCTGGTGCTCGTCGGTGGCCTCATGCTCATCCTGCCCGGCTTCGTCACCGACCTGGTCGGCCTGGTCTGCCTGCTGCCGTGGACGCGGCCCCTCGCCCGGCGCCTGATCGGCTTCGTCGTCGCCCGCCACGCCGCGAGGCAGGGCCTCGACCTCGGCGTGATGCGGGCACGGTTCAGCCCCGACACGGTGGTCAGGGGAGAGACGGTCGAGCAGCCGGACGCCGCGCCCGGAACGGGCACGCAGGAGCCGCGCGTGATCAGCGGGGAGATCGAGGACTGACCCCGGGGCGCCCGTGACCCCTCACCCGCGTCCGGGAACCGTCAGCGGTCCTCGCCGCGGATCTCGCCCAGGCGTTCGGCGAGCAGGTCCTCCAGCTCCTCGATCGAGCGGCGCTCGCGGAGCATGTCCCAGTGGGTGCGGGGCGCCTTGGTCTCCTTGACCTCCGGTTCCGCGCCGTCGGAGCGTCGGGCCACCTCACCGCAGCGCGGGCACTCCCACGTCGTCGGCAGGTCCGCCTCCTCGGAGAAGACCACGGTGAAGTGGTGGTCCTTCGGGCAGTCGAAGCCGACCTCCTGGCGCGGCGCGAGCTCCACGCCGCTCGGGTCGGCGTGGCTCTTGGATCCGAGCCCGGATCCCCTCAGTGCACGATCAGCCATGGTGTCTCCCTCCGTTGCCACGCTAGCCAGCGTCCCCAAAACCGCTCGGGGCCGCAACCCCCGGGTACCCGGGACGGGCGGTGCCGTCACAACACCTTGGGCAACACGTTCCCGGCGTCGGTGATTCCCTTGCGCATGTCGACCCTCGCCAGCAACGCGCCGCCGACGAGGAAGAACACCACCAGCGCCACCAGCGCCAGCCGGTAGGACTGGGTGAACTGGAACACCAGGCCGAACGCGAGCGTGCCCAGCCAGCTCGTGCCGCGCTCCATCGCCTGGTAGAAGCTGAAGTACTCCGACTCCCGCCCGGCGGGGATCAGCTGGCTGTACATCGAGCGGGACAGCGCCTGGGTGCCGCCCATCACCAGCCCGATGGCCGCACCGAGTCCGAAGAGCGCGCCGACGACACCGGACGGGATCCCGAACCCGACCAGCACGACCACCAGCCAGATGCCGATGCCGATCAGCACCGTCCGCTTCGCCCCGATCCGCGCCGCGACCCACCCGAACCCGAGCGCGCCGAGGATGGCGACGAACTGCGTCAGCAGGAAGGTGGCCAGCACGAGGTTCTCCTCGATGCCCAGCTCGCGGATCGCGTAGACGCTGGAGGACACGATCACCGTCTGGATGCCGTCGTTGTAGAACAGGAACGCGAGCAGGAACGCCAGCGTCTGCGGGTAGTGGCGCATCTCCGCGAAGGTGGCGGCCAGCTGCCGGAACGGGTTGCGCCGCGCGACCTCCACCGGCACCTCCCGGGGCAGCGAGCGCAACCCCAGCACGGGGATGAACGTGAAGCCGGCCCACCACAGGCCCGCCGACAGCAGGCTGATCCGCACCGCCATCGCCTTGTCGATGCCGAGGGCGGGGTAGAAGCTCATCAGGGCGAAGTTCAGCGCCAGCAGCAGGCCGCCGCCGACGTAGCCCCAGGCCCAGCCGCGGCTGGAGACCCGGTCCCGCTCGTCGGGACCCGCGATCCGCACCAGCATCGAGTCGTAGATGACGATGGACGCGCCGAAGGCGATCAGGCTGATCACCATCAACCAGGCGCCCAGCTCCCAGTTCGACCCCATGAGGAAGAACATCAGCGACCCGGCCGCGGCGCCGAGCCAGGCCGTCGCGCCCAGCCAGCGGTGCGGGTGGGCGGAACGGTCGGCAGCGGCCCCGACGAACAGCAGCACGACGGCAGAGATCAGGGTGCTGAGCGTGGCCAGCAGGGACGGCAGCGCGCCCGGAAGGACGGGCACCAGGCCGAGCAGCAGCACCGGGCGGCTGCACTGCCCGGAGCCGACGTCCGGACAGGCCGCGTTGGTGGCGAGGCTGACCAGGTACGGGCTGATCAGCACCGTCGCCGTGGTGGTGTAGAAGGCCGAGTTCGCCCAGTCGTACCAGTACCAGGCCCGCTGTTCCCTCGTGCTCCTCATGCCGCGCCCTCCCACAGTCCTCTGGCCACCAGGACCCTCTTCAGGGTGGTGATGTCGTCGCTGACCAGCCCGTCGACCCCGAGGTCGATCAGGCGGTTCATCTCCGCCTCGTCGTTGACCGTCCACACGTGGACGACGCGGCCGGTGGCGTGCGCCACCCGCAGCACGTCGGCACGCACGAGCTCCAGCGGCGTGCGCTCGTCGCGGACGGGGATCTGGAAGGCGGCGCCCCTGTCCAGCCGCAGGCGGCGCAGGCCGAAGGCGTGCGTCGCCCACGCCACCCCGCCGGGGGTGACCGAGGTGAGCACCTCCGGGGCGGCGCGCCGGAACGCGGCCAGGCGCGCTCCGGAGAACGACCCGACGCACACCCTGTCGGTAGCGCCGAAGCGGCGCAGCACGTCCACCAGCGGCGCCACGGAGCGGTCGTCCTTGATGTCGATGTTCAGGAACGTGGACCCGAACTCCTCCAGCAGCTCCTCCAGCAGCGGGATGGGGTCCATGCCCCCGATCCGGACGCCGGCCAGCTCCGCCCAGGTGTGGTCGCCGATGGCTCCGCTGGCGTCGGTGACCCGGTCGAGCACCTCGTCGTGGAACACCGCCAGCCGCCCGTCCACGGTGCCGTGCACGTCGAGCTCGAGGTAGCGGTAGCCGAGTTCCACCGCCCTGCGGAAGGCGTAGGCCGTGTTCTCCCGCGGCACGTCGTCGGGGGTGACCCAGCCGCCGCGGTGCGCCATCGCGGCGAACCCGCTCGCCAGGTACGGATGGTGACGGCGCTGCACGGCTGCACTCTATGTCCATCCCGCCGCGCGGCCCACGGCTCGCCCAAACCCCACGCGGCGTGTTGAATGTCGCCGTGACCACGATCCTCTCCATCCAGTCCTCGGTGGCCTACGGCCACGTCGGCAACAGTGCGGCGACCTTCCCGCTCATGCGCGTCGGGGTCGAGGTCTGGCCGGTGATCACCGTCCACTTCTCCAACCACACCGGGTACGGCGCGTGGCGGGGGCCGCTGCTGGCCGCGTCCGACATCGCAGAGGTGGTGACCGGCATCGACGAGCGGGGCGTGCTGGGCCGGGTCGACGCCGTGCTGTCGGGCTACCAGGGTGCGGAAGCGGTCGGCGCCGAGGTGCTCCGAGCCGTCGACCTCGTGCGTGAGCGCAACCCCCGCGCCGTGTACTGCTGCGACCCGGTGATCGGCGACGTGGGCCGCGGGATCTACGTGCGCCCCGGCATCCCGGAGTTCATGCGCGACAAGGTCGTGCCCGCGGCCCAGATCGTCACCCCCAACCACTTCGAGCTCGACTTCCTCACCGGGCGCACCACGACCAGCGTCGCCGAGGTGCTGGACGCCGCGGACGCGCTGCGGGAGAAGGGGCCCGACGTCGTGCTGGTCACCTCGACCGTGCTGGAAGGCGACCACCCGGAGGAGATCCGGATGCTCGCGGTGACCGCCGACGGCGCCTGGCAGGTGATCACGCCGCGGCTGGAGCGGAACTTCACCGGGTCCGGCGACCTGACCGCCGCCCTCTTCCTCGCCCACCACCTCGAGGGCGACGACGTCGGGCAGGCGATGGGACGCACCGCCGACGCGGTGTACTCGCTGTTGAAGGCGACCACCGAGGCCGGCTCGGCGGAACTGCTGCTCGTGCAGGCGCAGGAGCAGCTCGTCGCCCCCGACTTCCACTTCGACGTGGAGCGGTTGCGCTAGGCCATGTCGCCCGGCGCCGAAGCCCTCGCGGCGGTCCTCCTGGTCGCCGTCCTGGCGTTCGCCGTCATCCGGCCCCGCGGCCTGCCGGAGGCGGTCGCCGCCGTGCCGGCCGCGGCCGTCGTCCTGCTCACCGGGGGGCTCGGCTGGTCGCAGGCTGCCGAGGAGACCGCCCAACTCCTCCCGGTGGTGGGGTTCCTGGCGGCGGTCCTCGTGCTCAGCGAGTTGTGCGCCCGCGACGGGCTGTTCGAGTGGGCCGGGCAGTTCATGGCCCGCCGCAGCCGCGGCGAGCCGCACCGCCTGCTCCTGCTGGTCTTCGCCGTCGCCGCCATCACGACGGCCGTCCTCAGCCTGGACGCCACGGTCGTCCTGCTCACCCCGGTGGTCTTCGCCACGGCCGCCCGGGTCGGCGTCCGGCCGCGTCCGCACGTCTACGCGTGCACCCACCTGGCCAACGGTGGCTCGCTCCTGCTGCCGGTGTCGAACCTGACGAACCTGCTCGCTATGACCGCCCTGGGCATCGGCTTCGTCCAGTTCGGCCTGGTGATGCTGCTGCCGTGGCTCGCCGTCCTCGTGGTGGAGTACCTCGCCTTCCGCTGGTACTTCGCCGGCGACCTGACGGTCTCCGCGGGCGCGGGGGTTGCCGCGTCCGACGAGGTGGCGCTGCCGCGGTTCAGCGCGACGGTGCTCGCCCTCACCCTGCTCGGCTTCGTCGTCGCGTCGCTGGCCGGGGTGGAGGTGGCGTGGGTGGCGGCGGTCGGCGCCCTCGTGCTCGCGGTGCGGGCCGTCCGTCGCGGCCAGGCCCGCGTCCCCGAGGTGGCCGGCGCGCTCAACCTGCCCTTCCTCGCCTTCGTCCTCTCGCTGGGGATCGTGGTGAAGGCGGTGGTCGACAACGGTCTCGCCGACGCGATGGCCCACCTCGTCCCCGGCGACGACTCCCTCGTCGCTCTGCTGTGGTGGGCCGGTCTGGCCGCGGTGCTGGCGAACCTCGTGAACAACCTACCGGCGGTGCTGATCCTGCTCCCGCTGGCCACCGGTGGGGGAGTGGGGCCGGTCCTCGCCGTCCTGATCGGGGTGAACGTCGGCCCGAACCTCACCTACGTGGGGTCGCTGGCCACGCTGCTGTGGCGCCGGATCGTGCACGCGCACGACCACGAGGCGCCGCTGGGGGAGTTCACCCTGCTGGGGCTGCTGGCGACGCCGGTCGCCATCGTCGTCTCTGTCCTGGCGCTGTGGGCGTCGGTCCAACTGTTCGGAGGTGCACTGTGAAGGTTCTGGTCTGGATCACCGAGGCCACCTGGCCGGCGTGCGTGGACGCTGTCACGGACCTCTTCCCCGACGCCGAGGTGCGCCTGCTGGCTGCGGTGCCCGGCGACGTCGCCGCCCAGGTCTCCGGTGCGCGCACCGGCCTGTGGGGACGTGGCGCCGGTCGCGACCCCGGTGCACGGGTCACGGCGATCGCGGAGGAGGCGACGCGGGCGATGCTCGACGCCGCAGCCGGCCGCCTCGGA
>Ga0102832_1000522_pt1 | contig 57969 bp, 52 predicted proteins | sample EBPBio282013_DNA_FD_88942 | JGI IMG/M metagenome (GOLD analysis project Ga0102832, IMG submission 88942) | Wastewater treatment Type I Accumulibacter community from EBPR Bioreactor in Madison, WI, USA - Reactor 2_5/28/2013_ DNA (Illumina Assembly) | ecosystem: Engineered > Bioreactor > EBPR >...
TCCAGCCGACCGGAACACCGACGGGACCATCGAAACCACCAGTGGAGAACGGGACAAGATCACGTGCATAACAAGCATGAGCGTGACATCGGCACCTACCAGCCGGCGAGCCTGGAGAGCTGCTTGGCGAGCTGTGCGTCGCGGCCTCTGGCGGCGTGCTGGTAGATCATCGCGGCGTCGGCGGTCGTGTGGCCAAGTCGGGCCTGAAGCTCGGCGGTTGTCGCTCCCGCCTGGGCGGCAAGTGTGGCGCCGGTGTGTCGGAGGTCGTGGAAGCGCAGCTCGGGCCGGCCCGCGGTGGTCCGGGCCCGGTTCCAGTGGCGGTACAGCACCGACTCGTGGAGGTGTCCGCCGGAGTCTGCCGGGAACAGCAGTGCTTCCCGCCCTGGCTGGGTGTGGCCCTTGAGGTGTGCACGGATCGCCTTGCTGAGGTGCGGGGGCACGGCCACATCCCGGATGCCGGCGTCCGTCTTGGGCGGCCCGACGGTGGTCGTCATCGGGGTGAAGGTCACGGCCCGGCGGATCTTGATGACGTCGCGGGTGAGGTCGACGTCCTTGCGGCGCAGCTCGGCCAGCTCGCCGTACCGCAGGGCGCACCACGTGGCCAGCTGGACCATGAGCCTGAACCGCTCCGGCATGGCCTCGACGATGATCGCCAACTCGTCGAGCGAGGCGGGCTCGATGCCGTGCTTCCTGCGGGCGACGCCGGCACCCCGGATGCTCACCGGGTTCACGTCGATCAGTTCCTCCTCGACGGCGGAGTTCATGATCGTTCGCAGCACGGCGTAGGCCTTCGCCTTTGGCCGATCGCTCACGCTGCGCAGCAGGTTGTTGTGCCAGTCGCGGATGTCGGCGCGGGTGATCTCTGACGGGATTCGCTCCCCGAGGTGCGGTGTGATGTAGAGCCGCAGCGCCCGTTCGTAGTCGATCACGGTGTTCGCACGTAGGGGTTCGCCCTTCACCCGGCGCTGGGTGAGCCAACGGACGGCGTAATCGGCGAGGGTTTCGCTCTGTTCGGCGCGGGCCGCGTCCGCCTTACGGACGGCGGGCGGACGCCACTTGCCGGACTCGACCTGCTTGCGTTCCTCGGCCAGCCAGGCTTCGGCGTCGCCCTTGGTGGTGAAGGTGTTGGGGGCCGTGTGTCGACCGAGGTCAGGGCCGGCGTAGCTCGCCTGGTAGCGCTTTGACGGCAGTCGGCGGACCATTCCGAAGCCTCGTCGTCCCATCGTGTCTCGCCTCCTCGGCCCAAGAACGGCCCGGCGTGCAACATACGTGCAACATCTTGAGAGATGAGGGATCAGTCTTGTCCATTTCTGATCTCTTGTGAGCACTCGCCGAGGTCCGTGTTTCTGCTTGTCAGAAGCATATCCTGCGCTCAGCGCATCTGGCGACCCCAGCAAGATTCGAACTTGCGACACAAGGTTTAGGAATTCACTTGGAGCCCGCTCAGCATTTGTGAAGTATGGCTTTGACTAGGCAATGTACTGCTATTGATTACCATCGGAAACCATGCCGATTCACGCGAGCACCGACACCTCACCGACACGGTTTCGCAAAATCGAACATGATCCGGGCGCTCCATTTTCGCAATACCCGCGACGATGCTGCTCAACGCACGGGTCAAGGCGCAACCGCCTGTGGCGGGTCCGCGTCGATTCTGGCGAGCTGGCCATCGTCGTACTCTGCGATGGTAACCGAGTCGATCGTGGTTCCGCCGGCGCGAATCGCGGCGACCAGGGCGCGCGCATTGGCCCGACACTGGCTGGCCTCATCGCTGGCTGCGTAGGCAGCGTCGATCGTCTCTGGAAGCACGAGTCGACCACCGAGTGTGGGGTTGTCCTGGCGGCCCTCCCACCAACGTTCGACGGCGCGCCGTTGGGCGGTGGCCCGGTTGGTCTCGGCAGACACGATCAGGAGTTCGCTGTAGTCGGCCTTGGCCAACGACAGCAGCAGCCGTTCGCCGAACGCCGGAGATGCCATCGTCCCTTCGATCACCACATCGAGGTGGCCCGCAAGGGCATCGCGGCGAACCAGGTTGATCGCCTCGGTGGACGTGGTGTGGAGCAGCGACGACAGCTCAAGCGGCCGCAGGGGCTCGCCGTCCGGTAGCGGGGTGCCGAGCAGCTCGGGGTACAGCCCGTGGTCGGCGCTCCAGTGGGCGAGGTAGTCCTTGGTGATGTCGGCGTCGATCACGAGTCTCGTGGCGAGGTCCGGGATCGCTGTCGGCAGAAGGCTGGACTTGCCGGCTCCTGGCGGTCCGGCGGTGGCGACCACACAGGTGCCCCCGCGGGTCACGCCGCGCGCATAGCTGTCGAGGTACCAATCCCTGACCTCGCGGGCGAGTCGCCGCAGGTCGCCTCGCGACAGCAGAGCATTCAGAGGCGTCCCCGTTCGGACGAGAGCGAGCGCGGCCAGGTGGGTCTGGTCACGCAACTCACTCATGCGCGTCGAGCGCCTGGTCGAGCTCGTCCTCGGAGAGGAAGCCGTCCGCGTGCAGCCGTTCGAGCTCGGCCTGGGAGTCCTCGGCGAGAACGCCGTCGACCGGATCGACGATGCGAGGCACCCAGTGCTCGAACCGGGCAAGCTTCTCCAGCATCTGCTCGGCGCTCAGTTCGCCGACGAAGCGTTGCAGGACGATCTCCTCGAGCGACACATGCTCCATGCCCAGGGCGCGCGCCCGAGCGATGACACGGTGGACGCTGGCCTGCGACAGGTGCACCGCCTGGGCGATCTCCCGCTGCGGCATGCCGTCCAGGGACGCCAGGTAGACCTGCCGCATCCGCTCCAGCTCGGCAAGGTGGGCACGGGCGTAGGAGAGCCTCAGGTTCGGCTCGCGTGCCGCGGAAACGATGGCCATGGCAGCCCTCCTCATCGTCCCCACAAGCCTAAGCGATGATTCAGAATGAATCAAGCTATCGGGCTTGCGCGAACCCCCGACCGACACGGGCGACGACATGTTCACCCCTCCGCCTTGTCTCTCGCCTCACGGGCATAGCCGTCCAGGCGGTCGGCGATCGACTCCAGGTCGTCGGGGAAGTACCCGGCGTAGTACTTCAGGGTCGTCGCAGGATTCTCATGTCCCAGCAGCCGGGCCACAGCGGTCACCGACGCACCGGCCCCGATTGCGAGGGTCGCAGCGGTATCGCGCAAGTTATGGGGTGTGATCGTCAACCCGAGCGAGTCGGCAGCCGGGGTCAGGACGTCGCGGCGCCAGTTCTGATTGTGCATGTAGGTCCCGTGACTGGAGGCGAACACCAGCGCGTCGAGGCTGCGGTCCTTGGTCCACTTCTTCAGGCGATCGGCCACGGTCTGGGGCAGGATGACCGTTCGCGCCTCATGGTCCTTCAGGGTCCCGGTCTCGATCCGCCCGCCGACCTGCACGGCCGCCTCCGAGAGCCGCAGCCGCCGGCCGCCGTCCTTCACATCACTGATCCGAAGTGCGACGACCTCGGACCAGCGCATGCCTCCGTAGCCGAGGACGAGGATGAGGACCTTGTCGCGTTCGTCGCTCACGGCCCTTACCAGCGACCACAACTGCGCGTGAGTGAGGGGTGCTGGCTCCGAGCGAGCTAGCTTGGGCAGCTTGATCTTGTCGGCCGGATTACGTGCCAGGTGTCCCTCCGCGACGGCAGCGTCCAGACTCTGCCGCAGCAGGCCGAGGGCACCGCGAGCGGTGGAGACAGACCCCGTTGTCACGAGCTTGGCGGCCCACGCCCGGACCTCCGACGGCGAGACGGCCGTCAGCGGCTTGCGCCGCCAGGTGGGCAACACCTGGTTCTCGAGCAGGCTCAAGTAGCGAGCAACGGTCGACGGCTTGAGCGACATCCAGCCTTCCTGCCAGACGTTGATCCACTCCCCGACAGTGACGGTCGACTCCGACGTGGCCACCCACATTCCCGTCGCAAGCTTCTCGGTCTGCGCCCGTTCGTAGAGCACGGCGTCGGTCTTTCGACGGAAGGTCTCGGACCCGATGTACCGGCCGTGGTGGTACAGCCGCACCCGGTAGGAGCCACTCTTCAGCTTCTCGATCACTAGACCGCGACCTCCTGGCCGTCGATCCAGCGGTCGAGCTTCGCCCGGTCGTAACGCACCAGACTTCCGAGCTTCACGTAGGGCGGGCCATCGCCGAGAAGCCGCCAGCGGCGCAGCACCGCGGCCGTGACCGTGAGGTAGTCGGCGGCCTCCTCGGTCGTGAGCAGTTCGTGACGGCCTGCGTCGGGGCCAGTCTTGGCGCCGGTTGCGCCCTCTGGTCTGCGTCCAGATCGCATTGCGGTTCCTCCTCCAGCGATTCGGCAAACGGGAGTCGGTGTGGACGAGGTCTCCCCCTTGCGCCCACCTGAAGCGAGGAGGGGCCTCCGCAAGGACATCAGGGGCGAGCCAGAGCCCCGCGGAACCACCAGCGCAAAGCCAGCAAGGCCCTGGGGAGGGTTCGGGGAAGTGGTGAGTTCTGCGATCCCGAGATGTCTTCCCGATCGGTGAATTGCGGCGTACCGTCGCCACTACCGTCACATCCGCACCAAGGAGCGCCCGGCTCCCTCCACCCCGCCGGAGCGATGTGGCAGTCGGTTCGGCGTCTCCGGGCAACAACTGAAACCCGCCTGTGTTGGGGGCCGTCAGTTACATCGAGAGCAATTTCGACGCCGGTGTCCGCACAGCGCGGGTTCTTTGCTTCTGTTGGCAGGACAGCAGTCAGGAGAAGAACCGAGATGCTGAGGCGTTTGATCGGAGCGACCGCTCTGGCGGGTTTGCTCGGCCTTGTGGCGTGCACACCAGCAGCAACCGAAACTCCGCTATCGACGCCGCGGGTAACGACTCCTGCGGTGACGCCCACCCCGTCCGAGACACCGACGCCGACCGAGACGACGCCGACTTGGTCTGATGAGCAGCAGGCCGCAGTGGACACCGTTCAGAAGTGGTACGAGATCTACAACGAGGCAATGCGTGGCGAGCGAGGAGCCGGCGACTTTGTGCTGGCTGGCCGCGGCAAGGTTGTCAGCGAGGCAGGCCGCACCTACAACGAGTTCGGGCTCGCCGAACTGACAGTCGAGGGCGAGATCCTGATCTCCGCTCTGGAGCCCGCCAAGCCTACTGAGAAGGAGCGCCAGACGGTGCTCGTTGACCTCTGCGAGGACACGCGCAGCTGGCGGGTTCTCGACAAGGACGGCAACGACGCACTCTCCCTGGAGTCCAAGGTGGTGCGGCCACTGGTAGCCACCGTCGAGGAGTGGCCCGCGGACGGCTGGTACGTGACGTCGATCACGGGAGGCAAGCAGTCGTGCTGATCCTCCGTCTCCTGGCTTCCCTGACGGTAGTGCTGGCTTCCTTGGTCGGCACTTCAATCAGCGCTGCGGCCGAGGTCCCGCCCGGCTGCAAGTCAGTGGTCAGAATCGACAAGGATCACAAGGTCACCACCGAGATCGTCTGCCCGGACGATGAGGCACAGGGGGATGGGCTATCGGCAACCAGACGGGTATGCATGTGGGGCGACAAGGAACTCCCCTGCAAGTCTGCGCAGGGCACCTGGTACTCGCCTGAGCAGTGCTACATCGACCCGGTCGACCCCCCGCTGGATTTCTCCGACCCCAACTGGCAGGGCCACACCGACGGGCGGCTCTACTACTGCCGTGTGACGGGTGTCGCGACGGGGACGCCGTACATCATCTGGTTCGCGGACGCGGTCCCGCCGCCCGACCCCGAGTCCCTGGCTCGCCGGGCGATCGCGCAGATGCAGCTGCGACCCATCACCATTGGCATCGTTCCGAACGACGATCCGGACTCAGTGGGCCTGGTCGGGATGCCGATCTGGCTCTGGGCGGCGAACCCAGGTGACCAGACGATCGGCCCGATCAGCAGGTCGGTGTCCGAGGGCGGGTTCACGGTCACCGCGACGGCGAAGGTCGACCGGATTCGGTGGTCGTTGGGTGACGGCGGGGTGAAGACCTGTAACGGTCCGGGGACGCCGTACAAGCTGAGCTACGGGATCACTGAGTCGCCGACGTGTGGCTACCGGTTCGATTCCCAGGGCGAGTTCACGGTGACGGCCCGGTCGGACTGGATTGTGAACTGGACGGGGATTGGCGAGACCGGCTCGTTCCGGGTCTACCTGACCCAGAACACCCAGGTCGTGATTGGTGAGCTGAACGTCTTGACCGTCAAGGAAAGGGGTTGATGTTGCGATGAGTGTGCTGAGCCTGAAGAAGACGCCCGAGAGTCCGGCGCCTGAGCCACTGACCGGCCCGCGGACGCTTGCCCGGCCCCCTAAGGTCCGTCGTCGGCCGCTGCTGTTGGTCGGCACGATTGCGGCAGTGCTGGTCGGTGGGCTGGGCACGGCGTGGCTGTTCACGACGTCGGCCGCGTCGACCGAGGTGGTCGCGGTCCGTGCGGCGGTGCAGCGTGGCGAGGTGATCGACCGTGAGGATCTGGTGGTGGTGAAGGTCGGGCTCGATCCATCGCTCGACATCGTGCCGGCCTCCCGGATCGATCAGGTCGCGGGGCAGCGAGCCGCGACCGATCTCGCACCGGGCGGGCTGTTGGCGTCCGGATCGGTGACGGACGAGGTGCTGCCGAGGGCCGGCGAGACGCTGGTCGGCGTGGGTCTGGCGCCGACGATGCTCCCCGCCGAGCCGCTGCTGGCGGGTGACAGGGTGCGGATCGTGGAGACCCCCGGTCCGCAGGGCGAGGTCGTCACGGCGCCGGTGGTGATGGAGGCGGTGGTCTCTCGGGTCACGCTGCTGGAGATCGGGGACACGCTGGTCGACGTGCTGGTGCCGAGCGACAAGGCGGCCGAGCTGGCTGCCCGTGCTGCGACCGGGCGGGTGGCTCTCGTCCTTGAGGCGCGGGAACGGTGATGACCCATGGCTGTCTTCGCATACGGTTCGGCATCGGGTTCTCCTGGGGTCACCACGACGGTGTTGGCGTTGGGGTTCGAGTGGCCGCGTCCGGTGGTGGTCGTCGAGGCTGATCCGGTGGCAGGATCGGCAATCCTTGCGGGCTTCTTCCGCGGGGTGGTCGAGCCCACCGGGGGCCTGGTGGAGTTGATGGTCGCCCAGCGGCAGGATCACTTGGCCGAGCGCCTCCCGTCGGTGTTGCTGCCGATCCCGGACTCGCAGGTGAAGGTGCTGCCGGGCATCCAGACCCGCGCCCAGGGCGCTGGGCTTGAGTCGGTGTGGTCGCCCCTGCTGAGCGCCTTGCGTGCGCTGGAGGACACCGGGACGGACGTGCTGATCGACGCGGGGCGTCTGCCGTGGGCAGGGCCGCTGAACCCGCTGGTGCTCGGGGCGGACGTGGTGCTGCTGGCGACCGGATCGAGCCTGCCGGCAGTCGCCCCGGCCCGCGCGCTGGCCGCGGACCTCGCCGACCAGCGCCCGTCCGGTGCTGGTTTGCTGGTGATCGGCCCGGACCGGCCGTACTCGACCAGCGAGGTGTCGAAGGGGCTCGGGCTGCCGGCGGTTGGTCGGGTCGAGTGGGACCCGCGTGCCGCGGCCGTCTACTCCCGGGGGGAGCCGCCGGCTCGCCGGGCCGAGCGATCGGCCTTCCTGCGCAGCATCCGTGCGACGGGTGAAGCGGTCCGCGACTTCGCTGACGCCGCCCGCCGTCCCAACCCGCACGCGCTGAGCATCGGAGGTGTCCGGTGAACGCCGACCCCAACCCGCAAGCGGACCGTCCCGCCCTGGACGGCCTCGCGCTGTTCAGGGTGACCCCGAAGGGCGACCCCGGTGCCGCCCGTCAGGGCCGGGTGCGTTCGAGCTTCCGGCTCAACCCGGAGTCGGACCGGCCCGAGATCCGGCTGGTGGTGTCCGAGCCTGATCGGTTCGATCCCGTCCCTGAGTCGGCGCTGCCGCCGACAGTGACGCCGGCGTTCTCGATCGACTGGAAGCTGGTCGCCGCGTTCCGCGGCCAGGCCGCTGAGGCACTCACCCAGCGATTGGGGCAGGCGACATCACGGCAGGCCCAGCAGGAACTCGGCCGGGCCATCATCACCGAGCTGCTCGACGCCGCAGCAGACGACCAGGTCACCGCGGGACGCAAAACCTGGACGCGGGCCGAACAGGAGGCGCTCGCGCAGGCGATCTTCGACTCCCTGTTCCGACTGGGCCGGCTCCAGCCGCTGGTGGACGACGACCGGGTCGAGAACATCATCATCCTCGGCCACGACCGGGTCTGGCTGGAACTGATCGACGGCACCCTGGTCTCCGGCCCGGCCGTCGCCGACACCGACGAGGAACTGATCGAGTTCATCAGCTTCCTCGCCTCCCGGGAAGGCTCGGCCCGGTCGTTCTCCGAGGCCCACCCGTCGCTGGATCTGCGGCTGGCGGACGGCTCACGGTTGTCAGCGACGAACTGGGTGACCTCAACACCGTCGATCGTGATCCGCCGGCACCGGCTGGTCGACGTGACCCTGGACGATCTGGTCCGACTCGGCACCCTGAGCCCGGTGATGGCGACCTTCCTGAAGGCAGCGGTGAGGGCTGAGCTGTCGATCGTGGTCGCCGGGGCGCAGGGCGCGGGCAAGACCACGCTGTTGCGGGCCCTGTGCAACGAGATCGACCCGCTGGAGCAGCTCGCCACGTTCGAGGACCCGGCAGAGCTGTTCCTCGACGAGCTGCGCGGACGGCACGCCGTCGTGCACGCCTTCGAGGCGCGCCACGGCTCGGGCGAGGTTGGCGCGGACGGCCGGCCGGCGGGTGAGTTCGGCCTGGACATGGCCCTGCCGGTCAGCCAGCGCAAGAACGTGGCGCGGCAGATCGTCGGCGAGGTCCGGGGCCCGGAGGCGTGGTTGATGATCAAGGCGATGGAGTCCGGCTCGGGCTCCCTGTCCACGACGCACGCAGCCTCGGCCGCGGATGCGATGGACAAGCTGGTGACCTGCTGCATGGAGGCCGGCCGGCACGTGTCGAGTGAGCTGGCGGCCCGCAAGCTCGGACGGGCGATCGACCTCGTGGTCCACATTCGGCTCGACAACACCACCGACGCCGACGGCACGAAGCACCGCCGCCGCACCGTGTCGGAGATCGTCGCGGTCGGTCAGGGCGAGGCCGAGCTCGGCTATGCCCTCACCCAGGTGTTCAGCCCGGTTCCGAACGCGCCCGCGACACCGACCCTGCTGCCCGACCACCTGCGGAGCCTGGCCCGGCACGGCTTCGACCTAGACGCCTTCCGCGCCCAAGCGACAGGAGCGACACGATGACAGCATTGCTCGCTGCACTGGCTGGTGGTCTGATCGCCGCCGGGCTGGTCATGCTCGTCCTGTGGTTGTGGCCCGCCGAACCGGATGTCGCCAGACCGCGGCGCAGCCCGGGTCTGCTCGTGCGGTGGCGTCGCATTCCGACCCGCACTCGGTGGCTCTCGGTTTGCGGTCTTGGCCTGGGGGCGCTGGTCGCACTGTTCACGGGGTGGTGGATCGCGGTCCTCGTGCTCCCGGTCGCGGCCGTCGGGCTCCCCGTCCTGATCATCGGCACGCCGGAGAAGTCCCGCATCGAACGCATGGAAGCGATGGCGGAGTGGACCCGGGGTCTGGCGGGCGTCCTGAGCGCCGGTGTCGGACTCGAGCAAGCGCTGGTCGCGATGCTGAAGTCAACCCCGCCCGCGATCAGCAAGGAGGTCAGGACCCTGGTGGGCCGGATGCAGTCCCGCTGGACAAGCGAGGACGCGCTGCGGACGTTCGCCGACGACCTGGACGACCCGACCGGTGACCTGATCGCCGCCTACCTGATCCTCGGCGCCCGGCGACGCGGCGGCAGCCTCGCCGCAGTCCTCCAGACCCTGGCGGACTCGGTCGCCGAGGACGTGGCCGCCCGGCGTCAGGTGGAGGCCGAGCGCGCCAAACCGCGCGGTGCCATGCGGTGGACGACGATCATCACCGCGGTCGGGTTGACGGCGTTCTCGCTGAGCGGCGCGATGGCGGGCTACTCCAGCCCGGTCGGACAGATCGCGCTGGCGTGCCTGCTCGGCCTGTACGCGCTGACCCTGCTGTGGATGCAGCGCATGGCGAACCCGCGGCCGCTGCCGAGGGTGATCGGCGCAACCGTGAGGCAGGACCGGCCATGACCGGGGTCTGGATCGCCGCCATCGCCGGAGCCCTCGTGGCAGCCGGGCTGGTCGGCATCGTCTGGTACCTGTCCCCCGCCCAGGTCGACATGATCGACGGCCTGGACCGGATCGCCACCCCGCGCCGTCCCCAGCAGCTGGCCGAGACGCCGACGACCAGCACCGAGCGAGTCGGCAACTGGACCCTGCGCCACCTCCCAGCCGAGCTGTGGAGGATGGCGCCGCTGCGCGATTTGGAGATCCTGCGTAAGCCGGTCAGCGAGTTCTACGGCGAGAAGGCACTGGTCGCGCTCATCGGCCTCGTCACCGTCCCCGCCTTGGCGTGGGTGCTCAGCTTCGCCGGTCTCCGCCTGCCGATCCCGATCCCGGTCGGTGCCACCCTCGCGATCGCGGCAGGGCTGTGGTTCCTGCCCGACCTCGACGTCCGCCACCGCGCCGCCGAGGCCAGAGCCGAGTTCAGCCGGGCGCTGGGTGCCTACATCGAACTGGTCGCGATGGAACGCCAGTCCGGCTCAGGCGCTCGCCAGGCACTCGAGATCGCCGCCACCGTCGGCGACTCGTGGGTGTTCACCCGCATCAGCCAGGAACTGGCCCGGTCCGGCTGGGCCGGCCAAACCCCCTGGGAAGCCCTCCACAACCTCGGCGACCAACTCGGCCTGCCCGCCCTCGGCGACCTCTCCGACATCATGCGCCTCGGCGGCGAGGAAGGCGCCCAGGTCGTCACCACGCTGCGCGCCCGCGCCGGAGCGATCCGCACCCAGATGCGCACCGACGCCGTCGCCCACGCCAACAACACCGCCGAACGCCTCACCCTGCCAGGCATGGTCATGGCCGCCCTGTTCACCGTGATCCTCGTGGCGCCAGGACTGGCCGCCATGTTCGTCGGATAACCCCACCGAAAGGAACCCCGAAATGAAGCACCTCATCGCACTCCAGCTGGCCGGCCAGCAACTGCTGGCCCGCGCCACCCAGCCACGCCCCCGGGACGAGCGCGGCGCCACGACGGTCGAGTACGTGCTGTGGACAGCGTTCGCCGTCCTCATCGTCGGCATCGCGATCGCCGTGATCACCGGCTACGTCCAGGCCCAACTCGCCAAGATCACCTAACCCGGATGCAGCCAGGAGGCCGCGAGCGGGGCGCAGTCACCGTCGAAATGGTGGTGCTGATGCCGGTACTGCTCGCCACGCTGTTCGGCGGCATCCAGGCAGGTGTGGTGTTCCACGCCCGCCACATCGCGATCGCCGCCGCCCAGGAGGGTGCACGGACGGCCGCCGCCTACCAGGCGAGCCTGCCCGACGGGATCAGCGCAGCCACCACCCTCGCCAGCGATTGGGGAGGCCAGAACCTGGCCGGCATCCACGTCACCGGACACCGCACCACCACGCGGGTCGAGATTACCGTCCAAGCCGCCGCGGTCAGCCTGTTGCCGGGGATCTCCTGGCCAATCGAACAGTCCGCGACCCTGCCCGTCGAAAGGCTCGAGTGAACACCAAACAGCACACCGAATGGGGCTCCGCCACGGTCGAGGCCGTCGTCGGCGTGCCCGTGTTCATCCTGCTCATCCTGCTGGCGATCATGGGTGGCCGGGTGACGCTCGCCAAGCAGGCCGTCGACGCTGCCGCAGCTGACGCAGCCCGCGTCGCATCGCTGTCCCGCGACGCCACGAAGGCCAGCAGCAACGCCATCAAGGTGGCCGAGGCCAGCCTTGCCAACCAGGGCATCAACTGCCTCGACACCAGCGTGACCATCGACACCGCCGCGTTGCGCCGGCCCGCCGGAACCCCCGGCTCAGTCACCGCAACACTGACCTGCGTCATCGACCTGACAGACCTCGGACTGGCCGCGGCATCCCGCACGATCACCAGTTCTGTCACGTCGCCGGTCGACACGTACGTCGAACGGAGCGCGCCGTGAGACGTCGCCACAATGAGCGGGGTGCGGTCACCGTGTGGCTGGCCGGGGCCAGCGTGCTCATGGTCAGCGTCATCGGAATCACCGTCGACCTCGGCGGCCAGATCCACGCCAAGGAGCGCGCCCACACCATCGCAGCCCAAGCCGCCCGCACCGGCGCCGAGCAGATCACCGCCGACGCCATGCTCGGCGCGAAACCCAAGCTCGACGTCCGCGACGCCCGCACAGCCGCCAGTTCGTACCTCCGCGCAGCCGGGGTGGAGGGAAAAGTCTCGATCAGCGGCGGCGTCCGTGTCACCGTCACCGTGACCGACACCTACCAGCCAATCTTCCTCGGCTCCATCGGCGTCGGCCCACTCACCGTGTCGGCCAGCTCGACCGCCGAACTCACACGAGCGCTGGACGGGAGCGAACGATGACCACCCTCCGCAGCCGACTCGCCGGCCTGGCCGCCAGCATCGTCCTCGCCGCCATCGTCGTGGCCCTGCCCCTCCTCCTGATCGCCACCCGACCCACCTACCTGCCACCCCTCGGCAGCTGGGACGACCTCGTCAGGTTCCTCACCAGCCCCGACGACGGCACCCCCGCCTGGCTCGCGATCTGGGGCCTCGCCTGCATCGTGTGGGTAGTGCTCGCGGGCCTGATCGTCACCGAGGTCGTAGCAGCGATCCGCGGCATCCGGCCACCCCGGATCAATGCCGTCAGCTGGCCCCAGCACCTCATCCGCGACCTCGTCGCCACCGCCGCACTGCTGTTCGTCGCCACTCCGACACTCACTGCGCTACCCGCTCCCGTCGCCGCGGCCCAGCCAGTCCCGACCACCCCCGACCACGACCCCGCCGACTCGCCGGGCAAACGGGCCGTGTCCCGTCCCGCGACCATCGACTACGTCGTACAGCCGGGCGACTCGCTCTGGCGGATCGCCGAACGACACCTCGGCGACGGCAACCGCTACCCCGAAGTCGTCGACCTCAACACCAAGCTCCTCAAACGTGGCCCCGACTTCATCCGACAAGGATGGACCCTCAGACTCCCCGCCCCAGCGCCCGCACCGGAGGGCTACGACACCTACACCGTCCGCAAAGGCGACACCCTCTCCGAGATTGCCCACGAAGAACTCGGCGACGCCCACGCCTGGCCCAAGATCGCCGACGCCTCCCGCAGCATCGTCCAGCCCGACGGCCGTCGCCTGACCGATCCCGACGAGATCGACATCGGCTGGAAGCTCCACATCCCCACCCGCGCCATCCCGACCACCGACCACCCGGAGCCAGGGCCGATCGAACCGGCGCCAGCGCTGCCGCCTGCCGTCACGCCAACCGGCATCCCGCCCGCACCCTCGCCGACGTTGAGCCCGTCGGCGAGGGTGCCTTCGGCCAGCGCCATTGCACCGTCCGAAGCACCCGAACAGTCCGCTGACGATGCTGAGATCGAGGACGACGCCGGGGCCGAGGACGCCCAACCCGGCTGGATGCTGCTCGGCATCACCGGCCCGGGGCTGGTCCTCGCGGGAGCCCTCTGGTGGTCCCTGCGACGCCGACGCAGGAACCAACTCCGCCACCGTCGCCCCGGACGCCGCCCGTCCACCCCCGAGCCGGAGCTCGTCCCGGTCGAGCGCAGCATCCACCTCGCCGCCACGACCGGCGCCGACGACCTCGTCCAGCACCTCGACGCCGCACTCAAGGCTCTCGCCACGCAACTCGGGTTCGACGGCCACCCGATGCCCCAGCTGGCTGCCGTCCAGCTCAACGGCGACGGCATCACCCTCCACCTGATCGAACCCGTCGACCAACTGCCACCACCTTGGTCCGGCGAGGGCAGCGACTGGCTCCTGGCACCGGCACACTTCGCCCAGTTCGGACACACGGAACAGGCCGCGCCCTACCCGCTGATCGTCACCGTGGGCGCTGACGGCGACGGCGGCGTCTGGCTGATCAACGCCGAACAGTTCGGCACAGTCACTCTCGGCGGCGACCCCGACTACGTCGCCGACCTCGCCCGCGCTCTCACCGCGGAACTGGCAGTGACCCCTTGGGCTGAGGACGCCCGGGTCGAGTGCATCGGCGTTGCCGGCGAGGTCCGTCCCATGAACCCAGCCCGCATCCGGCATCACGACGAACCCGCCCATGTCGTCGACCTCGTGACGGGCGCAATCGCGCACGCCCAACGGCTCGGAGCGACCAACGCGCCCGACACTCCGACCGCCCGCGCCACCGACGCCGACCTCGACACTTGGCCCGCCCACCTGCTCGTCATCTCCGGCGACCACACAGGGCTCGCCGGACCACTCCGCAGAATCGTCACGGAGCAGACCGGACACACCGGTACCGCCGTGATCCTCGTCGGAGCCGACCCAGGCGACAACAGCCATCTCCACCTCAACCTCACCGGCAGCGGGCTATTGTCCATCCCCGAACTCGGCCTCGACCTGATCCCGGTCGGCATCACCAGCGACGAGACGGCAGGCTTCGCCCGACTCCTCGTCCAGGCCAACACCCTCGCCGACGCACCCATCCCGGCGAGCACCCATGCCGAGCAGGGCTGGGAGTCCCTCGCCGACCAGGCCGGTGCCATCCGCGAAGACCTCACTGTCCCGCGGGACACCCCGGACAACCTCGACGAGCCAGCCACAAGCCTCCTGCCCGAACCCGACGAGGACTACCTCGACACCGCAGCAACCACTGCCGACGACCTCGCCCGGCTCGCACCCAAGGTTCCCATCGAGACCTCCGCGGCGATCGCGGCCGCAGACCCGAGCTTGGATGCCGACCTGGCCGATTGGCACGACCCCGCCTGCGTTCGTCCGAAGCTGCGGATCCTTGGCCCGGTCGCCGTCGAACTCGCCGACGGTGGAGAGCCCGCGGTCGTGGGCGCCAGCAAGGGCAGCTTCGTCGAACTGCTCGCCTTCCTCGCCACCCGCACCCGCGGAGCGACGACCCAACAGGTCGCCGACGCCCTCCGCATCGATCCCTCCCGCGTCCGCAACACGGTCAACCGGCTCCGCGACTGGCTCGGCGACGACCGTGACACCAAGCAGCCCTACGTGCCCCTGATGAGCCGGACCCACGCCACCAGGGCCTCCGGAGTTCGCGCCTACGAGTTGCAGGGCGTCCTGGTCGACGCCGACCTGTTCCGCAGGCTCCGGCTCCGCGGCCAGGCCAAGGGTCCTGGCGGCCTCGACGACCTGCGGGCCGCCCTCTCACTCGTCACAGGGGAGCCCCTCACCGGCTTCAAGGACAACCGCGGCAACTGGGTCTACGACGGCGACCGCGTCGACCAGCAACTCGTCGTCGCGATCGCCGACGTCGCCCACATCGTCGCCACCGCGGAACACCAAGCCGGTAATCACACCGCGGCCCGCGACGCTGCCCTCGCCGCGATCAAGGCCGACCCCTACGGCGAGACCGCCAGACTCGACTACCAGGCCGCGGGCGGACGCGACCTCGGCGAACTGCCCAACCTGCCGGAATCGCCGTTTCCCGACGACGAGGACTGGCCCGAACGCACCCGCGACATCGCCACCCGCGCTGCCCGAGAGAAGGCGCCAAGCACATGACGCAGCACGCCGACGACCCGGTGCGACTCTCAGTCTTTGATGTCGCCGCCCAGCCGCCAGAGATGCTCTTCCAGGCCGACTGCACGACCGGCACGATCGAGGCAGTCGCCAAGCAATGGGTACGTGGCTGGGAGGCCGAGCGGCTACCGCGGCTGGAACCGGCGATCCGCCAAGTCCTCGGCTGCGGCCGGCCAGACGCAGGGTTTGCCGTCCTCATCAACAAGCCGAACATGCTCGCGTTCTACGCAAAATGGGACGACTGACGAGTTCCCTGCTGTACGGCTCACTCCCGCATCGCACGGAGGCGAGTTGCGTCAGACGTCGTTGGCGGTCATCACGAACTCGGCGAACGCCGGGCCGGGCAGGACGGCGATCGTGGGTTCGTCGTCCACAAGCATCGACTGGCGTGCCAGGTACTCCACTCGCCCGTCCGGTGCCCAGTAGAAGGTCGTGTCACTCAGCAGCCCGCCGGGATGCTCGAACTCATCGTCCTTGACCAGAGAGTCGACCTGCTGAGCAAGCGCCATCACCGGCCCCATCCATTCGATGCCCGAGCCCTTGATGATCGTGTAGAGGACGAGCGACCGGTTCAGAGGTGCGAAGGCAACTCCTAGCGGTGCCGGGCCGATGGTGTCGAGCAGGGCTGGGATGTTCGCAACCTTCGAGGCGATGAAGAACGAGTCGCCTGTGATCCCGTGGACGTCGCCATCGAGGTCGAAGACCTCGTCGATGGGCTCGGCATCGGTGTTCGCCTGGCCAAGTTGGTACAGCTCATAGATGTCGATTGGCGACGTCACCAGTGACTTGTCGGTGTGCATCTGCACGCTGGTGGCACCGTCGACGGCCAACGCGACGACCAGGTTGTCTGTGAACTCCCGGGCATAGGTCCGATCGTCGTCGGGAAGCACGAGGCGAGTGCGGATCGAGGCCCGCAGCTCCTCCTGGGTGGGTTCGCGAAGGTTCTCGGCACGCATCACGAGGTACTGCCCCACCCAACCGGTGACGACGTCGTGCCACTCTGGGCCTGCCCTGCGAGCGGACTCAGTCACGTTGTCGAGGTAGATGTCTATGCCGCTCGCCGTGTCGTGGAGGCCGTATCCGGTGTCGGTCTGAAACACCTCGACCGTGATGCCCTCCTGCTCGATCGTCCTACCAACGACGGCGAGAACCATCTCTTCGAAGCCGACTTCTTGCGGTGTCATGGCCGACCTGTTCCCTTCCGCGCGGCGACGGGCACGAGTATCGCGGCCGCTACCGACAGACTCGTGCGGCCAGGCCGTGGTGGTCAGGTCGCTGGACGCCTGCCGAGGTTGCGGTTGCCAAACGGGGGCTTGCCGGTGGCCTTGAGGAATCCGCGGATCAGGTCTGACTCGACAGTTGCGGGGTCCGCGTCCGGAGTGGTCTTCCATGCGACCCGGAGTGCGTCGGCGTCGGCCAATTGCCAGATGTACCGCCCGCCCCAGTGCCGGGCGCGACCGCCCAGGCCGTGCCGACGGTACTCGTGAAGCCTGCGATGCAGCCGAGATGCCTTGCCGAAGTAGACGACTTCGACTCCAGACACCCAGGCACCCGCGAGCACCTCCGGCGGCACCGACGGATCACCGCGAATCGCCCCAGCCGGACTCTGCGGCAGACACAGGCGGCTCCTGGGTGCATCGGAGCACCGCATACACTCCGGCGTCCACAGGGATTGAGGTGGTGGGAAGTTCCGCGAACCGGACGAAGCCACCGAATCCGATGTCCTCCAGCGTGGCTCGCGTCGTCACCATGTTGACCATTGTCCGGGATTCGTGGCCTAAGAACTTGCTGAGCGTGGTTCGGCCGGGTCGAGGTCATTGTCCCCAAGGTTGACAAGGGGATTCGCCAATTGTCCCCTCGCCTCCGTGGGCCTGTCTGTCAATGTCCCACGGCGAATCTGTGGATAAGTCCGGCTGCTCGAACAGGTTTGGGGACAAACCCAACTACATCGACTTGATCGCCTTCCGTGGTCGCCACGACGCGGAAGGAGAACTGCGATGTCCGTTGCGAGTGAATTGGGGATGGCCTCGATCGGAGACACTCCACCTGAGGTTCTGGACGCCTGGCCAACCTGGCAGCGCCACCATCGTCTGCTGCGACCGATCGACGCCGGCCGGTTGAGGGAGTGGCTCCAGTGCGCCTCGGTCAAGGAGTCCGACGATGTGCTGTGTGTCCTCGCCCGACGCGCTGCGATGGACGGCGGGCGGGACCGTGACGCCGCTGTCGCGTTGGCGTGGGCTCTGCTACCGGGCGCGTGCCTCCTGGCGAAGCGGTGGATCCGCGGTACCGATGACATCGACTTCGTGGTGGCCGAGCAGCTATGGATCCATGCCCGGACCTTCGCCTGGCGGAGCAAGCGCAAGGTTGCGGCGAACATCCTCCTCGACGTCCAGCGGGCAGTGCTGGCTGAGCTGGGTATCGCCGCGTATCAGTCCAAGGCCGAGCGGGCGGCGGCGTATCTGGTGCCGGTCGCTGATCTCGAGACCATCCAGTGGCGGAACCAGGATCGCCTCTCGCCGGCGCAGCAACTTCATCGGCTGCTGGTCCGCGCTGTCGACCGGGGCGACATCACCACCGACGACCACCAGTTCCTGCTGACTGTGCTCGACGTCGCTTCCGAGTACGGGCCGCCGCAGGGCCACACGAGGAATCTCGAAGGGTTCTCGAGCAACGACTTCACCGAGTTGGTCGCCGCCCGGATCGGGTTGTCAGGACGAACCGTGCGACGTCGCCTGCAGGCCTGCATCGCCGCACTCCAGACCGCGCTGCCGCAGCTCGTCGACCTGTTCGCCGAGGCTGCGTAGGAGGCCCCGTGTCCTTGCAGAGCGGGTCGCGTGCTTCAGGGGGCGAGGTGATGGACATGACTGACAACACGGCCCTGTGGACGCCGGTGGCCGCAACAGTGCGGGCGGCGCTGGCCCAACGGGTTCGGCACCAGACCCAGCCGCCGGGCAGCGGTTTGGCAGGCTGGCGGCGCCGCTGGGACGAAAGCGTGTTCGCGGTCGCCGGGGTGACCGGCTCGGTGGGCACCACGACCGTCGGCCTCGCTCTGGCCTCCGCAGCGGCGCTGACCAGACCGGCTCGGCTGGTCGAATGCGCGACCCCCGCGCGCTCCGGTCTGGTGGCTGCGGCGGGGACCGAGCTTGGTGCGGGGCGGGGCGGCTGGATGCGGGGCGAGCGTGGCGGGCTGATGCTGATCCGCCGGACTGACACGTCGCTGTTCGAGGCACCACCCCCGCCGCCGCAGGAGGACGGCACGCTGACCGTCCTCGACCTGGGCGAGCTGCTCGTCGATCGGCCGCCGCAGCAGTCAGTAGACGCCGACGCGGTGAACGACTGGATCGTGGTCGTGCGGGCCAGCGTCCCGTGCCTCCGCCGGCTGGAACTCGCCCTCGACCTCAGCCCGGCACGCAACCCGGTCCTCGCGATCGTCGGCCCCCCGCCCCGTCGGTGGCCCCGACAGCTCGCGTCGGCGGCACAGCCACGCACTCGCGAACTGATCGAGACCGGCCGAGTCGTCACGTTTCGGCACGACCGCCGCTTGGCACTGGCCGGGCTGACCCCGGCCGCTTTGCCACCACACATCGCAGCCTCCGGCCGGCGGCTGCTCCTCCTCCTGGAAGGTGTACCCCAATGAGGTTCCTGATCCCGCTTCAGGTGTGCCCGGTCGCTCCTGGCCAGGCCCAGCAGTATGTCGACCAGATCACCGGCAACGTCCTGTGGGGCGTCCAGTGGATCTTCGTCGTCGCCCTCGTGATCAGTGTCGCGGCGATCGCCGGCGGCAGGCTGTTCATGATGCCCCACGCCTCACGCGCCGGGGTGATCTCCGCGGTCGTCGTGTTCCTCTCGGTGATCGCCTACCTGACCCTGCCGAGCCTGCTGGATGCGCTCATGGGGAAGGGCTGCATCTAGCCATGATCCCGATCTCCCCCGACCCGTTCGGTGACGCGATCGCCAAGTACTTCGCCGACGGGTGGACCGCGGCGATGCTGGGCATCTGGAACGCCGGGCTGTGGCTGCTCCAACTGGTGCTGAAACTGGGCGATGCGCTGCTGACTCCCGACCTTCGCGAGGGCGGGCCCGGGTCAGGCATCTACCGGACGGCGTTCTGGATCGCCGGCGCGCTGTTTCTGGTCCTGGGGATCGTGCAGGTCGGGACGGCCGCGATTCGCCGCGACGGACGAAGCCTGGCGCGGGTGGCGATCGGGTTCGTGCAGTTCGCTGTTGTGTGGGCTGGATGGCTGGCGTACGGCGTGCTGCTGATCGCCGCAACGTCCGGCCTCACACGCTCGATCATGCAGGCACTTCTGGGCGTCAACTACCTCTCGGCACTCAAGGTCGCCGAACCGTTCGGTGCCGGCGACATCACCGATGCCACCGTCGCAACCGTGTTGGGCATGATGGGCTTCTTCGTCCTCATCGCCGCGATCGGTCACTTCCTTGTGCTGCTCGCCCGCGCGGCAGCACTGATGGTGCTCGCGGCGACAACCCCGATCGCCGCCGCCGGACTGGTTGGCGACGCCGGGCGGGCCTGGTTCTGGAAGTCGCTGCGCTGGTTCCACGCTGCAGCGTTCGCCCCGGTCGTCATGGTGCTGGTGTTCGGGTTGGCCAACCAGTTCACCACCGGCATCGCGACCGGCCTGGGCAAGGACCTCTCAGCGGTCGGCACCTCTGTGGTCGGCGTGATCCTGCTGCTCGTCTCGGTCGTGAGCCCGCTGGCGCTGTTCCGGCTGCTCGCCTTCATCGACCCCGGCACCAGCTCAGGTGCTGCGATGCGCGCCCAGCTCGCCGCGACCGGCGGCATCCAAGGGCTGCTGTCACCCAAACCTGCCGATGGAGGGGCGGCGACCCGGACAGACGATGCTGGGCGCACCGCCGCCGAAGGGTCTGCCGAGGCCCAGACCACAACCCGGTTCGCGACCGCCGCTCAGGGCGCGATGAAGGTCCTCGGACCCGTGGGTCAAGTCGCAGCCGCTGGCCTCGGAGCGATGGTGAACATCGGCAGCCGTGCCGCCTCGATGGGCGCAGACCTGACCAGCCAGATGGGCGTCGGGCACCAGGTGTGGCCGCCCGACCTCAGCCCGCAGGCACGGAAGGCCAGCCAGTCCCAGCAGACCCGCCAGAGCCAGGACGACTCCGGTGACGGCAACCCGCCCTCGGACAACACAGACGCTGGTCCGGACAACACCCCGCCGGCCCCGGGCAACACCGGGGCGCCGTCAAACCTGACGGCCGCGCGGCCCACGGTCGGCGCGAGCCCGGCCGGGGGAGCGTCGGCGGGTGGCGCTGCCGCCGCAGGTGGCAGCGAGGCCGCCGCGGCGGCGGCCCTGTAGAGGAGGCACTTGCGTGGCTGTGTACGGCGACTACTCCCGGGACCGGATTGGCTGGTTCTTCGGCCTCACCGGTCCGCAGATGGCGGTGCTCGGTGCCACTGCGCTGCCGGTGTTCTTCGCGGTGAATCGGCAGGACTGGCGCCTGGCTGGCTCACTGATCGTGGCGTGGGCGGCACTGTTCGTGCTGGTCGCCGTGCCAATCCGCGGTCGCTCCTTCACCGGCTGGCTGATGGCCGGCTCGGCGTTCACCGTTGCCCGGGTCGCTGGCTGGTCGAGGTTCCGGTCCCGGGCCAGCGTCGGGAAGACCCGCGATCTCGCCGAGGTCGACCTGCCCGGGATCCTGTCCGGTGTCGTGATCCACGACGGCCCACCGTCCGGTCCCGTGCAGGCCAGGGTCGCGATCATCCAGGACCATGCCGCCCACACCTGGGCCGTCACCGCAGCCATCACCCACCCCGGCGTCGGCATGGCCGATGCACACCAGCGAGCTGGCTTCGGGACAGGGCTGGCCGACCTCCTCGACGGCTGCGTGCGAACCGAGTTGATCGACGAGGTGCTGTTCATCGTCCGCACCGTCCCCGACGACGCCGCCGAACGCACCCTGTGGAGCCAACGGCACCGGCGACCCGACGCCCCCGCAATCGCCCTGGCGATTAGTGACCAACTGACCGCCGGCCTGGCCGCGGCCTCCGTGCGCACCGAGGCGTTCGTCACGATCGTCGTGCCCGACGCCAGGCTCTCGCGGGAGGCCCGCGAGTTCGGACGCGGCATCGACGCCCGAGCCCGCGTCCTGCTCCAGCTGATGGGCGAGGTCGAATCCCAACTCCGCGCGGGATTCGGCGCCACCTCGGTCGCATGGCTCACCAGCCCCGAACTCGCCCTCGCCGTCCGCACCGGATTCGCGTCCACCGAACGAGCCGGAATCATCGAAGCCCAAGCGGCCGCGGCCACCGACCCCGGTGTGGACGCGACGATCCCTTGGGCGCAGGCTGGCCCGGGGATCGCCCAGGCGAACGGACGTCACTACGCCCACGACGCGTGGCTCAGCACCAGCTCCACCCTCAAGCTGCCCGACCGAGGCGCAGCGTTGGGCGCACTGGCACCAGTTCTCGTCCCGACCGATCCCGGCGAACGGCGCAGCCTGCTGGTGGCATTTCCACTGCTCGCCCAGTCCGTGGCCGACCGACAGACCGCCAACACCGAGTGGGCCGCCGACATGGGCGACGCCGTCCGCGCCAAGGCAGGCATCCGCAGGCGCGCCCGCCAACGCGCCGAACAGGCCCGCGCCCACAGGCTGGACGACAAGCTCGCCCACGGCAACGCCCTCGCCCGGCCCTACGCGGTGGCCACCGTCACCGTCCCACGCCCCGCCGCGATCAGCGAGGCCGGGAGACGCCTCGACGCCAGCATCCGCCGGGCCGGGTTCGCACCGCTACGCCTCGACCTCGCCCACGACCTCGGCTTCGCCGTCTCCACCATCCCCCTCGGCGCGTCCCTCACGCGGAGGGCCGACCGGTGAAGCTTCGTCCGCGCACGGGACGGTCCACGCCCGAACTGCTCGCCGACTTCGGCCACCCCCTTCCAGCCAGGCCCCCCGAACCAGCTGCCGAGCGGGAACCCAGGCTGTTCCGCCATACGTCCCGTCGAGGGCCGGCCAAGCGCGGCCACGGATTCGCGCCCGCCTCCGCACCGGTGTCGGTGTGGCGCATGACCTCCGACCAGACCGGAGTGCTCTGGCCGTTCATCACCGGGCCAGGCTTGCCACCCACGGGGGCGCTCATGGGCATCGACCAGCTGTCCGGGGGCTGCTTCTACGCCGACCCCGGCGGCTGGGTGCTCAACGACGCGATCGGAGTCACCAACCCCAACGTGTTCGTCTTCGGCAAGCCAGGGCGCGGCAAGTCCGCCACCATCAAGGGCTTCGCGACCCGGCTGATGCCGTTCGGCTACAAAGTGCTCATCGCCGGCGACCCCAAGGATGAGTACGAGCCCTTGTGCCGGGCACTCGGCGTCGAGCCCATCACCATCGGCCACGGGCTCGCCGCCCGCATCAACCCGCTAGCCTTCGGCCCCCTCGGCCAAGGATGGGCCGACCTGCCAGCCGCCGAGGCCAAGCGCCGTGTCGCCATCGTGTTCGCCCGCTGGCTCACTCTGATCCGCGGCCTCGTCGGATCGCAACGCATCGGAGACGCCCGCGTCCCGTTCGGCCCAGTCGATGAGGTCGTCGTGAAGACCGCGCTTGGCCACCTCACCGGGCGCCGGCAGGGAAACACCGACCTCGTCGAGACCACCATTCCTCAGCTGTGGCGGCTCCTCGACGAACCCACCGATGACCTCGTGGCCGAATGCCGCTACGCCACCAGCCGGCAGTTCCTCGACGAGACCCGCCTGCTGCGCGACGCCCTCGGCCAACTCGTCTCCGGCGCCCTCGCCGGCCTGTTCGACGGCCCCACCACCATCGCCATCGACTGGACCGCCCCCATCCAGTCGCTGTCGCTGTCGAGGCTCGAAGCGCTCGGAGACGAGGCCGTCGGCATCGCCCTGACCTGCCTCAACTCCTGGAGCCGCGGCATGCGCGAACTCGCGGTGCCCGGCGACCTGCGCATCGTCGTCCGAGACGAATCCTGGAAGCAACTCCGCCTCGGACCAGACGCCGTCAAGTCGTTCGACGCCGACCTGCGGCTGTCCCGCCGGGACGGGGACGTCCAGATCGCCGTAGCCCACAAGCCGTCCGACCTGCTCACCGCCGGGGATGCCGGCTCCCAAGCCGTCGCGATCGCCAAAGACCTGCTCCACTTGGCCGATACCCACATCCTCCACGGCCAGGACCCCGCCGTCGCCGACGACCTCCACCGTCTCCTCGGCCTTAGCCCCATCGAACAAGACCTCGTCACCGGCTGGGCCATGCAGGGCAAGGGACGGGCGCTGTGGTGCCTCGGGGACCAGAGGTTCAAGGTCCAGACTGTCCTCCACCCCGCGGAGATCCAGCTCTTCGACACAAACGCATCTCTGTCGACAGCCGCGTGAGGCACCCATGAAGCCTGCGATCGTGATCCTGGCATTGGCGCTCATCCTGGGCCTCAGCATCCCCTTCGGTGTCGCCGTGGTTGTGACCACAATCGTCATGCCAGCCGCGTACCGATCCGCGATCGACGCGTGCCTGCCGGTTCAGGACGAACCTGGCCTGCCGAGGCCGGTCACGTTGTCAACTGGCTCCGAGGCGCTCGACTGCATCCCCGGCACCGGGGAGCTTCCGCCCGGCCCCGACGGCGTCTGCCCGCCCAGCGGCAGCGCCGCCGAACGCGGCCTCAAACCCAACGCGCTGCGAGCACTGCGCTGCGTCAAGCAACGCTTCCCCTGGATCAAGTACATGGGCGGCGTCGGCTCACGGCCAAGCGGCTACGTCTCCGACCACCCCGCGGGGCGCGCTGTCGACTTCATGATCCCCGCCTGGAACACGAAGGCCGGCAACGCTCGTGGCTGGGAAGTCGCCCACTGGCTCCAGGCCCACGCGAAGGAACTCCACGTGAAGTACCTGATCTTCGAGGATCGCTCCTGGCGTGCCTACAACCCTTCAGCGGGCTGGCGTGCCTACCGATACCCCGGACCCAATCCCGGCGGCCCCACGCAGCGGCACCTGAACCATGTCCACCTAACCGTGTATGACTAGCGGGTCTTCCCGTGGTATCGAGTTCCCTCGCACAGTCGGGCGGGAGTCCCATACAAACCGAACTCTCGATCCGCGCCATTGACGTAGCGACCTGCAGCCGGGTGGTTGTCCATCCAAAGATCAAAAGGGCACCTCTCCAGACGTGCGCCGCGATTTGCAGGTTGATGTCACCCTGCGCGTCCTTCTGGGGTCCCGGCGTCCTCACCTGACGACTTCTTCTTCGCGGCCTTCTTCTCGGTATCGACGACGTGGACTCCCCAGAATCGTGCCAGCGCGCGACGCCGCCCAAGAGAGGGCTCGACGCGTCGGAAGGCATCATCGAAGTCGGTGTCGTCAACGCGCCTCGACAGGCTTACGACAGACTGGACGGTCTCGTAGACGAGGCGATCTGACGCTCTGCCACCGGTCCACGGCAGGTCGCTCAGCAACTCTGGCCTCACGCGGCACAACTGGCCCAGGAGCCCGATCGCAACGTACCTCTCGTCCGATGCTAGTGAGCGGCCGCGCACCGCAGTCGGCATCGGGAACAAGTCCTTGGGCGAGTCGGCGGTGAGCTTCGGTTGCTCGCCCGCGAGAACAAACTCGCGAAGCGGGTCCAGCAATGGACCTACGTCCAGGGTCACACCAACTGTGAGTCGATCGCCCCAATCCCAGCCTAGGATCCGGCCGAGTACCAGCCATCCGAGGCTGACCTTATGGTCGGGCCGACGTCCGAGCGATGAGACCGGCGAGTAGACCGAATTCCAGGCTAGGTTGCGGGTCCACTCAACATCGAGCTTAGCTCCGAGCGCGAGGGCGCCGGCCACGCTCGCTGACTCGACGGGGCCGAGTGGCTTGACATCTCGACTCCGGAACTCCTGAAGCATCGAGCGAAGCACCACGAGAAGTCGGGCGTTTACCTCACTCTGCGGAGCCTCCCAGCAGCCGAACCACAGCGCAACGAGCGCACCCAAGCCCGCCCGTGAATCTTCCGTGGTTGCCGCTCGTAGACCTTGTGCCGCGGCATCAATGTGGAGATCGAGATCGCCCGGCTTGAGGTTGCCCAGACTCCCAAAGCCCTCGCATGCTGCCCACACGATCAGCGTGTGCTCCCGCTCGGGGGTACCGTCGAGCTCCGCCGGGAAGCCACGCGCAGGGCTGTGCAGTTGGATCGCCGCGGCGGAGTTCCGGCTGTACTCACGCGTTACGTTTAGCCGTACGTCGTTCCCTGCACGATCCGCGAATGGGAGGCAACGGAGTCCGAATGCTAGGAGCCTGCGCTTCGCATCGGGGTCTGCGCCCTCGAGTGCTGCGGCAGCGAGCAGAGCGGTCAGGAAGTCCCCGGCAGCGTGCAGGCTCTCCCGAAAGTAGGCATCGGCGCACAGCAGGCAGAAGTTGATCGCTGTTGCCTCTCTGATGTACCTCTCCAAGGCCGAGAACAGTTCGGCGCCAGTCCTGCTGTTATAGATGAACTGCTCAGAGGCAAAGAATTCAAGAAAGGTGCGATGGGAGAACCGATAGACCTCATCTCCCCTGTCGATCCCGAGCGACACAATCAGCCACCGCCGACCTCTCCAAAGGGCGAGTGCATTGTCACTGAACTGTCGTGCGATGAAGTCGTTTGAGCCAGGAAGCTGTCGATGGTAGGTCCGCAGGAACGCTCGCAGCCAAGGCTCTCGAAACTCCTCTTCACCCGACTGGAAGACCTCGAGCGCAAGTTCCCGCACGGCGCGCTCTGTGTTGATCTCGTCGTCAACCGAGGACGCGATGCCCCTTCCGGCATCCCAGTCACCGAACAGCATTTCGGCGCATCGCTTGTACAGGTCGTAGCGATTGGTCGGCATTCGTCGACCTAGTGAGTACAGGTTGCACAAGACCCCGAGCATGAGCGGATTCGCCCGCAGATCAGCCAGCGGCTCGGTCTGCTCAAGGAACTCTCGTGCGCTCTTGCGATCGGGCGAGCCTTCCATGTAGCGGAAGAAATTCGTCGCGAACAACTCGACTTGGCTCGGCGTCAGGGTCGTCAACTCGCCTCGCTGGAAGTGCGCTGCCAAGGGTGCGTCAACGTAATCGGTCGTCCTAGAGGTCACCACGTAGGCATTCAGAGGGTGCGCAGAAGAGAAGCTCTCGATCCTCTTCACAATCTCCCGGCGCGCTGGAATCGACAACACCTCATCGAGTCCGTCGAAGAAAACAACGCACCTGCCGAGATCCAGCAAGTACTCCAGAATCTCCGGCTCGAGTTCGATGGACAAGTCACCTTGAATGCTCTGGCAGATGTATCTGCTGAGCCCAAGGGTTGGGGTCCGTTCCACCTCTCGGGCGTAGTGACGAAGCGTGACCTTGACGGGAACCGCATCAAGTCTGCCGTCACTGACTCGGCCCGCCAGCGCCGCGACCGCCTCGAGAACCGCGGTCGACTTGCCCTGCCCGGGGTCTCCAAGCAGCACGACTTGGCTGCATCTCGTTAGCCAGGTCAACAGCGAGTGTGCGACGAGTTGCTTGTCGTGAACATCCCGGATCTCGCGTTCGAGAAGTATCTCCGGCAGAGGAACGCGAACCTCACCACGGAGCGAGGGGATTGCAGTGGTGCTGCTGTCCCTCGCCAATGCCTCGGCGTACTCGACCACCGAGTGCTCAACATCAGTGGACAGCCGAGACTTGAGCGCCCTCGTCCGCGTGTGGCTCCGCCGGTCGATGCCTGGTTCCAACAGCGGCGAGCTCGCCCGTAACCTGGACGCCTGCTCCGCGATATCGCGCGCGACCTGTGGCGACTGGGTTTGGATCAGCCTGTAGATCTCAATCGTCGTGTCCCGCAGAGACTCGACGAGCACTGCGGCCGCGTGGTCAACGAACTGTGGTCGCACGCCCGAGTACAGCAGGAATAGCGCTCGAGCCTCTGCTGTGAGTGCCTGCACGACCTTCCGAGAGGACTGATTGGTCACGATCGACTCCATCGCGACGTAGCGCAGAAGCATCGCCCCCTCTGGCGCCTTCAGGAAATCAAGCAGTGTGCGATTCTGTGCGGAAGTGACTCCGGCGGCCTGTAGTGCGGAAGCGAGTGGTAGCGCGTGGCCGGACGACAGCTCGCCGGTCGCCGTGAGGAGCTGGTCAAGCCTTTTCTGCTGTGCGCGTGGTAGGCGCTTCTCGCGGAACTGGGCTACCAACACCGGGCCACCCAACGTGATCAAGGTCTCCGCTACGAGCAGGACCAAGCTCTCCCACACATTGCCCCCTCGAGTTGCGTGCCTCCCCAGTCGGCATCGTAGCCACCGCTTGTGGCTCGTCCATCGAGTTACTGACTGATTCTCGCCAGGAGGCAGTGCGCGGGCACCAGTCTTGCCGAGCGCTAGCAGTAGCCCCTGCAGCCGCTGTCCTTGACAGAAGGCACTTCTGCTTCAGGTGGGCGAGAAGGGGAAGGAGCCTCCAGATGCATCGACCAGAGCCGACGCCAGTGCGACCGCACGTCCCGTTGCCCGACCGCGATCTGCTCGCCGAGCAACTGCTGGAAGACCTCGAGGTCGCGATCCTGACCGCGCCCGATGATGAGCCCATCCTGCGGCTCTGGGCGGCCTGGGAAGACCTGAAGCGAGGTCTGGTCCGATGAGCCGCGGTCCAGCCAAGGAGGACTGGCAGGCCGCCCGTCGCGAGTCGCTGGAGCGGATGCACGCCGACCTCGCCGCGCGGGTCGGGTCGATGGACTCACTGACGGAGTGGCAGTCGTGGCTGAAGTTCACCCAGAGCTTCCACCGGTACTCGTTCAACAACACCGTCCTGATCTGGATGCAGCGACCGGACGCGACCGCGGTCGCCGGCTACCGGGCCTGGCTGGCCCGAGGGAGGCAGGTTCGTCGTGGAGAGAAGGCGATTCAGGTGTTCGCGCCCGTGACCCAGCGCGCGCCACGGCTCGACTCGGCGGGCAACCCCGTGTACGGGACGGACGGGAAGCCGGTGATCGAGACCCGGATGGTGGGCGTGAAGCCCGCGAGTGTGTTCGATGTCAGCCAGACCGAGGGTGCGCCGCTACCGGAGCAGCCGGACGTGACGCCGCTCACGGGTGAGGCACCGCTGGGGTTGTGGGCGTCGTTGGTCGGCTACTGCGAGTCAAAGGGATACGCCGTCTCCCGCGGCGACTGCGGCAGCGCCAATGGACTGACCCGTTTCGACTCCCACGAGGTGCTGGTTCGTCCCGACATTAATGACGCGCAAGCCGTGAAGACCCTCGCGCATGAGGCGGCGCACGTCACGCTCCACGAGAAGCTGGAAGACCGCACGTGCCGCGGGCTCATCGAGGTGGAGGCCGAATCGGTCGCGTTCCTGGTGACAGCCGCCCACGGCCTCGACTCGTCCCAGTACACGTTCAACTACGTCGCGGGCTGGGCGCATCAGGCAAAGGCGCTCGACCCGGAGGGTCCGAACGTGGAGGAGATCGTGCAGGCCACCGGCCAGCGCGTCGTCACCGCCGCAGACCAGATCTTGAACGCCACTCGGCCCGGCCCGTCCGTCACCGAGGTCGCCGTCGGATCGCTGGCGCTCGAGATCGAACCCAAGGTCGAGCGCGCCCTGCGACCGGTGCAGGCCATGGCGAGCGACCGTCCAGCATCGTCCCAGGGCGCACTGCCGGGCATGGACATGCTGCCGCCGCTCTACAACCCCGAACACGGCCCGACGATCGGACGGTGACGCGATGGTCACACAACAGGAGCGACGCACGGATCCGTACCCGCTCACCTGGGAGATCCCCCTGGCAATCCTCGGTGGATCGCTGCTGGCGCTGGTCCTCGGGGCGCACGTTGGGCGCGGGCTGGCGAACCTCGCCGCGGGCGCTGGATGGAGGTGGCCGACGACGGCACAGCTATTCCGCAGCGCGATCGATGTCATCCAGGGGGACGCGGGCGCAGGCCTCAGCTCGGTCGACCCGCTCGCGGAACCGGACGCGTTGCTGGCATGGGTGCTCGCGGTCGAACTGGTCGTCATGGCGACCTACCTGTTCCTGACCTGGCTGTGCCTTCGGCGTTGGGGACCGACCCGCACCCTCGGTGTCGCCACCGTGGACGAGGCTCGCCAGCTGCTCGGGCGGCAACGGCTGTTCGCGGCGCGCAGGGTGATCCGTCCCGATCTCTACGGCAGGAAGGCGAAGCGATGAACAGGTTCAGGCCCCGCGAAGTCGGCTGGCGAATCGGCCGCGCCCAAGAACCAGTAGGCGCCGGAGAGCTGTGGTGCCGCTGGGACCGCACGGCGGGTGTCGTAGGCCCGCAGGGCTCTGGGAAGACTCTCGACCTGCTGACTCCCGCTCTCCTAGCTGCGCCCGGTGCCGCGCTCGTGACCCTGACCAAGCCCGAGGACCTGCTGTTGTCGCTGCCGGTCCGGCGCAGTGATGAACGGCCGTGCGTCGTCCTCGATCCGTTCAGTCTCGCGCCCGGCCTTCCCGAGTTGGTGTGGGACCCGATCGCTGGCTGCGTCGATCCGCTGCTGGCCGAGCGTCGCGCGAAGGCGTTCACCGCCGGCACGATCAGTTCCACCATCGCGGCTGGCCAGAGCGACCCAGCGGCCAGGTTCTACGCGGCCGAGGCGTCCAAGGTCATCCAGGCGTTCTTCCATGCTGCGGCCCTCACCGGCCGGACGATCGAGCACGTCCTGGAGTGGATCGCACACCCGACCGGCGCTACCGAACCCGGCGAGATCCTCCGCGAGCACCCACTCGCCGCGCGCTTCTGGGCCGGGCTCCTGCACGGCGCGCTCAACGGAGACCACCGCACCGTCGGCAACACGGTCACCACCTGCCAGCAGGCACTCGCTCTGTTCTTCCAGCCCGACATCCGCCAGCGGTGCGTCCCGTCCGAGAACCGGCCTGCCACCGATGTCGCCGACATCATCAAGCGGCGCGGCACCTTCTACCTGCTCGGCCGCGAGGATCCCTACGCCTCGGCGTCACCGCTGATGACGGCACTGGCCGAGCACATTCTGGACACGGCGCTCATCCTTGCGAACGCGTCCGAGTGGGGTCGGCTGTGCCCACCGATGCTCGCCTGCTTGGACGAGCTGCCATCCACCGCACCGCTACCGACACTGCGGACGCGGATGGCCAACGAACGCGCTCTTGGGATCTCGTTCGTGTACGCGGCCCAGACCTGGCGACAGCTGACCGCGATCTTCGGCCAGGACGAGGCCCAGGCCCTGTTCGGCCTCACCAACGTCATGGTCGTCTTCGGCGGCTCCAAGGACGTCCAGTTCAACCGCGACATCTCTGATCTGACCGGCACGGTCCGCGTCGCCCGCTCCAGCTGGAACACCGCCCGCGGCGGACGCAACATCTCCGCCGACGACATCCCCGTCCTGCGGCCGGAAGAGGTTCGCCAACTCCCCGAGGGCCAAGCCCTGGTGATCGCCGAGAACGGCAAGCCCGTGATCGCGAAGCTCCACCGCTGCATCGACGGCCGGGCCGGACGGAGACTCCTCTCCGGGCAGCGCAAGCTTCGAGCAGAGTTGACGGAGAAGCGGCTGTCGCCGGCGTCGTCTGCGGACCGCACAGAAGCGGCGTTGGTTGAGGCATCGCAACGCAACCTGACGAGGGGGTAGCGCATGGCAGACGATTACAGCACGGGCGCCTTCCTGGTGCAGCCGTTCCCGATGCCGGGGCATCAGCTCCGGCAGATCTTTCGGCACTGGTGGACCGCTGAGAATGGAACCGAGCAGGAGCAGGCAGAGCTCGAGAACCGACCTGCAGCCCGCCCGTGGGACCCCGCGACCCTCGGCACGAACGGCGAGCGGCTGGAGATGTGGCGCTGGCTGGAGGAGGTCGTCCGCTGGTTCAACCACGAGTACGCATGGGACACCAGCCAGGTCATCCCCGACTGCTGGCCCGAGCATCCCCACCTCGTCCACGAGATTGCTGTCCTGGCAGACGCGCGCCGCCGTGCCGGCTCGGCCAAGAACTCAGGCCCACTGGAGGAGTGGCACCGAGTCTGTGTGCCGTGGTTCCTGGGCAGGATGCGCGACAGCATCAAGTCGCATTGCGAGGAGCGCCACCAGGCATGGCCAGCGCGAGCACGCTACGCACGTCACGTCAGCCAGGAGAGCTTCAACCTCCGCAACCTTCGGACGATCGAGGACGTCGAGGCCGTCGGCTTCCGCTCCGACGACCCGTGGATCGACGGCTACGGAGGCGACCGCATCAACCTCATCACGGGAGAAGTCGAGAACGACGCGGAGAAGGAACAACTCGAACGCGGGGCCAGTGAGCGAAAGCAGGCGGCCGAGGCCGAGGACCCACCACCGAGCGAGCCGCCTGCAGCAACGACGGGAAACGGCGGCGAACATCTCTCTGGTGACTGATCGCCTGCCGTCTGCAGCCGGTCGCGAGTCGGGCTAGACGGTCGTAGGCGCAGCCGCTAGGCCATCCAGATCATCGCCAAGTGCTGATGGGGTCGGCGCTAGCTCTGCGCGGGAGACCTCAGGCCACGACGTGTTGTCGTTCGCGTACGCGAGCAGTTCATCAACCGTCTGTTGGTAGTCCGCACCCAGTCCGTCCAACTCCGCTACGCGACGCAACCAGCGACCGCGATCGCGGGTGTCCTGGTTGCCGAACGCCCACGCCTCAAGCGCCACCACGATCTCGTCTCTCGCCCGAGTCGTCGCAGATCGATTGTCTGCTTCCCTGGCTAGGTACAGCGACGCAAAACCATGGAAGAGCTTCGCGTGGTTGTCTCGTTCACGCACGGCAGCGAGGTACTTCACGGACTCCCGGTAGTTGCCGGCGATGTAGAGCCGCTGACCGAGATGGTTCTTCGCGACCTCGTTCTCCGGGTTATGGCGAAGGGCCGCACGGAGCAGGCCGAGCGCTAGGTCGCTTTTGTGGGGGAGGCGACTCGCGGTCCGCACGAACTCCTTCGACGCAAGCTTAGGATCGGTTGCCCCCGTCACTTCGGCAGATAGCCCAAACAGCAAGCTAGAGAGGTTGACGAGCCCGAGGTTCCCGTAATGCTGGGCAATCCCCTTGATGGCGCCGATCTCGCCTGACAGGGCTGCCGTAACCAAGTCCTCGCGTGCGTCGGCCGCACGTGGCTCTCGCGACTGCGGGAGCTGGCCGCCGTTCAGCACGCTTCGGGCACCCGCCACCAGAAGGTCGTTCATCGAAGTCCCCGGGGTGCTGTCGGCCAGGTCCTTCAGCGCCTTGTGCAGATCCGGCGGCAGACGAACTGGCATGGACCGCCGCTCCGATGCTATGTCCATCCGGCATCCTCCTACTAGTGACATCACTTGACATGACGATATCACCAAGGCACCCTTACATCAAGAAGCTACCGAGCGTCCAGATCAGGGCGTCCCCTAGCACCAAGAACGATGATATCGAGGAGACATCAGATGTCCGAGCGCGCATTCGCAGACCGAGGCACCAGCCGCATCCATGATGACGGCTCCTTCCGGGCAGGCGACGTAGTTGTCGCCAGCGTCCAGAACCCAATCGAGAACCCGTCCTGCAAGGGAAAGCGGCGTCCATTCGTGCTTGTGCACAGGGTGAATGGCCACTGGCGCGGCATGGGGCTCACCACGAGTTCGCACTACGCGGACGGCACACCGCGAATCGCGATCCCAAATCCCGCCAGCGTCGGTCTTCACCGCGCGGGCTACCTGTGGGGTGATCGACCCACCAGCGTCTGCGCCCTGGACGTCGACACGCTGCTAGGCGTTGTCGATGCTTCCCTCGCTGAAGCCGTGATATCACTCGCGGGCCTAAGGACTGCAGATGCCGCAGCCCTGCGCGAGGCCGCCGGGCTCCCGACCAGCGGCACTGCCGCGTGATCTGCCACGACGAAGGATTCAGACCATGGCTCACATCAGTTCTGCCCGGCCGGTGCTCGACGCACCTATCCTCGTCCTCGGGAGCCTTGCGCTCATCGGCGGTGGCGCACTTCTTCTCTCGCAGGTGCCAGCTGCTCGTGACATCTGTCGCGACGTATTGCGTGATCCTCGGCTCAGGGTCGCCTGTCGCCAGGCGGCGGCACAGTTCGGTCAAGCGATCCTCGAGTCCCTGCTCTCACGGCTCGGCGGAGCGGCGTTGCCGCCCGCGGTCGACTGAACAGGATCCGAGAAGGAGAGGAGCAGACGTGACACTCCAGCCGATCACCGTCACACGGGCTGCGTGGGCAGTCGGCGCGGCCATCCTTCCCGTCACCGGAACCTGGATGATCGTGGTGGTCGCCAAGCCTGACAGCGCTCTCGCAGCAGCCCGGTGGCGCTGGTGGCTCTCGAACCGCGTCACTACAAGGGGCGCCAAGCCGCACAACCAACCATGGCGCGGCATCTGCAGTCGCTGCGGCGACCAGCGCGGACGCCACCATGAATGCAGGGACGAGAGCCGCTAACGCTCGGGCCCGGCGGGTGGAGTCAGTGGTGCGAGTCCACCCGCCGAGGTTCGGTCGGGGCTGAGCTGGGTGTTCGGTCGGGTGTCCTTCTTGAAACGCAAGCGATCGGGATGGGCGGCGCCTGTGCTGATTCCGAGGTGGTCAGCGAGCATTGTGTGGAGTTCGGAACTCGAGCGTCCCGTGGCGCCCGCCAGGTCGACAAGCGCGCTGGTCCAGCGGGTCGGGTTCGCAACTCCAACGATCCGTATGGCGTGCTCGATACCCTCGCGGCCAGCGCGCTCAACGATGGCCGCCGCTATCAGGACCTGGCTCAGTGGAGCAGACGCGCGCAGTGCGCTGAACAGCGCCTGCGACCGTTCTAGCGCGACCAAGTCGGCGGGATCGGTGTCTTCCGGCAGGGTGGCGTGTAGTGGGTCGAGGCCGAGCTCGGAAAGGATCCAGTAGTCGCGCTCGGCCGCTGCCTGGCCGGCCTTGTCGCTATCAGTAGCGACGACGGGTAGCTCGGTGTAGCGGCGCAACTCGCGGGCTTGCTCGCGGGTCAGGGCGGTGCCGAGCGCCGCGACGCCGACATACTCGCCGCGGGTTGCGATGGTGACTGCGATGGCATCCATGGGGCCTTCGACCAGGACGGGCCGTCCGCCGCGGAGCAGGCTCGGGGCGTGGCCGTAGAGCTGGGCCCCTTTGTGGAAGAGCGGGGTCTCGGGCGTGTTCAGGTACTTGGGTCCGGCGGTGTCGTCGGCGTCGGGGTGGCGGCGGGCGATGAAGCCGAGGATCTGTCCGTTGTGGCTGATCGGGAAGACGACGCGGTTGCGGAAGCGGTCGATGAGGTTGCCGGTGGAGGCAACCTTGGCGACGCCGGCGAGGATCATTTCGTGGTCGGAGACGCCTTCGCGGCGGAGGTGGTTGACCAGTGACGTCCAGCCGGCGGGGGCGTACCCGGGTCGGTAGCCGGGGTCGCCGGCTAGGTCGGTGTGGAGGCGTCCGACGAGGTAGTCGCGTGCCCACGAATCCGCGAACCGGGTCTCGTAGAACCGGGTGGTGAGTTCGTTGACGTGGGCGAGGCTTTCGGGGGTGATGCCCGCTTCCCGCCAGGCGTCCCGGCGGTTGAGCTGTTCGGTCAGCTCGGCCTGGGTGAGTTCGGGCTCGTCTCGTTTGGCGCGGATTATGGCCTCGATCTGGAGGATCGCCCAGGCGTCATCGACGACCTCGACCTCGTCCGCAGGAGTGTCCGCATTCGCGGCCAGCGGCTGTTCGGGTTCGGGCGCCCAGAGGGTGTCGATGTGGTCTTCGTGGTCGGGGTTGGTGAGCATGGTCGTCCGCCAAACCAGGGCTTGAGCCTCGTCCATGTCGTTGGCCGCAATCGGGCTGAGCAACTGGTCGAGAGCCCAGCCGCGTGCCGTCGCATGATCGAGTGCGGTGACCAGCGCCGGCCACCAGGTCGAGGCGCGCAGCTGGTCTGCTCGCTTGGGGCCGACGATCGTCACGAAGTCGGCCGTCCATGGGGCGGGCGTCGCGTCGGCGGTTGCGGCGGCGACGGCCGGTTCGAGGTGCCGGTTGATGCGCCACCAAAGGGCTGCGGCGGCGTGGTCGTCCGGGAGGGCACCCTCAGCGGCCGCCGAGGCGAGCAGTCCGGTCGCGTCGATGCCGGCGCTGGTCAGCCGGGCGAGTTGTCGGGCGAGGGTCGCGACGTACGGGTCCTTGTCGATGGCGGGGCTGATGGTGGCGAACAGCGGCATCCACTCGGCCAAGGCCGGGTTGCGGTCGGTGGCGAGTTGCTTGTCGAGCCAAGTCTGGTGGCGGGCCGCCGCGGCGGCGAACTGGGGCTCCCCGGTGGGTCGCAGGTCGCTGTCAGGGACGGCCATCGCGGCCCGCCAGACGGCAACCTCGGCCAGCAGCGAGGTAGAGGGACGAGGCCCGTCGCCAACCCATACGGGCGTCTTGAGTGCCTCGATCGCTCGAGTTCGTACCTCCTCGGCGAGGGTGGTGACGAGGGCTGCGCGCCCGGCGAGGTAGGTTCCCCACTTCGGATCAGTGGCGAGACCCTTGGGGATTCCGGGCAGCCACGGCAGCGGTCCGGTCGGCGCGCGGCGGGTGGCGTCGAGGCGCCAGTCGAGGACGGCGGCGGCATCGCGGGCGTCCTTCAGCGACCGTCGGGCGAGGGCTTCGTTGAGGGCGAGCAACGGGTCGACGCCGACTGCGTTGAGCAGGAGCAGGTGGGTGCGCAGGGTCGGCCAGGCAGGTTCGAACATGATCCACGACAGGCCGGTCTCGGCGATGGCGTCGATGCGGGCGATGACCTCTGGGTCGGCGGTCTGTTCGGTCGCGACCAGCAGCGCGTCGGAGTAGGCGGCGGTCGCCTCGCCAAGGCGGACGGTCGGGTCAGCCTGCTGAGCGATCGCGGTCGAGGCCGAAACGGACGCTTCGTCGCGGGTGAGGATGCGGGTCAGCAGGTCTGTCGGGGTGGGCGGGATGACCGTGTCGGGGTCTACCAAGCTGTGGGGATCGCCGTCCCCGACGTTGGCGAGGTAGATGTGGTTCGCGGTGCGTCCGCGGGTCACCATCGTGTACAGCTGCTGGCGGGATTCGCTGCCGGTCACGAGGCCGTGCATGGCGTCGGTAGTGACGCCCTGGGCGCCGTGCACGGTGGTGGCATACCCGAGTTCGACCGATTCGGCGACGTAGTCGGCGGGCAGCGTCACGATGCGTCGATGGGTGTTGTGCTGGGCAGTGAGCCGACCGCCGGCGCCGACCTTGAGGACGGTCCAGCGGTCGCCGTTCTTTACCCAGTCCGTCCGGCTGACCCGCAAGCGGCGGTCGTTCGTGCGGGTGATGATCGTGTCGCCGATCGAGGCGAGATTGCCGTCGGCGAGCGCCACCTCGCGTCGGGGCCGCTCGTCACCGAGCCGGTGCGCGCGGGCCTTCTCATTGAGCTGGGCAACCAGCTCGTGGGTGGGCGCGAGCATGATCGCGTCCAGACCTTCAGCCCGATCTGCCTTCCAGGAGTCGAACACTTCGCGGGTGAGTCCGTCGAGGTCGCCGATGTGGACGCGTCCGTTGTCGAGATAGAACCCGAGCGACTCGGGCCGCCCGTCACGCAGCGCGAGGGACGCGTTGCCTTCGGCCGGGTCGGAGAACCGGAGCAGCTCGTTGAGGTGGACGGCGCCGTGCTGGGCTGCGATGTCGCGGAGCACTCCGCCGGCGGCTATCGCGCCGAGCTGCTGGTCGTCCCCGATGAGCCGCACGCTGCCGCCCCGCTTCAGGATGAAGTCAATGGCAGTGCCGAGACTGAGGGTGTCGGCGGTGCCAGCCTCGTCGATGATCACCAGCGTTCTCGGTCCGACAGAGCCCGCCCATTTGGGTAGGTCGTTGTGCTCGATCGACCACACGAGCTTGGCCAGGGTGTCGGTGTGGGCCTCGATCTGGGAGCGCAGCTGCGCTGCTGCCGCGGCGGCTGGCGATAGGCCGAGCACCTGCCCAACGCTCTGCCGCCAGGCCCGCGCGAGGGTTGCCATCGCGGTGGTCTTTCCCGATCCCGCGGGTGCGATTCCCAGTTGGACGCGAGCGCCCGAAGTCGCCATCGCCCGCACCATCGCAGCCTGTCCGGCGTTCAACGTGAGCCCGTTGGCGACCGACTCCAGCAGCGCCACGTCGACCGCCTGGCCGGGGATGCGGCGGCCGTCCGCGCGTCCCGCAGCGGACACGATCCTCTGCTCGGCCTCCACGATTCGACGTGACGTGAAGAGCTTCGCCTCCGCAACGGAGTAGACGCTGCTGCCGTCGACTCGGCGGAGTTCCTCGGGCTCCTCGATGCCCTTGTCTCGCGGCTCGATGGCGACAGCGTGCCGATCCAGGGCTGTTCTGGTGAGCCAGTCCGCGGCCTTCTCAAGCTGGTCGGGACGAAGGCCGGTGGTGCGCAACTGGCGCTTGGCTTCGGCGTGAACGTGCCAGTACTGCCACACCGCACGGTCCGCCTCGACGGTGGCGATGATCTGCCGCGCGGTGTCGCGGTACCACTGGTGGTTGGGCAGCGCCGGACCCCTGGCTGTGGGCCGAAGCGACGTTGCCACCATGGCATCCACTGCCTGTGGACCACCGAGGATGTGACCGGCCTCGCCACGCCAGGTCGCACGTTGCTCGGCGAGGGTTCGCGGCTCGTGCTTTGCCTGCCGCGTCTCGGCCCATGCCTGGTCGGTGAGGTTGGTCATCTCGATTGCAGTGGGGGTGCGTTGGTGGATTCGCTGGAACTCCTCGGCCAGCTCGGACGCGCGGCTCTTGATGCTGCGGCGCCGCGAGGACCACCGCTCGATCAGCCGCGGGTCGACGCCGACGACCTCACGCACCGGACGCTTACCCTCGGGCGCTGGACGGGCGGCGAACACGAGCCCAAGGTCGGTGCCGAGGTGGCGCTCCAAGGCCGTGTTGTACGTCTCCGAGGCCGCGACGATGGCCTTCAGCAGGATGCGTCCGTCGATGGAGCGCCAGCGGCCGTCGAGGGTCTGGACCTTGTTCGCGACCGCGACGTGGGTGTGCAGGTCGGGGTCGCCAGCCCGCGAGTCACGGTGGGTGAACGCGGTTCCGACCAAGCCTGTCACGTCGACCTGGCGGACGCCGTTGCGCCCGAGGCGGGTGTAGAGCGCGTGGTCCTCGATGTAGCGCAGTGCGTCAGCGATCGCCTTCTGGTGTGCGCGCTCGATCACCGCGGCGACCGAAGGATCCGCCAGCGCCCACAGCGCAGAGACCGACTTCACCGGCGAGAACGTCAGGTCGAACCCGGCCACGGCGGTCGTCTTGGGCCGCGACAGGCGTGCCACGAGGCCGGCCAGTTCGCGGGCATCCTGGGGTTCGCGTCCGAACTCGGTCTGGAAGAACTCCCTCGCGACCTCGGTTCGGATGCGTCCTCGCTCCTCGCGCGGGAGGGCAGCGCTTGGGGCAGCGCCGATGGAGCCGTTGTAGGCGGCGAATCGCTTGGCGACTTCGAGCCGGAACGGGCTCACGTCCGGGGAGTAGACCCGGTACGGATCACCCAGGTTGATCGCGTTGGCGAAGTCCTTCGCTTCGGCGTCCGGCGGCAGTGCGGCCTGTCGCTGGGCTGCCAGCGGGTGGTGGCCACTGCCGAACAGTGCCTTCATCTGTTCGGCTGTCACAGGGTCGCCTGCGTTGAGGCCCTCAATGCCGGCCACGCCGCGCCCGACCCACACACCGGGGGTCTCGCCCTTGGCGGTGTAGTACGACGCGAGCGTCAGGTGCCCCTTCTCGGTGGAGTCCATGGCAGCCACCTGCCGGGTCAGGTAGTCGTACCCCGACCCGGCGGTGAGCTTCTTGGCCTCCATCACGCCAACTGAAGCGACGCGCACCCGCTGCAAGGACACGCTTCGATCGAGGGCTCCGAGGCCGGATTTCACTGGGGACATTGGCCGTGCACATCGCAGCTTGTCAGCGCGATTTCTGGACCCGGGACCGACGATGCAGGAGGTGCCTTGGACATCTGCGCTTGGTGGATGGGGCGAGGGAGGAGGGGTCAGGGAGGGTCGGTCTGGGTGTCGGTGTCCTTGGAGACGGGTGGGTCTGCTTCAGGTGGGCGAAGTGGCGGTCCTGACTGGTGGACGGGCTGCCGGGCGGAACCGATCAAGGAGGGCTCTGACATGAGTGACCGATGGGACGTCGAGATCGCGGCCGAGTCGGCGTACGAAGCGATCCGCAGCATCAATCACGAGACGATCTTCGTGCCGCGCGGGATCCCGGCACCGGTGGTGTACCGCGTGCTCGGCGAGCTGAAGTCCGCCGGCGGCTACGGACTCAACCAGGCGCTCAACCAGCTGGCCCGCGGACTCGAGCACTCGCTGGACCACTACGACGTCGTCGAGGACGACGGCCGCAACCCCAACGAGTCCGTGCTGGAGGCAGCCGAGGCACTCGGGCAGGCCGCTGACCTGGCCAACCAGGTCGGCCGCCTCCTCGACCGCGCCCAGTCGGCGATCGCCAGGCAGGGCTACCGCACCACGTCCGCCATCTCGAGCTGACGTCCCTTCGGGTGTCCTTGGCAACGCCTCCTTCCGCTTCAGGTGGCAGGAAGGCAACGAAGCAGAAGGAGCACGTGCCATGGAGTCCAAGCAGACAGTTCGGCAGGCGGCCAGGAAGGCCGCGTATCAGATGCAGCAGCGGCGCCGCGAGGAGGAGCAGAAGCGGGAGCGGCGGCTCACCTCGATCGCAGTCAAGCTGATGGTCGCGCTGCGGGAGAGGGACGACGCCGAGACCAGGGCCCGCGACGCGATCCGCGCGATGGAGGCCGAGGGCCTCGACATCGCGGCGATTGTCCGGTGGAGCGATGGCGAACTCGACGCCAAGGAGGCCGGCCGGCTGCGGGACTTCGCCCCCCGCTACAACGAGCAGCCCACCGAGCCGGCCAAGACCGGGAGCCGACCATGAGGCTCAACGGCACGCTCGGCGCGGAGGGCTACCGGACCCTGTGGCAGGCAACAGTCATCATCCTTGGGGTCGTACTCGAGCAGACCAGGGTTCGGGCCGACGGGATCATCGAACCTGTCGACTTCGCCGACTTCCTCGCCTCTGCCCTTGCCGCGGTCGCGGCAAACGCGGGAAGCGTCGAGCGGCTGACCGCGGGACGTCCTGGCTCGTGGGAGTCATCGCTGGTCAACCAGCTGGTGTGTGGGACGGTCGGCCACGACCCTGCCGACCTCGCACGTCACCGCACCGATGCCGATCGCGACGGAGTCCCCGGATGATCAGCTGGACGCCGGTCAAGCGCCGCCACCAGCCGGGTACACCGACCGAACGCGCCTGGGCTGCGCTGTTGTGGGCTGGGGTCGTCCTGCCCGAGGTCGCCATCAGCGCCGTGATCTGGCTGGTGATCCTTGCGCTCGTCCCAGATGCCGTGGCGTGGGCCATCCTAATAGTGGGCGCAACGCTGTCAGTTGTCCTGGCGACCGGGTGGGCGCGCTGGGCGGCGACTCGCGTGTTCTTCGGCGGGCGCCGGCTGACCACCGAGCAAGCGAGCGAACTCATGCTGCCGCTCGCCCTTGCCGGGACGTTCTGTGATGTCAGTGGGATCGAACTCGGCGTCGTTCGCAAGGGTGATGTGCCAGTCCTGATCGGGCCGCGGACGATCCTTCTTGATCCGGACACGCTCGCCGACCTCGCAGCTGGCGAGCTGGACGAGACCGGCTTCGTCATCGACCTCGCACACTTCGTGATGGCGCTGAGGCTTGGCTACTCCCGCTTCGAGCTGCTGCGCGACCTGTGGTGCCTGCCCGTCGACACGCTCCGCCGGATCGGCGAGCATCTCGGGCCGCTGCTCCGCCGCTACCCGCTGGTCTGGGCGCTGTGGCGTCTTCGCTTCATCGTCGGGATCGCCGCCGTCGTCAGGTGCGCGATGGACGGCGCCCTGCCGATCGGTCTCGCCGCCGGCGGAATCATCGCTGCCAGCTACGCGCTGCCCCGCATCCAGCACGCCTGGAACGTCCACCTGATGGCCATGGCGCGGGTCTCCGTGCTGCGTGGCTTCGACGCCGCCACCGCGGGCGCCGACGCCATCCTCGGCGGGGCCGAGCCACCTGACCCGAGGACCTCCGAGTAGCCCCGTGTCCTTGCAGACACCCTCGCCTGCTTCAGGTGGGCGAAAGGGGGTCTCACCACAATGACCAACTCTGAGTCGGCCAGCCTCGCGTACGGGCACCTCCGCAACGCCGCCTGGCACTACCTGTCGATCGACGACACCGCCGGCGATTCGCTCTTCCTCGGCGCCGCCTGCCTGGACGTCGAGGACGCCTTCGAACGCGCCGAGGTCATCCCGGCACTCGTCGACGACGAGGGATCCGCCGAGGGCGCGATCAAGGCCGCGCTCCTGTCCCTCGAGGACGGGCGCGGGCCACTCGTGCCGGCGCTCCGTCAGGCGCTGGCCGACCTGGCTGTCCGGGCGGGTGTGCAATGACCGCCTCGGTCGCGGACCTCCTGGATCGTCTCCACCAGCAGGCCTGGGCGATCTCCAACCTGAGCCACGAGACGTCAGAGACGCGGTTCTTCGCCCACGCGAAGGTATGGCCGCGGCTCGCACTCGCGGCCGTCCGGGCGCTCAACAACATCCCCGCTGCTGGCGACTACACCGACGACCAGCTGATGATCATCACCTCCATCCTGAACCCCATCGCGAGGGACGAATGGCGCACGCCGCCAGCGAACAAAGTGGCCTCCAGGATCCCGCCGGACAGTCGCATCTATGCGATGGCCAAGGTGCTCGGCGGGATCGCCGACCTGCTCAGCATGGGCCTGCCTGGTGTCGAGAGCGACCCCGACACCACGCGCGGGCTTCGGGCGAACATCCTCGCGCCCATCATGGTCGCCGCCAACTGGAGCCGTGCCACCGCGCCGGTCGTGAACGACAACGTCCTGGCCATCCGGCACCTCGGACAGGTCGCTGCCATCTCCGAGTCCTACGCCGTGGTCGCACCCGAGGACCGACCCGGGCCGTTCGACGACCTCGCCGCCGTCCCCGTCGACGAGAACAGCCTGGACGCCGCGATCAAGGGTTGGTCGGATGCCGCAGCTCACGCCCTGAGCATGCGCAACGGTCTGTCGGGACTGAGCCTGCAGACCGTCGCGGCGGACCTCAGCGTGCTTACCGGCGCCTCGGCGGCAGCCACCCATGCTGCGATCAGGACGGGCGACGCCCATGCCGGCAGAGGTACGGATGCGATGGAGGTACTGACAGCGGCGAACCGGCTGTGGCGGGAGGCATGCGCCTGGCCACGCACCGTCTACCTCGGCGGGGTGCGGGATCCCGAACTGGGTCGCGCCTCGCTTCGACTTCGTGAGGTGGTGGTGTCGACCCTGAGGGACGGCAAGGCCTGGGCAGATGCCGACCTCCTGGCCAAGCGCATGCCGGGTGTCAACCCGCTGGCGGTCGCCCGGCGGGCGATCCAGGCCGCGGCGCAGATCGCAGACGACCACCACAGCGCCATGGCCTACGTCTTCGACGGCGGGCGAACCCTCATGACCGCGAGATCCATGAACGACGTCGCCTACATGAACACGGACGTCTTCACCGCAAGGCGCCGCGGCGGCTGGATCCCGATGCCGCGCTACGAGTCCACCGGTCAGGAACTCCACTCCAAGGCCAACGCCGCCTGGGACAAGACCATGCAGGCCCGCAACAGACTCATGGACGCTGCCCGGCCGGCCCCGCGGCAGCAGCCACCCGCGGAACTCGAGCAAGGTCGAATCGTCACTCCGCTCCGACCGACCATGCCGTCCAGCCAACGCCTGACGAAGGAGCCTCCGTTTGGCATGGGCACTGGCGGTCCCTCCTCGACAGCCCCCGGCGAGGCCATCGGCCGCTGAAGGGCCGGTGGAGGTGAGCACCTCTCCGCCGCGATGACACAGCTAAAGGAGCGCCTTCGCCTTAGCGAGGTGGGCGGCGACCTGCTGGGTGCGGCGCTTGCGACCGAACGTGCGAAGGGTTGCGCTGTCGAGCTCGGCACCCGAGAGCCCAGGCTTGCGCCTCTTGAGGAAGCTCATCGCGTTGGCGATCTCGACGGGGCTGATGAACAGGAACGGGCGATCGACCTCGCTCGTGTTGGGTCGGAACTCTGTCCAGCTCTCGGGGTCGACCCCTTCCGGCCACACGAACTTTGCCTTGTCGATGAACAGCCCCGTCGCTTTGATCTGGTTCCTGATCTTCGATGCACGGCTCGCGTGCAGTCGGCCAACGCCGAAGGACGCCGCAATCAGCTGGGCCAATCGGTCAACGTGAACTGGCCCCTCTGCCTCCACGATCTCTGTGGCGACTGCCCGAACCTTCTGCTTGGCGGCCACCTTGGGCAGGTCGTTCAGCACCTGGATATCGCCGGCGAGAACCGGTTCCCACGGCTCGAAGGCCAACCGCTGCTCGCCGACCACGCTCCGCCCGCTTGTGTGCTCTCTGGTGAACACATCAGGGTCAGGCGTGATGACCTCGTCCTCTGGCTCGTCAGAGGCGGGTTCCTCAGTCTGTCCGCCGTCTGGAGCCTCGGCGTCGACCGGCCCGAGTGCTGCGGGCACCGGAGCAATGCCTTGTTCCTGAACATAGGCGAGGACGGCTTGGTGGCGAAGCTCGTTGGCCTTGACGAGGCCTTCCCCGTCGCTGAAGTACTCCAGCAACCGGACGCAGTAGTCGTGCGCCCGCCAGGCGTCGAGGCTGCTGAACGGGTCGCCGTGCGCCCACGAATTGCGGACGATTCGCAGTTCGCTGCCGAGTGTGGAGGCAGTTCGCCTGTGATCGTCGAACGGGAACCCCAGCTGGCCCAGCTTCTGGGTGAGCATCTTCAGTTGGGGCTGGAGGTCGGTTGTTGCGTAGGTGATCGGTGGCTTACCCGCGATCTGGTCCAGCTGAACGAGCACAGCCGTCCACGGCAGTCCGCCGAGTTGCTCTGACAGCTTCGCCGCGATGATCGGATCGAGGCGAGTGGACAGGTGGTCGAGTCCCTCGGTGACTGAGTGCTTGGCGTCGAACGTCATTCGATCCCCCGGGTTCCCTTGACTGCCATCCACGCCACGAGGCGCACCTCGTGTTCTTCGACCTCGGGGAGCGGTTGCCGCTCGGGGGGTGCAATGATGCCGGCATCGTCGAGCACCTCCGTGATCAGTGTGATGCGCTCCTCGTCGGTACGGCCTTCGTTGAGCGCGCGTCGCATCAGGCGGGCGACTCTCGCCGAGGGGACGCTCTGGAGTCGGTTGGCGAGCGCGATCTGCTCGGGTCGCCCGAGGTATGCCCCGGCGCGGAAGACCAGCTGATGGGCGTCCCGGAACGACAGCGGCAGGTCCGGCTGGAAGGCGTTCGGGTCGGTCAGCTCAGTCCACTCTGCGTACACGCTGTCGCGGGCGACTGCCCAAGCGTCAAACGCCTTGTCGTAGACCTCCTCCGGCAGCCAGCGAGTAGCTGAAGCGTTCTGCGGGTCTCCGACGCGCAGTGAGATCAGGGTGTCCTTCGACACCAAGGGGGTTCCGTCATCGTCATGCCTGACGCCCCACAGGTCGTCGACCGGGACGTAGCGGAACCATGGCTTGCTGCTCGCGCCGATCTTGATGCAGAACACGTACCCGTTGCCGTGGACGATCCCGTTCTCGAAGCCACTGCCCGACCCGAACGGCAGACCCAGGATGTCAGCCTTCGTCGCGGGATCAAGGGTGAAAGCCCCATACAGACGCCGGCGGTACTCCTCGCCTGAGAGGGACGCGCTGTTGCCGCCGTTCTCCAGCAGCCGCTCAAACTCGTCGACCATCTGGTCGTCTGCGAGGTTGATCTCGTGCCCGGGACCGCGACCCGGCAGGATCTCTCCGGCGCCCACAGCAGCGTCAGCGAGCGCGATCTTCGTCTCCAGTCGCTCCTCCAGCGCGAGCATCTCGTCGAGCCGTTCCGACGGAAAGAAGAGGCCGAGGTGCACGTAGTCGTGCTTGGAGCCGATGCGGTCGACGCGGCCGTGCCGCTGCACGATCCGCATCGGGTTCCAGGGCAGGTCGTAGTTGATCATCTGCCCGGCCTGCTGCAGGTTCACGCCTTCGGCGAGTACATCGGTCGTGAACAGGATGTCGTAGGCGTCACGCGCGATCGGTTCGCCGGCAGCGTTGCGCGGGCCGGCGGTCTCGGGCGCGAACCCTGCGATGGTGATCGCACGACCGCCCTGGTCGACACCGCCGCTGGCCCCGCGTTCGTGGACCTTCGCGTAGGCACCGAGGATGGGTGGGGCAACCCGGGCTTTGTAGTCGGCGAGCGGTGACCCGGCCGGTGCCGCCTCGATAGCCGCCACGACACCGTCGTGGATCGGAATGATCGTGTCTGAGAAGCCCGAGAAGATGATGATCTTGCGCCGATCGGAGTGCGACAACCCCTGGGAGTCGATGACGCGCGCATCCGCCGCGATCGTCGTGAGTTCCTTCACCAGCTCGCGAACCTTGGGCTCGTCGCCGGCCAGAACGACGTTCGTCAGATCGAGGAGATGGCGCAGGAGATCGATGTCGGAGCGGACGTCGGCCTCAAGCTCGCTCAGGTGATAGCCGCTTGTTGGCTCGATCTGACTCTCGGCGTCGCCGTCGAACTCCGCTACGAACTCGTCCAGGTCGTCGGAGTCGGACGACACCCAGTCGCTCAGGGCCTCGCCCTTGAGGACGTACCCCTTGCCAAGAGCGCTCAGGAAGGCCTCGTGGGAGGCGATCATCCTCGTCAACGAGTCGTGAAGTGCGTGCGGGCTCGACTCCAGACGCTTCAGTAGGCCTGAACGGAGAAGGCCGGCGTTTGTGATCTGGTACTGCTGCAGATCGTTGTCGAGGGTGTACATGCTGGACAGGTAGCGGGCCAGCATGAGCCGTTTCGGATCCTGCACGCGCTCCTCCCACGCCCGCGGTGTGTTCGGGTCGGTCGGATCATCCAAGGCATAGACCACTGCGTCGATCAGAGCGAGTCCCGCTTCGTCGAGGTCGTACTCGATACGGCGGACCTTTGGCTGCGGGAACTTGATGGTTGTGAGCTTGCCGTCGGGCCCGGTGATCAGTTCGTTCGGGTAGTGCTCCTTCACAAACTTGCGGGTGCGCCGGACGGCCACCTGGTCCATCAGGTCGAAGAGGTGCTCCGGCGTGAGGTTCGCAGGGTCGATGTCCTGTGCGCGCTTGATGTAGTCGTGGATGCTTGGAATCCCAAGCGAGGCGAACCGTGCGTCATCGCGGATGAAGTACTTCACCAACGTCTCGAGATCAGTCAGTGAGTTGTTGACGGGCGTCGCTGTCAGCAGCACGACCTTCTTGGGGTGGCTGCCTGCGGTGATCACACGGTCAGCGGCACCGGAACGCTGGGCGCCCGCGTTGCGAAGGTTATGCGCCTCGTCGATCACGACCAGCGAGTAGTCCTCGATCTCCTGGGCGAACGAGTAGTTGTCCGGGTGCCCGGGCTCGAGCTTGTTGCGGACCTCCTCGTACGAGTACACCTTCACCCACCGGCTGAAGTCGTTCTTCTCCAGGAACGGCTCCCACATCGCCGTCTTCAGCGCAGCGGGCGCCACGATCAGCACACGCTGACGGTTGACGTTGGCGGTCTGGTAGATCACCTCACCCGCCAAGTAGGTCTTCCCGAGACCGACCTCGTCAGCCACCAGAACCCCGCCATGCTCGTTGAGCAGACGCTGCATCCGCGCCACGCCGTCGGCTTGAAACTGCGTCAGGCCCAGACCCGTGCGGGGGCTCGGGTTCTCGTCAGCGTCGAGATGCTCGCCGTAGAGCTCCCACAGCATGCGCAGGTAGATCGACCAAGGCGAGTGCGGATCCCACAGCCGCCCGTAGAGTCCGGCAAGGTCATAAGGCTCGCTCTGTCCCCAGAAGTGCTCGAACCAGTCCCGGACCTTCCCGGCCGAACGTGTGCCACCACCCGTGCCGAGGTTCAGTTCAGCATTGAGCGCGAGTCCGGCGTAGGTCATGTTGGACGAACCGGCAATCGCCGCCCGGGTAGCCGTGTCTTCGACCAGGTATGCCTTGCCGTGTAGAAAACCCTCGGTGTAGCGGCGCACCTCCACCCGGGCCTTGCCCTCGGGATCTGCGCTGTTGAGCCACTCGACCATCCGCTTGGCTTCGGTGGTCGGGATGCGCTCGAAGCCCATCATGTCGCGCTCGGCAGCCAGCCAGTCATCGTGCTGCTGGAGCGCCCCGGTGATACGGGCGTCCAGATCGGCGTCGTGGGCAGCCACGGCTCGGACGGCATCCTGCTCGGGCTCAGCGCCCAGCAGCAGACGGACGCGAGGGGCCCGCTCCAACTCGTCAGCCAGAAGCGCATATCCCCCAGGATTGATGTATGCCGTCGCGATCGCAATCGGCGGCGCCTCAACCTTGTTCTCTCGCAACAGCCGGAAGAGTTCGTTGACCCGATCGGCCACCCGTACTCCCGGGTCGGTAGACAGAAGATTCGTCGCGAAGTCAGGAAGCTGCGTCATGCCCTGCCCTTCCAGTGCCGGTAGTGCCCAAGAACTGCTTCAAGTCGAGGCTCGTAGTTCCAGCCCCGGTGGAAGGTCGCGAAGACGTGTTCCACCTGGTCTTCCGTCAGCCCATACGCCAGGCTGACGAGTGCATCCAGCTCGGCTATGAGATCACCCTTCTCCGAAGAACTCGTCACGGACCCAACGGACACGCCTACTTCGCTCGCCCACTCTGCGTAGCGGTCGTCGACAGCCGCCAGCCGTCCGGCAATCTCTACGGTCCGAGCAGCAGTGTCCGAGCCGGGTTCGTAGACGGGGACAGGAAGTGCGTTCAGCAACTCGAACGTCAGGTGGAGCTCCACCCACCGCCTGGCGCTCCAGTCGAACGGAATGCTCGACATGACCCCTAGGAGGAACGCTTCTGCGGACGCATCCCCGCGCCGCCTTACCAGGATGGGCGACTGATGGACCGCCGCAGAGCCAGGCGGAATCAGGCACGGAATCGCCGTGCGGCTATCAGTGGCGCGGGCGATGTCGCGGAAGGCGATGCGAGCTCGATCCATTGGTAGCGAGCCTGCTGCGAAGGTCAACCCGTTGTATGCCGAGCGCGTGTTCCTGACCGCTCCGGCCAGCTTGTTCGCAAGATGCGGACGAAGGACGGCGGGCGCGCTGTATGCGAATGGCGACCCGGCGTCAGGGTTCCACAGGTTGTAACTCGCCCCAGCTAGCACGGGTATCCGGTCCCGCGACTCCTCGATGTCGAACTCCATGACGCCGCGATCCGCGCTCGCGTTCATGTCGCCCTGGAGCGGACGAAATTCCCAGCCGGGCCGAACCGCATCGAAACGTGGGCTTCTCTTCATCTCGCGAAAGACCTGTGCCGAGACAGGGTCCGGGATCAGCGGAAACGCCGCCGTACTGGACCACGAAGCGAACTCATCCCCCGGAACGTCCGCAAGATCAGATGCGCCGGCCAGGAAGTCGCGTTCGTTTGAGAACGGCCCGGACCACCGAACGGCGTGCTCCGAGCCCTTCTCGGCGACGGCGAGACCGATCGTGTATCGAGGCTCCATGTCGAACGCCCAACGCCCTGTGTTCTCGATAAAGCAGACATCTGCGAAGGCGCCGTCCGCCAGGACTGCGCGTCGCCACTCTGTCAACGCCGAACCCGACAGCGCCCCGCGCGGCAGCACCAGCCCGAACCGTCCCCTGCTGCGCAGCAGTTGCCAGTTGCGCCACGCGAAGGCCTGAAACAGGTCCAGGTGGGCTGCGCCGATGCCCGCGAACGGACCGGAGGACACAGCTTCGGCCATCGCGCGCACGCGCTCGATCTCCTCCTGATACTCAAGCTCGAGGTCAGCACGGCTCGCGCGAAAAGCCGACAGCGTCGCGTCCCTCTGCCGGGTCGGCATCGATCGGAGCCCGGGCAACCGCAGGCCCCACCACTGGTGTTCCTCGACGTGAAGCTTCTCCCATGGCGGGTTGCCAACAAGGACGTCGAAGCCCGGATTGTCTCGCAGGAAGACCTCGGGAAAGCGGAACGGCATGTGGGCAGGGCGGAGTCTCTCGGTGGTCTCCTTGACGGTGGCTAGGTCGGCCACACGAAGCAGAGCCTCTTGGCTAACGATCGCCCCTGCCTGGACGTTGCCAAGGCGCGCGGCCACGGCTGTGTCGAACACCTTCCTTGTTGGTTCCGCTGCCTCTGCGGCCTGGGCCAGCAGTTGAGCGCCCTTTTCCACTTCGCGCTTGTCGGCCTCACTCGCGTTCGCAACGTCGACAAGAAGCGCTCGAGCCGTCGTGAGGTTGTCAAGGATGACGTCGTCAAAGAAGGTCGCCTGTCCTGGGGTGCGGTCTGGCTGGAGCGCGTCGAGCGCTTCCTCGATGGTCCCGATGCCGGTGAGGCTGTTCGCGCAGACGAGACCGTGGTCCAGGTTCGACATCGGGAGGCCCGGAACGAAGGTATGGATCCACAGCGCCAGCCGTGCGAGTTCGACGGACATTGGGTTGATATCGAGTCCGTAGATGCAGCGTCGAGCGACCTGGCGGCGCAGCAATCCGATCTCGTCAACTTCGCTCTTCGCGACGTCGTCGGTACCCAGAGCGTCCCTGGCGACCGCGGCCAGACGCAGCAGCTCGTCTGTGACCCCTGGCACCGCATGCTCGGTGAGGAAGGTGCGCATGAGCGCCTCGATCTTGTCGACGGCCGCCACCAGGAAGTGGCCAGAGCCCATGGCGAGGTCGGCGACTCGGAAGTCGAAGAAGTCCCGCGCTGCCCCGGCGGCATCACCCTTGGCAAGGTGACCTGCGATCTTCTCCAGGTGAGCGGTGAGCGCCGGCACGACGGAGCGCTCGATGAGGTGATCGACGACAACCTTCGGGGTGAAGTAAGAGCCTGTCGCCTTACGTTCGCCGGAAGCGGAGTGGAAGTACACCGCGCCCGCGTTGGCGAGTATCTCGTCCCCGTCCTTGGCTGGCACCCAAGCGCCACTGTTGTCGACGGTCAGGTCCTGCTCTGCCAAGGAGAGCGAGCTCTCGAGCAGGCCCTCATAGATCGTCCCGAACTCCCGGACGCTCAGCGAGCGGAAGTCAACCGGACCCTCGCCCCCGTCGCTGTTGCGGTCGATGAGCAGGTGTCGCAGAGCAGGGCCGAGCACGCTGTCCGGCAGCTTGATCTGGTCGATGAGGGCTCCATCGGGGGACCGCTCGGCGTCCGTGCTGAAGAGTCCGCCGTTGTAGGCGGGGATCTGCCATTGCGGGTTTCCCTGGTCGATGGCGTTCCAGACCTGTTCGAGGTCGCGCCAGATCGTCGACGCCTCGCCGAAGTCGACCCCATCTGAGACAAGCAGCCGAGCGGCGTTCGTCTTCAGGCTGTTTGCGTCGAAGCCCTCGTTGCGTCCGGAGGGAAGCAGGCCGCGGTCTTCGGCGTAGGCCTGGAAGAGCAGCCGGAACAGAATGCGGAGCGTGACGCGGTATGCGGTGGACAGTCCTTCGGAGTCGAGCGCCAGGCGGGTGCTCGTCGCGAGCTGCTGGGCCACTTCGACTGCGATTGTGGGCACGACATGCTCGTAGATGCGCTCGCGGAGTCGCGCGCCGAGTCCGGTGGCATAGCGGGCACTGTCGCGAAGCAGTTGGTCCGCAGTACCGTCGGCGGCCAAAGCGTCAGCCGAGAAGATCAACGGCAGGAGGCCCGCGTAGCCCGCATCGACGGTTGACAGGTCGACCTCGAAGAAGGTCTCCGACTGGCCCTTCGAGCCGACGCCGACGCCGTCGCGCCCCGGGTAGAGGCGGATCTGGTCCTTGCGTAGAACGACCAACCACGGCACGCGTTCCTGCGCGGCGACCGCGAGCCCGAAGGCCACGGGTGAGAGCTGGAACCGCGAACTCTTCCCGTCGAAGTTCTCGGAATCCTCTAGGAGCACGGCGATCGCGCGTGGATCGTTTGTAGATGTGGCGAGCAGGAACGTCCCGCTGCTGGCCGGGCGGAGCTTGAATCCGAGCGCCTCGATCAGGTTCTTGCCCCGAGCTGAGAGCATGCCTGACCCGGTCTGGTTCAGAGTTGACCAGTCCGGGCGGTGGGGGACGTTCTGTGTGATGTGGTGCGTGGCGAAGAGGCCGCTGTTGCTGAACCCAGGGCCGCCGGAGGAGTCGTGGGCCTTGCGGAAGCCGGCCCACCGATCGCTCGCGGATAGTGCGTCCGGTTCGGCAAGAACCGACTGGAGCTGGCGGTGTGCGAGTTCAGTAGGTAGTTCGATCGGCTGCGACTGCGGATCGGGCCCAAACAGGTAGGTCGTTGAGCCGTACGTGACGGCGACCACGAGTTGGGTCTGGGTTTGTCCCTTGCGCGTTGTGAACAGCTCGCGGAGGGCTGGGCGAGACGGTGCCGACGAGGCAGTTGCGACCGCGACCTGGAACCCTGGAAGGCCCATCACAACCGGCCCGATGTACACCTTCTGCGGCGTAATGCCAGCCGGCGCACCGGGCTGGTTCCAGGTGACCACCTGGGTGGCACTCAGTTGCATGCAGACACTCCCGTCACGGTCGGTCGGCGACTGTGCCGTCGACTGGACATGAGGCTAGTGCGCCGGAAAGGCGCACGAGAACCACAACTCGCGGGTGATCGGGCGTGGTCCCCGCATCCTCTGGTCCGCCCAGCACGACCATGTCACAGGTCAATCAGAGTCGGCTGGTCCATCGGCCTCCGCTTGGCGCGCGCTCTCGCGCCAAGGCCGCTGACTGCGATCTCCGGCCGTGCGTCGAAGTGCAGACCTGGGCGCAGGCGAAGCAAGGGCAGCCCGAAGGCCTCCGCCAAGCTCTCCACCTTTGCCAGCACGTACAAGGGGTGCATGTCGTCCCAACGAGCCGTCTCGGTGTAGCCGTACTGCGGCAGCAACTCGGCTGGGTATGCCGGGGGGAGCCCAAGTTCATCTCGCCACCACTCCAAGATGCCCTGCTCAAGGTTGTAGGCGTCGTCGCCCGTTGGCGTATCGATCGTCCAGGCGATCTGCCAACCGAATCGCGTATGCTCCGCGAGCCGTTTCCCACTGCGGTTCGCACAACCGATCTTCACGGCATCGCGATCCACAACAAGGTACAGGATGGCCGGGCCGTCGAATGGGAATGCGCTGTGGCAGTAGCGGCAGATGCCTTTGCCGGACGCGACGTTGGAGAGAGTAGGGGTGACGACCCGACCACACGAGTGTCGCGACTTCCAGGGACGCGCGCTCCCCGGGTATGGCTCAACTGGCACGAGCTCGTGCCGAAGCATCACCGCTCGAGCGTCCTCCTCCGGCATTCGCAGCCGCTCGGCGCCGGCCTTTGCGCCGCAGTTGATGCAGCCACCCTGTCCTCGCTTCACATTGGTGTAGGTGGGTGCGACCTCGGCGCCGCACTGATCGTGCCGGCTCCGCCATGGCCGATCGACCCCGGGGAAGGGGACAAGTGGTTCAAGACCCGCCGACCGAAAGAGCACCGCTGCTTCTTCGTGATCCATCCGTAGCGCGGCATGCGCAGCTTCTTGACCACACTCCCGGCAGGGGCCTTGGCCTGCAGCGACATTGCCAAGCCTTGGGCGCACGACGCGCCCACACTCGATGTGGCGGGCCCGCCAGGGCTTGGAGGATGAGCCGGGCCAGGGCTCTAGAGGCTGCAGCCCGTTCTCTCTGAATGCAGCGACGGCACTCTCCGCAGACCAGACCGTGCGGCCGGCGGCTTTCAACGAGCATTCCCGGCACGCGGTGCGATGGGCGCGCACGGCATCCAGCGTTGGGGTGCGCTCTTGGCCGCACCGCAGGTGGATGCAGCGCCAGGGCTTCTTGCCGCCTGGATACGGCTCAAGCGGTTCAAACCCTGCGGCACGCATGGCGGCCTCTGCGGCAGCAGCGAGCCCAGCTCGTCGTTTCGCGCCCCCCGCCATCGAGCCACACTGCCGACACGCTCGCCCTCGTGAACGAACCGTCCCGTATGACGGTGCGATCGCTTGCCCGCAGGGTTCGTGGATACATGGCCATGGAATGCTGCTCCCGGGATAGGGAGTGAGGGGGATGCAGCCGGCTGCGCGCATCACCCGCTCCGCGTCAATCGGGTCGACCTTGCGGACCATTCGCTCCACCTCCTCCCGTGTGAGGCACCGTAGCTGCCGCCGCTGACACTCGCGGGGAAGCATCGAAAGCGTCAGTGGCGGCAACTATCTTCGTGAACTGAGGCCTGCAGGCGGGCAACTGGACGAATCGCTGAGTGCTGGGCGTCCGAGCGTGCCACACTTCGCACAAGGCGAACGGTTCCCGTCGGCGAAGGGGCGCGGATGGCGAGTGATGCACACGGCGCGGCCAGCTCGGCAGCGGGATTCCATCACCAGACGCAATGGGCGCTGCTCGAGCTGCTTCGCAATGGCGGGACACGCCCAGCGGGTGCGATCTCCATCGAACTCCTGGACGATGTTGCCTGGGAGACGGTTGGCACGCCCACGGAACTCCTGCAGCTCAAGCACCACCTCGACGGACAAGGAAGCCTCACTGATGGGTCCGTTGACCTCTGGAAGACCCTCGCCGTGTGGATGGACACTGTCGACGCTGTGTTCGCCGATGGCCCAAGCCTCTACCTGATCACAACCGGCGTGGCGCCAGAGGGATCGGCCGCATCGTTCCTGCGCGAAGAGGATCGCGATGTGCAGGCGGCGCACGACCTACTGCTCAGCGCTGCTCAGACTCTGAGCGGGATAGACACCCGCAAGTCACGCGCCAAGTTCGACGCGATGCTTGGCTCCGACCGCCTTACCCTCCTGACCAAGGTGCATGTCCTCGACCGGAGCAAGAGCCTCGATCAGGTCAGAGCCCAGTTGCTGTCGGAGCTGGCGTTCGTGTCCCCTGCAGGTCACGAGGAGCTCTTCCTTGGCCAGGTGATCGGCTGGTGGGACGGTGTGGCAGTGGACATGCTCACGGGCCGCCGCAAGCGTGTGGCCGTTGCAGAGGCCAAGCGAGCAATATCTGCCCTGCGCGACTCCTTCCAACCTGACAACCTTCCGACCCTCGTGCCGTTGAGTGACGTGGACGAGGACGCCCTTGCGGGCCGCTACACATCGCGCGTGTTTGTCAGGCAACTTGAGGCCGTGGGATTCCCGCCGCGGAATCTACGGAAAGCGCTGGTGGACTACTACCGTGCATACCGACAGACAGAACTCTGGATCGACGAGGATCTCATCGGAGCGCATGAACTCCAGAGGTTCCAGGACGACCTCATCGATGAATGGGAACGTGAGTTCGAGTTCATGATCGCCGAGCTACCCGACGACGCCAGCGACGACGACAAGTCGAAGGCAGGCATGAAGCTGCTGCGTGCACTTCTGAACTCCGCGCAGATCAAGGTCCGACCGCGTTACGACGATGCGTTCTTCTCCAGGGGGAAGCGCCACGAACTGGCCGACGAAGGCAGAGTCTGGTGGCATCCGGACTTTGCGGAACAACTGAGGATCCTCATCAACCGTAGCGAGGAGGCATCTTGACGTCACGCCGCTGGGACGAGCGTGCGCAGGTGCCGGCCGCCATGCTGAACCCGGCCCTCATGGGTCTACTCATCGCTAGTGCGGCAACGGGCTACACGCGGAAGTCTGGCAGGAACATGCCGTGGGAGCTTGTTTTCATCGTCGCACCGCTGGTGCTGCACAAGGCAACCAGAGAGGCCCTGCCTGGAATCACCACCCACCTCACAACCTGGGTCGGTCGGCACGCTCACCTGTGCGCAACGCTCCCATACCGCGCTCAGGCGCTCCGAGACCCCGTGCTCGAGGGGTTCAGGTTCGCCGTGCGTCAGAACTGGGTGGAGCTCGACGGTGCCGATGTCCGCGCGGCGATCCAGAGAATCAGAGTCGCTGATGTGGGCGACGCCCGAGAGCTCGTCCGGAAGGCTGAGTTCGCCGGCCGCTGGCTGAGTCTGACGCCAAGGACCTCAACTATCTACGCGTTGTTCGGAGTCACACCATGACTGGCCTTCAGATCCTTCAGATTGTGCTCTACCGCCGGGGTGGTGACCGTCGGACGATCGATCTTCTACCCGGCGCGCTCAACATCATCACCGGGGAGTCCGCGAGCGGGAAGAGCGCGATTCTCGACATATTCGAGTACTGCATGGGGCGCAGCACACTGGTGATGCCCGTCGGGCCTATCACAAGCACTGTCGCTTGGTATGGCTTGCTGCTCCAGATCCCCGACGGCAGAGCGTTCGTTGGCCGTCCTGCCCCGGACCCGGGTCGGGCATCAAACCAGCAGGCGATGCTCGCGATCGGAGTCGATCTGGAGGTGCCTTCCTTTGAAGAACTTGAGGTGAATGCAGACACGGAATCGTTGCGCCGTCAGCTTGGAACCCGAATCGGGATCGACGAGAACGTCCACCAAACGCCCGCCCAGGCAACCCGCCCAGATCTCACCGCCAACATCGGCCATGCGACTCTCCTGTGCATTCAGAACCAAGACGAGGTGGCAAGCAAGCGCTTCCTCTTCCACCGTCAGACCGAGCCGGGCATGGAACAGGCGCTGAAGGACACGCTGCCCTACTTCCTCGGCGCCACCCCGCTGGATCAGGCATTCCGTCGAATGCGCCTGCGAGAGGCCAAGCGTGCGCTTGCTCGAGCTCAGAGTGAGTACGAGCGCGCCCGATCAGCAGCCGACAGTTACGATGCGAGGGCAAAGAGCCTGTATGAGGAGGCAGTGGCAGTCGGCCTGATCGAGCGCAGCGACGCCCCGGTGGCCGACACACTTCGCTTGGCACTGGCCAGCGAGGGCGTCGAGACCAAGGCGTCAGACGCGCAGGACGAACGACTCGAACTGGCGGCGCGGCGGGAGGCTTTGGTGGCGAGGATCGAGGGCATCCGCAGCGAGCGTGCCCAGATGCTTGAGGAAGGCGGCTGGGAAGATAGCTACCTCGACGCGGTTACCGTTCAGATCGGGCGGCTGAAGACCCTCGACCTCGCGACCGTACATGCCGGTGAGGACCAGTGCCCGGTCTGCGGCGGCACGATCAACACCGGCGATCCCACTCCTGCGGATCTGGCGGAGAGACTTCGCCGGCTGCAAGCGGATCTGGAAGGTGTGCAGACCGCCGTGCCTGCTCGGCTCAGCGCAGTACAGGAACTCACTGACTCACTCGACGAACTCGCCCAGGAACTCCGCTCCGTCGACTACGCGCTGCGCTCGCTCGCTGCCGGAGACCAACTCACCTCTGGGCAGGGAGTCGAACGGGCCGCGTTCACACGCGGAAGGTTGGCAGCTCATCTGGAACAGATGGCAGTGATTGACACCCAAGCGTTGGCCCGGCTCCAGGTTGACGTCGCGACTGCCCAAGCGCTGGTCGACCAACTTGAGGCGGAGTTGAGTGGGGATCTCGCCGAGATGGAACTCCAGTCCAGACTCGCTGATATCTCCGATCGGATGACCACCTGGGCGAAACAACTCCAGCTGGAGCACCAAGGGCGCTATCGCCTCGATCTGTCAGCAATGACGGTGGTCGTCGACACGGAGCAAGGCGCAGCGCCGCTCTGGCGAATCGGCAGTGCCGAGAACCACATCGGTGCGCACCTGATTGCGCACCTCGCGATGCACGCGTTCTTTGTGGATCGCGATCGCCCCGTGCCTCGAGTGCTCTTCCTCGACCAGCCCACACAGGCGTACTTCCCAGGAGAAGCAAGCAAGGACCTTGAAGTACCAGTGCGCGACACCGATCGCGAGGCGGTCGTCCGCATGTTCTCACTCCTCAAAGAGGTTGCGGACGCCCTCGCGCCAAACTTCCAGATCATCGTCTGCGACCACGCGAACCTCCACGAGGACTGGTTCCAGGAGAGTGTCCGCGAGAACTGGCGGGATGGCCAACGGCTGATTCCGAGCAGCTGGCTTGAGTAACATCCGAGTTCGACCGGCGACCTACGTGTCGTCCCGTTCGCGGTGAGGGTCTTGCGTAAGTAGGCGGTACACCGTCGATCGGTTCACGCCTAGTTCACGCGCCACCCGAGTCTTCGGCACGCCGGCAGACACCAGGGCGCGGGCACGTACCGCATCCTCCGCGGTGAGCGCCGGCGCTCGTCCTCGGTACTTGCCGGCAGCTTTCGCCAGGCGAATCCCTTCCGCTTAGCGCTCGCGGATCAGGCTCCGCTCGAATTCGGCGAATGCGCCGAGCATGTTCAGGAGCAGCTGAGACATCGCGTTCTGGTCGTCCGGCGAGTAGGTCTGACCCTCCTTGACGAAGTGGACCGCCGCGCCTTTGGCCAGGATCTCGTCCACAATGTCGCGTAGGTCCCGGAGTGAACGCGCGAGACGATCCATAGAAGCGACTCGGACGACATCGCCCTGGCGGACGTAGGCGATGCACGCAGTCAGCGCCGCCCGCTCTGCGCGCCCGGCACCGCTCACCTTCTCCTCGAACAGCCGGTCAACCTCGCCGATCGCCTCGAGTTGGCGGGCGAGGTTCTGATCGACACTGCTCACGCGGGCGTAGCCGACGACCTGAATGTGTTGCACCATGCCTAGACCCTCCGACACATGTGCTGCTCTGGTAGTCACGGTAGTCTAGAGCGACACGGTCAGGCTGTGGCTTCGTTCGCTTGGTGGCGGGGTTTTTGCAGCGCTCCGTGGCGGTCTTGTTGCCGCGATCACGCAGGACTGG